>Ga0190360_1001268_pt1 | contig 13181 bp, 9 predicted proteins | sample 48721834_MG_FD_161271 | JGI IMG/M metagenome (GOLD analysis project Ga0190360, IMG submission 161271) | Hydrothermal vent microbial mat bacterial communities from Southern Trench, Guaymas Basin, Mexico - 4872-18-3-4_MG | ecosystem: Environmental > Aquatic > Marine > Hydrothermal vents > Microbial... | reverse complement strand
AGGCACTTTCCATAATCCTTTCCTCTGTTGACTGCATCTACCAGAAAGAGGACAATCTAATAAGGGTTAAAAAAAGACCCCTTCTTCTCTTATCTTCAAACTTTTCCCTTACCTATGCCCTGGCTGATGAGATGGCAAAAAGCTTATCTTCCCTTTTATCTCCCAGGGGTTCTTTGAAGGTAAATCCTGAAGAAAACCTCATCCTGGTTGTTGATAGCAGGGAAAATATGGAAAAGATAAAAGAGTTCATCCTATCTCAGGATACTCCTTCCAAACAGATGAGGATAAAAAGCTTCCCCTTAACCTACGTAAAGGCAGAAAAAATAGCACCTCTTTTAACTCCTCATCTATCTTCCCAGGGCTCACTTAAAGTAGATCCTCTTTCCAACTCCATTTTAATCCAGGATGTTGCCTTTAACCTCTCCCGTATTGAACCTGTTATCTTATCCCTTGATGTATTTAAACCTCACCAGGAGGTATTTTCCCTCAAATATGCCCTGGCTGATGAGATGGCAAAAAGCTTATCTTCCCTTTTATCTCCCAGGGGAAAACTTGAAACTCTTTCCGATAAAAACTCTCTTGTTGTAGTTGACAGTCCCTTTTACCTTGAAAAAGTAAAAGAAGCTTTAAAGAAAATAGATGATTTTTCCCTTCAGGCAAAAAGGGAGGTTTTCAAGCTAAACTATGCCTACCCTGAAGAAGTTGCCGAGAAGATAGCCCCTCTTTTATCTCCTGAAGGAAAGCTAAAGTTAAAAAAAGAGGAAAGAATAATCCAGGTATTTGATGCTCCCTATCCTCTATCTCTGGTTAAAAAGATGGTGGAAAGAGAAGATACCTTCTCTCCCCAAAAGAGAGTTTTCTCCCTTAAATACGCCTCAGCAACTCTTTTATCCACCAAACTTTCCCAGATTTTATCCGATAAAGGCTCCTTTGAGGTTGATAAGCCCACCAATTCCCTTATAGTAGAGGATGCTCCCTTTTACCTTGACAGGGTAAAAGAGCTTGTAAAAGAGGAAGATGTGCTGGATAAGCAAATTATGACCAAAAGTTATAACTTACTTTATCTATCACCACTTGAGGCTAAAACTCTTTTAGAGACAAAGCTTTCCAGATATGGAAGGGTGATTATCCCTGTAATCCCTGAAGAAAAAAGTGAAAACAAAGAGGAAATTGTTGTTATTCCTCAGGAAAATCCTGAGGAAAAGCAAGAAGTTGAAATAAAGTCATCTCAATCCAGTTCTTCTTTAGGCCTTGGACCAGTCATATATGTTACCGAGTTAAAGAAGAATTTTCCCCAGATTGACAAGATAATTGAGGATTTTAATTCTGAACAGTGGGCTTCAAAAATGGTTACCCGTACTTTTTACTTAAAGGAGGGTTCCCTGGAAAGAATAGCTCTTGCCATTGCCAATGTACTAGGTGTACCTCCCGAAAAAATTGAAGGAATCAATTTAAAAAAGGTAAGCTGGATGGAGATGCAACTTACCTCTCCTTCTATTGATCTGGGAAATATTGGAGCAGTGGGTAAAAAACCCTGATTGGGAGTGATCCATGAAAAAACCAAAAATTAAAACACTTATTAACTTAACAGGTTTTGCCATTTTATTTTTCTGGAGCGTTATGGTTTTTGCCGAGCCTGTTGTCTGGGTTGATCCAGCTACAGGGAGGATTACCATTAAGGCACCCCGGGAGAAGATCAAAGAAGTTGAAGAGATAATTTCCCGTTTTCCAGCTCAGCCGCGCCAAATCGAAATTGAGGCCAGGATAATAGAAGTAAGCGAAGAGGTGACTAAAAAATTTGGAACTTCGCTGGAGAGACTCACAGGTCTTGAAGTTCCTGTGGGAACGACAGGAGAAGGTTCAAAGATTGCTTTTGGCCCCAAAACCTTAACCGAACTGGAGGAGGGAAAAGGAGCTCTTGAGTTTAATTTTTATCGTCTCACTGCGGAAGAAAGATTTGAAATGATTTTAAACATGCTTTTAACTGAGGGGAAAGCCAGAGTTTTATCCTCTCCCAGGGTTTCCACACTTTCAGGGGAAGTTGCCGGGATATACGTGACCACAGAGATCCCCTACCTTGCCAGTATTACCTACAGAATAGTAGGAGAAAAGGAGATTCCGGAAGAGCATTATGAATATGCCACGGTGGGGATCGTTCTTCAGGTTCTTCCACGAATAGTAGGTGAAGATCTGGTGGAAATGTCTGTTATTCCTCTGGTTGGTAATTACGAAATCAGTCCGGAATTTGGCGCTCAACACCCTATATTTAAGCGCCAGATTTCTCCCACCAATGTAACCGTGAAAGATGGAGAATCTCTGGTCATAGGAGGACTTATAACCAGAGATAAATCAAAAAGAGTAATAGGGCTTCCCGTTCTTTCTCATCTACCTGTGCTGGGAGGACTTTTCCGAAGTCAGGTAGAAATCATAAAAGAAAAAAGTCTTCTCATAACAGTTAAACCGCATATACTAAAACCAAGAGAGATAAAAGGAAGAGTCAAAAGGATTTTTCATTTAAAGTATGGTCTGGCATCTGAAGTTGCGGGGCAGGTAAGAGAGCTTCTCTCTTCACAGGGTTCAATTGAAGTAAATCCCAAGGAAGCTCCTCCCAATTCCATTCTGGTACGAGACCTTGAAGACAGGATCAGGGTTATTCAATCTTTCCTGAATCAAACAGGGACTTTTCAGGCTCAGAGACGACAGAAAAAATACCCTCTTGTATATACAACACTTGAAGAGGCTATGGTTACAGTGGAGAAGCTTTTATCTAAACACGGTTCTGTTAGAATGGAAGAAGGAAATGTGCTGATAGTGGAAGACGGGGCTTACCAGATTTCCCTGATTGATGAAGCAATACGCGCCCTGGAAAGGCACAATTCTTTTCCTCAGATAAAGACTTTTAACCTCAAGTTTGTTGCTGACAAACAGGCTGTAAGAGAGATTCTTCCTCTTCTTTCCCCTCGAGGATCCTGTAAAATTACAAAAGAGCGAGTTTTACTGGTTGAGGACAACAACTGGGTTATCCAAAAAGTTAGTGAGAAACTTAAGGAACTGGATACGTTTGATAGCCAAAAAGAAACAAAAGTCTATTCTTTAAAAAATGAAATTGTCTCGGAACTTTTAAAATCAGCCAGTTTTCAGCAAGTAGTAAAAGCAGAGCTTAGTCCTCAGTGCAAGATAATACCCAGAGAAGAAACTAATGAACTTTTGATTACAGAGGTAAACTGGAAACAGAAAAAGGTGAAAGAGATTGTTAAGAGTTTTGACACCTACAGAAAGGTAGAAGCTACTTATGAGGTAAAATTCTGGTTTGCTTCTTCATTAAAATCCAAGTTAACTCCTCTTCTCACTCCACAAGGCGAGATGGTGGTTGACGAAGACAAAAATTCACTTATAATAAAAGACTCACCTTACCGAATAAAGAAGATAGGCGATGAAATAAAAAAATTGGATCGGTTTGAGCTGGTTAAATCGGAAGAAAGGTTGACTGTTCAGTACTTACCTTTAGAAAAAGCAATACAAATAGCAAGAGAACAGATGTCTTCACAGGGAAAAATTTTAAAGATAGAAAAAAAGAGAAGAAGTTTTACAATAGAGGAAGCCCCCTTTCCTTTACGTAAGATACGAGAAAAAATCGAGAAACTGGACACATTTGAGAAAAATAGAGTAGCTGAGTTTTACCTGTTAAAACACGTTTCCCCTGAAGAAGCTGCACTGGTGGTAAGATATTTCCTCTCCCCACGGGGGAAAGTATATGCTGGAGAGGATCGTATCCTGGTAATTGATGCTCCTTACTATCAGAGACAAGTTGGTGAAGTAATAAGACTCATTGATCTTCCCAATTCAAAATAGAGGTTTATAATGGAAATGAAAAAGTTGAAATTTGGTTTGCCCAAGGGAAGCCTGGAAAAAATGAGTCTTGAGTTATTTGAGCGAGCTGGGTACAAAATTACCCAAGAAGAAAGGTCTTACAATCTCTTAATTGATGATGAAGAAATTGAGCCCATGCTTATTCGCACTCAAGAAATTCCGCTTTATGTTGGAAAAGGCGTTCTTGATGCAGGTCTGGCTGGAAATGACTGGATTCTGGAGCGTAAGATCGAGGTGGTAAGGGTGAAGGAACTTCCCTATGCCAAACAGGGTTTGGGAAAAGTAAAGTGGGTACTGGCTGTTCCTCGGAATTCACCTATCCAGAAAGTTGAGGATCTTGAAGGTGGAAGGCTGGCTACTGAACTTGTAGAAGTAACTAAAGATTATTTAAAAAAGAAGGGAATAAAAGCAGAAGTTGAATTTTCCTGGGGAGCAACTGAAGTTAAGCCTCCTCACCTTGTAGATGCCATAGTTGAACTTACCGAGACGGGAAGATCTCTTCGGGCAAATAACCTTCGAATAATAGATGTCGTTCTTGAATCAACCACCTGGCTTATAGCTAATCCCCTGGCCTGGCAGGATGAGTGGAAGAGAGAGAAGGTAAAAGCTCTGGCTATACTTCTGGAGGGAGCAATTAATGGTCTCGGGAAAGTTGGTTTAAAATTAAATGTTTCCCAGGAAAATCTAAAGAAGGTCCTGAGGCTTTTACCCGCTCTTCGTCAGCCAACTATCTCTCAGTTAAGTGAAACGGGATGGTGGGCAGTAGAGACCATAGTAGATGAAAAACAGGCAAGGGAGCTCATTCCTAAGTTAAAAAAAGCCGGTGGGCAGGGTATAGTTGAATATTCACTACATAAAGTTGTCTATTGAGAATGCGAGGTGTAAGCAATGCGAAGCATTAAAATTTTAGCTCCGGGTTTTCAAAGGGAAGCAGAGTTAAATGATTCACCCATGGCTTCTGTGTTTTGGGAAGCTCTTCCCATTAAGGGTCAGGCCAATCGGTGGGGAGACGAAATTTACTTTCGTATTCCAGTAAATGAAGCTGAAGGGGAAAGGAAAAATGTGGTGAAAGAAGGAGATATTGCATACTGGCCATCAGGGAGTTGTTTTTGTATTTTCTTTGGCCCAACACCAATAAGTACAGAAAAGGAAATAAGACCTGCAAGTGAAGTGATCATTCTGGGAAGAATAAAGGGGGATCTGGATGCTTTTAAACAAGTAAGGGATGGTGACGAAATTAAGATAGAAAGGATGGAATGAATAATTCTGCGGAGGAAAACCTATGTCAAAAGTAATAAAAGAAATCAGAGCAAGACAAATACTGGATTCTCGAGGTAATCCCACAGTTGAATGTGATATTTTGTTAGAAGACGGTTCCTTAGGTAGAGCAGCTGTTCCTTCCGGGGCATCAACCGGGGAACACGAAGCCTTAGAGTTAAGAGATGGGGGACATGAATGGATGGGTAAAGGTGTGTCCCGGGCTGTGGAGAATATCAACTCGGTCATTGCCCCCAGATTAAAGGGAAAAGATGTATTCAGACAGACTGAAATCGACCTTTTGATGATAGATATGGATGGCACAGAAAACAAAAATCAGCTGGGTGCCAATGCAATTCTTGGAGTTTCTCTGGCTGTAGCCAGGGCAGCAGCAAATTCTCTGGGTATTCCACTTTACAGGTATCTGGGGGGGGCTCAGGCCAGAATACTTCCTGTTCCCATGTTAAATGTCTTGAATGGCGGCAAGCATGCTGATAATAACGTTGATTTGCAGGAATTCATGATTGTCCCTGTAGGAGCTTCTTCCTTTAAACAAGCCCTCCAATGGGCATCTGAAACCTTTCATTGTTTAAAAAAGGTCTTAAAAGAAAAAGGTTACAGTACGGCTGTAGGTGATGAGGGAGGTTTTGCTCCTGATCTTTCCTCTAATCGGGAAGCTCTGGAAGTAATAATGCAGGCAATTGAGATGGCAGGTTATAAACCAGGTGAAGATATAGTTCTTGCTCTTGATCCAGCTGCCAGTAGCTTCTTTAAGGAGGGAAGATACTTTTTACTTTCTGAAAAGGAGAAAGAAAAAACTTCTGAGCAAATGGTCGAGTTTTACAGAGGACTTCTGGACGAGTTTCCCATTGTTTCCATAGAAGACGGGCTCGCCGAGGATGATTGGGATGGATGGAAAATTCTCACCCGGGAATTGGGACAGAAAGTTCAGCTTGTCGGTGATGATATTTTTGTTACCAATGTTAAAAGACTTCTTAAAGGAATAGAGCTTGGAGTGGCCAATTCTATTTTGATCAAGCCAAATCAGATAGGAACTTTAACTGAGACCTGTGAGGCGGTAAGAATAGCACGGGAAAATGGCTATACGGCGGTTATTTCTCATCGGTCAGGTGAAACAGAAGATACCACCATTGCCGATCTGGTTGTGGCACTTGGAACAGGTCAAATTAAAACCGGTTCCTGTTCGAGGAGCGAAAGAATAGCCAAGTATAATCAACTTTTACGAATTGAAGAGGATCTGGGAGAAAGCGCCCTGTATCCAGGATGGAAAGTCTTCAAACAGGTAGAGAAAAAATAATATTCTTTCAATAAAACCTGCCAGCCTTTTACTTAATCTGGAAATTTCAGGCTGAGAAAAATGTATAAAGTTACACTGATTCCTGGAGATGGTATAGGCCCCGAGATAACTGAAGTTGCCAGGCGGTGTGTAGAAGCAACAGGAGTGGACATTAAGTGGGAGGTGGTTCAGGCTGGAGAATCGGTGATGAAAAAATACGGAACGCCTCTACCGCAAGAGGTTATCGATTCAATTAGGGAAACCAAGATAGCCTGGAAAGGACCTATTACTACTCCTGTTGGTGGCGGATTTAGAAGTGTAAATGTAGCTTTGAGGAAAATACTAAACCTCTATATGTGTCTTAGACCATACAGGTATTATCCTGGTGTTAAAAGTAGATTTCCTGAAGTTGATCTGGTGGTGATTAGAGAAAATACAGAGGATCTTTATATGGGTGTTGAGTTTGAAGAGGGTAAGTCTGAAACCAGAAAGTTAATTGATTTTATTTACCAGACAACCAGTATCAAAATTAGAGAGGATTCAGGAATAAGTATAAAATGTATTTCTGAGTCAGCCACAAGAAAAATTGTTGAGGCTGCTTTTAAATATGCCCTGGAGAATAACAGAAAGAAGGTAACTGCCGTACATAAAGCAAACATAATGAAGTTCAGTGATGGTCTTTTCTCGCGCGTTGCTAAAGAAGTTGCAAAGAGTTATCAGGAAAAGATAGAATTTGAAGAAAGATTGATAGATAATATGTGCATGCAACTTGTCCAGAAGCCCCAGAATTATGATGTTCTGGTATTGCCTAACCTTTATGGAGATATTATTTCTGATCTATGTGCCGGATTGGTTGGAGGACTGGGAGTTGCTCCAGGAGCAAATATAGGTGATGAATATGCCGTATTTGAACCCACTCACGGAAGTGCTCCTAAATATAAAGGACAAAACAAAGTAAATCCTACAGGAATGATTTTATCAGGAGTTATGATGTTGAGATGGCTGGGAGAGAAAGAAGCGGCCGATAAACTGGAAAATGCCGTAGCCGAGGTTATAAAAGAAGGAAGAAATGTAACCTACGATTTTAAGCCTACACCTGATGATCCCGCAGCTGTGGGAACTCGAGAAATGGGAGAGGCGGTGATCAAGAAAATTCTTTACAGTACCTAACTGAGCGTTAAATCTGTTTCAGAAAAACTGAAACCAAAAATCAAGATAACAACTTCCTCCAGATATACTTTCCCTGAGATTTATCCGAAACCCGCAAGAGAAAACTCAAAGAAAACATCAATCCCCTGGAAATATTTGTGAAATTGTTTGGTTGCATTTTTCCTTCTTTGTATTAAAATTAAGACCGGAGGAGTTAAATGAATGATAGAGAAAAAGAAAAGTTTAATCGTGAAAGCCCTCCTTCTGGTCCTTCGCCCAGAGGGAAGTTTACAAGAAACCTGTTTTTGCTTTTCATAATATTTATAGTAGTTATTTCCATTTTAAATTTCGTCCGGATAAACCCTTCTGGTCAGGAGCAGCAAGTTACCTATACCCAGTTCCTGAAAATGGTTGAAGACGGTAGAATTAGCAAAGTTATCATCAAAGGGCAATCCATCAAAGGGAAAATAAATGAAAGAACTTACGTAGCAACCTACTCACCTCCTGACCCTGAGTTGATTAGCATTTTGAGAAATAAAAATGTAGAAATAGAAGCTGTACCTGAAACATCCAGCTGGTGGATGAGTTTTCTGGGAGGGATACTCCCTATAATAATTTTTGTAGGTATATGGTTCTGGATATTCAGACAGATGCGAATTACGGGAAACAAGGCTCTCTCTTTCGGAAAAAGTAGAGCAAAGCTGGCTTCCAAAGAAAAAATAAAGGTTACCTTTGATGATGTGGCAGGGGCAGAAGAAGCCAAAGAGGAGCTGCGAGAAATAATCGAATTTTTGAAAAACCCCCAGAAATTTCAGAGAATGGGAGCTAAAATTCCCAAAGGGGTACTTTTGGTTGGTCCTCCTGGATGTGGAAAAACTCTCCTGGCAAGAGCTGTAGCTGGCGAAGCTGGTGTTCCCTTTTTCAGTATAAGTGGCTCGGATTTTGTGGAGATGTTTGTTGGAGTAGGAGCATCAAGAGTGCGGGATCTATTTGAGCAAGCCAGAAGAAATACTCCCTGTATTGTGTTTATTGATGAATTAGATGCAGTAGGGCGACAGAGATTTGCTGGAATTGGAGGGGGTCATGATGAGAAGGAACAGACTCTTAACCAACTACTTGTTGAACTTGATGGTTTTTCTCCCCGTGAAGGGATTATTGTCATGGGTGCCACAAATCGCCCTGACGTGCTTGATGCAGCTTTATTAAGAGCAGGTAGATTTGACAGGCGTATAACAATCAATGTCCCGGATATAAGAGAAAGAGAGAAAATACTTCGACTTCACATGCGAAACAAGCCTCTCGACATTGACGTCGATGTAAAAGTTCTGGCCCGAAGAACACCTGGATTTGTGGGTTCTGATCTGGAAAATCTGGTAAATGAAGCCTCCCTTCTTGCTGCCAGAAGAAATAAAGACAGAATAGGGATGGCTGAACTGGAAGAAGCCATAGAGAGAGTTGTAGCCGGTCCAGAGAAAAAATCAAGAGTAATGAGAGCCAAAGAGAAAAAGATCGTTGCCTATCACGAGAGTGGACATGCCCTGGTAGCAAGTCTGTTGCCCAATGCCGATCCCATACACAAAGTTTCCATAATTCCTCGCGGATCAGCTGCCCTGGGATATACGCTGCAACTTCCCCTTGAAGATAGATACCTTGCTACCAGGTCAGAACTTCTGGATAAGCTGACGGTTCTTCTTGCTGGAAGGGCAAGTGAACAGCTAATCTTTAATGAGATAAGTACCGGGGCTCAGAATGATTTGAATCGTGCTACCCATATAGTGAGAAAGATGGTTTGTGAATATGGGATGAGCGATAAACTGGGTCCTGTTGCTCTGGGGAGTGGGGCTGAGGAAGTTTTTCTCGGGCGTGACCTTTTAAAAGAGAGAAACTACAGTGAGGAGTTAGCTTACGAGGTGGATAAAGAAATTGGACGGATAATCGGGGAATGTTATCAGAGGGCATATGACTTGTTGAAGAAAAACAAGAAAAAGTTGATCGAGCTGGCAGAAGAGTTAGAAGAAAGGGAGGTTCTGGAAGAGGAGGATGTAAAGCGGATTCTGGGTCATAAGATTACTGAAATTGAACCCGATCAAGAACCAGGATCTTCCAAGACCGCTGGTAAGCAGGGAGCGAAAAATGCAGTGTCGGGTTCTAGCCTGGCAAGAGATAGAGGAAATTAAGCAGGACCTTATCAGGTTTAATCAGCACGAGGTTAACCTGATAAACTCACCTGATAAACTCACCTCCTGTAACCTCAAGTTATCTGAGATTTATCCACAAGTTGCATTTCAGCTTAAAGGCATCATCATTAGAAATTTTCCTGAAATAAGATTCGCATTAAACAGGGGAGAGGTTTTTCTATCTGCCCCTCTTGATTCATACAGGAGATTGTACACCCAACTTAAGAAAAATAGTTTTTTTACACTGGCTGACAAAATAAAAAGTACCATTGATAATTACAGAAAGAAAGATTTTGTATTGAAACTGCCCCGTAATAAAGATATTGACCTGAGAGAGAAAGTTGCCATTATGGGTATTTTAAATCTTACCCCGGATTCTTTTTATGATGGCGGTAAATACAGGACAGAAAATGATTTGCTTAAGCGTGTTGAACAGATGATCGAAGAGGGAGTAGATATAATTGACGTAGGGGGAGAGTCTACGAGACCCGGTGCTGAAAGGATTGAAGTAGAAGAAGAAATAAGAAGGACGGTTCCCTATATTGAAAAGATTACAAACTTATTTGATATTCCCATTTCTATTGATACCTATAAAGCAAAAGTAGCCAGGGATGCTCTTGAGGCTGGTGCTCAAATGATAAATGATATAAGTGGTTTGAGATTTGACCCTGAGATGTCACAGGTAGCATCTTATTACGATGTCCCCCTTGTCATCATGCACATTAAAGGAACACCTAAGGACATGCAGATTAATCCCCGGTATGATTCCCTGATGGAGGAGATAATTTCTTATCTGGAAGAAGGAATTAAAATAGCCACAATGGCTGGAGTTAAGAGAGAAAAGCTAATTGTTGATCCTGGAATAGGATTTGGAAAAACTCTGGAACATAATCTTTTCATTTTAAAAAAACTGGAAGAATTGAGGATTCTGGGTTGCCCAATTCTAATAGGAGTTTCGCGAAAGTCTTTTATAGGGAAGGTTCTCAATTTACCTGTAGAAGAGAGAATGATAGGCAGTCTTGCTGCGACTTGCCTTGCGGTTTCCAAAGGGGCAAGGATAGTCAGAACTCACGATGTAAAACCCACAAGACAGGTTGTAGATTTAATTGAGGCTATTCTTAAGAGTAACGTATGAATGATTCGAGTAAAAAACCAGCTTAACTTGAAGATTTTACAATGATAATTTTAGGTGTAGATCCCGGGACAGCAGCGACTGGTTATGGTGTAATTGAGGGGGAAGTTTGTCCTCGATTACTTGAATATGGTTGCCTGCAAACTTCTAATGAAGAAAGTATGGTTTCTCGACTCAGAAAGATTTACTTTCAGATTAAAAGTATTGTAAACAAGTTCCTCCCAAGTGAAGTAGCCATAGAAGAGGTTTTTTTCAATCGAAATGTCAAGACAGCACTTCTTGTTGGGCAGGCTCGAGGAGTTATTATTCTTGCTGCCTCTGATAGAGGTGCTGGAATTTTTAGTTATACACCACTTGAAATTAAACAGGCTATAACAGGTTACGGAAAAGCGTCAAAAAAACAGGTTCAGGAGATGATAAAAAGGACTTTGAACATGTCTTTTCTTCCCTCTCCTGATGATGCCGCTGATGCCATAGCTGTAGCTTTGTGCCATTTTTATTCCCGCAAACTTAAAATCTCCGGAGTTTAAATTTTTTCTGAATAATCTCCTGTAAATAAAACCCCACATAAAAACCTTAGTAAAGCCAGCAGGGAAATTTCTCTCTTAATTTACCCTATCCAGGGCACAGAAAAAAGAGCTGTGGAAAAAGGCCTCAATTTCAGGGACTTTAGCTTGACAAAAGGGTTTTAGCAGCTATATTATAAAAAATTAAAATTTTTTTCAGGGGTAAAAGATGAATTTTGATTTATCTGAAGAGCAAAAAACAATTCTTGAACTTGTGGAAGAGGTAAGTGAAAAGGAAATAGCTCCTGCAGCTGACCAGGTAGCAGAGAAGGGGGAATTTCCCCAAAAAAATGTAGAAAAATTAGCCAGTCTTGACCTTTTTGGAATAACCATTCCTCAGGAATACGGCGGATTGGGAATGAACTATCTTACCTGGACACTTGTGGCTGAAAGGATTTCCCGGGCCTGTGCAACCACTGGACTTATTTTTGGCGCAAATCTTCTTTGCACCTTTCCTCTTTTAAACTTTGGCAGTGAAGCTCAAAAGAAAAAGTACCTTCCTCCTCTGGCCAGAGGAGAGGCTTTGGGTGCTTTTGCTTTGACCGAACCCGAGGCTGGTTCGGATGCCGGTAATGTTCAGACAACGGCGCGAAAAGAAAAGGGAGGGTATGTTTTAGATGGAAACAAAATATTTATAACCAATGGAGAAGTGGCTGATATTTACATCATAATTGCCAATCTTGACAAAAAGAGAAGAGCCAGAGGTCTTGCAGCTTTTATAGTAGAGAAAGGAACAGAGGGATTTTCCTTCGGACAACATTTTAAGAAAATGGGACTTGAAGCTTTGCCAAATGTAGAGCTTATTTTTAACAATTGTTGGATTCCAGAGGAAAATCTCCTGGGAAAAGAAAAACGGGGATTTAGAATAGCTATGCAAACTTTTGCTGCGGGGAGAATTGGGGTTGGAATTGGGGCTCTTGGTATTGCCGAAGCTGCTTTTCAAAAAGCAAGAGATTATGCAAAAGAGCGCATTCAGTTTGGTCGTCCGATTTCCAGTTTTCAGGCTGTCCAGCATATATTAGCTGAGATGGCTACCAGAATTGAAGCTGCCCGTTATCTTCTGTATAAGGCTGCCTGGCTTTTAGATCAGGGGCAGAATTTTGAAAAGTACGCTTCCATGGGAAAACTTTATGCCTCTGAGGCGGCTATGTGGGTGACCACGAAGGCTGTTCAGGTGTTGGGGGGATACGGTTATATGAAAGACTATCCTGTAGAAAGATATATGAGAGAAGCGAAACTTTTTGAGATAATAGAGGGGACATCGGAAATTCAGAGAAATATTATAGCTAACATTATCTTGAGGGAGTGAAATGCATATAGTAGTTTGCATTAAACAGGTTCCAGATACAGAAGAGTTGCCAAAAGTAAAAATTGATCCCAAGGATAATACCATTGTAAGAGAAGAAGTAAAAAACATCATAAATCCCTTTGATGAGAACGCAATAGAAGAGGCATTACGAATAAAGGAAAAAAAATCCGCCTCAGTGACTGCCATTTCCATGGGTCCTCCTCAGGCGGAGGAGGCTTTAAGAAGAGCTCTTGCCATGGGTGTTGATGAGGCTATTCTTATCTCTGATCCAGTTTTTGCTGGATCAGATACATGGGCAACCTCTTATGTTCTTTCCCGGGCTATAAAAAAATTGGAGCATTTTGATCTGATACTTGCAGGAAAACAGGCTATTGATGGAGATACGGCTCAGGTTGGTCCCGGTATTGCTGAATGGTTGGGAATA
>Ga0190360_1001267_pt1 | contig 13185 bp, 11 predicted proteins | sample 48721834_MG_FD_161271 | JGI IMG/M metagenome (GOLD analysis project Ga0190360, IMG submission 161271) | Hydrothermal vent microbial mat bacterial communities from Southern Trench, Guaymas Basin, Mexico - 4872-18-3-4_MG | ecosystem: Environmental > Aquatic > Marine > Hydrothermal vents >... | reverse complement strand
AGGCCGGCCGGCCGAGTTCATGCAGGGAGCGCCAGGGAGCTGGAATCCCCAAGCAATGCCCCGGGAATCCCTTCCCCCCTTCGCAGGGGATAGGCATGTGCTGTGCGCCCTCGGCATGACATTGCGAGGCTGAGGGACAATTCTGGCCTGCGGATCTTTTCCTTCGCCCCCATCCGGGATGTGCGCTCAAGGTCTATCGGGACGGCCCTGTCTTCTTGCTTCAGCGCGCTGGACCGGGAGCCGCAGGAGGGTTCAGGCGGGCCAGAGGAGGGGCACTAGCAGGATCGTCACAATCATCAGGATCAAGAGCAAAGCCACACCGGCCTTGGTGTAATCCAGGAAGCGGTAACCGCCGGCACCCATTACGAGGCTGTTGGATGGATGGGCGACTGGACTCAGGAAGCCTGCCGAAGCTCCCGCGGCGGTGACTACAGCCATGGCAGGGCCAGAAAGCCCGAGTTCCATCGCAGCGCTCAGCGCGATGGGCGTCATCAGCACAGCCACGGCTGGATTGGGCATGATCTGAGAGATGGCCGCGGCGAGGAGGAAGAAGACTGCCATGATGGCTTGTGGCCCGAAGGAACCCACCAACCCCACGGCCTGCCGGGCGAGCAAATCGGCCGCACCGGTCTGTTCCATGGCTGTCCCGAGTGGAAGCATCCCGGCGATCAGGAAGACGGTTTTCCAATCGATGGCCCGGTAGGCCTCTTCCATCGAAAGTACGCCCCATAGCACCATGAGTGAGGCCCCGACGAGCGCCGCAATCGCAATGGGCAGCCATTGGAAGATCGCGGGCACGAGAATGACGGCCATCACCGCCAGGGCATATGGCGCCTTTTCCCGCCGGGGCATCTCCTGCGCCTCCTGGGTGAGGACGATGAAATCCGGCTCCAGGCCAAGCATCCGCAAATTGGACCTGGGTCCATAGAGAAGCAGCGCATCGCCCAGCCGCAGCGCCATATCCCGCAATCCTGAGCGATACGGACGGCCGGCGCGCCAGATTGCCAGCACGCTCAGTCCATACTTTTCGCGGAAGTGAAGCTCCCGCAGGGTCTTGCCGATCAAGGTGGAGTGCGGCGAGAGCACGGCCTCCACCAGACCAATCGAGGGGCTCTGCAACTTCTCCAGCGAGGGGATTTCGCGATCGAGGATCTCCAGCTCACGCAAGGCTTTCAGCACCTGTAGGTCTCGCGGCAGCACTTCGACGATGAGCTCATCGCCCGCATGCAAGACTTCATCGGCTCCCGGGAGGATGATGTGCTGGCCATTCCGAAGGATGCCGAGGACGGCGATGCCGTAGGCGTCGGCCAAACGGCTCTCGGCCAGGCTCTTCCCATCCACACCGGAGTTCTCTGGAATGCGGAGAAGCCGGAAACGGGCCTCAAGATGATAGAGATCATCGGCCTCTTCGGCGCTCAGGACACGCACCCGTTCCCAATCGGGATCATTCTGAATGCGATCGAGGCCATCCAGGGAGACCTGCATAAGAAGCCGGTCGCCTGGCATGAGCATGCGGTCCTGAAGGTTGGTGCGCTGACGGCCGCCCTCGTGTGAGATGGCCAGCACGTTGAGGGGATAACGTTGGCGCAGGTCACTTTCAAATAGGGTTCTCCCGACCAGACCGCTATCCGGAGCGAGGACCACTTCTACGAACCGCGCCTCTGGCGAACGGAGCCATTCGATGGGCGGGTGTTGCGCGGCCAGAACCAGTGGGGTATGCGCCTGCAAAGCGCGCAGTGCTTCGATCCGGCCCTCCACGATGAGTTTATCGCCCCCTTCCAGCGTCAGGGAGGGATCGGGCGAAAGGATCATGCGGCTTTGCCGGTTGATGGCAATGACGTTCAGGCCGAGCGCCGCGCCAAACCGGCTCTCCAGAATTGTATTTCCATTGAGATGGGAGCCGGGTGGAACGAGCAGCCCGAAGAGGCGTTCATCCATATCGTAGAGCTGCTCGATATGGTTCTCGGGCCCCGGGACGCTTTCATGTTGCATATGACGGACAGGCAGCAAGCGTCTGCCTATGCTGGCCATGAACAGGGCGCCCGCGAGCAGTGAGGCCAGGCCCAAGGGCGCGAATTCGAAGACTTGGAAATGGCGCCAACCTTGGGCTGCCAGGATTTGATCCACAAGCAGGCTGGTCGGCGTGCCGATCAGAGTCGTCAGGCCCCCGAGCAACGAGCCGTAAGCCAGAGGGATCAGCAGTTTCGAGGGTACCTGGCCGGTTCGGCGGGCGATGTCCATCACGACCGGCAGAAGCAAGGCGACGACGCCGACGTTGCTCATGAAACCCGATAGCAACCCGGCGGTGAGCATGATGCCGAGGATAAGCCAGCCTTCGGTCTGGCCGGTGATGCGGATGATCGTGCGGCCAAGCTGGCTCGCCAGGCCCGATCGCGAAAGCCCTCCACCAACGATGAAGAATGCCCAGATGGTGATCACGGCCGGGCTGCTGAAGCCAGCCAGGGCCTGTTCAGGCGTCACCAGGCCGGTCAGGGCCAAAGCACCCAGCGCAAGCAGCGCGAGCAGGTCCATGCGGACGAAATCGCCGATGAGCAGGAACAGGCTCACCGCGAGTATGCCGAAGAGAAGGGCGATCTCAGTGGTCAAAGTCTGGCTCGCTTAGCCGCTGCGGCTGGGTCTAGACTATCGCAAGCGATCCCGCTTGCCAAGTCGCGCCCTGCGAATGCCGCGGAACATCCTGATGTTTGTGGGGTTATCCATATGGAGGGGCGTTATGGAGGGGCGTTGCACCACCGCCCGGCTGGCCTGATCGATCGATAGGAGCATCGCCGTGTCCACAACTCTCTCGCGCAGGACCAAACTGCTTTACGGTGCGGGCGACATCGGCTTCAGCCTCACCTCCACCATTCTGGGTGCCTATTTTGCCATCTTCCTCACGGATGTGGTCGGCCTTGCTCCAGCGACGGCCGCACTCTCCATCTTCGTCGGTCGAAGCTGGGATTACATCAATGACCCGCTCATCGGGCACATATCCGATCGCACGCGCACGCGCTGGGGACGGCGGCGGCCTTTCCTGCTCTTTGGCGCAGTCCCTTTTGGGCTGGCGTTCCTGCTGCTTTGGTGGCGCCCGCCTCTTGCGGGCACCGCCGCGCTGGCCGCATATTATGCCCTGGCATACCTGCTGTTCGACACCGCAGCCACCTTTGCCTATATGCCGTACTTTGCGCTGACCCCGGAACTCTCCCCGGATTACGACGAGCGCACTGCCCTCACAAGCTACCGCATGTTCTTTTCGATCCTCGGAAGCTTGATCGCCTTCACGGTTCCGCTCATGATCATCGGCCGCTTCCATCCCGACAATGCCGCCAATGTGTTCAAGATGGGCGCCGTGTTCGCGGTGGCAAGCATGATCCCCCTCTGGTTGACGTTCGCCGGCACGCGTGAGCGTGCGGAGTTCATGGCGCTTGAGCGGCCAAGCCTCAGGCAGTCTCTCCGGGCTGCCTTCAGGAACCGCCCATTTATCTTCGGCGCGGTGGTCTTCCTGCTAACCTGGGTCTGCGTCACGATCCTCGAGACTACCTTGCTCTTCTTCCTTAAGTACATCGTCCTGAGGGAAGCCGAAAGTGACCTGATCATGGGCGCGATCTTTATCGCCGCCATCCTGGCGCTTCCCTTTTGGGAGCTGGCTTCGCGGCGATGGGACAAGCGCAAAGCCTACATGGCGGGCATCGGCTTCTGGGCGGTGGTGCAGATGATCCTCATCAGCCTGACATCCTCGACCGGGCTCCCTGTGCTGCTTAGCTTGAGCGTTCTGGCGGGGATCGGGGTGGGGGCGGCACATGTCTTGCCCTGGTCTATCATCCCAGACGCCATCGAGTGGGATGAATATCAGACAGGGGAGCGGCATGAGGGCATGTTCTACAGCTTGGTCACGCTGATGCAGAAGATCGCCTCCTCGTTGGCCATCCCGCTGGTGCTGCTGGTCCTGCAATTCACGGGCTACATCCCCAATTCGGCAACCCAGCCATCCAGCGCCCTGACGGGCATCCGTATCGTGGTCGGACCGATCCCGGCGCTGCTTCTGACTGCCGGCATCCTGTTTGCTTGGCGCTATCCTCTCAGCCGGAGCCGTCACCGAGAAATTCGTCAGGCTCTGGAAAAGCGCCGGGCCGCGAGCCTCGGGGAGGTGGCCTGATGGGCCTTGAGGTTCGATCCGTACAGACAAAGCGAGATTTGCAGCGTTTTATCACCTTTCCATGGGCCGTCTATCGCGGGGATCCGCTCTGGGTGCCCCCGTTGCTTCCCGAACGCAGGCGCGCCCTCGACCCACGGCGTGGAACCTTTTTCAAGCGGGGCGAGGCGGAGCTCTTCCTTGCGCTGCAAGATAGGGAAGTGGTGGGCACCATCTGCGCCGGAGAGGACCGGGCTGCCAATGCCCGCCGTGGACGGCGCGAGTGCATCTTTGGCTTTTTCGAATGCTACCCCGATAGCTCCATAGCCGGGGCGCTTCTTGAGCGCGTGCAGGGATGGGCGAGGAAGCGTGGACTGGACACCCTTTTCGGCCCCTTTAACCTCGATTACGAGGATTCCTACGGGATTCTCATTGAGGGTAGGGACCGGCCGCCGGCGATCCTCTGTGGCCACACACCGCCTTATTACCGGGACCTGATCGAAGGTTACGGCTTCGAGAAAGCCCGGGGAGACAACCTGGCCTTTGCCATCCCCATCGCCGAGGAGGGCCCTGAGCGGAGACGGCTTGCCCGGCTGGCCGAACGTATGCGCCGCCGGGGCTGGGTCCGGGTGCGCGGGGCGGACCTCTCTGCGTGGGAGCGTGAGGTCGACAACGTCTATGCTCTGATCAACCGCTCGCTGGAGCACCTGCCGGATCATATCGGTTGGGAGCGTGAATCGCTGCGGGCTACGCTGGCCTCATTCCGTCGATTCGCCGATCCTGAGTTGGTTCTGTTCGCAGAGGTCGAGGGCAGGCCCGTGGGCTGGTTCCCGGGTGTGCCGAATTTGAACGAAACTCTCATTCATGCCAACGGGCTGCGCAGGCCCTGGGATGCTCTGCGGCTTGCCTATTACCTCAGGCGGCAGCCCGCCTGCCTTGCGGTGAAGAGCGTGCTCGTGCTCCCGGAATACTGGCAGACCGGTGTGGCTGTGCTGTTGTTCGATGAGCTCGCCCGCAGGGCTGCGGCCAAAGGGTATCAGTGGGCGGACCTCTCGCTCACCTCGGAAGATAATCCCTATACGCCCGGGCTGGCGGAGCGATTTGGCGCCAGGGTCTACAAACGATACCGGACCTACAGGCTGGCAGTATGATCCCGACTCAGGGGGCTGGGCTTGCAGATACGACCCGGCCCAGCGGGTTAACTTCGAGGGCCCATGTGGAGCCCAGGGTGAATTGGCGGAAAAGATCCAGATCCTCGGCTGCGTAGCGCAGCTCGCCTTCCTCGGTGACGAAGACCACCCAGTAGGTTTCTTCCCGCGGGCCCAGGCGCTGCTCACCGGTCAGGGTAATTTCCGGCCAGTAGGGATCAAGGTCGGTGCCGCTCGCGGTGACCTGCTCCACCACGGCCCAATCCAGGGCCGTATAGCTGCAGAAGTCCTCATAGATTTCATAGGCGCAGTCCTGGACCACTTCGCCGTACCCGCTTCCGGTATCGATGGTATAGGGCGTGCCACAAATCTCGATAGCGTTCGGCGCGGGCTGATCGCTGGTCTCGCGAAGGCGTGACTCGCAGGCCAAGATCTCCGCTCCGGCGGGGACGAGGCTGCGCCAATCCTGCCTCTCTATGGGCACCATGGCCTCGATGGAGATTGAGCGTTGCCATTCCAGCGTCTCGACGCGTCCCGTCGTGGGCCGGGTTCGGGCAAGCCAGGACACGGCCGCGACCGCCAACGCCACGCAGGCCAGGCTCGCGGCGAGGATGATTCCGGGGGAGATGCGCCTGGTCCGGGCCGGCTTCCTCTCCGGGCGTGAGCGTTCGCGCTCCCGGGCGAGCGGGGTGCCACAACCGCGGCAGGACTTGTTCTCTGGCGTATTCAGCGTGCCGCAGGCTGTGCAGGTGACCTCCAGCTGGTGTTCGGCGCGGTAGGCGCCCACCACTCGCCCGCTTGATCGCTGGTCCGCTTCGCCGAGGCCTGCGCCGCAAGCTCCGCAGAAAGTAGCCCCGGCGGGGTTGCGTGCATTGCAGTAGGGGCAGACCAGATCCGCTCCCGCCTGCGCTCGCCGGATGGACTCTTCATCTGTAAGCAGTTCGGCCGCGGGTGCCTGGTGGAAGGCGACATCCTTGGGTTGAGGGGCGCCGCAGGCGTGGCAGAAACCGCGCGGCCCAGGATTATTCGTGCCGCAGTGCGGGCAGGTCCATTCCAGCTCGACATAGCCCAGCCTTTTCTTTGCCATTCGATTTGGCCTCCTGCCCGCTCCTTCTTGCTGTTGTCGTGCTTGGTGTCACGCGAGCTCAATCCATGAGCCAAGGTCTGAGCCCGTGCCGCTTCTAGCGGAATAGGCTGCCCTCTTTAGGCTCGCCCTCCAGAACCCGCACGCCCAGGGCTTCCGCCTCGGCGGTTTTCACCCCGTCGGCGAAGACCTGGCAGGTCAGGCGGGTCCGCCGCCCTTGGATCTCCACCACTTGCGCCCGAAGCTCGATTGGCCGATCGTTCGGTGTGGGTTTCAGGTAGCGCACCGTGATCTCGGCCGTGGCGTACCGATAGTAGGGAGGCGTGCCAAGAGGCCGGCCCTCTTGGCGATAGGCCGCCGCCATGGCAGTGCACATGCAATGGCAGTCAATCAGCGTGGCGAGGATGCCGCCATTGAGAACCTTCTCCCACCCATGATATTTCGGATGCGAGGTCCAATGGCAGACGGCTTCATCCCCTTCCCAGTAGCTCTTGATCTGCAGCCCTTCGGGGTTTTCCTTGCCACAGCCAAAGCAAACGTTGCCCGGCATATAGTCCTGGAAATATTGGCGTTCAGGCATCGGTTCAGGCCCCTCCTGTGCGGCTTCCGGGATACTCTACCATGGGAATGGTACCAGGGCACCTGGCCGATGGATAGAAGCTATTGGCTGTGAGAACGAGAAAGGGCAGCAAGCCATTTGCTGCCCTCCTTGCTGGTCGGGGCGGCCGGATTTGAACCGGCGACCTCACGGACCCGAACCGTGCGCTCTACCGGGCTGAGCCACGCCCCGCGGCGAACGGGAGTATACCGGCTTTGGGGTCTGCGGTCAACGCGTTCTGCCGATTGATCTCAGTCTTGGGCCTCGATGCGATGGCAGCGATCTTGGCTAGCTGTTGCGGAATACCCGCGCGGCAGCCTTGGCCCGCTCGCGGCTTGCGGGGATCATGAAGCAGAAGAGACTGCCGGTTCCCTCCTTGCTCTCGCACCAGATCTGGCCGTTGTGCATCTCCACCATCGCCTTGGCGATGGAAAGGCCGAGCCCCATGCCGCCGTGCTTGCGCGTCAGGTGGGATTCGACCTGGTAGAAGCGGTCAAAGACCCTTTGGATATCCTTCTCGGGGATCCCAATACCTGTGTCCACGACAAAGACCTTGACCAGGCCTTCGTCGCCCTCGGCCTTGATCCCTACTTGGCCGCCCGGGTCGGTAAAGGTAATAGCATTCTTTACCAGGTTGGTCAGCACAACGTCGAGCTTCTCGCGGTCGCCGTCCACGATGAGGGGATTCCCGTCCGGGACATCGAATTCGATCGCGATGTTCTTTTCCGCAGCCTGCGCACGGAAGCGGTCTACGGTCTCCTCGATGAGCTTACTCATTGAGAAGGGCTCCCGGCGGACACGTGATTGGCCCTGCTCCTTGTGGGCAATCGTGGCCATATCCTCGATGATCGTTTTCAGGCGCATGGCGCTACGGATGATGACATCCATTTGCTCCTGATGCTTGGGGGGGACGAACTCCTTCAGGAAAGTTGCATGGCCAAGGATCAGACCCAGCGGCGTTCGCAATTCGTGGGAAGCGATGGCAATGAAATCCGATTTCATGCGGTCCAAGCGCTTGAGCTCCTCGTTGGCCAAGCGGATATTCTCCATGAGACGGGCATTTTCAATCGCCACGGCGGCCTGGACGGCGAGTGTCTCTAGTACCTCGAGGTCTTCTTCGGTATAATTGCCTTCGTTGACTTTATTGACCGCCTCTAGCACGCCGATGGGCTCGCCTCTCGCAAGCAAGGGAACCCCGAGGATGGAGTGGGTGGCAAAGCCGAGCACTTTATCAACATGACGGTAGATGCGGGCGTCCTGGCTGGCATCCTGGATGACCAATGGCCGCGAATGGGTGAAGATCCAGCCCGCCACGCTGTTCTCAAGCGGGACGGCGATCTTGCGCAATTCGCTCCGGTGCTTGCCCGGCGAGGCCTCGAAGCGAAGCTTGCCGCTTTCGGAATCGTAGAGCAGGATCGATGCGACTTCGCTCTGGGTCAGCTCACATGCGATATCGATGAGCGCGTTCAGCAACTGGGGCAGATCCAACGTGGCGGTAAGTGTGCGGCTGATCTCAAGGAGTCTCTCTAGCCGTTGTATCTTGGTGCGAAGTGCCGGACGCTCTGTCATAGGCCAACCTCGGGCTCGCGGCCGATTGTAGCATAGCAAGTCTGCGTGAAGAAAAGCAACGTCCCGAATCTCCCATCTCATTATGAACAGGCCGGGCGCCATCCGCCCCGCCAGGAGGATGAAGATGTCATCGAGCAACAAGGTCCGCGTCGCAATCATTGGTGTGGGAAACTGCGCGGCCTCACTGGTACAGGGCGTGGAGTATTACAAGAACGCCAAGCCAGATGACTTCGTGCCAGGCCTGATGCACGTTGAAGTGGGTGGATACCACATTCGCGACATCGAGTTCACGGCCGCCTTCGATGTCGTTGCCAGCAAGGTGGGGCTCGATTTGAGCGAAGCCATTCACGCGCATCCCAACAACACGATCAAATTCGCGGACGTGCCCAAGTTGGGGGTCAAGGTCCAGCGCGGAATGACCCATGACGGCATCGGGAAATATCTCTCGCAAGTTGTTGAAAAAGCCCCTGGTCCGACGGATGACATCGTGGGAACGCTCAAAGAGACCAAGACAGATGTGGTGGTTAACTTCTTGCCGGTGGGCTCGGAGATGGCAACCAAGTGGTATGTGGAGCAGGTGCTGAAAGCGGGCTGCGCTTTCGTCAATTGCATCCCTGTTTTCATTGCGAGCTCGGAATATTGGGCCAGCCGCTTCGAGGAGCGCTCCCTGCCGCTGCTCGGCGACGACATCAAGAGCCAGGTGGGGGCCACCATCACCCACAGGGTGCTGACGGCTCTCTTCCGGGACCGTGGGGTGCTCATCGACCGCACCTATCAGCTCAATTTCGGCGGGAATATGGATTTCTATAATATGCTCGAGCGGGAGCGGCTCGAATCGAAGAAGATATCCAAGACCGGCGCTGTCACCAGCGAGATCCCGTACGAGATGCCTGAGGGAAACATCCACGTGGGTCCCTCGGATTACGTGCCATGGCTTACAGACCGCAAATGGTGCCACATTCGCATGGAGGGCACCGCCTTCGGGGATGTACCCCTCAACCTTGAGCTTAAGCTCGAAGTTTGGGATTCGCCCAATTCTGCGGGTGTGGTCATCGACGCCGTGCGCTGCGCTAAAATCGCCCTGGACCGCAAGCTCTCCGGGCCCATCATCGGCCCCTCCTCCTATTTCATGAAGACGCCTCCGGTCCAATTCTCGGATGACGAGGCCCGGCGCCGGACTGAGGCTTTCATCGCCGGAGAGAGCAACATCCCGCAGGATTAGCGAGAGAGGCAGGGAGGTGGCCGGATCGCACAGGAAACCCCGCGGGGAGCGTTCATGAAGGCCATGCGCCTGCATGCCCCGGCGCCCATCCAGGATGAGCCACTGAAGCTCGAGGAAGTGCCCCGGCCTGAGCCCGCACCGGGGCAGATCCTTGTGCGCGTTCAGGCTTGCGGTATCTGCCACACAGACCTTCACACCGTGGAGGGCGAGATCGTCCCCCCTGCGCTTCCCATCACGCCAGGTCATCAAGTCGTTGGCACCCTCGAGGCTCTCGGGAAGGGTGTCGAGAACTGGAGCCTCGGCGACCCTGTAGGCATTCCCTGGCTGCACGCGGCCTGTGGGGTTTGCGACTTCTGCCGTGCGGGGAAAGAGAACCTCTGCGCCGAGGCGGCATTCACGGGTTTCCATCGAAATGGGGGCTATGCGGAATATGTCGTGGCGGAGGCCGCATTCGCCTTGCGGCTGCCCGAGGGACTAGACACGCTGCAGGCGGCGCCGCTGCTCTGCGCTGGGATCATCGGATATCGCTCTCTCCGGCTGGCGGATTTGCAGGCAGGGGAAAGGCTTGGATTGGTCGGCTTCGGCGCGAGCGCGCATCTGGCCATTCAGGTGGCGCGTCATTGGGAGTGCGAGGTCTATGTGTTCACACGGAGTGCAAGCCATCGCGCCCTCGCACGTGAATTAGGGGCGGCTTGGGTGGGCGGCGCAGAGGATGATCCGCCCGCGCCGCTGGATCGCGCCGTCATCTTTGCCCCGGCTGGCCATCTCATTCCGGCTATGCTCGCCAAGGTCCGGCCGGGTGGCACGCTGGCGATCAATGCGATCCACATGAGCCCAATCCCGGAGATGCCCTACAGACTGATCTATGGCGAGCGGACGCTGCGCAGCGTGGCAAATGCCACCCGCCGGGACGGCGCGGAGTTTCTCAGGCTCGCTGCCGAGATCCCCATCCGCTCGAAGGTCCAGTCCTATCCCTTGACGCAGGCTAACCAGGCTCTTCTGGATCTGAAGAAGAGCGCCATTGACGGTGCCGGAGTGCTCCTGCCATGATCCGGCTGGGCACATCCGGCTTCTCGTATGATGATTGGATCGGAACGTTCTATCCTGAGGACCTGCCGCGCTGGGCATGGCTGGGTTACTACGCCGAGCGCTTCGACGCGGTCGAATTGAACGTGACGTACTACCGCATCCCCTCGCCCAAGGTGATCCGGGGTTGGGTGAAGCGGACGCCGGAGGAATTCCTGTTTGCCGTCAAGGCCCACCAAGACATTACCCATGGGCGTGAGGGGGCGGATTTCGGGGCGTTCTGCGCGGCACTGGATCCGCTGAGGGAGGCTGGCAAGCTGGCATGCGTGCTGGCCCAGTTCCCGCATTCCTTCTATGCCACTCCGGAGAATCGTGCCTATTTGGAGCGCCTGCGGGAGGGCCTTCAGGGCCTGGCGGTCGTGGTGGAGTTCAGGCACCGGGCCTGGGTGGCGGAGGAAACCTTCCGGCAATTGGAGGCGCTCGACCTGGGTTTCTGCTGCGTGGACGAACCCCGGCTGAGGGGCTTGATGCCGCCCATCGCCCGCGCCACCGGTCCAGTCGCCTATGTCCGCTTCCATGGCCGCAATGCGGGCCGCTGGTGGCAGCATGAGCAGGCCTGGGAGCGATACGATTACACGTACTCCGAGCAGGAGCTCCGCGAGTGGGTTCCCCGTATCCGGGCACTCGACAAGGAAGTCGCGCTAACGCTGGTCTTCGCCAATAACCATTATCGGGCCCAGAGCGTGGATACATTACATAAGTTAGATAAACTGCTTGGAGAAGCCTAGGAACGCCCAGTACCGTGGGCGGTGCCGGCTGGGCCTGCGATGGTATAATCGAGGCGAACCTCCTCTCTGGCAGAGAAATCAAGGGTTCTCCCCGTTGGAAGGGCACGAGAAAGGGTGAGCCATGTCTGGACATTCCAAATGGTCCACGATCAAGCGCAAGAAAGCGGCCAATGACGCCAAGCGCGGCGCGATCTTCACCCGCCTTGCTCGCGAAATCACCATCGCCGCGAGGGAAGGCGGGGGAGATCCGGATGCAAACTTCGCCCTGCGGTTGGCCGTCGAGCGCGCCCGGGCAAACAACATGCCCAAGGAGAATATCGATCGCGCCATCCGACGCGGGACCGGTGAGGACAAGGAAGGGGCCGCCTTCGAGCAGATTCTCTATGAGGGGTATGCGCCCCATGGGGTGGCCTTGTTGATCGAGGTCCTGACTGACAATCGCAACCGCACGGTAGCGGAGATCCGCCATGTACTTAGCCGGTCTGGCGGAAGCCTGGCCGATGCTGGATCCGTTTCCTGGCAATTCCATCGTGTGGCCTATTTCTACCTCCCGATCGAGGGGATTGTCGCCGAAAGCATTTTCGAAGTTGCCGTGGAGGCCGGCGCCGACGATGTCATCATCGGCGAGGAAGAAGTCGAGGTATTTGCGCCGGTCGAGCTTTTCAAGGAACTCAACGATGCGCTGCGCGGGGCCGGTTTTGAGCCTGAGGAGGCTGAGCTCAGGCTGGTCCCAAAGACCACGCTCCAGCTTCCCGAAGACCAGGCTGTGAAGGTTATGCGCGTGATCGAAGAGTTGGAGGACCTCGACGACGTCCGGGCAGTCTACTCCAACCTGGACATCACGGAGGAAGCTGTAGCCCTCCTGGAAACCGCCTGATCCCGGCCCTTGCCTGAGGTCCCAGGATGTTGGTACTTGGCATCGATCCCGGAACGGCGAGGACCGGCTACGGGTTGGTGCGGCTGGATCTGGATGGTACCCTTGAGTTATTGGAATGCGGCGTTCTGACCACAGCCTCCAAGCAGCCGATGCATTCCCGGCTGCTGCGCATTTATCAAGGTTTGCGCAAACTGTTGGAAACCTACAAGCCCGACGAAGCGGCGGTTGAAAACCTCTTTTTCCAGAAGAATGTTTCCACGGCTATTAGCGTGGGCCAGGCCCGCGGGGTGGTTCTGCTGGCGCTCGCGCAGGCGGGTCTGCCGGTCGGCGAATACTCCCCCCAGGATGTGAAGCAGGCTGTCACGGGATATGGCGCTGCTGACAAAGGGCAAATGCAGCGCATGGTGCAGACGCTGCTATCGATGGACTCGCTTCCGAAGCCGGATGATGCAGCGGACGCACTGGCGGTCGCGATATGCCACTTGCACTCGGCACGGACGCTCGGGCGGCTCAGGGAGGGCGCATGATCGTCACATTGCGCGGCATCGTCCAACATGTGGAAGAGGAGGCGCTGGTCCTGGAGGTCGGCGGCGTTGGTTTGCGCATAGCCATTACTCGATCCGTGCTTGATGCGGGCCCACAGGTGGGCAAGCCCTTCTTCTTGCACACTGCGCTCATGCTTCGGGATGAGAAATTCTATCTGTACGGCTTCAGTTCGGCCGAAGAGCACGCGCTATTCGA
>Ga0190360_1001266_pt1 | contig 13190 bp, 8 predicted proteins | sample 48721834_MG_FD_161271 | JGI IMG/M metagenome (GOLD analysis project Ga0190360, IMG submission 161271) | Hydrothermal vent microbial mat bacterial communities from Southern Trench, Guaymas Basin, Mexico - 4872-18-3-4_MG | ecosystem: Environmental > Aquatic > Marine > Hydrothermal vents > Microbial... | reverse complement strand
ACAGAGCGCTGGAGAATCGAAGCACATGCTACAGATTGGTCTATGAAAATAGAGATTTTAAGGTATTTCAGAAGAAATAGTCTTCTGTTTACATTTGTTAATGGGATGTGAGAGAATGAGGTTGAGCAAAAAATACTTGACTTTTGTGTTAAAAGAATTAATTTTGATTGTAGTTTCGTATAAATTGAGGCGAATGTAGCTCAGTTGGTAGAGCGCCAGCTTCCCAAGCTGGATGTCGCGGGTTCGAATCCCGTCATTCGCTCATTTTTTTTAATGGAAGTATGTTCGAACAAAAAATAGTGGAGGGCTATCATGTTTAAATTAGACAAATCTGTTTTGCCAATCTGTTTTTTACTGCTCGTTCTGCCTGTTGTTATGATGGGTCAGGGATATGTACAGCCAGTGGGCAATGCAGGAAGTGTTGACTGGACCCAGCAGGTGATTCGATGTACAGGTATTGGAGCTCCCAATCCAGATGTGCATCCGGCAGCACAGAGAGCAGGTGCTTTGAGAGCAGCAAAACAGGATGCTCTCAGAAACATTCTTGAAACTATTAAGGGAATTTATTTAACCTCTGAGACAGTTGTAGAGAATGCAATGGTCGTGAGCGATGTTATTAAATCTAAGATTGAAGGAAGAATAAGAGGATATCGCATTGTGGATACCCGTTATATGTCGACAGGGGATGTTGAGATAGATGTCGAGGTTCCGATAACAGGGGTCATTCTGGATGCACTGCTTCCTGGCGAATTTGGAGGTGGAAAATTGATAACAGGTGGTCAGCTTCTCTGCCCACTTTGTGGTCAGCCGTGGCCTGAAGGCAAGCCAGTTCCCCAGGGAGTAAAACTGGTGCGCAGTGGAGGGGCAGGCGAGTCTACATCATCCGTATACACGGGTCTGATAGTAGATGCAAAAGGACTTGGTGTTAGGCCAGCAATGGCACCAAAACTGATAGATGAGAATGGTGAGGAGGTCTACGGATCGAGGTTTGTGAGCAGAAAATATGCAGTAGATATCGGAATGGTAGGATATGAAAAGGATATTAACCGTGCAAGAATGAACGAACGTGTTGCAGACAATCCCTTAATTGTCAAAGGGATTAAGGCATCAGGACCGAACAAGACAGATATTGTGATCAGCAACAGTGATGCGTTGAAGATTCACAATGCAGCTGCAAATATGAATTTTCTACAGCACTGCAAAGTAATGTTTATTCTCGATTAGTTTTAAATAAAAACAGGGGAGAAAATTATGAAGAATCTAACCCTTAGATTATTATGCTTTATGGTCATATCCGTAGTATTTATAATAGTCGGATGTGGACCAAAGCCAACCGCAAGGGAGTCGGTACTGGATACTCCCGATAACCACTACAGCCAGGGAATGCGCAAACTGAATCTTGGCCAGCTTGATGAAGCTGCTGATGAGTTTGAAAGGGCAACAGCGCTTGACCCCAAATATCCTGGTGGATATATAGGACTGGGACTTGTTTGGGCTGAGAGGGGCGATTTTAGAAAGGCATTTGATTTTGTGGATAAGGGTATTGGAAAAGATGATAAATTCATCGACGGGCCAATTGCCAAAGGAATAATATTTACAAAACAGAAGAAGGGGGATGACTGGCTGAAGGATGCTGTCAAGCAGTTTGAAAAGGCTTTAAAGATAGATCCTGAATCTGAGAAGGCTTACTACTATATGGGGCTTGCATATAAAGAGGCATACGAATTTGGAAAGGCTGTAGAGGCTTTCAGCAGGGTAATAGAGATGAAGGGAGATTTTGCAAAGGAGGCCAATGCAGAATGGGAACTGGTTCAGAAGATTCAGAGGGCATCACCCGGTACAAAGATTGGTGCCAAGATTGCCCTGATCCCAAAGATAGATAGAGCCGATCTAGCGGTGCTATTCATCGAGGAGTTGAAACTACTCGAAGTCTTAAAGAAGAGACAACCAAAGATGTACGAAACCAGATTCCATCCGCCCGAAGATCCCACACAGTTAAAAAGGGAAAAACAGGCAAAAGAAGAGTTAGCAACAGACATCTCAAACCACTGGGCAAAGACATGGATAGAAGATGTTATCAGGGCTGGAGCCATGGATGTTTTTCCAGACAGAACATTTCGACCCGATGAGCCAATTACAAGATCGAACTATGCTGTGTTTCTCCAGAACATATTAATAGCAATTACAGGTGACGAGTCACTCGCATCAAAATATTTTGGTACAGAGTCCAGATTCCCAGATGTAAACCCAACCCACTATGCCTATAATGCAATATGTCTTGCAGTAGACCGTGGCATAATGAAGGCCAACACTATCGATGGAAGCTTTGGAATGACTGAACCAGTCTCAGGAGCAGATGCCCTCCTGATTATCAGAGAGTTTCAGAATGCTCTCAGAATGACCTTTTAATGAGTAGGAGGTTTAGTTGAAGATTTTAAAAATCGCAGGGACCATCCTGGTTCTGGGCACATTATTTTCTGTTGCAGCCTCTCAGGATCAGGATACCTCTTCTGTTGATGTCAGGGAGGTTGTATCGACAGGAGTTGGTTCAATTATTAATGGTGATGTTGCACATGCCAGAGACGATGCCATCGAGGATGCACTTCGCAAGGGAGTTGAGAATGCAATGGGTCTTCTTATCCAATCTGAAACACTTGTTGAGAATTATCAATTGATTGATGACCGAATCTTCAGTAAGACAGAGGGGTACATACAGAATTATGATATAGTAAGAGAGGGCAAGCGTGGTGAGTATCTATATGAAGTCACTGTAAGAGCTGCTGTAAGGATGGCCAATCTTAAGAATGATCTTGAGGGAATTGCCCTTTTAATGAGAAGGAAGAACATGCCGAGAATAATGATAATGATAAAAGAGAGAAACATTGGAGAAGGGCCTGGCATCTTCCGTTATTTTGAGGCAGACATGAATAGTGCAGAGACAGCAATCATGGAAAGCTTTATGGAAAAGGGGTTTAAATTTGTAGATCGTGCAACAGTAATGCGGAATCTGGATAGGCGTAAGGCATCTGCCCTGCTTGAGGGTGATGCTTCAGAGGCTGCCGCACTTGGAAGATCGCTCGGAGCAGAGGTAATCATAACGGGAAAGGCATTTGCAAAAGCATCGGAAACAACGGCGTATGGAACGACCTTGCGTTCTCAGAATGCGACCGTTTCGGTAAGGGCAATTCGTACAGACACTGGTGATATAATAGCAGTTGGTTCGAAGCAGGCAAAATATTCCAATCAGGTAGATGATGCTGCCGGAGGTGTGGTTGCAATACAAAAGGCATGCAAGGAGCTTGCAGAGGATATTATGGAAAAGATACTGGATCGCTGGCAGGCCGATATATCTGAAGGAGCCTCTCTTACACTTAAGGTGCGCGGAGTGACCACTCTTGCACAACTTACAAAGTTCAAGTCGGCACTGCCCTATTTTGTGAGGGGATTATCAGAAGTTGTCCAGAGAGACTGGTATGGTGGCTTTGCTACTCTGGAAGTTGTTATGAAGGGTACGAGTGAGGATCTGGCACGACGTCTATCGGGAAAGGAGATCGATGAATACAAGATAAGAATAATTGGAATGACTCAGAACAGTGTTACTTTAGAATTAGTAAAGAAAGACCAATAATAAAAAGATTTTTGAAAGGAAGGTGTATATTTGATGAAGAAAATTTTTCTGGTTTTCTCAATTTTGTTTGGTCTGCTGCTCTTTTTTTCTACTGCCTCGGCTCAGCTTAAGAAGAGAGTTGCGGTTTTTACATTTGAAGACAAGTCAGATCACTCATGGGGGTGGTGGAACGGGAAGTCCCCGGGTGAGGGCATGGCAGACATGTTGACCACCACACTTGTAAAGTCAGGTAAATATACTGTCATAGAGCGACAGGAGATAGCAAGGATATTGGAAGAGCAGCGATTGGGTCAGACAGGAGCCGTGACCCCTCAGAGTGCAGCGGCTATTGGAAAGCTGCTTGGAGTGGAGCTTGCAATAATGGGAGCTGTTACAGAGTTCGGATATACCAGAGAAGGAAAGGGTGTTAGAATTAAAGGCATTGGTGTTGGAGGAAGCAAACAGGAGGCAACGGTTGCTATTGATGTTCGTTTTGTTAATACTTCTACAGGTGAAATTATTGCTGCAGAGACTGTACGGAAAAAGAAGTCAAAGAGCGGAATTAGTGTGAGCACACCCAAATTCGGATTTAAAAGCAGGAGTCAATTTGATAACTCTCTGGTTGGAAAGGCAACAAGAGAAGCGATCAATAAGATTGTTAAGTTGATAGACGAACAAATAGGTGCTCTTCCGTGGGAAGGAAAGATAATTTTGGTCAGTGGTAATACTATCTATATCAAGCCAGGATCTGATGCCGGAGTAAAAGTAGGTGATCTGTTTTATGTCTATACTAAGGGTGAGGAACTCATAGATCCTGATACGGGTCTCTCGCTCGGGAGTGAGGAGAAGAAAATTGGTTCTATAATGGTTACCGGCATAATCTCTGGCGGTAAGGCCGCAAAGGCAGTTGTAAAGATGGGAGGAGGATTCAAAAAGGGAGATATTATCCGGATAAATTAAGGAGACTGTTTCATCTATTGTGATGGAGGAGGGTGGGAATTTCCACCCTCCTTTTTAGTATAGAATATTACAGGGAACTGATTAAGGTGAATGAGAATTATCGGAATATAATAGCTGGCGTGTCCATTCTGCTTTTTATTACTCTTTTTCTATACAAGACTCATCAGTTCTTGTCCCCGATTCTTATTGGAATCTTTTTAATTTTTCTTCTTCTGGGTCTGAAGGAACTGCAGATAGCAAAAAGGCTAATAATATGCACAACCTTTATTCTTCTTATATGGTTTTTTGCAGAAGCACGGACCGTTTTCTTTCCATTTTTTATCTCTTTTGCACTCGCATATCTTTTTGATCCTGTTGCAGACTGGATGGAGAGTAAACGTATGCCTCGTACTGCTGCAGTGCTGCTGCTTTTTGTGTTTACAATAGGGATACTTGTTATAATAGGAGTCATACTTATACCAAGTCTGGTTGTTGAGGTTCAGGAGCTGATTAGCAAGGTGCCAGAACTTGCATTAAGACTGACCGATCTTGTGAAGAAGAGTCTCCCCCATGTTCTGAATTTCCTTAATATCGATTATGATGAATTTCAGAGAAGCGTGATCGATCAGATACCTAAGAGGGCAGAGGTTGTTCTCTACAACATACTCAAGGGAATTACAAGCATTGGCTCATTTTTAGGCCAGATTTTTAACCTTATTTTAATCCCAATATTGACATTTTATTTTCTGAAGGATTTTAACAAGCTGAGTGAGTGGACTTTTGATTTTGTGCCAAAGAGGTTCAGGAACATCTATATATTCTACAGATGGCGTGTAAACAGAATTCTGGGTGGATATCTGAGAGGACAGATAATTGTTTGTACAATTGTCGGTCTGCTTACAGGAATTGGATTGTCGATACTGCGAATTCCCTTTGCGATACTGGTAGGTGTGATGACAGGTATACTCAACATAATTCCATATATCGGTCTTTATGTCAGCCTCGCACTTGCACTACTCACAGGCTTTTTAACTCCAGAGCCACTTATAGCAATGATTAAGATTGGAGTTGTCTTTTTATTGGTACAGGGCCTTGAAGCCTATGTGATATCGCCAAAAATTGTTGGAGAAAGGGTAGGACTGCATCCTCTGGCAGTAATTTTTTCGGTTTTAATCTTCTCTCGATTTCTTGGATTCTGGGGGTTGATTATAGGAGTCCCTACTGCTGCAGTTATTAAGTTCATGGTGGATGAATGGAAACGCCGTCAAAAGTGGAGAGAGATTCTGGGTGAAAGAAGTGGTGCTGGTAGTCGATAAAGTAACCTCGGGCAGCATTGCGGATAGGGCAGGAATAAGGCCAGGAGACAGGCTTGTTAAGATAAATGGGCATGAAGTCTCTGATTTCATCGACTACCAATTCTTTTCCTCTGATTATCGATCTATACTAGTGTTAGAGAGGGGAAGGAGTCGGAAAAGCATAAAGATTGAAAGGGAGGAGGGTAGATCTCTTGGATTACAGTTCAGACCGACCCGATTCCGCAGCTGCAGAAACAGATGCATTTTTTGTTTTATTGACCAAAATCCCCCAGGATTGCGCAAGAGCCTCTATTTTAAAGATGAGGACTATCGTCTTTCGTTTCTTTATGGAAATTATATAACATTAACAAATGTAACTCGTAGAGACCTGGATAGAATCGTCCGTCAGCACCTGTCACCCCTCTATATCTCGGTACATGCAACAGATCCAGATGTAAGGAAAAAAGTACTGGGATTGGAAAGGGATGATAAGATTTTAGATAAGTTAAAATTTCTCACAGAGAACAGGATCGAACTCCATGCACAGATAGTTCTCTGCCGTGGAATAAATGATGGAATAATACTTGAAAGAACGATCAGCGATCTAGCAGAATTTTTCCCGATGCTTCGCTCTCTATCAGTAGTTCCTGTTGGACTTACACGTTATAGAAAAGGTTTACCCTTATTGAATGGTTATGACAGGAATAGTAGCAGAGTAGTTCTTGAACATGTGGGAAGAATTCAGAAAGAGTTTGCGAGAAGATTTGGAGAGCCTTTTGTATATCTTTCTGATGAGTTTTATCTTCTTGGCAATGACGCTCTACCACCTCAAAGTCACTATATAGATTTCTGGCAGATTGAGAATGGAGTTGGGTCGACCCGTTCCTTTATCGATGAGTTTAATGAAGATATAAAAAAATTCCCGCAGTCGCTTCGAGAGAGGCGGCACTATTTGATAATAACAGGAGAGCTCTCGGTTCCCATACTGACGGAGAATATTCTGCCCCGGCTAAGGAAGATAGCAAATTTGAGCATAGAAATTCTGCCTGTCAGAAATAGATTTTTTGGTGAGTCGGTAACTGTTGCAGGTCTTATTACAGGGGAAGATATTATTGAGACCGTGAAGGGGAGCAACCTTAAAGGAACTCTGCTCATCCCTTCATGCTCTCTGAATGGTGATGGGCTATTTCTTGATGATTTTACAGTAAGGGAGATCGAAGATAGATTAAATAGAGGAGTTGTTGTTTTGAACCGATTTTTGGATCTATTTAAGGAAGATGAGTAAACCAACAGTAGCAATTGTAGGAAGACCCAATGTGGGTAAATCCACGCTTTTTAACAGGATCATTCGAAGCCGTGAAGCGATCGTGGATGATGATTCTGGTACCACGCGAGACAGAAAATATGCAGATGCAGAGTGGGAGGGTATACAATTTACTCTGATCGACACAGGAGGATATGTGCCAAAGAGTAGTGATGTGATCGAAGAAGGGGTGAGTAAGCAGGTACGCGCTGCAATCATGGAGGCCGATATAATCCTGTTTATTGTGGATTGTCTTACTGGTATTACAGATATTGATGGAGAGGTGGCCAGAATTATTAAAAAGAGTGGCAAAAACTATCTTCTTGCAGTAAATAAAGTAGACAGCATTAAACGAGAGCCCTACGCAGCAGAGTTTATTCGTCTTGGATTGGGTGAGCCATTAATGATTTCGGCACTTGTGGGCAGGGGGATTGGTGATCTTCTATCATCTATAGTAAGAAAGGTAGATCGAAATAGAATAGATCGGCATGGTGTGGAAGTTTCAGGATTGAGACTCGCTGTTATTGGAAGACCTAATGTTGGAAAATCGACATTTATCAACGTTATTTTAGGGGAGGAGCGACTTCTTGTTACAGAACTACCAGGGACCACAAGAGATGCAATAGATGTAAGAATAAGATATAAAGGCAGAGATATCATACTAATAGACACTGCTGGCTTGCGAAGACGAAGCAGGGTGAAGGAGAGTGTTGAGTATTACAGCACCCTCAGGGCCCGCAGGGTCATTGAACAGTGCGATGTTGCATGTGTCTTTATTGATGGTTCTGAAGGGTTTCTAAGACAGGATTTGAGACTGATCGATCAGGCAACAAGTGCGAAAAAAGGAACTCTACTTGTTATAAATAAATGGGATATTGTAAGAGGAGACAGAGAACGATTTCAGAAGCTGGAGCAAGAAATAGAAATGAAACTTCAGGGCTTAAGCTATATTCCATTTATCAGGATATCGTGCAAGGAGAAGCTGAGAGTGAGAAAAGTTTTGGAGCTTGCATTGCGTATTTATCAGGAGAGGAATAGACGGATATCATCTTCTGATCTTAATCGACTTATTCAAGATGTGCATCGAAACTTTCAACCCCCTGCAATTCAGGGTAAGAGAATACAGATAAAATATGGTACTCAAATCGCAACGGCTCCTCCAAGATTTGTACTCTTTACAAATTATCCGAAACTTGTTAATGATAGTTATAAAAGATTTATTGAAAATAAAATACGTGATAGATTTGGATTTGAAGGCGTGCCTTTAACCTTTTATTATAGAAAGAAGTAGACGGAGAAGCAACAATGAGGAATTTCATACTGTTATTTTTCTTTGCATTTGGGGTAGCAGGAGCTCTTTCTCAATCGTTTCACGAAAGAATGCAGAAAGAAGTTGATGATGGAGTGATCTCAGAGAGTGAGGCACTCTACTATGAAGCACTTAGAATGGCCGATCCGGGAAGGCTTCCAGAAAGATATAGAAAGATAGAGATGGTTCCTGAGAAGTGCGGTTTTGGCCTGATCTACAGGATAAGAAGTAATTGGAACAAATTTACAGAACTTCAAAGGGCTGTATTAAGGCCCCTAATGGAAAGGCCTGACCTTCCTGAAAGCTTCATCAGTGAGAGCGGCCGCTTTAAGATTCACTATACAACCAGTGGTGTCAATAGTGTTCCGGATGATGACGAAGATCTTTCGGGTGTGCCTGATTATGTTGAAGAGGCTGCTAGGGCAATGGATTTTTCCTATAGCGTTGAAGTAGAACAACTCGGTTATAATCCTCCTCTGAACGACAGAAATGTTGATGGTAAAGAGTGGGATGTATATCTAAAAGACATCGGAGAAGGCTATTATGGATGGACAAGTATAGATACGAGAATATCTACCAACCCATATACATGGACGGGTTATATTATTATCGATAATGATCTTACAGGTTTACCAACATCGAGTCTGGATGCACTCAGGGTCACTGCTGCACACGAATTTTTTCACATGATTCAGATGGGGTACAATGCAAGGGATGAGAATGGTGACGGCTGGTTTGATGAGATATTTTATATGGAGGCAAGTTCTGTTTGGATGGAAGATGTGGTGTATGATGATATTAATGACTACTACTATTATTTACCAATCTTTTTTAAATATAATAATTTAGTATTTAATCTTTCTTATGGAATTAGAATGTATGGACTGGCAATATGGAATCATTTTCTTCAGAAGAGAATGGGAGGACCAGAAATTGTTAGACAGATATGGGAGGAGATTGTTGATTATCCAGTACTGACCGCAATAGACAGGGCCCTGCGCTACAGAGGGCACACATTTGATGAAGAACTTTCGATATTTTATGGATGGAACTATCTGACAGGTTCAAGAGCAGATACGATAAATTTTTACCCTGAAGGGAACAATTATCCACAGATCTATATAGATTCTCATTGCACTCTTACTCAAGATACTTCAATCAGTGATTTAATAGTTGCTACTGGTTCTAAATATTTTCAGTTTTACTATGATACCGATACAATAACTGTTATACCAACAAATCTCAATTGGGCCTTTTATCAGATACCTGAAAACATGACTTTGAATCTGAAGGTCGGCAACTCAGATCCATACTATACAGATATGAAAGATAATGTTTTTGTGGGCCTGATTTCTGATTATGTTGATAGATGGAGGTGTGTTGCGATAGTCGAATCGCCTTCAAAGAACCCGGATTTTATATCTTTCAATGCTGTCAGCAAATCAACAAATCAGGAAGATATTGTAGCAAGTTACCCATCTCCTTTTGTAATCCATGAGCATATTATTACTACAATCCCCTTTATGTTAAAAGAATCTGGGAATGTAAGAATAATAATTTCAAACATTTCGGGTTACAGGGTTCTGGAACATGTGAGTTATTATCAAAGAGGGTACCAGTATTTTGAATGGGATGGAAAAGATAAAGATGGTCGATATGTATCAAGCGGAATTTATATATATGCAATTGAATCGAATAACAAGATCGTTAGAAGAGATAAGATTGCGGTTATTCGATAGAAAATATCTTGATTTTTATGATTAAAATTAGTATAATTCCTAAACAGTCGGGGCTGTAGTTCAGCTGGGAGAACGCATGACTGGCAGTCATGAGGTCACGGGTTCGAACCCCGTCAGCTCCACAATTTTACCCACCTCCTATTATCCTACCTTTGAGGAGAGGCGAGACTATTAGAGAGATGAGGATTTGGATTGTTAAATCGTATAGTACGGTTTAATAGAGAAGGAGAGGAATTTCTCTATAGTTAGGTCAATTAATAATGCAAAGATTTAAAATCTGGATATCACAAATTTTAATAATCTTAATTTTTTTTAGATTATCATCATTGCTATGTAAAGATTCCCACCAGCTGCGTATATTTACAGAATTAAATGGGATTGGTATTAAAAAAATATCTATTATTGATTCTACAACAGCAGTAGCAATTTCGAACAAAGAGTTATTTAAATGGACGGGTGGTAAATGGCAAAAATTCTATCCACAATTTCCTGAAGACAAAATATATCCTAATTATTTTAAGGCATTTTCTTTGACAAACATATGGATATTTACTCAAAAACATGAATATTCTTATAAGACTCAAATTTACCATTTTGATGGAGATAAATGGGAAAAAATATACTGTCCGTGTCCATATACTTTATCTACTGTAGGTTTTATTGACTCCACAAAATTTTTTGCTGCTGGTGATTGGGGAAATGTAGTCTATTTTAACGGTAAAAGGGCAATAAATATTTTTTCTCCAAAGAGCCGTTATTCAAGAATTGTCCATGTTTTTGATAGTTCACATTTCTACTTGGGTGTATGGAAATACGATTATTTCAACTCAGATGAAATACATATATATGAATATAATAATGGAAATTGGAATTTTATGGGGAAGGTTATTGGTGAAATTAGGGACACAAGATTTTTTTCTCCAGATTCAGGATATATCATTACGTGGGAAAAATATATATATGTTTTTAGAGATAATAGATTTATCTTATGTGATTCCCTGCCTAAATCGTCTTCTCTAGTATTTAAAATATATAAAGACTGTAAGATTTATTATTTGTACAATAAAATATTATGGGAATATGATGTTACTTGTGGGAAAAAGAAGTCGATTGCAGAGATTGGATTTCAGTGTGAGCCATATCGTCTTGCAAGAGGAGAATATTTTTTAATAGCTGATAAAAGTCTATATTATTTAGGTAGAAGAGATTATGGTAGTCAATTACAAAAATTAAATAAAAGATTTATATCTAAAGAGTTAAGTAAGTCTAGAGGAATTGATTTCAGTGTAAGCAGTTACAGGAATAGAGATGGCAATATAGATCTTTATTTCACTGATATTTATAGGACAAATAAATTTTATCGTATTGATATTATTGAAGAAAACATTCGATTGAATGATATAATAATTAGGAGAGGTCTTATCGGTTATGAAAGAACAGAAGTTCCATTAGGTAAAATGGACAGTGGTGTTTTTTTTGCTGATTTTGATAACGATGGAGACATGGATGCTATATGTACAGCATTTAGAGGAAACTCTCTTATTTATGAGAATTGTGGAAATGACAGGTTTTTTGATTTGACAGAGGAATTGGATTTTCGACTTAATGAAAGAATAGAAACAATTTCACTTGGAGATTTAAACAGAGATGGTCTAATTGATTTTGTTGCAGGAGACTATATGGGCAGCCTGCATATTTTTATTAATAAAGATTTTTCCCGCTTTGAGGACATTGCTAAAAAAGCTGGTATTCCTGATACTGTTTCTGGCTTTTCTACAGTAATGGCTGATGTTGATAACGACCTCGATCTTGACCTATTTTTGTTCAGGGTAGGAAGCCAAATTCAATATTTTGAGAACATGACAATTCAGGATTCAACTGAGTTGCCACGGTTTGTTTATGCAAGCAACAAATCACCGCAGCTTACTGTTCCTTTCGATTTTTTTACACAATGTATGGCATTTGGTGATTATGATAATGACCAGGATCTCGATTTGTTTCTTGCCAATCGTGTAACTCCCATAAAATTATTTCAAAACGATGGTCACGGAATTTTTACCGATATTAGTGAACAAGTGGGACTAACTCAAAGTATGATAGCATATAGTGCAAATTGGGGTGATCTTGATCAGGATGGTGATCTTGATATCTTTGTTGCAACACTTGGGAAAAACTATATATTCTGGAACCAAAATGGTGAGTTTTTCGATATAGATTCTGTTTGTTTATTAGATAATCAATTTACCTATTCTACAGGTTCGATTCTTGAAGATTTGGACCAGGATGGCGATCTTGATATAGTAGTTGCAAATCTTGAGATTGGGGCAAGTGAAATATATATAAATACATTAAATAAGAATAACTATATTAAAGTCAGATTAATAGGAACACAAAGCAATTATTATGGAATAGGTTCACATGTGAGTCTCTATAAAAGTGGACACCTTGGAGACCCGGAGTTTCTTGTAGGTTATAGGCAAATTACATCGAATAGTGGTTATTCTTGCTCATGTCTGCCTGAAGCCTACTTTGGTGTATCTTATGATGAAAATTATGATCTTTTGGTTGAGTTTCCAAGTGGACAGAGGATTAAAAAGTTCAATTTAAAAGCAGGTAACAATTATATTATCCATGAAGAGACAACTTTTGCTTATAGTCTTACCAAAAAGCTTTCTAAACTCAAACTATTTTATTATCGGAAAAGATACAGATACATAATTTTAAGATTCATTTTATTTTTATTTATTCTGTTTCTATTTAATATCTATATAAAATTACGGACATATTGGCCCAAGTATCGGAAGTTATTTTATTTTACTATATTATTTTCTTCTTACATTATTTCATCCCTGCTTATTAATTCTCGTCAGATAGATTTTAAGTGGTTCTTACCAATTTATATAACTTTAATAGTTGGAGTTATAATTTTTCTTTTAATACAGCGGTATACTGTTGTTCAATATAAAAAAGAATATTTATATGAAATGTATGATTTATT
>Ga0190360_1001263_pt1 | contig 13205 bp, 14 predicted proteins | sample 48721834_MG_FD_161271 | JGI IMG/M metagenome (GOLD analysis project Ga0190360, IMG submission 161271) | Hydrothermal vent microbial mat bacterial communities from Southern Trench, Guaymas Basin, Mexico - 4872-18-3-4_MG | ecosystem: Environmental > Aquatic > Marine > Hydrothermal vents >... | reverse complement strand
TGTTCCGCTTCAGTTGAAATTTGAATAAAAAGGTCTTAACTTAAGTTGGTTGAAGTAACCACAGAAAGGAGACCTGATTATGGGACGCAGACGCTTTACAGCAGAAGAGAAAGTATCAATTATAAGAGAACATTTTGAAAAAGGAATAAGCGTACCGGATATTTGTTCAAAATACAGAATACATCCGAATCAATTTTATCTCTGGAAAAAGAAACTGTTTGAAGGAGCAGTAACTACTTTCAGCCAAAAGTTCAAAAGTAAGAAATCTGCAAAGAAAACAGAAAAACTTGAAAATAAACTTAAAGACCGTAACGAGGTCATAGCCGAACTTTTACAGGAGAACCTGAAGTTAAAAAAAGATCTTGGGGAGATCTAACTTGCAAGTGGGTCTCCCCTGATCTTCGAACAGAAATATTGAATTATCTTCATTATTGGAGAAACCGAACAGGTATTGCAATTACCAGAATTCTTGTATGGGTTAATTTGAGCACAGGCAAATATTACAACTGGCGAAAAAGATACAATCTTGATAACAGGCACAACGGAAGTGTTCCGAAATCCCATTATATTTTACCATGGGAGAAAGAAGCTGTTATTGAATACAAATTACAACATTCAGAGCAGGGATACAGACGTTTATGCTATATGATGCTTGATGAAAATATAGTTGCACTTAGTCCTTCAACTGTGTACAGGATATTGAAATCAAAAGGTTTACTTACCCGTAAGTGGAGGCGTACAAAGCAAAAAGGTAAAGGTTTTGCTCAACCTTCAAAACCTCATGAGCATTGGCATATGGACATAACTTTTATCAATTTCAGAGGTACTTTTGTTTATCTGGTAGCTCTTATTGACGGCTATTCCCGTTACATAGTACATTATGAACTAAGGATGTCTGTTGAGTCTTTAGACATAGAAATTATGCTTGAGCGTGCTAAACTGAAATATCCGGGTGTAACACCTGTATTGATAACAGATAACGGTCCTCAATTTATTGCCAATGATTTGAAAATATATCTTAATGAATCAGGAATTACGCACAGAAGGACGAGGTTCTATTATCCCCAGTCAAACGGCAAAATTGAACGATTTAACCAGACCTGTAAAAATGAATTGATCCGGAAGAATAGTTTTTTAAATTTAGAAGACCTGGAGAATCAATTGGCAGAATATATCAATATTTACAACAATGAGAGGCTTCATTCTTCTATTGGGTATGTTACTCCAAAAGACATGCTTCTTGGTAATGAAAAACAGATATTTGAAGAACGTAAAATTAAACTTGAAAACGCCAGACAAAAACGAAAAAGTCAAAGAACGTTGAATGCTGCTTAAAAAACAAATTACTTAAAATGACCTATTATTCAAATTTACGCTGAACCAAGACACTTTTCACTATTCACTATTCGATTTTTTCAGTATCTCTATTTATCGCTTTTATTTGGAGTATCTTTCTTATCCCAAAGTGCTCTCTCTTCTTTATCTAATTTGATCAGATTTTTAATCATACTTCTCAAGGTTGCAACAAATAGAAATAAAGAGACTATTATAAACAGGAAATCACACAAAAGGCCGCGTAGACCGAATAGATTTATTCTTTTAACAAAGATGAGTACTGTGTTGAAGATGATAGCAATGACTCTTGCTTCTGTTGTTGATATTCGGAAGTGGGATATCTTAAATATCTGGATTGTATTTGTCATTAAGTATGTGTTTATGTGTGCAATAAAAAATAGGGTCAGCGTTACCCATACATAAGGCTGATGAACGAGTCCTGAATATGCAAGTCCAAAGATCATGAAGGAGATTCCAAACGCATCCATCATATGGTCGAAATAGTATCCATACTTGGGTCTCTGTCTGTCTCTTACTCTTGCCAGTGTGCCGTCGAGACTGTCTCCAAACCAGTTCATTATATGCCCTATACTTGCAAGAACTAAGAATATCCAATGATACTTTGAAAGGTAGTAACTCATTCCTACCCATGCCATCCCGAATAGTCCGAATAGAGTGAGCATATCCGGAGATACCCATTTAGGTAATCTCGGTGCTATCCAAAGAAGGGCCTTTTTTTCAGGCTTTGCAAGAAAGCTTGTTTGTATCCTGCCGTCACTTAGTATCTTTTCTCTTTTATTCATCTTTCTCCTCTTGAATTGGTTTCTTGATGATTGTTTTCAATAAAGGTATTGTTATCATGATAACAAACATTATTATTAGAACATAATCTGGTATTTTATAGGTTGAACCTATAAATGCAATTATATAGTATCTGGGGAATCTACCAATAAATATTGCCGAGATATATTTATATATGCTGTAGCGGCTAAATATTGCTGAGAGTCGAAATGGCTCAAATGGAATTGGTGTGAAGCCGGTAAAGATGAGACAGAGAAAAGCAGACTTTTTGAATATGTGGCAAAATGTTTGATAGATTTTATTTGATTCAATCTTTTTACCTATTTCTACCTTTCCGAGTAGCCCTATTATAACAAAATATTCGATGAAGGCTGCGATGCAGTTTCCTCCTGCACCTGTTAGTGCAACAAGCCATGGAGGGAATAGTTCGCCCATTGCAATTACATATGGAGGCGTCGGCAGAGGGATAAATGTGCATGCCACACTCATATAGAGCAGATAGGCTGCCAGTTTTGCAAAATTACCGTAGGGCAGGAGCAATAGAGTCGTAAGAATGGGAATAACACCAATGGCGATCTTTAGTAATAATGATGATTTTTTATTTATTGTCAAAGTATTTATCATTCTTTAAATGCTGCCTGTCGAACGGTTTAGATTAGCTCGATGGTTTGACCCACTGCATCGGCCATCTCCACTTTTTTCCATCATTTGTCTCTATTACGACTCTTTTTGAATTACTTCTCACAGGTCTAATCAGTATAGCAGTCTGGTATAGATATCTGTTTTTAGGATCATGGGTAATTACCAGTTTTGATCCTTGTGTCAATTTTCGAAATTTAATGAATGGATTAGGTTTGTAATAAACAGTAAGTCTTGCTCTAAATTTTCTATTTGGCAGACGCTTTCCGCTTACGTGAAAGCCGAGGTTTTGTACATGAGATAATGCCCATTTGTTGGCAGATTGTTCTCCTTCTCGAGGATGAAGGTTTAGATGATATCTTCGAAAATGGTGGAGTTCGTGTGAGAAGAGTAGGGCAATATGGTCTAAAAATGTATCATAGCTAAATTGCCATCCATAAACATCAATTTCATTTTTTGGATAATTATTCTGATTTGCATTAAGAGATAGTCTTATTAGTTTATATCTATCTGGCAGGTCTTTTGGCAAATCCCATTTTTGTATAAATGACCATTTTCCTCTTACTGCAATAAAATCTTCAGGCACCATCCATTTTCTGACATAGGCAGTTCCGCGATATTTATCATTTTCTGAAGTCAGGAATATTGCCACGACAAGATCTTCTGTGTTTGTGTTTTGTGCAACTTTTTCCAGGGTATGGAATATATCTTTACTGTAGCTTCCCCCATTATCGAAGTTTTTTGTATCAAAGAACAGATATTTTTTCATTGTAATTTTTTTTTACATTATCTCTTTTTCTATTGGAAATATTGGCCGAATATCTATCGGGATGCCTTTTAGTTTATTTAATGCAGATCTTACCTGAGCTCTTATGTTGCAATATTTATTTATAAACCGTTTTGCACCATTGTAGTCACCTCTGGCCTGTATCAAAAGAATCTCTCTTGCAAGATCCCTGACTGCTGTCTTTACTTTCCAATCTACAACAGAGAATCTACCATTCTTCCCAATCAGGAATGCACCCTTGTCTAAAAGATAGTTCATCTGTATTGCCACGGCACCGCCGTGTGCTTCCTCTATTCCGAAACGTATTGAACGGAACATGCCTCCAAGGTATGTTGGGAATAGAGTTTTTTCTAACTTTCTTGGTAGTACATTGTTGTTGATCAGAAAGAGCGCATTATAGATGCTGAGTACGTCCGCCTTGCATTCTTCTATTACTGGATAGAGTTCTTTTAATTCTTTGCTTACCGTAGTTTTTCTGTTGTTGACTATAATGTTACCTGGCCCAAGTCCATGGCTGATTTCATGCATGAGTGTATGATTGAAATATCCATCAAATGAAACTCGTTTTAGATCTTCTTTTGAGAGCACTCTATTGACTATAGGAATCCAGCACTTTTCAAATTTGGCTTTCATAACATTTTTAAGAAGAACCTTTTTTGATCCCTTTGCCTCTCTTACTCGCTCATCGTTTGGCAGGTTAAATGCCGTTGTCTGAATTCCAGCCTTTGCATCTCCAGCATTGAATATCTCGTTGACGACTTTTATTGGTGATAATGATCCCCGGTTGAAGTTTTTGTATTTATCAGGAATCGGTAGATTGTTCTCGAGTTGGTTTATATAGGTTCCGATCTTTAACAATTTTTCGCTCTCTTCATGATCTACAACACAAACAAATGATTCAAATGCTGCCTTGTATCCAAAAAGATTATCTTCATATACTTCATAGGGACCAATTACAATCTCAATATCTCCTGAAAGATTAAGCCAATCTAGATCACTCTTATAATAATCGTTGGACAGGAGCGACTTCGCGCGGCTATATAGATAGTTTTTGAGCGAGGAATTCGTGGTTATTCCTGCTGCTTCTCTGAGCAGATCTGAGACCTGGTGGAGTTTATTTTTAAAATATTTTGAGTAGGGGACAGCGATTAGTTTTTTGCCCTTTCTCCTGATCATTGTAAATTCATTTTCGAATTGTTTGCGCTCATCAGGGTTGTTTTTTATCCAATTTTCGAATTCTTCTTTTGTCATGTCCTGGGGGTAGAAATTTGCACCAGGAGGCTTTGGATCAGAGTTAATAAATGGTTTGTTCGAATTTAATCTATCCCATGGTCCAAACATGATATTAAAATATTCGAGATAGACTTTTTCATCTCCATCTTTATTTTCTTCAAGTTCTCTAAGAATATCAAGATTCCTTTCATATACCTGCATTAAGAATATATCATCGATATGTTTTGATGCCTTAATCAAAAGTTTTATTACTTGAACTTTTTCAGGAGATAAACTTGATAGATCGCATGTGAGATTAACTGGTGCAAGTTTCTCCAGTTGAGCCTTTATCTTTTCTTTTTCAATCTTTTGTGTAATAACTCTTCTCCTGGAGCAACTCAAGAGAAAAATAATAAAAATCAAAAACCAAATCATCTCTATTCTTGCACGCATGATTGTTCCCCTGTATTGAGTGATTACTATATAAATATAATTAAATAATATCTATAACGCAACAGGAATATACATATCGATATGTGGATTAATTTTGATTAAGATTATTTTAAATGTCATAATGACAATAATATATTCTAATCAGCAGTCAGATTGACAACTTATATGAACTTTTGACAAATTTTCATAATCTTAAATAATTGTTCTAATTAATTATAAATTTTGAAGTTAATATATAATAATAAGATTATGGCACACCAATTGCATTGCTGATGGGTAGAGCAAGAAAAAATAATGAAAGGAGGAATGAGCCATGAAGTTGATGAAATTGAATCCATACAGAGGGTTAACAAGCGATATTGATCGGTTTTTCAACGATTTTAGTTTAGGTCTTTGGGATTCAGACACTGTGTGGTATCCTACTGCTGATTTGACTGAGACAGATGATGCATATGAGGTTCATGCAGAGCTTCCAGGAATGAAAAAAGATGATATTAAGATCTCTTTTCATAACAACATATTGAGTATAAATGGTGAGAAAAAGCAAGAGAAGAAGACAGATAAGAAAAATTACCACAGAGTAGAAAGAGTATATGGCAAGTTCGAGAGGTGCTTCAGGTTGCCGGATGATGTGAAGAGTGATGAGATAAAGGCAAAGTATAAGAATGGTGTTCTTGTGGTCACGATTCCCAAATCAGAGAAGGCAAAACCAATAGAAATAGATGTAAGCTAAAACCAACTTTAAAGGCAGTGGGGTTATGGACTTTTCTGAGTGAAGGCCCCACTGCCTTTTTTATTAATCTCTCTGGCCAAAGATTTTTGTTCCAATTCTTATTATGTTTGCTCCTTCCTCTATTGCTATCCTGTATGAATTTGTCATTCCCATAGACAGATACTTCATTTCGATTCCAGGAATATTGATTGATTTAAGTTTCTCAAAGCATTCCTTTGTTTCTTTAAAATAGGGTCTGGCATCTTCAGGATTACCAGAAAATGGTCCCATAGTCATAAGACCCATTATCTGGATGTTTTTAAACCGAGAAAGTGCATTGGCAAAGTCTATGATTTGCTCTGGCATAATTCCAAATTTTTGAGGTTCTCTGGCACTATTAATCTCTATTAGCACGGGCATTTTCCTATCAATTGCTGCACATCTTTTATCTATTTCTTCTGCTATCTTTAATGAGTCCACAGTTTCGATCATGTCAAATATTTCAACAGCCTTTTTTACCTTATTTGTCTGCAGGTGACCTATGAAATGTAGCCTTGCCCTTTCCTTTACAACATCATATACTGCCAGTGCTTCCTGAACATAATTTTCTCCAATAATGCTGACTCCTGCATCGATTGCCTCTTTAATCTCATCTGCTGTTCTTGTCTTTGCGGCAGCTTCGAGTTCCACTCCTGTGGGAAGTTCCTCTAACAATTTTTTAACATTCTCACGTATCATTTAATTTTCTGATTTTTGAATTTCTTTACTTACCTTTATTACCTCTCTGAATACTCTCATGAAATTTCCACCCCAGATCTTTCTGATTTCCTCTTTAGAGTATCCTCTTTTCAACAACTCTGCCGTGATATTTGGGAGCTGGCTGACATCATAGCAGTCCTTTAGTTCGCCTCCGCCGTCGAAGTCGGTACCAATCCCAACATGGTCTATACCGATCAGTTTTACTGCATGATCGATATGATCTACCAGGTCCTTAACGGTTGCCAGTTCTCTTGGATATTTTTCAAAAATTGCCCGGTATGCATTGCGATATTCTTCTTTGATTTTTGGATCTGTAATGGCGTAGTAATCACCATATTTTTCCTTTAGCCTATCCATTTCCTTTTTTATTGCTGCCTGCCTTTCAGGATTGGATTTTGATTTTTTTACAAAGGAACTGACAAGACACATCTGAATAACACCACCATTCTTAGCAAGTGCCTTAAGCATCTGGTCTGTTAGATTACGAGGATGATCACAGAGCGCACGGCAGCACGAATGAGTGGCAACAACAGGGGACTTTGTAATACGAAGGACATCATAGAATGAGGAGTCTGATATGTGGGATACATCCACAATCATTCCGAGACGGTTTAATTCTTTTACGACTTTTTCACCAAAAGGGCTGAGTCCATTCCATTCAGCCTCATCGGTAGAGGAATCACATATTTCATTATTTTTTGTGTGACACAATGTAAGGTATCTTACTCCACGATCATAAAAATACTTTACAAGTGAAAGATTTTTTCCAATTGGATAACCATTTTCCATTCCTATATATGCAGCTATTTTCCCTAACTTTTCGATTCTATAGGCGTCATCGGGTGTTGTGGCAAGTTCTATGAGCTGTGGATAATCTCTGCACATTTTCTCGATAGAATCGATGATACTATCTGCCCTTGCCTTTACTCTTAGATGAGCCTCTGGTGTTCTTTTCCCCTGACCAATGAATACGGCAAAGAACTGGGCATCGAGTCCGCCATCTTTCATACGAGGAAGATCGATCTTTCCGCTTCCTCTCTTACCGGTTTCGTGTCTTTTTCCTATATCAAAGTTACCCTCGACAAGACGCATTGGAGTATCACAATGAGTATCGACTGTAAGAACCTCATCGTGTATTTTTCTAACATTGGAACAGTTAAACGGAAGTAGGGCAATGAAAAATAGGATGAAGAATAAATGACGAAGATTTTTTTCAGTAGCCATAATTTATCTCCTCTATAGTAGTTAGAATATTTAAAAGATAATTATGATTTATATGTTTTTCAAGTACTTTTTTTATTGACCAAACCAGAGACACTGTCACGCATTGGCTCAAAAACGAAGTAACTTTAGAGGAATTGAACTTTTTAAATAATTGGTCGTTGCCTCATAATAGATGTAACCATAAAACAGGAGAATTAATTATGAGCACAACTACCAAATACAAAGAAGGAAAATTGACTACTGATCATATCTTCAATTTTAAAGTGACGCCATGGCATCGCAGTGCAAAATTAAAACTCCAAAATTAATAAATCCAAGACAGTGGAAGGATCACCAGGATTATGAACATTATACTCTTTTTAAAATAATGTCTATTGCCTGTTATATCATTATTTTTTCATATATTTCTCATATTGATTCTCCATGTTGTATTTACTTATCTGTTTGGGAATAATAGTATTTAATAAATTGTTGCATTTGGATTGCGGCAACATGTTGCCGCTTTAAAAGCGACGCCAAGGCCTCGCAATCCAAAAGTGAATAAAGAAAATTTGAATACTGTTAATATCTTCGGTTACATTTTATTTTGCTGCATCACGATTAATAGATTTTGTTGAAATTCTTAACACTTAAGTTAAAGAGCATCTCTAACCTTTTCTAAAAGAGGTAAGGCTTGCTTTGAATCCAAATATAGCATATATTAGTAAATTATCAGGCATCGAATCAGAAGAATTTCATAAAAAACATTGGGGAATTTATATGGCTTCAAATAATTTAAAGGAGTTTTTAGAATATCGAGATAGGATGAATAAGAGAATACTCGATTCGGATAATCTCGAACTTAGGAGGTTTTTTGCTCTCGATTCGGCCGTTTATAGAGAGGGTGCTCTTCCAGAAAGGACCAAAGAGTTGATAGGGCTGGCAGCATCTGTGGTCTTAAGATGCAACGACTGTATACTATATCACCTAAAGCAGTGCATTGACAAGGGAGTAACGGATGATGAATTCGAGGAGACTCTCTCGATCGCTCTTGTCGTTGGAGGATCGATAACGATCCCCCATTTAAGATATGCATTTGAAATGATCGATAAGATTCGCCAAAGCAATGGATATTAGAGAAAGACTCGAAAATATACACAGGGTTTTTCCTTTAACAAAACCAAAGAGATCTGTTGGATCGGGAGTTGATATAGACAAAATCATCCCCGGAGAGGAGATCTCAACCCAATATGGAACATGTTTCAGAACAGTAGAAATATATCCACATACCCATGGTCATGGAGCTATCTCCCTCAATCTAATGGATGAGGTTGATTCCAGAATATATGGAATCATAGGAAGGGATAGGTCACTATCGGGTGTGGACATGCGTAATGCTGTTTATATCGATACCGAGACTACTGGTCTTGCAGGGGGAACAGGAACAGTGCCGTTTCTTGTCGGGCTTGGATATTTTTCAGGAGAGAATTTTCATATAGAACAATTTTTTATTCGTGACTACAATGAAGAGAGGGCAATGCTGTTGCTTATCTCAAAAAAGTTCAAAGATTTTGATGCTGTTGTAAGCTATAATGGAAAATCGTACGATATTAACATCTTATCGACCCGTTTTATATTATCAAGAATCGATGATTCGGTGCGAAATCTTCCGCATCTGGATCTTCTTTATGTATGCCGCAGATTATGGAGCAGGCGTCTGGCAAACTGTACATTGCTGAATATTGAGCGTTCTATACTTGGATTTAACAGAGACGAGGATGTTCCAAGCTATTTGATTCCAGGACTCTTTTTTAATTATCTAATCAATAGAGATGCACGGCCCATGATGATGATTTTTAAACATAACCGGCAGGACATTGTTTCTCTTGCTCTTCTTACAGCACTTGTTGGAAAGATATATCAGAACCCTCTTGATTTTCTCGATCATCCCCTTGATTTGCTAAGCATTGGCAGGTCTTTCAGGTCGGAGAATCTGCCTGAGATGGCATCTGTCTGTTTTGAGAAGGCAAAAGAGTGCTGTTCTGAGAAGCACACAGCAGAAGAGATTTTAAGATCACTCGGTTACACATTCAAACATTTAGAGTTGTGGGAAAGGGCAGTTGAGGTATGGAGAGAGATTATCAGTATATCTCCAGATTCAATATTCGCATATGAGGAACTTGCAAAACATTATGAACATCGTTTGAAGGATTATGGTAAGGCACTTGACATAGTAAGATCCGCCCTGAGCAAGATCGATATTTTAGAAGGGCTTTATAATAAAAACATTAGTTATGAAAGAGAAGCTCTAAAATACAGGCTCGCCCGTTTAATGAGAAAACTGAATAGGAGGGGGAAAAAGTGGGTTTGAAGGAGTTAAAAACCTAAGGATATTATGTGTTTTTTGAAAGATTCTCTGAAACAGTTGTGGAGCTACTGCTGCCTGGATAATGTAAGAAGACACCTTTTAAGTTGGTGGATCTTGCTATTGATTCTGGCATCAAAACAACTGATCAAAATTAAGACTGTAAAAAGAAAAGCATACGGATTCTCTTATATGGAGTATTTTGAACTCCTATTAAAAAAAAATTACCACTTAAATAACTCGTTTGGAGATGAACTATTTTTTTATCACCATTTAATGACTTGATTTTTGACAATGTGTTCATTAAATTTTAAATGCCCCGATTGAGGGATATCATTTTATTCATTTAACAAAAGAGCAGTTATGAGAATAAGATTTAGTGCAGAGAGATCTGCACTTTTGATTATTGACATGCAGAGATATTTTCTGGATAGAGCTTCACATGCTTTTGTGCCCGATGCTGTTGGAATTGTGCCAAAAATAAAGAGGTTATCGGAAATTTATAATAAAAAGGCTCTTCCAGTAATATTAACAAGACATGTAAATACAGATAAGGATGCTGGATGTCTATCACAATGGTGGGCAGATCTAATCAAAGAAAAGGATTCAATGAGCCAGATAGTTTCTGAACTGGATGGGGTTGGTGATATTATCATAAAGAAAACACAATACGATGCATTTTATAAAACCAATCTTGAAGATTTTCTGCTAAAAAAGCGTGTGAAGCAGGTGGTAATAACAGGTGTCTTGACTCATCTTTGTTGTGAGACAACAGCAAGATCAGCCTTTGTAAGGGGTTTCAATGTCTATTTTACAGAAGACGGCACGGCAACATATGATATAAATTTTCATAAAGCCACCCTGCTTAACCTTTCACATGGATTTGCCGACATAGTCACATTTAAAGAAATCACAGATAGGATCGATGGATAGTATAAGGGAGGTATTAATAATAGGTGGTGGACCTGCCGGTATTGCTGCAGCAATTCAACTGAAAAGGTATGGTATCGACACACTTTTGATAGAAAAGCAGTGTCTGGGTGGACTTTTGAGAAATGCAAACAGAATCGATAATTATCCAGGATTTATTGATGGTATATCGGGTATTGAACTGGTTGCTCTATTCAAGAAGCACATCGAGAAAGCGGGAGTTGAAGTGATTTATGATAAGGTAGTGGATGTGTTTTTAACAGAAGAGAAATATATTGTTAAGACCGAAAGGAGAAAACTCCATTCAAAATTCTTGATAATTGCAACTGGAACCAGACCACGGCTTCTTGTTGATCCCGAAGTGCCAGAGGATATAAGAGATTCTGTTTATTATGAGATTGCACCAATATTGGATGTAAAAAATAAAGAGATAGCAATCATTGGATCAGGCGATGCGGCTTTTGACTATGCTCTTAATCTTTCGCTGAAAAACAGAGTAGTGATATTTAACAGGAAAAAAATCATCAGGTGTATCCGGCCTCTTTATGATGAGTGTATGAGAAACAAAAATATTCATTACATTGATGAGGCAAAATTACTCTCCTTTAAAAAAAGTGGGGATAAAACAGTTATCTCCTTCAGTCAGAATAATGAAATAAAGAAATGGATGTGTGATCTTCTTGTGCCAGCACTTGGAAGAGAACCCAATCTTGAGATTTTAAATGATGAAATTTTAACAGGCTGCAAAATGGAAGAAACTCTGTATCTTGTTGGAGACGTAAAAAATGGCCCTTACCGCCAGATAGCAATCTGTGTTGGAGATGGCATCAGGGCAGCAATGATGATCAATAAAAAAAGACAGGAAATGTAAGAGATGAAGGTCTTTGCAAAAACGGGCAATGAAGAGATAGCAACCGTCTATTTAGCAGAAATTTCTCATGGAAAAATTGTTGAGTTTGTGGAGTCGCTCCAGCCCCCACTTCCGCGTGAGGATAAGTGGGTATTGATAGTTTCTACCCTCTTTGGCTGTCCTGTTGGATGCAGATTCTGTGATTCTGGAAATTTTTATAAAGGGAAACTCGAAAGGGATGATATTCTCTGCCAGATCGATTACATGGTCAAGAGAAGGTTTCCGGATGGCGTAGTTCCAGTAAAGAAATTCAAGATACAATTTTCGCGGATGGGTGAGCCTGCATTTAATATGGCTGTTATAGATGTATTGGAACAACTCCCACATCGATACAATGCAGAGAACATTCTACCTGTAGTATCCACAATCGCTCCCAAGGGTACATCCAAATTTTTCGAACGTTTATTTGAAGTTAAAAACGGGCTCTATGAAACAAATTTCCAGCTTCAATTTTCGATTCATTCAACAGATAGAAAATTGCGAGACTGGCTCATGCCGGTAAAAAAGTGGGGACTCGATCGCATCGCCTCTTATGGGGAGAAATTTTACAATAGAGGAGGTCGGAAGATAACCCTGAATTTTGCACTTTCTACAGATACGATTATTGATCAAGACGAGATGCTTAAATATTTTGATCCCGAAAAATTTTTAATAAAGATCACACCGGTTAATCCTACCTATCAATCTATTATGAATAACATAACCTCATCGATAACACCAGAGCAAACAGAGAGTGAAATTATTGCTTTGCTCAAAGCAGCAGGTTATGATGTGATCCTTAGTATCGGAGAATGGGAAGAGAATCAAATTGGAAGTAACTGCGGACAGTTGATTACACGATATTTAAAAGAAAAAGAGAAGATAAAGGACAGCTATACCTTCTCAGTCGTTGATGTACCAACAGATGGGTAAATCTGATAGAGAAATTATTCTTGATTTTCTGAGTTTATTTTTTAAATTTTAAATAGTTATAAAGGGGAGTCGAGGTTTGACTAGAATCGTCATAAAATCTTATTTAATCTGTAGTATAATTATGACCTCTATCCATCTTGGCGGAGTGATAAATGCAAAATATGCGGGTGATTTTGTAAGCATTGGT
>Ga0190360_1001261_pt1 | contig 13223 bp, 11 predicted proteins | sample 48721834_MG_FD_161271 | JGI IMG/M metagenome (GOLD analysis project Ga0190360, IMG submission 161271) | Hydrothermal vent microbial mat bacterial communities from Southern Trench, Guaymas Basin, Mexico - 4872-18-3-4_MG | ecosystem: Environmental > Aquatic > Marine > Hydrothermal vents >... | reverse complement strand
TTGGTAGCAAAACGGGGAGGGAGAATGAGCACGGTGCGACTCATCCTTGCGGGGGTGATAGTCTCTTCCTTCTTCTCGGCAGCAGCGATGCTCCTCTTCTCCCTCTCCCCATCAAGTACAGTGAAGGGGATGCTCTTCTGGATGATGGGAGACCTCTCAAGCCAGAGCCTTGATACCGTACTCACCACCATTCCCTACTTTTTGCTACTCATAATCCCCGTCTTCCTTCTTTCCCGCCCCCTGTCCCTGATGATGGTGGGGGAGGAGAGCGCCCTTTCCCTCGGGGTCGATGTGGAACGGATAAAGAAGATATCTTTCCTCCTCGCCTCCCTCCTTACCGGTTTTTCCGTATCCCTTGCCGGGGCGATAGGATTCGTCGGTCTCATCATCCCAAACATCGTCCGCTATCTCGCCGGGGCGGATACCAGGATAGGCTTCCCCTTATCGGCAATAGCCGGGGCGATCTTCCTCGTCCTCTCCGACACCCTGGCTCGGAGCGTGATGGCGCCAACCGAACTACCCGTGGGGGTAATAACCGCTGGGGTAGGAGGACCCTTCTTTATCTTTCTTCTCCTGAGGAGGCTTAGGGATGAGCTCGGCGATTGAGGTAAGAGGATTATCCTTTTCTTTCGGGAAAAAGAAGATCCTCCAATCCCTTTCCTTCTCCGCTGAGCGGGGCGAGTTTCTGGGAATAATAGGACCGAACGGAGCGGGGAAATCCACCCTCCTCAAGCTCATCGCCGGGACCCTAAAGCCGGAAGCGGGCGAAGTACTTCTCTTCGGGGAGGACATCGCCAACCTCGGACGGAGGGAGATAGCGAGAAGGCTCTCTTACCTTCCCGAAGAGGTGAGCTTTTACTTCGATTTCAAGGTGATGGACATCGTCCTTCAGGGACGGGCACCGCATTTAGGCTGGTGGCGGTTCGCCGGGAGGAACGACCTTATGATAGCGAAATCGGCGCTATCCCGGGTGGATGCCCTCCATCTGGCAGAGCGGATGATAACCACCCTGAGTGCGGGGGAGAAGAAACGGGTTCTTCTCGCTCGAGCACTCGCTCAGGAGCCAAAAGTCCTCCTCCTCGATGAGCCAACCGCCGAGCTCGATCTCAAGCACGAGTACGAGTTCTTCAACCTGCTAAGCGAGCTCAATCAGAAGGAGAACCTCACCGTTATCCTAACCAGCCACAATGTCAACCTCGTATCGCTTTATGCCGATAAACTACTTCTCCTAAACCGGTGCGGGAGGCGTGCCTTCGGCACCCCAGTTGAGGTCCTATCCGAGGAGAACCTAAGCGAGATTTACCACTTCCCTCTTTCGGTGAAAAAGGAGGGGGAAACCGGGGCAATCGTGGTATTCCCCAAAGATGGCTTGAAGAAACAAAGAGGAAATAAACCAAAAAGGAGGTAGAAGTATGATAGGCAAAAAGCTCAAGTATTTAGTCTCGATCCTCGTTCTCTCCCTTATAGCAACACCCACTCTGGGAGGACAACAGGAGACAAAGGAAAAGAAGAAGCCCCCGAAGCTGGTTTACAAGGAGCAGATAGTGATCACCGCCAGCCGGCTTCCCGCGGAGGGGATAGACCCCTTTACCCTGCCGGCGAGCGTGAGCATCATCACCCGCTCCAAGATCACCACCTCGGGGGCAACCATCCCTCAGGATATATTCTACTCCCTTCCTGGCTTTCTCGTCTACGACGATGTGGGAAACGGGGTTGAGGGGACGGTCTTCCTCCGCGGATTCGCCGAGGGAAACGCCTTGGCAGTGGCGTTCGACGGGGTGAGGATAAACGAGCCGGACGACAACCGGGTGAACCTCGAGCTCATCCCCCTGGAGGCGATAAGCCGGGTGGAGGTGATAAGGGGAAGCGCTTCCTCCCTTTACGGCGATGGAGCGATGGCGGGAAGGGTAAACTTCATCACCGAAAGTGGTGGTAAAGAGCCGAGGCTCGACCTAAGCTTCGATTACGGAAGCTACCACTCCCAGCGCTATGTGGTAAAGGGTGGCGGAAGCCTGGGGAAGTTCTCCTTCTTCGGTTTGGGGAAATACAGAAGGTCTGATGGCTTCCGGCAAAACGGCTACCTAAAGATGAAGAACCTATTTGGAAAGATCGGGTATAAACCAGACGACAAGACAGACATCGAGTTCATAGCAAGCTATAGCAACAACCGACTGGGAAACCCCGGGGCTCTCACCGAGGAGGAGCTCGAACAGGATAGAAAACAGGCTCCCTTCAATCTGGTGGACAGGAACTTCGAAGATGGCAACCTTATCTCGGTTTCAATCAAGCGGAGGTTCTCCCCCGGTCTCTTCTTAAACGCCAATGTCTTCAGGAGGAGCCAGGATATCGACACCCTCACTACCGGGAGGATGGCAGCTTTATACGGTGGCTTCTTAACCGAAAGCAAGGCGAAAAGCAAAGGAGTGGTGGCGGAATTAACCTGGAACAGGGACCTTTTGGGCAGGGGAAATACTGCTATTTTGGGCATCGAGCTCACCAGTCATACCTTCGGCGCCAAGGGGTATACTACCAACGCCCAGGGAGAAAACCCTTACCTCGTTTCGGAGAACTCGACCGACCAGCGGGTAGAGGGCTACTTCATCGAAGATAGGTTTGAGCCAATATCGAGGCTTCTACTTACCCTCGGGGCAAGATACGACAGGAAGAGCTTCCACTATCACGATCTCGTCCTTCCGCAAAACAACAACGACAAAACATTCACCAAAGGGACCATCCGTTTTGGAGGAAGCTACCAGCTCAACCCCAAGTTCGCCCTCTATGGAAACATCGGGAAAGCCTTCCTCACCCCAACGGTCATTCAGATGTTCGCTTACCCCACCTTCGGCTCGAACCCCGATCTCGTCCCCACCACCGCCCTCTCTTACGAGACGGGGATAAAGTTCCGCTCTGGCAAAGGGTTGAAGGGATACCTCTGTTGGTATAGAATGGATATGGAGAATGAGATAGTATTTGTCTTCGACTCCTTCCGCGGGGGAAGGAACGAGAATGTAGGAAAAAGCAGAAGGCAGGGTGTCGAGATGGAACTTAGGGGACGGTTAACGGACTCGGTCAGCGGATATGCAAGCTACAGCTATACCGATGCCCGGTTTCGTGCTGGGGAAAACGCGGGAAACAGGATACCTTTAGTGCCACGGCACAAGATGTCCCTGGGGGTTGATCTCTCACTCGGGGAAAGGGTGAAGGCTTATCTTGAGGGACTCTTCGTCTCATCCGCTCCTCTTAGCGGAGATGAGGAGAACCTCCTTCCCGAGCTCCCATCTTATCAGCTGCTTAACGCTAAGGTCTCCTATCGACTGAAAGATGGCGAGCTCTTCCTTCGCCTCTCAAACATTCTTAACCAGAAGTACGAAACCCGTGGCATCTATATAGGAACAACCCCTTACCTTACACCTGCTCCCGGGTTCCATTTCAGCATTGGGATGAGCTACACCATTCATTAGGGAGAAGATGTCAAAGGAGAGGATAAAACCGGCAAAACTTCTTTCCGAAACGCTTGAAGCAATCAAGGGGAAGGATGAGGAGGCATTAGCCTCCCTCCTTCCCTCGATCAAGGACCGGAAAAAGGAGATTGCGCAGGCGATAAAGAAGAAGATTGAGAAGAAGGAGGATATCGCTCACATATTAACGCTTGTTGAAAGGCTTGATGATCCAGATCTTGGGAAGATAGCAAAACTCGTTGCGGAGAATTCCGCTCTTCCCCTCTCTCTAAGGCTCAAGGCGGTGGAAATAGCGGAAGCAGTTGGGGCAAAGCTCGAACCGGGGGTTTCTTCCGCCATCAGGGAGGGGATGAAGCTTTTCTCCCTCATAAAAGACGAGGAGGCGGACCTTCCATCGCTTTCTTCCCGGGTTAAGGAGCTCCCTTTAGATGTGAAGCTCTCTTTAATTGCTGATCTTGCCCTTCTTCCTGAGAAGGCGATCGCCTTTTTCCCTCTACTCCTTGGGGAAAGGGCTGAACTCGATGGAGCAATCATCGACGCCCTGGGAAAGATCGAAACCCCTGCTTCACTCTCCCTTCTTCTCTCTGAACTCGAAAGAACCAGCGACAAGGAGCGGATAAAGAAGATAAGAAAAGCGATCCACCAACTAAAGAGCAAAGGAGTAGAGCCACCTTCCCGGGAAACGCCTGGAGAAAAAAGAAAGGAGGAAGAGGAGGGATACCTTTCCCCCATCGATTCCTTAGGCGAGCGACTCTTGGTCCTCGTTATGCCGAAGGGAAGGGGCGAGGTTCGTTTCTTCCAGATAATCGCCTCGGACACGAAGGGCATCCTCCGCTTCATCACCCATAGCGTTCCCTATGAGGAATTAATGAGCTCGATCAGGCGGGCGGAGGAGACAAAAGGGATCCAGATGGTAGAAGCCCCGGCGGACTACATCAGGACCCTCCTTGGCGAATACGCAGGGTTAAACGAGAAAGGAGGGGGAAAACCCCCAGCCGAATTTGTAAGCTGGCGCAACTGGATCGGGGAACCCAGAGAAAGGTTCGAAAAACCGCTTATCTATCAATTTATACCCGAGGAAGATATCGCAGCCCGAGAGGCGCTGTTTGAACAGGGAGATAGACTGTTCCAGCTTCCCGGTATAATCGGCTGGTTTATCCCTGAGGAGGAGATAAAAGAGGGGGTGGAAAGATTCGCCACCGCTGAGGAAAGTCCCCTCATCCTCTCAGACATCCAGCGGGAGGAACGGAGGAATAAGATATTCCTCGAAGAGGCGGAGCGGTACTTCACCGAAGAGAAAAAGGAATTATATAAGAGAAGGCTTATCGAGATGGGCTACTTCCTCTACCAGAAGGGGATGAAGTTCGAGGCGGAAATAGCCCTCGCCACCGCGCACGCCTTCTCATCTCACGAGATCAAATTCATCCCCTTTGCCCTGACCTTGGTTAAACGAAGCATAGAGCTTGCGGTAAAAAAGAGAAAAGAGGCGGAGAAAAAAGAGCCGCGGCTCATAATTCCACCCTCCGCCCAAGGAGGAGTAGGAGAGAGAAAATGAAAAAACTCATCCTTGCTTTCATCGTCCTTTCCCTTCTTCTTCCTGCCTGCAAGAAGGAGGAGAAGGAAAAGACCTACCCTCAGATCCTTCTCGGCGCCCTGGATAAGGGGAAGATCGACAGAACGAAGGACGACCTGAAGGCGATCGCCGATGCGCTTTCCTCTTACCAGGCGGATACTGGAAGCTACCCCGTCGGCGAGGGGGTGGGGGTGCTCAAGTCCGCTCTCTCCCCAAACTACCTCGTCCTTCTCCCCGAGCGAGATGCCTGGGGAAACCCCTTCTCCTACCACTCCAACGGCAGAAGCTACCGAATAGTTGCCCCGGGAAAGGATGGACAAGAGGGAACAGCGGATGATATCGTCCTTTCTGATGGGATGATCGTCTCCTCCCCAAAGCTAAGATAGCTTTTCTTAAAGAGGTAAAGGGTTCCGAGAAATAGAAGGAGGCAATGCGTCTTCTTATCATCGATAATTACGATTCCTTCACCTACAACTTAGCCCAACTCTTCCTCGAATTCGATATCGAGGTATTGGTCTATAGGAACGACGAAATCCGCATAAAGGAAATCGAGGAATTGAAGCCTCATTGGATTACCCTTTCCCCCGGTCCTTGCACACCAGCCCAATCCGGGATCAGCAAGGAGGTCGTCCGCCATTTCGGAGATACCATTCCGATATTAGGGGTATGCCTTGGGATGCAGGTCATCAATGAGGTGTTCGGCGGGGAAACGGTCAAAGCCCCCCTGCCCATTCACGGCAAGCGCTCGAAAATCCACCACACCGGCGAAGGGATCTTCTCCGGTATCCCCTCGCCTTTCTTTGCCGCGCGCTACCACTCGCTTAAGATCCTGATCCGTTCTCCTGATCTCATACCGTTAGCCCAGTCGGAAGACGATGTGATTATGGGAATTAAGCATCGCCATCTTCCCATCTACGGCGTTCAGTTCCATCCCGAATCCTTCCTCTCTGAATATGGCTTGGAGCTGGTCTATAACTTCCTCCGCCTTCAGCCAGACTGGAAAGTTAAAAAACCATCCTCACTTGAAGACCCCGACCGCTTCCCCCGGCTGGGCTGGGGAAAAGAGAAACCTCCCTTCAAAAAGACGGAGGGTGAACTATGAGGTGGGCTTCAGTCATTCCCAGGCAGGTGCGCATCCTGACGATGGAAACGACCTTCCGGAATGGATCGGACGAGAAATTCTTGGAACTGGCTCAGGAGATAGCCGAAGGGGAAGTAAGCGCGGTTCTGCTCAGCGGAGGAGGGCTTGACTGCAGTCGTTATTCCATAGCCTGTGGTGATCCTTTCCTCATCCTCCGGGCAAAGGGAAGAAATTACGAGGTGATCACCCCAAAGGGTTGTTGGAGAGGGGAAGGGGATCCTATCTCCCTCGTTGATGATCTCTTGACCCATCTTGAACCCGATTTCCCTCTCGCCACCCCTCCTTTTATGGGTGGAGCAGTAGGCTATTTTGCTTACGAACTCAAAAATACCATCGAGAAGCTTCCTCAGTCTGCTTCAGATGACCTTCTTCTTCCCGACCTCTTCCTCTTTTTCCCAAGAGATATCCTGATCTACGACCGGGCTAAAGGGACGATAAACCGGATTCTCTTGGCCTATGGCGAAGAGGAGAATGCCTTCGATATTCCCCTCTCTGAGCAAGGGGATAGCAAACCAGATACCCCCCTTGAAGCTGGTGAATTGAGGAGCAACTTCACCCACCAGGAATACCTCGAAGCGGTACGGCACATCCGCCGTTATATCCGGGAAGGGGATGTCTATCAGGTCAATCTATCGCAGAGGTTTTCCTTCCCCTTCCGGGGGGACCCGTGGCGACTCTGGATCGAGCTCTTCAGGCGAAACCCCGCCCCCTTTTACGCCTTCGTGAATGGGGGCGACCATCAGATCCTCTCCACCTCTATGGAACGGTTCCTCTTTCGCCAGGATGATTACATCGAGACCCGTCCCATCAAGGGCACGAGAAGAAGGGGAAGAACGAAGGAAGAAGATAAGCGATTAAAAAAAGAGCTCCTCAAAGACCCTAAGGAGGATGCAGAGCTCTCTATGATCGTTGACCTCCTTAGAAACGACCTGGGAAGGGTCTGCGCTCCAAAAACCATCAGGGTAGCGGAGCACAAGCGAGTGGAAGAATACCAGAATGTATTTCACCTGATCTCCATCATCACTGGGAAGCTCCGTCCCGGAATAACCTACGGCGATATCCTCCGAGCGACCTTCCCCGGAGGTTCTATCACCGGATGCCCCAAGATCCGGGCGATGGAGATCATAGACGAGCTGGAACCAAATGTCCGCCATGTCTATACCGGCTGCATTGGCTATCTCGGCTGGCATAAGAATATGGATTTGAACATCGGGATCAGAACGGGTATCCTCCATAAGGGGCTGTTCCACTTCGCGGTTGGGGGCGGAGTGGTTTACGATTCCGATGAAGAGGCAGAGTATCAGGAGACCCTTCACAAAGGACAAACCCTCTTCGATCTCATCCGCTCCCTGAAAAAGACCTTTAGACGATGATGGATGATAAAGGAGAAAGAAAAGACGCGGTCATCTGGCTGAACGGGTCGTTCACTACTCTCAAAGATGCCCGTATTTCACCTTTGGATCGGGGATTCCTCTATGGTGATGGCCTCTTCGAAACCCTTCGCGCGGATAAAGGGGAAATCTTCTTTCTCCCGGATCACTTAGACCGGCTGAGGAAATCCGCGGCTGAGCTCAGGCTCCCCGAGCTACCAAGGATCAACTGGGATAAGGTGCTTAAAGAGCTCCTCAGAAGGAACGACCTTGCGAGAGCCATTGCCCGGGTGAAGATCATCCTCACAAGAGGAATAATCTCAGGGCTGGGACTTCCCCCCTCCTCCAAGCCAACCCTCTGTCTCATCGCCGAGCCATACTCACCGCCAGGGAGAAAACGATACCACGAGGGTTGGAGGCTATTTGTCTATCGGGCGGGCTTCTCACCTCCTCTTGCCGAGCACAAGTCCTTGAATTACCTCTTTTATCTTAAAGCAAGACAAAAGGCAGCTGATGCGGGAAAGGATGAGGCTATCGTTCTGGATCCAAAGGGCTATGTGGCGGAAACAGCGACAGGATCCTTACTCTTTCGGAGAGACAACCGATGGTGGAAACCGAAAAGCGCCTATCAACTACCGGGGATCACCCAGAGGAGGGTAATCGATTACCTCAATGAGCGCGGCGCCGAGGTCCGGGAAGAGATGATCACCCTAAAGGAACTCCTACAGGCGGAGACAGTATGGGTCACTAACTCCCTGATAGGCGTTATGCCGATCCGGGAGATAGATGGGCAACACCTACCTTCACTCGCCCAGGATGAAGCGGAGGCGGTGCGAAATTGGCTCTTTTCGGCGAGATGACCGCGGGTCAGTAAGATGTAATAATTACGGGGAAAAGAACACCTTCGGTATCTCAAAACCGGTAGCTGAAGCCGAAAAAACCTTGATAAAACACTCTCCCTCTAAACAGGGCTTCTTTCATTTCCGTCCAACCTTCAGGGAATACTTTTCGTTAAATCTATGCTTATATCCTAAGCCCACATCTAAATAAGGATAAATAACCACGGAAGCTTGATTGCCTCTCGGTGCGGTAGGAAGTAATACCAAATGCTTAGTGGCTAAATGTGCCCAATAGTAATGGGCTTCTTGACACCAAGGGCAACCTCTGCTAATTTAAACTATAAGCCACCGAAGTGGTGGTTTTTTCTTTCCCAAAAGGAGAGAGATGGCTGTCGATAAGATCATCGTTAAGGGGGCAGGAGAGCATAACTTAAAGAATATCGATGTCGAGATCCCCCGGGACAAACTGGTGGTGATAACCGGGGTCTCGGGATCGGGAAAATCGAGCCTCGCCTTCGACACCATCTATGCCGAAGGGCAAAGGCGTTATGTGGAGTCCCTTTCCGCCTATGCCCGGCAGTTCCTCGAACAGATGGAAAAACCGGAGGTGGAATCGATCGAAGGCTTATCCCCGGCGATAGCCATCGAACAGCGAAGTGCGAGCAAAAACCCCCGCTCCACCGTAGCCACGGTAACCGAGATATACGATTACCTCCGGGTCCTCTTCGCCCGGGTAGGGCATCCCCATTGCCCCATCTGCGGTAGAGAGATCTCATCCCAGACGGTCCAGCAGATAGCGGATAGGATACTCGAGCTTCCTCAGGGGGAAAAGATTATGATCCTCGCTCCGATCGTCCGAGGGAGAAAAGGGGAGTTCCGCCGGGAGTTCGAGAAACTGATGGCGAGGGGATTCATCCGGGCGAGGATAGATGGTGAGATCCATCTCCTATCCGAAGAGATAAAACTCGACAAGAACAAAAAGCACGAGATCGAGGTGGTGGTGGACCGGCTGGTGGTGAAGAAAGGGATCGAAGGAAGGCTTGCCGATTCCATCGAGATCGCCTTGGAGCTTGCAGACGGTGTGGTGGTAATAGCGCGGGAGAACGGGGAGGACCAGCTCTTTTCCGAGCGATTAGCCTGCGTTTACTGCGGGGTGAGCATCCCCGAGCTATCCCCGAGGATGTTCTCCTTCAATTCTCCCTACGGTGCCTGCCCGGTATGCGACGGTCTCGGAGTGATGCGGGAGATATCGCCGAAGAAGATCATCCCCGATGAGGGGAAATCCCTTGCCGAGGGGGCGATAAGGGTGGTGAGTGATAACCCCTATTCCTATCAGTATCAGATGCTCGAATCCCTTGCTAAGCACTATGGTTTCAGTATGAGGACCCCGTTCCGTGATCTTCCGGAGAGGGCGAAGGAGGCGATCCTCTACGGCACCAAGGGGAGAATAGAGTTCGACATAAAGAAGATCAACCGCCACTATCGCTTTTACGCTCCATTTGAGGGGATCATCCCCAACCTGATGCGGCGGTACCAGGAGACCGACTCCGAGGCGGTGAGGGAGGAGATCGAGCGGTATATGTCGCTCCGTCCCTGTCCTGAATGCGGTGGGGCGAGGCTGAGGAAGGAGAGTTTAGCGGTTACTGTTTCCGGTAAGAATATCGCCTATTACACCTCCCTCTCGATAAAGGAGGCAGCTAAGGTTTTCTCAAAGCTCAAGCTATCTCCCAAAGAGGAACTGATTGCAGAGAGGGTGTTAAAGGAGATAAGGGAACGGCTTCAGTTCCTGATGAATGTGGGCCTCGATTATCTCGAGCTCAACCGGGCAACCTACACCCTCTCCGGAGGTGAGGCACAACGGATAAGGCTCGCCACCCAGATCGGGTCCCGCCTTATGGGGGTGCTCTACATCCTCGATGAGCCGAGCATTGGGCTCCATCAGCGGGACAACCGCCGACTCCTCGATACTCTCTGCAAACTCCGCGACCTGGGAAACACGGTGATCGTGGTGGAGCACGACGAAAGGACGATAAGGACTGCCGATTATGTCATTGATCTGGGACCAGGAGCGGGCGAACAGGGAGGAGAGGTCGTCTTCGCCGGACCGCCGGATGAGCTCGAAAAATGCGATCGTTCGATCACCGGGAAATACCTCTCGGGGAAACTCCGCATCCCCCTTCCGGAAAAAAGGAGAAAGCCCAAAGGAAAATTCCTGGTGATAAGGGGAGCAGAGGAACATAATCTGAAAAAGATCGATGTGAAGATACCGCTCGGCCTCTTCACTGCGGTTACCGGGGTTTCGGGATCAGGGAAAAGCACCCTCATAGATGAGATCCTTTACCGGGCGCTTGCCTCCCAGATATACAAATCGCCCGAGGAGCCAGGAAAGCACGAGAGGATAGAGGGGATAGAGCATATAGACAAGGTAATAAACATCACCCAAGATCCGATAGGAAGAACCCCTCGCTCCAACCCCGCCACCTACACCGGCGTTTTCACCCACATCAGGGAGCTTTTCTCCCGGCTTCCGGAATCGAGGATGCGGGGGTATCGTCCCGGTCGGTTCAGCTTCAATGTGAAAGGAGGGCGGTGTGAAGCCTGTGAGGGGAACGGCATCATTAAGATCGAAATGCACTTCCTCCCCGATGTTTACATCACCTGTGATCAGTGCAAGGGGACGAGGTTCAACCGGGAGACCCTCGAGGTGAAGTACAAGGGGAAGAACATCGCCGATGTGCTAAATATGACGGTGAACGAAGCGCTGAAGCTGATGGGGAACATCCCCAGTATCAGGAGAAAGCTTGAGACCCTGGTAGATGTGGGTTTAGGCTACATCAAGCTGGGCCAGCCGGCACCCACTCTCTCCGGAGGTGAGGCGCAGAGGGTGAAGCTCGCCCGCGAGCTGTCCAAGAGAAGTACTGGCCATACCCTTTACATCCTCGACGAGCCGACCACTGGCCTTCACTTCGATGATATAAAGAAACTCCTCGCCGTTTTGTCCCGGCTGGTGGACTTAGGGAATACGGTGGTGGTGATCGAGCACAACCTTGATGTGATAAAATGTGCCGATTACATCATTGATCTCGGTCCCGAAGGAGGGGAAGAGGGGGGACGGGTAATAGCCACCGGCACCCCGGAGGAGGTGGCAGAGGTAGAGGGTTCCTATACCGGGCAATTCCTCCGCGAGGTATTAAGGAGGGAAAGGGCACTCTCCCATAATTGAAATTGACAAGCTCAAACGCCCCTCCCTATAATAATTTCTCGTGATAACCGGTCCCTCATAATCCACCACGGAGAGCTGTAAGATGACTATGGGGCTCAATACCGAGGTCACTCATAAGGGAAAGACCTTCCACATCCAAACCGAGGAACGAGGAGAAGCTCCTCTGCTGATAGAAACGCTGATCTATGAAAAGGGAAGGATCGTTGCCTCGCGGAGGACCTATATAAATAAAGAACTCAGCAAGGAAGAGAGGCTAACCCTGATGCGGAGGCAGCACAGAACGGTGGTGAGCGAGATAGCGAGCGGTAAACTCAGGTTTGACCATCAAGAAAAACTGGAGGAAAAACGCCCCCTCTCCCCCACAGGAAGCCTCGACGATCTCATCCTCAACCATCTATCATCCGCCCTGAATGTTGAGGGATTGAACCTGAAACTCCTCTCCTTTTCCCAGGGGGAAATAGAGAATGAAATCTTCCTTAAAGTAGCGACCACTCGTGGTATCACCGAGAAACCGCTTATGGGTATCCGAGTTTCGTTTAAACTAATCCGTGAGGGGCATCCACCTATTGAGATCGTCTCTGCCCTTACCGACGAGGAGGGCACCTGTGAAGTGAGGGTCCCTTTGCCCTGCGGAAAAATAGAGGATTACGCCCTCCTCATCGAGGCAGAGGGTAAAGAGGGAAGCGATCGACTAATCCAACCCTTAACTGGAGAGGAGAATGAAGAAAGATGAGATCCTTGAGCCGGATAAGAAAAAAATAGAAGAACGGCTCAAGGACGAGACCTTGGAAGCTCTCACCAAAAAGCGAAAGGAGGCAGAGGAGGAGTTCAACCGGCGTCTTACCGCGGTTGATGAGCTCTTTCGAAGATCGATAGAAACGGGAAAGGGGGAACGGGTTGGCATAATCTTAGCCGACCTAAACCGCTGGATAAACGAAAGAGTTAGTGAGAGACAGAAACCCCTTATAATCCGGGCTATCCGGGCGGTGGGGAGGAAGATCCTCTCCTTCTTTTTCGGCGATCCCCTTGGGTTCGAGACAACCTCGCGGATCATCGACTTCCTCAATCGGGAAAACGAGATAAGAAACGAGATAATTTTGGCGGAGCGGGAGCTGAACCAGGCGATGATCCACCTCTTCCAGTCAATAATCCCCCTAATCGCTGCCAAGGAGGCGGAGCTCCTCCGTCTGGTTACCCACCTCCCCATAAAGCGGATGGATCTCATCCTCGAGGACATAGGGAAAAAAGAGGAGGAACTCACCTCTCTTGCCCTCAGGCTTTCCAAGGAGCTCGAAAGCCTTAAAAAGGGAAAATGAGTAGAAAGCCGAGGATCGCTTTTTTCAGCCCACTTCCCCCGGCGAAATCGGGCATCGCCGATTACTCCGCCGAGCTCATCCCCCTTCTTCGGGAGGAGTTCGAGATAGACATCTACATCGATGAAGGGTACAGCCCCACCTCCTCCTTCAAAGAGAAAGCCTTTCCCGCCTCGGAATTCTCCTTCAGGAATATCAAAGACCCCTACCAACTCATCATTTATCAAATGGGAAATTCAGGATACCATCAATACATCTACCCCTTCCTTTTTTCTCACCCCGGGCTCACCGTTCTACACGACTACA
>Ga0190360_1001253_pt1 | contig 13275 bp, 10 predicted proteins | sample 48721834_MG_FD_161271 | JGI IMG/M metagenome (GOLD analysis project Ga0190360, IMG submission 161271) | Hydrothermal vent microbial mat bacterial communities from Southern Trench, Guaymas Basin, Mexico - 4872-18-3-4_MG | ecosystem: Environmental > Aquatic > Marine > Hydrothermal vents >... | reverse complement strand
AACCCGGAAGAATGGGATAGTCAAATGTTATCCCCATATCGCATCCTGATTCTTCCTGATATCTAAGTACAAACTCTTCCTCCAACTCTGCATTCTTTTTCATGAATTGAAACCCACCTGAATCTAGAATTATTGGTTTTTTTGTTTTTAAAACTCTGTGTATTCCTTTTTCACGGATTTCATCCTTTCTATTATACTGAAGAATATGATATAAACTTAAAACAGTACCCTGAGCCAAATCCCATGGAGCTGGGAATTTTTTTTCTATCCACATATCCCAGACGCCGTAAGAAGCTGCAGAGACTGGGAGTAATGCAGGAGTTTCTATACTCCCATGAGCTGTTTTTATTATTTTGCAATCCATACTGTATCTCTATTTTTCATTTATAAATAAAGAGGTATGAGACAGACAATTTCCGTACACTGAAAAAAGAAAGAAAAAACAATATTTGGATTACTCTGCTACAGATTCAGGATGTGAAACATGCAGATTGTTAATCGGATGATTCTTCAATTGATAACATCGACCTAGGGTATTGAAAAAATAAAAAAATTAAACGTAATCCGAGACTTTCGGAGGCTCAGGTTTCAAGCCTTTTCTCTGTCTTATCTGGCGCATTACAGTTTTCTGAAGTTCGTTTGGCAGCCTCTCAAAACCTATCTGCTCTGTTGTCCATAAAGCTCTGCCTTCTGTTGCTGATCTTATATCGCTTGCAAAACCAAACATCTCTGCTACGGGAGTTTTAGCAACAACTGTTGTAAGCTCCTCTTCCTTCTTTATGTCCAGTATCTGCCCTCTTTTCTGTTGTAAAAGCCTTGTTACTGCCCCCATATAGTCATCAGGGGCTGTTATAAAGACTTTTTGGATAGGTTCGTAGAGAGAGGCATCTGCAAGGATCATTGCGGCATATATCGCACTTCTTACGGCAGGGATCACCTGTGCAGGGCCTCTGTGAATGGCATCTTCATGGAGCTTCGTGTCATGAAGCTTGACCTTCATCTTTATAGTAGGCTCTTTTGTCAGGACGCCTTTGTCGACAACATTGTGGAACGCTTCTATGACAAGTTCTCTAACCTCACCTATATGTACAACTCCTCGTGTCATATTTACGTAAACATTTCCCTGGTATATCTCTTCAACATTTTTTGCCTCATTTTTATCCATACCGAGCTCTCTCAGTTTCTGTGCTATCTCTTTTGATTTTACTCTTCCTTCAGGAATCTCTCCATTTTTTATCGCTTTATAAATCTCATCTTCCAAAGGCTCGACTGTTAAATAGAATTTGTTATGCTTATTGGGAGATTTACCTTCAACCTCTGGAGAAACTTTACTTACCCCCTCTCTGTAAACGACTATGGGCTCTGAAGTCTTTATTGGTACTCCTTTCTCATGTGTAATTCTATATGCCACTACCTCAAGATGCAGTTCTCCCATTCCCGAAAGTAAGTATTCTCCTGTTTCTTCATCTATCTTTGCTTTTAAAGTAGGATCTTCCTTTGCTACTTGTTTTAGAACCTCAATAAGTTTTGGAAGGTCTCTCGGGTTTTCAGGCTCTACAGCTTCAGTCACGACAGGTTCGGAGTAGTGTTTTATGGCTTCGAAGGGATGTATTGGCTTATCTCCTCCGCATATAGTCTCTCCTGCAATAGCTTCTTTTAAGCCAGTAAGTGCAACCATGTTTCCAGCGGGTACCTCTGTAACATTCTCTCTATCGGCACCCATAAATATTCCTACTTGCTGGACTCTTCTCTTTGTCTTTGTACCAACTATCCAGACCTCATCTCCAGGTTTTACCTTACCTGAAAAGATCCTTCCAGTCGCTATCTCTCCAGCATGTTTGTCTATTATGATCTTTGTTACTATCATGCCCAGAGGACTGTTTGGATCACAGTTCATCATCGCTTTTCCTATCTCAGAATTTACATCACCTTTCCATATCCTTGGAATTCTGTATTTCTGAGCTTCTGAAGGACATGGTAGATGTTTTATTACCATATCAAGAATTACCTTATGTACTGGTGCCTTCTTGGCAAGCTCTTTTTCATTCCCCTCGTTTGTATACTTTATAATATCGCTAAATGTAATCCCTGTCTTTTTCATACGAGGTACGGAGATGGCCCAGTTGCAGTAGGCAGAACCAAATGTTACGCTTCCATCATTTACATTCACCAACCACTTCTCTTTAAACTCTTTTGGTGCTGCCTGTCTTATCAACTTATTTACTTCTGTAATGATCTTCATAAATCTCTTCTGCATCTGCTCAGGACCTAACTGAAGCTCCTTTATGAGCCTGTCAACTTTGTTAATAAAAAGAACTGGTTTTACACCCTCTTTTAATGCCTGTCTTACAACTGTCTCTGTCTGCGGCATTTTACCTTCCACGGCACAGACGACTATTATGCATCCATCTATCGCTCTCATCGCTCTTGTAACGTCTCCTCCAAAATCTACGTGCCCTGGCGTATCTATCAAATTAACAAGATGATCTTTACCTTCATACTCATGTGCAAGAGATATGTTGGCAGCATTTATCGTGATCCCTCTCGCCTGTTCCTGTTCATCAAAATCCAAGACTAACTGCTTTCCCGCAAGTTCCTCTGACATTAACCCTGCTCCAGCCAATAAATTGTCTGAAAGCGTTGTTTTGCCGTGGTCTATATGAGCTGCAATACCTATGTTTCTTATATACTCAGGAATATACATCAGTTTATTAGCTAATTTAGCCATATCTTCTTTCCTGCCCATTTAACTCACCTTGCCGACTTTGCAATTCTTTCAATTTCCTCTCTTTTACTTACTGCTACGCTTTTCATGTCGTAGTTTGAAGCTAGAATAATTTCCTCTGCAAGTGCTTCTGAAAAAGATTTTTTGGAGTTGAACGCTTTTAAACTTGCTCCCAAAGCTATATACCTGAGAGCAAAATCCAATCTCCTCTGTGGCGACATATCAACAGCCATATGATACTTCACACCGCCGTACGTTATTGTCGTTGTCTCCTCCATTGGAGAAGAGTTTTCAATTGCCCTTATCAAGATTTCCAGAGGATTTTTCTTTGTTTTGGAATTTATTACATCAAAAGCATCTCTCACAGTGTAATATGCTTTTACTTTTTTTCCAGAGTAGCCACCGTTCCTTCTCATAAATCTTCCTCCAATCTTTTTCTTGGCAGAACCTGTTCTCATAAGTTTGTTGATTAGTCTCTCTACAATGCTAATTTTAGCCTTTCCAAATCTCTTTTTCTGGTATCTGCCACTCGAGTGAGGAACATAAACAGGATCCAGATTTATGTACCCTTTTAGTCCGCTATCTATCACCTCTACATTGAAATCCCATTTATCGAACAATTTTTCATCCATAAAATCACCTTATGGGCTTCTCCTTCTTTCCAGCCACCATCTCACTCAGTGCTACCCTGTTGACCTTGATGACCTTGAATCTGACACCAGGAATATCACCCATTGATCTTCCTTTTCTGCCACCTATACCTTCTATAACAACTTCATCATGTTCATCTATGAAGTTTATAGCTCCATCACCTGGACAGAAAGCTGTTACCTGACGTCCATTTTTTATTAATTGAACCCTAACACATTTCCGTATAGCAGAATTGGGCTGTTTTGCCTCTACAGGTACCTTTTCAAGGACTATTCCTCTTGCCTGGGGAGCCTTGCCCAGAGGATCAGATTTTTTGTCCAGTCCAAGCGCTCTTCTTTTAAAGTTTATATCTTCCCATCTAAGTTTTTTTCTTTTCTTCAGGATAATTCTTCCTGCGAACTCTCCTTTTGCCATTCCTTTTTTAGTCATGAGTTTCACCTACATTATCAGTACATCTGTTATATCATGATGTCTGTTCAGTAACGATCTTATCCTTTTTATATTTTTTCCAGACTTACCTATCACAAGTCCTTTATCTTCTTTTGCAATACCTATTGTTGCTATCTTTTTATTGTTTCTCTCAGAGATCAGAACTGATTTCACTTTGACAGGCCTTAAAATATTTTTTATAAATTGCTCGGGCACATCAGAATACTCTATAACTTCAATTTTTTTTCCTGACATCTCAGACATCTTTTTTATATTCATTCCTTTTTTTCCTATGGCCAGTCCTACATCTCTTCCTATAACAACAAAAATAAGCTTGTCATCTTCCAAGATACAATCTACTACCTTCGCTCCTGTCATACTCTCAAAAAGACCTATGCACTTTATTTCTTCTGTCCCAAGCTTTAATCCCATTAATTTCCCTCCTATTTAGAGTCGATTGATAAGATATTCGACTCCCCTGGACTAATTACGGCAATTACTGAAACTACATAAGGCTTCCCTACCACCGTTCCTAATTCCATCGAAGATCCTTTAAATTTATAAAAAGGGACTTCCAAGAGTTTGCAATAGTACTCTATATCCTCGGCAGTATCCTCAGGAATATTCTCTGCACATATAATAAGTTTAACATTTTTATTTTTCAGTGCATTTAGACATTCTTCCGTCCCTATCAAAACCTTTCCTGTCTCAACAGCCCTTCTTATTTCGTGCGTTATATCCATATTCACTCCTCCTTCTCAAATGGTTTCATAACAAGTTTTACTATTCCTGTACCCATTGGTATAGGCTGACCCACTATAACATTTTCAGTAACTCCACCTAAATAATCTTCTGCTCCAGACTTGCCTGCATCAAAGAGATGTGTCGTAGTTACTTCAAAGGCAGCCTTTGCAAGTATACTGGATTTTCCTCCGCTGAGTCCGTGTCTTCCTATGGAACTCAGTTCACCGTTTTTTGTCATCTGATCCGCAAGAAGCATTATGTGCCTCTGGTCTACCTCCAATCCCTGTTCTTCCAGCACATTCGTGATCTCTTTTATTATAGCATTTCTTGCAGCCTCAATACCCAAAACATTATAAATTTCCCTTATATCATTCGTAACTGTCTTTTTACCATCTACTCCTTTGATTTTCAGCACCTCTGTAATGTTAGAACCTTCTGTATATATGACATATCCATCTTCTTCCTTCCTGATCAGTGCTCTATCTATATTTTTTACTCCTTTTAACTTGATATTTTTTACTCTATTTAAAAATTTTCTCAATTTCATCAAAGAAACGTTGCCAGGATCCAGAACTATTCTTAGATTTTCTTTATCTACAGATTTTGTCTTTTTCAGAGTATCAATTTTTTTTAAAGTTTCTTCAAATATTAGATTTTGTTTTTCCATTCTTTCTCTGTCAAGTTCCAACACAACTTCCATATTTATAACATCCATCGAGATCTTTTTTGTTATGTCCTCTATTTTTGTTTCCTCTATCCTTGTAGCTACTTCCTTGGCTTTTTGAGGATCATTTTTATACTCCTCTTCCAAAAAAACTGTCATTATCGGTGTAGAAGGTATCCTCCTCACATCAACTATCTCTATGATCCTGGGAAGCCCTAAGGTAACGTTCATCTCCGCTACGCCCGCGTAGTGAAATGTTGATAGAGTCATCTGAGTACCGGGCTCTCCTATACTCTGGGCAGCTACAGTCCCAACAGCCTCCCCTGGTTCTACTAATGAGTACTCATACTGTTGTATTGTTTCATTTATTATATTCTTTACAATCTTATCAGGAAGTTTTTGCTTTCTGTTGACCTTAATAAGCTTGTTTTTTAACTCGTTCTTTATGGATAAAGGTAAAGATTCTATAGAATCAATCTTTTCGATAATTTTCTCTTCTTTCACTATATCGCCTCACTTTTAAGATTTTTATATATAACCCAATCAATATCAACAGATTTTCCATACTCACTCTTTGATGGATCAACTCCATCTTCTCCGTATCTGAACTGCACTACTCTTTCCTGATCCTTTACCACTCCATTATATTCCACCCTCAAGTCCTGGAGTGCATTCATGAGTCTTCTCTGCATATACCCTGATTGCGCAGTTCTTACAGCTGTATCTACCAGTCCTTCTCTTCCTCCCATGGCATGGAAAAAGAATTCTCTTGGATTCAGACCTTTTTTAAAGGAATGCGCAACGAACCCCTGTGATTTTGCCCCTATCTCGCCTTTTCTATAGTGAGAGAGGGATCTCTCGCCGTATCCCCTGGACAGTCTCTCTCCTCTCACAGACATTTGCCCTAAGGATGCAGCTATCTGTGTGAGATCAAGAACGTTTCCTTTTGCACCTGTTCTCGCCATAATTACAGCATGCCTGTTCATGCCGAGGTGTTTCTCTGCTATCTCTCCTGCCTTATCTCTCGCCTCTGAAAGTACCTGCATTATCTTACTCTCAAGAGTTTCTCTTGTTGTTCTCCCAGGAAGAGGCTCAAGTTCTCCACTTTCGTATATTCTGATAAGTTTTTCCACTTTTTTCTCTCCCTCTTTGAGTATCCTCTCTATCCTCTCTGAGGCTTCAGCAGGAATATCTGAATCGTCAATTCCCGTAGTAAGTCCCTTCTTCATAAGTGCCCAGAGAAGCAGTTTGGTACCTTTATCTATAAACTCTCTTGCAGCACCATTTCCATACATCCTGACAAGTTTGCTCAAAAAGAGACTTCTGGATCTTGCCTTGAAAGTTGAACCATCTATAACACCCCTCACAAGTTTTCCATTTTTTATTACAACATAAGCGTCATCAGGACATTTTTCTTTTAGACAAACATCACATTTTCTGCAGATTTTTGCTTTGTATTCAAGATTCATATCCTCTGGGATAAGAAGAGAAAAGATCTGTTTTCCTGTATAGTATTTTTTTCCATTTTTCTCTACATATTCATCGGGGAACTTATCTATGTCTGCAAAATAAAGCATTTCTTCTGTCTCTTCTTCAGTAAACATTGTTCCCTCTTTTGTGAGAATATAAGCTCCTGAGACATAATCCTGCATTCCTCCTATCACAGGTTCTCCGAATCTTGGAGAGATTATCTGTTGCTGAACCTTCATCAAAATCCGGGCTTCTACCTGCGCCTCCTTTGTCTGCGGCACATGAAGATTCATCTCATCTCCATCAAAATCCGCGCCGTATGGTGGACAGACACACAAATTAAGTCTGAAAGTTTTGTATGGCATTACTTTGATCTCATGTGCCATGATAGAGAGCCTGTGTAGAGAAGGCTGTCTATTGAACAAAACTATATCTCCATCACGAAGATGCCTCTCCACTACATATCCTATCTCCAGTTCTTCAGCGAGCACATCCTTTATATCGTCTGTAACTCTCTTTTTCCTCCCATCCTTTCTTATGACGTAGTTGGCACCGGGATGTTTATCAGGTCCGTTTAAAATGAGTTTTCTAAGTTCTTCTATATTCTGCTCTGTTACCTTTTCAGGGATTGTAAGTTCTTTGGCTACTTGGATCGGGATCCCTATCTCATTTATACTTATATAGGGATCTGGCGATATGACTGTTCTTGAGGAAAAATCAACTCTTTTTCCTGAGAGATTATGTCTGAATCTCCCTTCCTTTCCTTTGAGTCTCTGTGTTAATGTCTTGAGTATCCTCCCTGATCTATGCCTCGCAGGAGGAATCCCAGCAACCTCGTTATCCAAATATGTTGTTACATGATACTGAAGAAGTTCCCACAGATCTTCCACAATTAGATGCGGCGCCCCTGCATCTATATTCTCCCTCAGTCTTTGGTTTATTCTGATTATGTCAACGAGTTTGTGAGTTAAATCATCTTCAGATCTTATTCCAGATTCCAAGGTGATAGACGGTCTTACAGTGACAGGTGCTACTGGCAGGACTGTCAGGATGGTCCACTCTATTCTTGCAACATCTGGATCCCAGCCCAATAATCTCATATCATTTTCTGGAATTTTTTCAAACCATTCTCTTATATCGCTGGGAGTGAGCTTGTCATTTTCTTCTAAAAATGTTGTAGGCCTCTCCAGCTTCACCTTTTTCTGTATGGCTCCACAATGAGGGCACGTATTATTCACAGAGGATGTTCTCTTCTTATTGGCTTCTTTGATCAGTTCTTTTATTATAACGCTCTTGTCCTTATTTACTCTTTCAGCTTCTTCTATTTTTTCCCTGAATCTCTCAAGTTCTTTCTCATCCAAAAGAATCCTGCCGCATTCTCTGCATGTAGATTTTAAAAATAGGTATATATCCCTCACAAAACCTATATGGATCACAGGTCTTGCAAGTTCTATATGTCCAAAATGCCCTGAGCATTTCCCAAATTTCTGACCGCATGTTTTACATTTTAAGCCAGGATCGATAACTCCAAGTCTCGGATTCATCAATCCCCTCTCTATGGGATATCCTTCATCGTCGTACGTATCTGCGGTCATTATTTTTGCAACGCTCAGTTTCCTTATGATCTCAGGTGACATCAATCCAAATCTAATTTTTTCTATCTGTTTCTCTTCTAACATATTATCACACTTTTTCTTTTAAGATAAAACGGGGATCTATACCCATGGACTCCATTTCTTTAATCAACAACTCAAATGCATAGGATATTTTTACGTTATATATCGCTGTTTCTTCTCCGCATATGGGGCAGTATTTTTTATTTTTTACAGAATCGTAAACAGCTATGCTCCCACATTTTTCGCAAACCAATATAGAGGTTTTATCAGAAGCTTCCAGAAGTCTTTCCAGAAGCAGCATGGAAGCTCCATGTCCTACAAGACAATCCCTCTCCATCTCTCCAAACCTGAGACCACCTTCCCTTGCCTTTCCCTCAGTTGGTTGTCTTGTCAGCATCTGGCGTGGCCCTCTGGATCGAGCGTGGAGCTTGTCAGCAACCATGTGATGAAGTTTTTGATAATAGGCAAGACTTATGAATATATCAGCCTCAATTATATCTCCCGTATATCCATTATACAGGATTTCCTTACCTGTATTTTTAAATCCTAATTTCTTTAAAGCCTCCCTTAAATCTTTTTCTTTTTCATTATCGAATGCAGTAGCATCTATCCTCCTGCCCTCTATGGCTCCTACCTTCGAGCCTATCATCTCAAGTATCTGACCTATAGTCTTTCTCGAGGGTATGGCATGTGGATTGATTATGAGATCTGGAACAACACCCTGTTCCGTAAAGGGCATGTCTTCCTGGGGTAATATAAAACCAAGAACACCTTTCTGGCCGTGTCTTGAAGAGAACTTATCTCCCAATTCCGGGATCCTCTCAGTTCTAACTCTAACCTTGGCAAGTTTATTTCCGTCTTCATTCTCTGTAAGTAACACAAGATCCACAGTTCCTGTTTCATTGGGTCTTACGTCTTCAGATGTTTCTATTCTCCCACTCATCTCAGTACCAAACTCGTCCAGCTCCTGTAAGAATCTTGGTGGACTAGTCCTTCCGATCAGAACATCTCCTCCCCTAACCTCTGATTCTACCATGATTAGTCCATCCTCATCTAAATTTCTGTAGGGTTCTGTCCCTCTGTACCCTTTGGTAGTTTTTTCCGGAATCTGGAAGGCATCTATCTGTCCCCCGGGATATCTTCTCTCCTCGCATGTATATGTTCTGAAGAATGTGGATCTGGCAAGTCCTCTTTCGATAGATGCTTTATTTATTATAAGGGCATCCTCTATATTGTATCCTGTATAAGAAAGTACGGCCACCACAAAATTTTCTCCTGCGGGTCTCTTATCATAATTTATTGCATCTGAAATTTTTGTTTTTGCAATTGGTACCTGGGGATAATGCATCAAATGTCCTCTTGTATCAACTCTCCACCTGTGATTTGAAAATCCGAAGCCTATGCTCTGCTTAATCATTCCCGCCCCCGTAGAGTTTCTAGGTGCAGCATTATGCTCAGGAAAAGGAACCATGCTGGCACAGATGCCTAAAATTGTGGGAGGATATACTTCCAAATGTGTATGCTCTGATGTAAGTTCTTCCTCCCTTATAGCTATATATGCATTTTCCTCCTCCTCAGCATCCAAATACTCGATAATCCCTTTGTCTATGAGATCACTCCATGAGAATTCATGTTTTTCTATCATCTTTATATGTTTCTCTGTAAGCTTTGGAGTTCCATTTCCCACTACGATCAGCGGCCTTCTAGCTCTACCTCCATCGCAGTTTATCTGAACTTCATTTGTATTATGATAGTATGCTACGTTTATGTTGCTTGAGATCTTTCCCTTTCTCCTATCTCTTCTTATGATCTCTGCAAGTTTCTCTCCATTCTCTGATGTCCCTACTAAATTACCGTTTAGATATACATATGCATTAGTCTTCGGACCCTCTGCTTTCTCTATCTCATGGATTTTAACTTCTTTATACAGATAATTTTTTACCTCTTCCTCGTCTACACCTATGGACACAGAAGCCATTAAAGCCATGTTCTTAACAAGTCCGCAGTTTGGACCGTCTGGAGTTTCGTTGGGACATATTCTGCCCCAATGGGTGGCGTGTAAATCCCTTGCTTCGAAATGAGATTGACTTCTACTCAGAGGAGACACAACTCTTCTTAAGTGCGAAAGAACTGACATGTAATTAACAGTATCCATCAATTGACTCACACCTGTTCTCCCTCCAGGCCATGCTCCTGTTGCCATAGCATGTCTTATTCTTTCTGTTAAAACATCTGCTCTTACAGATTTTTTCACAAACTCTTTTTCTTTTCCCTTCTCGTATCTTCCCCTTACATATGTTCTTTCAAGCTGATATTTTATGTCTCTGATCAACTGTATGAACGAGAGCCTGAAGAGATCTTTCAAAAGTTCTCCTGCAAGTTTCCATCTTTTATTTGCATAATGATCCTTATCATCTACAGTCCTGAGTCCAAGGGCAAACTCTATTGCTCTCGAAGCCATTATTCCCAGATAGTATGCTTTTCTTATTCTGTCTTCAGGTTCTACTCCTATGTGCGGCAACAAAAATTTGTCTATAGTTACCTGCGCTCTCTTCAGTCTATACTCCTTCAACTGCCCTATGGCAACTCTCTTTCCTATAACATCCAGGGCATCTTCCTGAGTGATAATGTCCATTCCTTCTTCTAAATTATCCAAGAGTTCTTTTTGTATTATTTCATCGCCTGAGACAGCATTTACAATGCTCAGATCTTTCTCCAATCCAAGGGCTTTCATTACATTCACAAAGGGTAAAGCACCGGGAACTCCTGGAAAAGAAACTCTGAGAAGTCCATCTCTCTTTCTTTCCACAATTCCTAATGATCTGAATCCATGCCTTGTAGAAAAAACCTTTGCAATACAGCTTTCCTTTCTTTCATCTTCTTCTACAAGTATCCTGTTAGAAGCTAAGTCTTCTATTGCAACTATAACTCTTTCTGCTCCATTAATTATAAAATATCCTCCTGGATCAACTGAATCCTCCTTATTGAATATAAGTTCCTCCCTGCCCATCTTATTCAAAAGACATATCTTTGATTTGACCATTATAGGCAGTTCGCCTATATTGACCTCTACGGGTTTTAGCTTTTCCCCATCGACAACAGGACGCATCTCCAAAAATAAAGGCGCTGCATATGTCAGATCTCTCAGTCTCGCCTCCATGGGATACAGAATCCTTCTGGATCCATCTGCTTCTTTTGTTTTTGGCTGTCCAATCCTTATCTTTCCAAATTCTACATAAAAGCCTTCTATATCTGTCTCTATTACCCCTATCTCATTTACAATTTCTTGAAGCCCTCTGTCAATAAGATCGTTATATGAATCCAGGTTCTGTCTGACGAAACCTTCTTCATCAAAAAAGGAGTTAATGACAGGCCATTTATTCATTTTACCACCCTTCAACTACTAGCCTATAATACTCAGATGCACCCGCAGGCGAGTTTTTTCTGATTATCTTTAAAACCTGCCCTGGCTCAGCGCCGATTAATTTAACTACGGGATCATCCGATCTGATCAATGGCAATTCTTCCTTTTTGATATTATACTTCTTTAAAATCTTCTCTACCTCTTCATCACTCAGTATAATGTGCTCGGGCACCATTTCATGTTCCAAAATATTTGTTTTATTCATATTTTTTCCCCTGTAATTTGGGTTGTGAGCGGGCCCGACGGGATTCGAACCCGCGCCACCCGGCTTAAAAGGCCGGTGCTCTAGCCAGACTGAGCTACGGGCCCATGTGGCGCCCGGGCCGGGATTCGAACCCGAGTCACGGGAGTGACAGTCCCGTATGATAGGCCGGACTACACCACCCAGGCATTCCTGAAATTATGCTCTATTCCTAAATCTAACTTTATGAAGAGCCGGCGGCGAATTGGAGTTCCCACCAGAAGGTAGTACAGTCCAATACGCTGGAAGGCTTAACTTCCGTGTTCGGCATGGGAACGGGTGTATCCCCTCCGCTATGACCGCCGTACAAATGATACCTCACATGATAAGATATTTAAAGCTTTCGGTTTTATCTTTCGCAGATGAAATCTTCTTATACAGAGAATTCTTAACCTAAAAACTTATATATACCGAAAAAGAACTCTCTCTATGCGAGTTATATTTTTCGATCTTGATAGGGTATTAACACCACAATCCCACGTTCTTCTCATAGCTGACAGGATCGGAAAGAAAGAGGAGTTTAAAAGACTTTTTAAAGGAAATATTGTGGGAAGTACGGGACTTGAATGGATAGTGAAGCAGGGGATAAAGTTTCTGGAAGGATACGATCCCTCAATTTTTGAAGAAACTGCAAAAAAAATGGAGATTGTAAAAAACGGCAAAAATGTCATAAAAGAACTGAAAAAGAACGGATACTATCCTATTCTTATAACAAATGGTTTTTATAGAGTCGCCAAAATCTTCGGTGAAAGAATAGGAATTGAAGAAGCTTATGGAAACAAAGTTGAGGAAAAAAACGGAGTCTTTACTGGAAAAATTTACTCTGATCTGATGACTTTAAAATCCAAAGGAGATTTTGTAAGGAGAATCCTAAGGGAAAAAGAATCTGAATTTTCTGTATCTGTTGGAGATGACGAAAACGACTGGTTCATGTTTAAAGAAACAGACTTTTCTATTCTTTTCAATCCCACTCCTTCTATCATGAACAAAATTAAATCTTTCAAAAAAGAGAGAGGAATCAGAGAACTTACAAAGTTCATAAATTTAATAGTTGCCAATGATGATCTTAATTTAATTCTTCCTTTCCTAGTTCCAAAACCAAACCTCTTTCCAAAGGTCTCCAACATGGAGAGGAAGATAATTAGATGAGATATATTCTATAGAACGAAAAGATTGCGGATTCATGATATCACCCTCCTCAGGATCTCTTGTTGTGAATCTTCCTATCACGGGATCGTAATACCTTGCCCCGTAATAATACAATCCTGTTATATCTTTCTCTTTGCCTGTGTATTTATATTTTTCTGAGAT
>Ga0190360_1001250_pt1 | contig 13292 bp, 13 predicted proteins | sample 48721834_MG_FD_161271 | JGI IMG/M metagenome (GOLD analysis project Ga0190360, IMG submission 161271) | Hydrothermal vent microbial mat bacterial communities from Southern Trench, Guaymas Basin, Mexico - 4872-18-3-4_MG | ecosystem: Environmental > Aquatic > Marine > Hydrothermal vents >... | reverse complement strand
TTGTTTGGTGTTGAAAGGTGTTATCTTAAGGAAAGGAGCCCTTCTTGTGGAGTAAACTGGGTTTATAAAAAAGAAGGGCTATCTCGGGGATGTGGTGTCACTACAGCCTTGCTTCTAAAAAATGGATATGCAATAATTGGTGTTTAAATCTAGGAGGTTAAAATGAGTTGGAAATGTGAGATTTGTGGCAAAAGACCCTCTGTAGGTCATAATGTAAGCCATGCCAATAATCGGACTAAAAGAAGATGGTTACCAAATGTGCAAAAAGTAAGAGCAGTAGTAAATGGACAGGTAAAGCGCATTCGGGTATGCACTAAGTGTTTAAAGGCCGGGAAGGTAGTGAAACCCAGTGTTAGAAGAGCTACTTAATTTTTTATGATATAAACCGGAACTGGAATACTCTCTTTAACGGTAACTCTACCTTTTTTTTCTAAAGAAGCAATATATTTTTCTACCTCTGCCTCAGCTATATTTAGTTTTTTAGCTAAGTTAGACGAAGAGTAAGGCGATTTTTGCAGATATAAAATTATTTGATGAAGAGAAAATTCATCTTTTATCATTTTTTTAAGTCCTTCACTCAATGTTAAATCTATTTTTTCTCCCTTTTCTCTCTTTTGTTTAAGTTTTACTGCCTGTTTACTAAATGCCATCCTTAATTTAGCTTTTTCTAAAGCCTCCTTTGCTGCCTCAAGCCTTATTCTCAGTGTTTCTTCTTCTATATCCTCACTTTCTCCCAATTTGCCAAGGCCTTTAATCTCATCTGTAAATTCAGTCATAAGTTTTACAAACCGTGTGGCCTCTGCTGATGAGGCCCACTCTAAGAGGAGCCTTTTGGGATTTATCCCTATTTCTTTCATTATTTCATGAGCAAAACTTATTACAAATTGGGCTTCATAATTACCTTCCAGGTAATGACATTCACCCAAGTGTCACCCACCTACAAATATTCCATCTGCATGAGATAAAAAACCCTCTATAAGAAATAGGGGGTCTATCCTTCCAGTGCACATGACCCTGATTACCCTAGTATTAGGGGGGTATTGATAGCGAGCTACACCCGCAGAATCGGCTGCTGCATAACAGCACCAATTGCAAAGAAAACATAAAATTTTGGGTTCAAATCCATTATGAGCCACAGCTATTCCTCCTTAAAAGCTGCGATTTGAGCCATTATCTGTTCATCAGTAAATCTTCCCATAGAAATGGCTCTGGTAGGACAATGGGCAGAACATATACCACAACCTTTACAAGAAGCAGTTATGGTTTCGGCCTTCTTTCTTTTATTCACTTTGACAAGTCTAATTGCCTTATAAGGACATAGGCTTTCACAGGTACCACAGCCAATACACTTATCTTTATCTACCCAAGAAACAATAGGTTCAACTTCTACATATCCTTTAGCTAAAACAATAGAGGCCTTAGCTGCAGCAGCTAAGGCTTGAGATATAGTCTCATCAATAGGTTTAGGGAAATGGGCAATCCCAGCATAAAAAATACCATCTACAGATGCTTCTACTGGCCTTAATTTTACATGTGCTTCTAAGAAAAAACCGTCACTAGTAAGGGGTGTCTTTAGCAAGGTAGCTAGCTCTTTGTTATCATTAGGCACAATGGCTGCGCTTAAAACCAATAAATCAGGATAAATTACTATTTTTTCTTCTAAAATAGGATCTATACCTGTTAGCTTCAATTTATCATGGTCTTGTTCTACATTTGGAGGATTGTTTTTATCATATCTGATAAAAATTATGCCATTTTCTCTTGCCTTCTTATAATAATTTTCTCTAAAACCATAGGCTCTAATATCCCGATAAAATATATACACATTGGCATTGGGATTTATATCTTTTATTTTTAAGGCATTTTTAAGGGCCTGGCTACAGCAAATTTTACTACAATAAGGTCTTTCTTCTGTCCGAGAACCCACACATTGAATCATAACTACGGTATTTAAGTCCTTTTCATTGAGTTCAGCAGTAACTAATTTCTTCTCTAATTCTGTTTGGGTAAGCACTCTATCATCTTCACCGTAAAGATACTGTTTAGGCAAATATTCATGTCCACCCGTGGCTACAATTATTGCCCCATGTTCAAGTTCCTTTTTCTCTCCATTGGATAACTCAACCACCGTCTTAAAATTACCCACATAACCACTAATTTCTTTTATATTTGCATTGGTAAAAACCTCTACTTTTTTATGTTGAGAAATTTCTTCATTCAGTCTTTCTAGGAGTTCCTTGGGATTATTCCCCTCTAAGGTATAATGGATGTGACGGAGATTCCCACCCAATTCACTTTGTCTTTCTATCAAGTAACATGCAAACCCTTGATTGGCTAAGGTAAGGGCAGCAGTCATCCCTGCTAATCCCCCTCCAATGATAAGGGTGCGTGGTATAACTGGTACTTTTTGTTCCTTAAGAGGTTTGATGTATCTGGCCTTAGCCACTCCCATGCGCACCAATTCTTTTGCCTTTTCTGTTGCTTTTTCCTTTTCATGCATATGCACCCAAGAACATTGGTCTCTGATATTTACAAATTCAAATAAACAACGGTTTAGACCTGCCTCTCTGATGGTTTCTTGAAACAGAGGTTCATGAGTCCTAGGAGTGCAAGCAGCCACTACTACCCGATTTAAGCGGTATTTTTTAATCATTTCCTTGATTCTTTCTTGAGTATCTTGAGAACAACTATATAGATTTTGCTCACTATAAACCACATTTTTTAAAGTAGCGGCATATTTTTGGACTTCAGGCACATTGACTACTCCACCAATATTTATTCCACAATGACAAACAAATACTCCTATTCTTGGTTCTTCTTCTATTTCTATTTCTGGAGGATATTCTTTCTTAACTGTAAGGGCATTTCTTGCTGGAGCAAGTAAACTACAAGCACAACCAACTGCACCACTTGCCTGGGTTACGCTTTCTGGGATGTCCTTTGGACCTTGAAATGCCCCGGCTACATAAATACCCTCTTTTGTGGTATTTACAGGAGTAAATTCATTTGTTTGAGAAAAACTGTATTTATTCAACCCAATTTTAAACACCCTAGCAAGCTCCAACGCTGTTCGCGGAGCAGCTAGACCCACCGATAAAACCACCATATCAAACTCTTCTTCCACAATCTTTCCGTTTTCTAAACAATACCTTAAGACTAAATCATGGTTTTCTATCTCTCTCACTTGGCCCACACGGGAATGCACAAAACGGATGTGGTATTCATCTTGTGCCCGTTGGATAAATTCCTCAAAACCTTTTCCTTGCGCTCTGATATCCATATAAAAAATAGTAATTTCTAAATCAGGGTCATGTTCTTTAGAAACCACGGCCTCTTTTACAGCATACATACAACAAACTGCTGAGCAATAAGGATGCTTCTGGTCACGAGAACCCACACATTGCAGCCAAGCAATCTTTTTGGGAGGTTTTTTATCCGAAGGCCGTAAAATCTCCCCTTTATAAGGACCAGAGGCACACATAATCCGTTCAAACTCAAGGCTGGTAACCACATTTGGATATTGGGCATAACCATATTGATTAGAAGTATAGACATCACTAACGCTAAAACCTGGGGTTAAAATAATAGCACCTACAGCAATTTCCTCATAGGATGCTGTTTGACTAAAATCTATGGCCTCTGCCTGACAGGTAGGAACACATATCTTACACTCCTGCCTATTTACAAACAAGCAAGCACTAGTGTCTACTACATAAGTGGCAGGAACTGCCTGAGGATAATCAATATGAATACACTTTGTGAGCCCAAGGTTAGCGTTATAAGTATCAAAAACAGGTGTAGGACAATAACTTGCGCAAATACCACAAGCTGTGCACTTTGTTTCATCAATGTATCTTGGTTGTTTCTTAATTTTTACCTTAAAATTTCCTGGTTTCCCTTCAATATTTTCTATTTTAGCGAGGGTAATGATTTTTATATTGGGGTGACCACCTGCCACCACTAGCTTTGGTGAAAGAATTCAGAGAGCACAGTCATTGGTGGGAAATGTCTTATCTAACTCCGCCATAACTCCACCAATACAAGACTTTTCTTCCACCAGATAGACAAAATATCCCACTTCTGCTAAATCTAAAGCAGCTTGAATACCGGCAATACCTCCCCCTACAACCATTACTGCGCCTATCATTTTTCCTTTCTCTACCATTTTTTAGTTAAATACTAGACTTAGCTAATTCTTTTAAATTAACTTCTAATGTTTCAGCCTTTTTATTTAGTATGTTCAAAAGCATCTTCTCTCTGATTTCAAGAGAAAATTTGTCTATTTTTTCTACTGTTTCTTTAAAAGAAGGATGGGCATAATTATCTTCAATCGCCATATTTCTCAAAACGGCCATAATTTCACTGAATTTCACATCTTGAGGACAAACAAAGGAGCAACTTTTACACTGAATACAATGCCAAATAATGTCAGAGCTAAGCACCTGTTTTTTCATTCCCAAAAGAACCATGTGTATTATTTTTCTGGGGTCAAATGCCTCATTTACCCCTTTTACAGGACAGGCTGCAGTGCAAGTTCCACAAGCAAAACAGGCTTTAATACTTTCTCCTCCAAGTCTTCCAGCTACTTGAAACTTAAAATTTGGGTCTAATTGTTCAATTAATATCTCTTCCAAAGTTATACCTCCCTTTTAACTCAATTTCAAAGCCATATCTATCATAGCTGAAAACTGCTCCAGGCTATGATTGGGAATGTATATTCCCTTTTTGGGACAAGTGGCTTGACAAATTCCACATCCTTGACATAAAAACGGATTTGACTCCACAGTCTTTTTTATTTCACCATTTTTTATATATTCAATAAGTGAAAGCGCATTATAAGGACAAGGGTCAATACAATAACCACATCCATCACAATTTTCATCAACGACTTGAGAAACAATAGGGGATAAAAATATCTCATCTTTAGATAGAATTAAAACCCCACGGTTAGCAGCAGCCATAGCCTGAGCAATACTTTCTTCCATAAATTTTGGGCCTTGAGACAAGCCACAGATAAATATGCCTGCCACAGGGGTATCCACCACACTTAAATCCTTTAAGGTTTCTTGAAAGAAACCAAATTCGTCTAAGGGTATATTTAATATCTGTGCTAATTTTTTGTTTTCTGAGGATGGTATGATCGGCAAAGCCAAGGCAAGAATATCTGCATTTATCACAAGCTCTTCTCTTAAGATTGGGTCATACACCTTTACTTTTAACTGTGACCCACCTTCCTCCATTTCTACTTGTGGCTTTTTATCCAAGTCATAACGGATAAATACTATTCCTTTGTTTCTTGCTTTTCGATAAACGTCCTCCCTAAAACCAAAGGTTCTTATATCCCGATAAAGGATATATATATTTATCTCGGGATTTTTTTCTTTCAATTGGATAGCATTTTTCAAAGAATGAGTGCAACAGACCCGACTACAATAAGGCCTATTATCATCTCTTGAACCTACACATTGGATAAAAACTACATTTTTGCTATTTTGTAAAAGTTTATCTCCTTTAGCAATCTTTTCTTCTATCTCTAAAAGACTCAAAACTCGGGAATGTTTTCCATAGAGATAATCTGCTGGTCTATCCTCTTTACCTCCTGTAGCTATAATAATTATTCCATGATGGACTTCCTGATTTCCTGATGGGGTATTTAAGATAGTAGTAAATGCCCCTACCTTGCCTTTGGTCTCAACAATTTCTGTTTTTTTAAACACCTTAATTAAAGGATGTTTTTCCACCTGTTCAATTAATTCTTTTAAAAAGCTTTGAATATTTCTTCCTTGCCAAGAAAAATAAAGTTTTTTGGCTATACCACCTAATTGTTCAGTCCTTTCCACCAGATAAACTTCTATTCCTCTTTTGGCTAAATGTAGTGCCGCTGAAAGTCCGGCAATGCCTCCTCCGATCACTAAACCTTTCTTAAAAACACTAGGTCTTTTTCTGAGTAAAGGTTTTTCTAAAGCAATTTTAGCCACTGCCATTTTGATAATCTCTGTGGCCTTTTCAGTAGCTGCTTCCTGCCAGTCTGCATGGACCCAAGCACATTGTTCACGAATATTAGCTATCTCTATCAAATAAGGATTTAACCCTACCTCTTCTCCAATCTTTTTAAAATGTGTTTCATAAAGTCTGGGGCTGCAGGCAGCGATTACCATGCGGTCTAACTTGAATTCCTTGATTTTTTCCTTTATAAACTGCCTTCCTTCCAAGCTACACAGATTAAAATGTGCTTTAGCACATACTACTTGAGGCAATTGTTTTAAGTCTTCTAATATTTTATCAATCTTAATTATATCACTTATACTACCCTGACACTGGCAAATAAATACACCTAAACGGGGTTCTTGAGAAAAAACAGGTGGATAAGGTTCAATAACCTTTTCAGGGGTTTTTAAAACCAGAGATGCTTCAGCAGCCGCGGCACTAGCCTGAATAGTGGTATCTAAAATATCCTTGGGCTCTTGGAATACACCGCATGTATAAATTCCTGCCCTGGAAGTTTGAACAGGTCTTAACATATCTACAGACACAAAATCATAATGATTAAGAGCAATACCTGTTTTTTGGGCTAATGCTACCATTTTTGGAGAAGGGGAAAAACCTACAGAAAGGACCGCCAAATCAAACTCCTCCTCTTTCAACCCCCCTTCAGGAGAAGCATATCTTACTATCACATTTCCATTTTCAGGACTTTCTAAAATGGCATGAACCCTGGAACGAATAAACCGGACCCCTGCTTCTTTGGCCTTGGTTAAATATTGCTCACCTTTTTTCCCATAGGCCCTTAAATCCATAAAGAAAATACTTCCCTGAATATTTCGTTTTTGGGTTACGATAGCCTCTTTTAAGGCATACATACAACAGACACTGGAGCAATAACCATGATTATTGGTCACATCTCTTGAACCTACACATTGCAGCCAGGCAACTCTTTGAATCTTTTTTCTATCCCAAGGCCTCACCAAATCTCCGAGAGTGGCGATGGAATTTTTTATTAACCGTTCAAATTCCATACTAGTTATAACACTAGGTAATTTGAGGTAATTATAAGCATCATAAATAGAGGCATCAGAAAGCCTGGCTCCGCTGGCCAAAATAATTGCCCCTACATTTAAATGGCGGACTTCTTGAGGAGCATTAAAATCAATGGCTTGAACAGGACAAACCCGTTCGCATTCCTTACACTCACCTTTAGTGAAAAATAAACAATTTTTGGTATCAATCACATATCTATTGGGAAAAACAGAAGCATAAGGCAAGTAAATGGCCTTCCTAGATTGGAGTTTCCTCAGAAAGGGGTCATTTACCTTCACAGGGCATTTAGAAGCACAAATACCACAAGCATTACATTTATTATTTACATATTGCGGACCTTGAATAAGGGTTACCTGAAAGTTCCCTGCTTCTCCCTCTACTTTTTCTACTTGTGTCTGAGTCAAGACTTCTATATTGAAATGATTGATACAGGCAGAGAGTTTGGGATAAATATGACAGTAAAAGCAGGTGGGATATGTTTTAAAAATTTGAGCCATCAAACCACCTAAAAAAGGTGATTTTTCTACCAAGTAAACATAATACCCTGCCTCTGCTAATTCTAAGGCTGCATGAATACCACCTATTCCCGCTCCAATGACCAATATCTTATCCATCTCTCAAGCTTCCTTATATTTAATTTAAAAAAATCATTTTTTAAACATCTTATCATGTTTGTCAAGAGAAACTTTCTTGGACATTCCCCAAAATTTAGCCGTTAATCTTTAAAAACATTGATGAATTAAGGATTTTTGGCGTTCAATAAGTGGAATACCTCAAGGTTAACTTCACTAATCTTTTTAAAAAGTAGAGTTGGTTGAAAGGGGAAAAAAATGTCTTAATGTGCATCTGATTTTTTTTCAACAGCCTGTTAAAATCGAAAAAAACAATTTTCATGCTGTGTGTAAGGTCAGTTACTATATTTGACCGTTTTCTTTTAAAATCAATTACGGATTTTGGTTTTTTGGCTACTTGACATTTCCATAAAATCATGTAAGAAACAACTGCTTATGATAGAAGACCGATGTAAAGAATATCAGAAGAGGAGGATAGATTGGCAGAAACAAGGGTTAAGAGCTTTGTATTACGGTTTTTATTAGCTCAACCCTTGACATATTGGAAGCTCCTCAAGTATATTGATGTTGATATACCCACCGTTCAAAAAACCTTAAAAAATCTCCTAAGAAATAAAATCTTAGAATATAAAAACAATTTATTTTATCTCACTTCAAAAGGAAGAGAAGAAGCTAAGGATTTAGGGATTTCAGTTTTTAATTCTGCTATGTGTCCTGAGTGTCATGGTAAAACTGTTACTTTATCTCCTTTCAAATGGTTAGTAAAAGAATTTGAGAGCTTAACTTTTGAACGTCCTAAGGCGATTTCAGAATACGACCAAGGCTATGTTGACTCCACAGATACGGTAGCACGGGTGATTTTTATGTATCAACTTGGGGATATAGAAGGTAAAAATATTATTTTATTGGGAGATGATGACTTAACTTCTTTAGCCCTGCTTGCTTCAGGTTTTCCAAAACAAGTCACTGTTTTAGAAATTGATCAAAGGATTTTAAACTTTATTGAAAAGAAAGCAGCTTTAAAAGGTTGGAATAATCTTGAAGTAATTCGTTATGACGTTAGAGAGCCCCTTCCTGACCAATTTAAAGGCAAATATGATGTTTTTTTGACAGACCCTGTAGAGACCATAGGGGGTCTTCGTTTATTCCTTTCTCGGTGTGTTGAAGCCTTAAAAGGAGAAGGTTCTATAGGTTACTTTGGGTTGACACATTTAGAAGCATCACGTCAAAAATGGTGGAATATACAAAAAGACATTTTAGAAATGGGGTTTACCATTACCGATATTGTGCGGGGGTTTCACACTTATCTTTTAGAAAGAGACGACATTTTGAATTTGGAATTAAAGGTAGTCAAAGAAGCACCTGTAGAAATTAAAATCCCAGAGGTGGATTTTTATACTTCTAATCTGTTTCGGATTTATGCAGTAAATTCACCTCAACCTTTGGTAAGGGGCAAGGTGGATTGGCAGAGAGAACTTTATTACGACCAGGAGGCTTATGTAACTTGTCCTTAAAGAAGTAAATTTTTAAATTAAGGGGGGTGAAATGGCATGGATGGGGAAGCATTTAATTTTGGAATTGTGGGGGTGTAATGGAAGGGTTTTAAATTCTGAGGTGCTTATAAAAGGAATGCTGGAAAAAGCGGTAGAAGTTTCCGGTACAACGTTAGTAGAACTTAAGACCCATAAATTTAATCCTCAAGGACTGAGTGCAGTAGCCCTATTGAAGGAGTCTTACATGAGCGTTCACTCATGGCCTGAAATAGGATATGCAGCCATAGACATTTATACCTGTGTTCCTTATGTAAGACCAGAAGAAGTAGTTTCTGTGGTCAAGCAATATTTAAAACCTAAAAAAATGCATGTCTTGGATTTTCATCGGGGTGATTCTTATTCAGATGCTGAACAAAAATGATGGTTGGTTTTACGAAGAAATAAATGGATTAAGGCTTGGATTTTTGGTGGAAGACATTCTTTACCATGAGCACTCATCTTACCAAGAGATTTATGTTCTAAAATTCAAAAATTTAGGTAAGGCGTTAATTTTAGACCACTGTGTCCAACTTACTGAGAGAGATGAATATGTTTATCATGAATTAATTGTGCATCCTGCCCTTTTTACCCATCCTTGTCCTCAAAGGGTGTTAGTCATTGGTGGAGGTGATGGGGGTAGTGTAAGGGAGATTTTGAAACATGAAATGGTGCAAGAGTTAGATTTGGTGGAAATTGATGCTGAAGTAATTAAAGTGGCCCAAAGGTATTTCCCCTCAGTAAGTAATAAATTGAGGGATAAACGGGTGAAGATTCATATTAGTGATGGAAGATGGTATGTCAAGAAAAATCGCTCCAAATATGATATAGTGATTATTGATTCTACTGACCCAGTAGGACCGGCCAAAGTTCTTTATGAAAAAGGGTTTCAAGAAGATTTGGTTGAGGTTTTAAATGAGGATGGTATAATGGTGATTCAGAGTGAGTCTCCTTATTTGCATGAACAGTTTATAAAGGGATTATGTGATTTTTTAAAAGATATATATCCCATTGTGCGGATTTATGTTTATGCCATTCCTAGCTATCCTGGTGGGATGTGGAGTTTTATATTGGGAAGCTTTAAATATGACCCAGTAATGGCTGATGAAGCTTTAATTGAAGCTAGGTGGAGAAAAATGCACACTAAATATTATAACCCCAAAGTCCATAAAGGGGGATTTTTAAGTGTTCCCCAATTTATGTTAAAGGAGAAAGAAAGTGAGTGATTTAAAAAATAGGGTCCAGATGGCCATAAATAAAGTAAGACCTTCTCTTCAAGCAGATGGTGGTGACATTGAATTAGTAGACGTGATAGATGGAATAGTCAAAGTTAGATTAAAAGGGGCATGTGCAGGCTGTCCTATGTCTCAGATGACTCTGAAAATGGGTGTAGAAGCTTATTTAAAAAAGCAAATTTCTGAAGTAAAAGCAGTAGAAGCAGTCTAAAAATAGACTTATTTGATTGCAACCAGCCAATAACTGGCAAAATTGCTTCTTCCCTGAGATATAAGATGGGTAGTGAGCATATAGGTTAATATTTAAAACATTTACCGAAAATGCTTAAGTGGGGTTTATTAATTCTTATTTTTTTAATACCTATGATACCCACTTTCTGGGCAATTATTGAATTAATGACTAAAGAAATAAAGAATATTTATGGAAAATTTCTCTGGTTATTGTTTGTCATCTTTATTCCCTGTATAGGTGGATTATGTTACTTCCTATTTGGACGCAAAAGACTTTTAAAAAACCCCAAAACCAATGTCTAAACAGGCTGTTTTAATAGTAGATATGTTAAATGACTTCGTAAGTCCTGATGGTGTTCTTTATTGTGGCGAAGCTGCCCAAAAGATTATTCCTTATATAAAAAAATTGATTGAAACTAAAAGAAGGGAAGGAGCAGTTATTATCTATGTTGCTGACCAACATGAACCAGAAGATAGAGAATTTAAACGGTTTCCTCCTCACTGTATAAAGGGCACAAAAGGAGCGGAAATTGTGCCTGAATTATCTCCAGCTCCAAAAGATTATATTGTCCCCAAACAACACTTCAGCGGTTTTTTTAATACCAATCTGGAACAGATTTTAAAGAAGGAAAATATCACTCAAGTCCATATAGTAGGAGTGTGCACTTCTATCTGTGTGATGGAAACAGTAAGTGATTTATGTGAAAGGGATTATGAGATTTATATCCATGAAAAAGGAGTAGCAGACTTTGATAAAAACGCCCATATCTTTGCCTTGGAAAGAATGAAAAGGCTTTTTGGGGCAAGGGTGGTTTAATTATACATTCACTTGAGCCTCAAAAAATCAAAGGCCACAGCCAAGGTTCTATCATCTTTACTTTGGGGATAATAATCACATGGCCTAAAGACATGGCTGTATTCAAAACTGAGCTTGTTCAAGCCAGGTTTTAATCTATCTTTAACTTTCAATCTATATAATGTCCATTTTTTTTCTAAATTTAAGGATTTTATTTTATATTGATTTAAAAATACAGTCATAACTTGCGTTTGCTTAAACGGGGGCACAAATGGATAAACAAAGATTTCTAAAAAATTTATTTTTTGTGTATCTTTTGGCGAGATATAAAACCAAATTTCCGTCTTTTTCTCTGAAGACCATCTAAAGGTTCGCGGAGGGGTTTCTGCACTTATTTCAGGAAAGGATAGTCCCTTAAAAATGGCAAATGTTCTTTCTTTTGAAGAAAAATCTAAAAAATATTGTTTAATATTTAATCCTGATAAAGATACCTTAAATATTGAGATTTTTTTATCGCTCCAGATTTCTTGTCCTAAGGAGGAAGTGGTAGTTTTACAGTTATACCCATCTTTATGCACGATAATGTAGCCTAAATTAAGGGCAGCTATAGTTTGTTTGGGAATAGCTAAAATATTTTGCCAAATCTGTTCAAAATAATTATTATAAAAAGGTGACAGCCTTAATCCCATACCATTGATTAAACGTTTGTGATGATACATTTGGGCATAAAAATTAGCATAACGATAAGGGTCATAAGGAAGTTCCAATACTGTTTTATCTCTAGGAGCATTTTTGATAATTTTATAACCTGGCGATAAATTAGGGGTGGTATATGTGAAATAATAATTCACATATAATATAAAACCTAAAAACAACAAAATACTCATTATAAAATGTTTATGTTTTCCCAAAAATCTTTGGTAATATGCACTTATTCCCAAACCAAAAAGAATGCTCATAGCTAGATGGGCTATACCGGTCATCATACTGCAATCCCTAATGGCTTGAAAAATAGGCAAGACATGAAGGAGACAATAAGGCAAGGGTAGATTATAAGTGTGTCCATTAATTTTCAGAAATGGGCCTAAAGAAAGAGAAAAAAAGAGCAAAAAGACTAAAAACCATAAAGATTTAATCTTATTTTTTGAATTCAAAAGACCTAAAACGCCAAATAACAAAATAACGGGATTGATAAAGGCTGATTGGATAGCTACATTGCCAGAAAAATTTTGCTTAATAGGAAAAACCCAGGATTTAAAAATAGGGTTGAATTCGCTGGGTAAAAAATAGGAAACCAAGTCTACTGACCATTTATTGGCCAAGGATAAAGGCACAGCCAAGACCTCAGTGCCCGCTTTGTGCAAATAACAAAAGATTATTAGTAAAAAAGGACATACCAGAATTATACTCAATAAGGCTAGCTTAAACATATTTTTTAGAAACATACTCCAAGTTTTTAAGCTTTTACGCCCATACCATATAACTACAAGGGCACTAAAAATAGCGATAAAAATAGTAAAATAAACATAAGTAGTAAAGGTTAAAAAAAAACCAAAACTTCCTAAAAGATAATAACGCCAAGGCACTCTTTCTTGGTTTTTAGTAGCTGAAATAATAGAAGTAAGGGCAATGGCATATAATATAAAACCACAAACTGCCCAGAGCACAAAAAGATGACTTAAAACATTGGCATATGTCCAAGGCGACATTTGAAAACTCAGTCCTGAGATAATGGCTATATTTTTTTCCAAGCCAGCATTTCTCGCCAAACAGTAGGTAAAATATCCTATTCCCCAAAAGGCAACTAGTAACAAAATATTATAAATAGTAATCCAGGAGAAAACAAAAGATAATAAAGAACCAAGCAATCCCAAAGAGAAAATTTGGGTCA
>Ga0190360_1001249_pt1 | contig 13296 bp, 14 predicted proteins | sample 48721834_MG_FD_161271 | JGI IMG/M metagenome (GOLD analysis project Ga0190360, IMG submission 161271) | Hydrothermal vent microbial mat bacterial communities from Southern Trench, Guaymas Basin, Mexico - 4872-18-3-4_MG | ecosystem: Environmental > Aquatic > Marine > Hydrothermal vents >... | reverse complement strand
GGTGCCCTGGTGCCTCAGGATCCACGCACTGTGGAAATACGCAATCTCAGGATTTTCTGCTCTTGTCAATTATCGCCAGCATCTATACGTGTCACACAGTCACACATGCCTCCATAAACCTTCGTTTTATCTGTTCAGGACTCAACTTTATGTTGTCAGTATCCTGATTGCCCGGTTTCACTATCACATGAATGAATCTTGGACCTTTATGCTGGTATAGATGCTCAAGTACGTAACGCAGCTCATTCGCTGTATGCACCTTCACTGTATTCTCTATACCAGCCGCTATCGCCATCAATTCCATGTCCACCACTGTATACGCATCCGTCAACTGGTCTCCTGTGCTTCCCAGTGTTCCATTATCCATACAGAAGATGGAGAGATTATGAGGCTCTTCTGCCGCTATTGTGGGTAATACGCTCGTTGTTAATAGGCTGCCATCACCATCCAGTACAATTACTTCTCTCTTTGTACTCAATGTTAGCCCCAGACCTATCGCAGATGCCTGACCGTAACTACCAAGCATATAAAAATTCAGCGCCCTATCCCTGATCGCATACAATTCCTTACTTGGTATTCCTATATTTGTGACTACACATTCACCATCTAAAAACTCAGCCACTATTCGCATCGCTTCATAGCGCGTCATCTCCCCATCTCGAATCTCCTTCTCATAACTCACGCATCGCTTCTTATTTCGCTTGGGAAACGCATGTTCGAGCTCTTCACTATCACTTCCGGTCCATATCGCGGGCGATAACAAAGCTACACATGGGCTACTATTCTCATACGCCTCTTTAATAACCTCATCCACCGCTTCTATCCCCTCGCGGGTTCTTATCTCCTTGTAGGGAATACCCAACGCACGTAACGCATCTGGTAGAGCTTTATTAAATGGTATCTGCGCTGGTATATCCTCGTTATGAACACCACGCCAGCTACTTAAAATTGGTAGTGGCAATCTGTAAGTAACCGAAAGAGATAGCAATGCATTGAAACAGTTGCCCAGACCCGAGCTCTGTATGATCATCGCTGGCTTCCCCCCACCGAGATATGCTCCTGCACTTATGCCAACCCCGTCTTCTTCCTTGTTCAATCTTATAGCCTTGAGCTCTATATCTGAATGTACAAGCTCTAAAAGACGCCTGATTCGACCACATGGCAGTGTACTCACTACATCTATCCCGTTACTTCTCAATATCCCTATCACTTCTTCTTCCATCATTATCATCATAACAAAACAATCAGTAGAACTGCGTTCTTCTCAATATCTACTAAAAAAACCTCTCTTTCAAAAAAAAGCTTCACCAAAGAAATATTATACTTCAGAGTCTAAAAGTTATATCAGAGATGAAAAAAATGAATGGGCGTGCCATATTTGGATTTTGCATCATAACCCTCTTGCTCTTGAGTTCGTCTTCTTTTTTCTTCTTATCAGCAAATCATGATGTAAACCATGAACAGGTACAGGTACAGGAAGAAAGCGAAAAAATCATCCCTATCTGCAACCGCGAATATTTCGATTATTTACATGCAGAGCTTCAAAACGCTTCTCAATCCATTCATATTGTACAATTTCAAATGCGATACTATCCTGGTTATACGGGCAGTCATTCGAATATGCTCTTAGACGACCTGATAGAAGCGAATAAAAGGGGAGTAGATGTAAAAGTCATGCTTGAGGGCGGGGAGGATTTTTTAGGTGAGAATTTCACCGAATACCAGACAAAAGCCCGGGAATATCTTGAGAAAGGTGGTGTAAAGGTGAAATTCGATGGAAAAGGGGTTACAACTCATGCAAAACTCATTATAATAGACGAGCGAGTCGTAATTCTCGGGTCTACAAACTGGAACTATTACTCGTTAGACCGAAACAACGAAGCTTCTGTATTGATAAAGTCGAATGAAGCTGGTATATACTACGAGAATTATTTTGAGAAATTATGGAACCAATGGAACATAAAGATAAATGAATTTATGCCAGACTCTACCGGAAGCGATGATGCAAATATGCCAGAGGGGGAATGGGTTGAGCTTTATAACGTCGGTGAAGCGAATGTAAACGTAAGCGGCTGGGTTCTTTATGACTCTAATAACTATCATGAGCTATATATAACGCCATCAAATACAAATACCGGAGATACAATTGTTCCTGCAAGTGGCTTTTTACTTGTTTACAGGAACGGAGATGACGATTTCAGCCTCAATAACCGCGGGTATGAAGAAGTGAGGCTTTATGATGGCTATCCTCCTTCCAGAAGCACAGCTATTGATATTGTTTCTTATACTGGCAGCGAGGAGAACAAATCATGGGCAAGAATACCCGATGGAACCGGGAACCTTTCCATTAGCAAGCCAACACCGGGTCTGAAAAATGCCCTGAATATGAATATGAATACTAATAAACTGTTCGACACAAACACATCAAAAAATCCATATCCAAGCATCTTCGGCACGCATAGGGGTACAATCACGCCAAACCAAACGATAAAAGTCTCCAGGATGTTCACATACTCATGCCCCGGCACAGGCGGTCATTCTGAATACGTGGCTTTCTTTAATGCAACAACAGGAGACGAGATAGCGAATGGCACATGGAGTGGTTATCAAGGAGCAGGTGATTACCATTACATCGTCTTTGAAAACCCGTTTTTGCTGAAGAAGGATGCTACTTACAACTACACTATTTGTACCGGCTCTTATCCGCAGATTCATCATACCGATAATCTTTCAACACCCGCGGGATTCATAACCTGTTCAGAGTTTATAGATTCAAATGGGCGTTCGTATAACAACTGGATACCAGCAATAAGGTTGGAGGGCAGTTACTCAGCTTGAAATATGACTCTGTCAGAGATATAAAAGCGAATCCCGAAGCATATGAGGGTAAAAATGTCACGATTAGTGGCAAGAGAATGGAATATTGTCATGGGGGTTTGGAAAATGGGTGTGGTTCTACATTTTTATTGCTTTGCCTTTAACCGGCGTAGACACAGGCATTTACAGTTGCGAAAAAGGGTTATGAAGTCATGGAGATTGATTTGCATAGATGGATTTTGCAAAACGGGACCTTGAGGAGTTGTTGTAAGAGCATGGTTTTTCGTGCGAGTAAAGAAGCTTATTTTTGCGTGAGTGGAAATCGTTGGGAAAAGAATGAAAATGAATGACCTGTTATTAATATTATTGCTAATCTTTGTTGGGCAAACTTTAGGGTGTTTAATTGGATTGATAAAGGAGCCAAAAGAAAACGTTTTATATGGCTCCTTAGCATTTGCTGCTTCTATGATGCTGGGTATATCGTTCTTTCAATTGATACCCGAAGGTTTAGAAATCGCACCTACATATTTAGTGATTATCTCTTTTATCACCGGTATTCTTACGTTCTGGATTATTAATAGAACCCTGCCACATATAAATCCTGAGTTACTGAGAAAAGAAAAGCCTTCGATAAAAAGAAGCGTTACCATGCTTGTTATCGGCATAGCTTTGCATAATATACCGGAAGGGCTGGCAATCGGGGTCGGATTTGCTTTAACACCTGCACTGGGAATTATGATAGCAGTGGGGATTGCAGCACAGGACGTGCCCGAGAATATCGCAACAATCGTTCCTTTATACGGGTTAACAAAAAAGAGACTGAAATCATTTGTTATAGTAACGGTGACAATATTGTTTGAATTACTCGGCTTTATTTTTGGCTATTGTTTATTGAAAGAAACATCCTTAGATTTGTTGGGCGCTTCACTTGCACTCGCAGCAGGCTTTATGTCTTACATATCCGTAGAAGAGCTGATTCCAGCAGCGCAGATAAGACAGAATTTAGGAGTGGGTGTTAGCGGTCTTGTTCTGGGGTTGGTATGTGTTCTGGTGATTAGCCTTCTGTGAAGTTAGGAATCTGGTTATTTATGGTTATGGTACCAGAAGAGGATTAACCTGTGGCACTGATCGTTTCGGTCTGTAGCTGAGCTATGGATGTATTGATATTGATATTGATATTGATATTGATATTGTTTGTCTTTCCAGCGTTATTGTTATCATTTCTGCCGTTACGTTTCCTTCTAAGATACCACTCGCATTGCTTTACTCTATCGTAGCCCAGCATCGTACCGAGAATAAAGTCCTCCTCATCCGTTAAATTTGACAATGACGTAATATTCATCTGTTTAATGACAGCAACACAGATAGAATTGCCGAAAAAGACGTTTATCTTCGTTCCGTTTACCTTTTGAATGTAATAATCTATCATCTCCCTTTTTAGTCTTTTTTCAATTGCATCTCTATTCGATGCTTTCGTCGTATAAAGGACGAGAGCTCTTAATCCCTTACTATACTCCTGTATATGATGGATAAACACTTCCATAGCTCCTATCGTATTACTCACGTCCACATTGCCGCGGGAAAGAAGAAAGAAATAAAAGAAAAAGAGGGTTTAAAGTCAGCGTTAGAGCTAAAGCGCTTTTGCGACTTTTAATCCCCACGCTTCGGCGTCTTCGAATGCGGGTTCAACATCGCCGTCAACTTTGAAACTTTCGGTGACGATTTCGGCACCGCATTTCTTGAGTGTTTCTTCAAGGATATCCATCTTCTTGCAGAACGAATCAGGGTATTCTTCGCTATCACCAGGACCAAAAACCGCTGCCTTTTTGCCTTCCAGAGATATGCCATCCATATTGCTTTATGGAAGTCCACGAAATCATCCTGTAAATCGCCTTCACCCCACGTAGAGCACCCGAATACAATGGCATCATAATCTGCGAGTTCATCAACGCTCGCTTCTGTCACGTTCTTCACCGTGACATTCGCCAGCCCGCACTCAAGCCCCGCTGCTACATGCTCAGCCAGCATTTCCGTATTACCCGTTGTCGAGCCATAAACCAAAATTAATTAGGCAACATTATTTGTATCCCTAACAAGTTCTTTGTTTACAAATGCGATGGGACTCGTAAGGAGTATATCGCGCGAAATAAGGATGAGGATACGCATTGACCACCATAAGGAAATTAAGGAAATAGCAATCATAATTTATGCGGTATTGACATTTGTAGCGATGCTGAGCCTGACGCTTATGGCGCCAGTGATTAAAGAGTTCATCATTGACCGTTTCGGTGCCAGCAATACCGAGGCGAGTATGTTCTTCACACTTGAGATGCTTGCGTACATGATTTTTGCCGTTGTCTGGGGTTCGCTCTCGGATAAGTGTGGTAGAAGGAAGCCATTCATTGTTCTCGGGTTCGGAGGCTCTGCGGTTCTCTATTTTCTGATGGCGCAAGCGAACTCGCTGCAGCTTCTTTTGATACTGAGGTTTATGCAGGGCGCTATCACAGTTATGGCATGGTCGCTCGTGATGACGAGTGCGCTGGACGTCGTGCAAAGAACGAGTTATGGTAAGACGATGGGTGTGATTGGTATGGCAATGATGTTGGGCATGGCATCAGGAGCGCCAATTGGAGGAGTGGTGGCAGAGAAATATGGTATCTTCTTCCCTATGTATTTCGCTTCTTTCCTCTTTCTGATGGGTACCCTGCTCTCTGCGACCCTGATACATGATATTCGCATCGAAAACAAGCCTGAGACAATGTTCGAATCCGTAAAGGTGTTGGTTGAAAAGAGAGAGCTCGGAATCCCCTACGTATTCAGTTTTGTTGACAGGTTCACAGTTGCATTTTTCATCCTCGTATTCCCTCTGTATCTGTTTGATGCTTTTGGGCTCAGCATTGCAGAACGAGGGCTGTATCAGGCATTACTGCTATTCCCTTTTATTCTGCTCCAGTATCCATTTGGGAAGCTGTCAGATAAGATCGGCAGGACTATGCCTCTTATCATCGGTTCTTTCTTCTATGGACTGGAGATGTGTCTGGTAGGATTCGTGGGCAGAACAACGCTTATCGCGCTAATGCTCGGCTGTGGCGTGTTTGCCGCGATGATGTTTCCCGCCAGTATTGCACTTGTGGGAGACCTATCACCGGGGAATAAGCGAGGCACGGCGATAGGCGGGTTCAATGTCTTCGGCTCGCTGGGTTTTGTAGCGGGATTTTCCGCGGCTGGGATTCTCTCTGATATGTATGGTTATTGTACGAGTTTCATTCTTGGTGGCTTTTCCGAGATGCTGGTGGCACTGGTTGCGATACCGTTTCTGGTGAAGCTGGGCGTTAACAGAATGAATAAAAGAATAGAGGATGGAGGATAGAGGATTGGGAATAGGGAATGGGGCAACAGTTAATTGCATGCTTGCACGAGTTCGGGATGCATTACATTAACATTAGGGGGAAGGTGAATAATCCTAATATTTTAGGTTTGCAGTGGAAATTTAAGGGATGATTTAGGTTTTATTTCAAAAACCGAACCTTTTTAGGGTTCATTATTTATGTCTCTAATTTTTCTATCAAAGGTTCTAAAGAAAGGTTGCAGTAGGGGTACTCAAGTGGGTTATGGTCATTTCCTTGTAAAAATAGGAGGTGAAGAAGTAAAAAAATGAATACAAAAGAATAGTATTGGGAATGGCAATAGCGACTGTGTTGTTAGTCGCTGCGATAGGAAGTGCAGGCGCGACAGATATAATCGATGCACGGTGATCAAAGCTGCGGGAACCTACAACATCACAGCAAGCATAACGAACAGCACAGCACTATATTGCATAGACATCCAGTCAGATGATGTCATTATTGATGGTTGATGGGCACGGGCACTTCATAGACGGTGTTGATAATGATGCGTATAGCGCCGGAATTCACTATTGGAAGCATAACGCAGCAGGCGATAACGTAACCATAAAAACGTGGAAATTAAAGGATTCGACAACGGAATCTGGTTTGAAGGAACTGGTTCCAGTAAGTTCACCAATATTACCGTTGAAAACTGCTTGATACACGACAACGGTGCTGGTACCAGACAGGGGATTCACCTTCTGCATGTGTGTAATAGCACAATAAAGAACAAAGAACAACGTGGTTTACAACCAGACAGGAACTGGCAGCGGTTGTGGAGCAGGCGGTAACGGTATTTTCTTAAAAGGAAGGGGTGCGACCCACGGTTGGGCGCGTAACATAACTCACTGCGCGATGTATACAACAAAGACTCGAGCACTACCAGTGACTGGAATACTTGCGGTATGTGTTTCGATTACAACGATACAAGCGCATATTGCTCTATATTATTCACCGCAGCGCTATTCAATACCTTGCCGGAGGCTCTTTTTTCTATCCCCCCTTTGCTCAGCGTGTAGTTGTTTGATGCATTGGCTTTAATCTTAGTCTTAGTCCCATCGGAGGAGATATGCTCCAGGTTTACCATCCCCAACGATCTGGCAACAGTGACGGTCTTCTTAAACGTTTCTTCAGCTTCGTGCACTCTCTTTTGAAATTGCAGAGCGTCCTGAAATCGGGCTTCTCATTCTCAGCAGCATCTGGCGTGAATATGCGGGATTGCCGGGTGTAAACCTAAACCGGTACTTCTTCTCCACTTCACTCATGTCTATACTATTCACGATGGAAACCACCAGGTAGCAGATGTGGTCTACCGGTATGAGATCTCTAATATCAGGGGGGCAATAGCTATGACTGCCAAATTTTATCGCTTTTTATATAGGTAAAGGCAATTCTTAGGTAATTTAGGTAATAGTTGGACAGCCTCTTTAGGTATTAGACCTTATCAATAAATTGAAGTCGATGCTGATGAACAATATAGGGGAATGGATATCCCTGGGGGAATATGATATGCGGTGCATTACTGGTAAAGTCCGGATATCAGACGTTGATGATTTCCTCGCTATATTGAAGGCTATTTCCCATAGATACTCGGTGGCAATTCAGGCTATGGATGCAGAGCTGATAGCAGGAGAAGCGCATATAATATCTGCGGTTCAGAAAGCATTGAGAGCGATACGTCAGGGTAACAGTATAACGAGCGATTTAAGTATGGAAATGCTCTTATACGCAGCAGGCAGGAGACAGATAGAGAGGGCACTGGCAATGGGCGTCTCTGCTGGTGATGATAAGAAAATCGTCATTGTTATTATTGACGACGGAGAGGGTAAGGATAAAGACCTGGATGCCATAACCGGAGAGATAAAGCAACGGATCGGGCTGACGGAGCACCCAATGGAGGATCTGGAGTTGGAGATCGAGACAGAAGAGAAGCAGAAAAAATTGATGCGGTTCTTTAATATCACTGATGCTGAGATAGAGGCAGTGGGTGAGCGTAAATTGAAGATGCTCGTTCTGGAACGTGTAGCACTATTGGATGTCTATAAATAAGAGGATAAGTTGCTTGATCTTGAATTGAAATAAGAGAATATTTATAATATTATTAGGAGTGTATTAATATTTTCCGAATTTATTGTCAAAAGATGTATAATTATAGCAACTTTTAAGTGACCCTTTCTTGATATATAATTCGTGGTTGAAATGGAGCCAAAAATTGTAGATCGGATAGAGAGATTATAAACGTGCGAAAAATGCGATTATACTCGCCCATAACTACGAGAGACCTGAAGTGGTAGAGATATAGTAGATGTCGTTGGTGGGTGGCTCTGCAAGTCTAACAAAGGCAGCGCTGGATACAAGTGCAGATATGATAATTGTTTGTGGTGTTGATTTCATGGCAGAGACTGTGGCGGTACTGAATCCTGACAAGAAGGTGACCACCTCGGATAGGGGTGCGGTATGCCCGATGGCACAGCAACTATTCGCAGAGGACCTGCTCGAGGCGAAGAAGAATCCTGATGCTGAAGTACTCCTTCATATGAACACCTATGCAAAAGTCAAGACTCTTGCCGATTGCGTTTGCACTTCAGGTAATGCATTGAGGATAGCGGAAAAAATGAGTGGTGGATCACCCATAATATTCGGTCTTGACCGCGGTTTGTCATATTATGTCAGCGGAAGAACGACGAAGGAGATCATTACGATCCATGAATACGGATATTGCCCTGTGCATCATCAAATAGCACTTGAAGACCTGCTGAAGACAAAAAAGGAGCATCCCGGAGTTCAGAGTCGTTGGACGCCCTGAGTGTACACCAGAGGTACAGGACCAGATGGATTAGCTACTATATAGATAGGTTCGACGAGTGGGATAGTAGCATATTGCAGGGATGCAGATGAGGCAGAATTTCTTGTAGCTGCTGAAGTTGGATTGATGCACATGCTCAAGAAGGAAGCACCGGATAAAACCTTCTATCTCGTCTCTAACACCACAGGCTGTACATTGATGAGGATGCCAACGTTGATGAAGGTAGAGGAGGAATTAGAGAAAGAGAAGCAGAGGATTGTTGTTATACCAGAAGAGATCGTAGCCGAGGCAAGGAGACCAATAGAGCAAATGTTGGAATTATCATTGTAAAACTTACGCCTACCCTTACCCTACTGTCCCATCTTAAACATCTCGTGTATAGCCCGAGCTGCTCGATATGCATCTTCCCTCTTCACAACAAAGGAGATGTTATACTCCGAACTGCCCTGGGATATCATTATCACGCTTATCCCCTCCTTACCAAGTGCGGAAAAGACCTTACCTGCTACCCCGGGCGTTCCTGCCATACCAGTACCCACAACACCAACCGCAGAGACATTGCTATTGGATGTGAAGTCACGGATTATAGAGCCAGAGCCCGTGGTGTTTATCTTCTTTATCGCATCAATTGCCTTTTGCAGCTGCGCACTGTCTATAACAATAGATATAGTCCTTTCTGAGGAGCCCTGGCTTACCATTATGGTATCAACATTTTCCGCAGCCAGAGCGATGAATATTCGGGCTGCAACTTCTGATATACCTCTCATACCACTACCTGCGATATTAATGATGGAGGTATTCTCAATGAGAGTGATGGCTTTTGCCGCTTTCTCTGTATGTTCAGGCTCCTTTCCGATGAGTGTACCTTCATCCTCGGGCTTTAACAAATTCTTCACACGAATTGGTATATCCTTCTCCATCACTGGCTCAATTGCACGCGGATGCAGGATAGAAGCGCCGAAATATGAGAGCTCCATCGCCTCTATGTATGATATATAGGGTATCTTCCTGGCATCATGTATTATCTTTGGGTCTGCGCTCATTATGCCCTCCGTCTCCTTCCAGAGCCATATCTCATCTGCATTTATCGCTGCACCAATCAGTGTAGCAGTATAATCCGAGCCACCTCTGCCGAGTGTTGTTATTATCCCCTTCCTCGTCTCTCCGATATAGCCACAGACTACAGGTATCCTGTTCTGCGTTAGCAGTGGCAGTATTCGCGCTCTTATCTCATCCTCCGCACCCTTTATCACCTGCGCGTTGCCATATCCCTCATCTGTTATTATCCCCGCTTCACCGCCCGAGAGGTGAATTGCATCAATACCCAGTGAACGCAGAGTACCAGCCAGTATGGGCGCAGCCAACCGCTCACCGAAAGAGACGATGTAATCACAAGAACGAGCAGTCAACTCACCAAGGAGGGATATACCAATCAGAGCTTTCTCCATATCCCCTGTTCTCTGCTTTATCTCCTCTTTCACCATGTCCAATATCTGCTCATCGGCTATCGCATCAGAAGCAGCATCCTCATGTTTCTTCCTTATCTTAGCTACGAACCCTTTTGCACTCTCAATCTCCCCTTCCCTTGCCATCTTCAATGCATTCTCGTGCAGCATATCGGTGATTTTATAGAGTGCAGATGTGACAACAACCAGCTCTTTATTACCTGAGTTCCATATCCTCTTCACCAGCTCTGCAACTGCCTTTATCCTCGTACCATCCGCAACTGCTGCACCTCCAAACTTCATCACCAGCCTCATATATCCGCTCCTTCTCCTCTCTTACATTTAAGCAAAGAAATTTATAGAGATACCATAGATATGTATTAAAATTAAAAGAGATTAAACGAAAAAGAAAGAGGAAAAAAATGGCAGCACTTGGTGGAATACCCGTATTGGTATTGAAAGAGGGTAGTGAGAGGGTGAGAGGCAGGGATGCACAGAGTGCGAACATAAATGCAGCTAAGGCAGTCGCTTCTGCTGTTCGTACTACGCTGGGACCAAAGGGCATGGATAAGATGCTCGTTGATTCACTCGGTGACGTGGTGATAACGAACGATGGTGTAACAATACTGAAGGAGATGGAGATAGAGAGCCCGGCAGCAAAGATGGTGGTGGAAGTTGCTAAGACGGTAGATGAAGTTGCCGGCGATGGCACGACGACATCGGTTGTATTGGGTGGTGAACTGCTGAAGAAGGCGGAAGAGCTACTCGAACAGGAATTACACCCTTCGGTCATCACGCTTGGTTATAGACTCGCGGAGAAGAAGTCGAAGGAAGTTCTGGACGAGTTTGCCGTGGACCTTGATATTGAAAATGATGAGGATTTGAAGAAGATAGCAAAGACATCGATAACAGGCAAATTCGCTGAGTCTTCTCGTGATTTCCTCGCTGATATAGCGATAAAAGCGGTCAAGTTAATAACTGAGACCAGCCACAGTGGTAAGCGTGTCGTTGACACGGATAATATAAATGTGGAGAAGAAGACAGGGGGGCGAGTAGGAGAGACGATACTGGTTCGGGGTATGGCGCTGGATAAAGAAGTGGTACATGCAGGGATGCCAAAGCGTGTGGAAGATGCGAAGATAGCACTGATTAATGCCTCCTTAGAAGTGAAGAAGACAGAGACGAGTGCAGAACTAAAGATAACCAGGTCAGACCAGTTAAAGGCATTTTTGGACGAAGAAGAGCGGGAGATGCGCGAGATGGCAATGCGAATAAAGGCAAGTGGTGCAAACGTGGTTATATGCCAGAAGGGTATAGATGACCTCGTGCAGCATTACCTTGCAAAAGAGGGTATTATGGCAGTGAGGCGAGCGAAGAAGAGTGATATGGAGAAGCTGGCAAAGGCAACGGGTGGCAAAGTGATAACCAACTTGGAAGAGCTGAATGAGAAAGATCTTGGTCATGCGGAGTTTGTAGAAGAGCGGAAGGTCGGAGGTGATAAGATGGTCTTCATAGAGGGCTGTAAGAATCCACATGCGGTCTCCATTGTTATACGTGGCGGAACAGAGCACGTAGTTGACGAAGTCGAACGGGCGTTGCATGATATGCTTATGGTAGTGGGGAGCATAATCGAGGATGGAAAAGCAGTTGCAGGTGGTGGTGCTGTAGAGACTGAGCTGGCTTTGCGGGTGAGAGCATACAGTGCCTCTTTAAAAGGTCGAGAACAGCTGGCGGTTGAGAAGTTCGCGGAGGCAATGGAGATAATCCCAAGGACGCTGGCAGAAAATTCCGGGCTTGACCCGATAGACACGCTGGTGGAGTTGAAAGCCGCGCACGAGCGAGGCGAAAAGACTGCAGGTCTGGATGTTTATAGTGGTAAGATCGTGGATATGTGGCAGAGAGGAGTAATAGAGCCTTTGAGGACGAAGAGACAGGTGGTGGAATCCGCAACAGAGGCTGCAGTGATGATACTGAGGATAGATGATGTGATAATGTCAAAGCGTGAGACTCTACCACCAGGGGGTGCAGGAGGAGGTGGTATGCCTCCAGGAGGCGGTATGTATGGGGGTGGAGGTATGCCTCCATATTAATCACCTCTTTTTTTTAAATCCCTTATGGTCTTGAAGCAAATAAAGCGAATAGATGTTGGAGCGATTTATGTACTGTGGCTGAGGGAGATGAAAGGGCTGTGGCGGGCAAAGAGTCGTGTCGTAGGCTCGTTGGGGATGCCCCTGTTCTTCCTCGCCTTCCTCGGCTTGGGTTTCAGCCATGCAGCCATACCCGAAATGCCGGAAGGGATGTCCAATACCGGGTTCTTCACTACCGGGGTAATAGGAATGACGATGGTCTTCAGCTCAGTATTTGCAGGAATTTCCGTGCTCTGGGACAAGGAATTTGGCTTCCTGAAGGAGGTAATGGTGGCACCAGTGTCGAGACTCTCTATCGTACTGGGTAGAACTATGGGTGGCTCAACTACCGCGTTGATGCAGGGTGTTATGATCCTGATGTTAAGCATCTTGCTTGGGTTTGAAATAAAAGATGTTATCGCTGTAATAGCAGCATTACCGTTCATGTGCTTAATTTCTTTCACTTTTGTTGGTATGGGTCTGGTCTTCGCTTCCTTCATGCGGGACATGCATGGATTCCCACTCGTGATGAACTTCGTCGTCTTCCCTATAATTCTCTTCTCCGGTGCGTTATTCCCTATTGAAACTCTACCATCATGGCTTCTACCCGCATGGTATATAGACCCGCTAAGTTATGGTGTGGATGGTTTAAGAGCCACTCTGCTGGGAGTATCAGAAATTTCTGTACTCTCTGATCTGTTTATCAGCTTCGCAGT
>Ga0190360_1001248_pt1 | contig 13304 bp, 12 predicted proteins | sample 48721834_MG_FD_161271 | JGI IMG/M metagenome (GOLD analysis project Ga0190360, IMG submission 161271) | Hydrothermal vent microbial mat bacterial communities from Southern Trench, Guaymas Basin, Mexico - 4872-18-3-4_MG | ecosystem: Environmental > Aquatic > Marine > Hydrothermal vents >... | reverse complement strand
GGCAAATGACGATGCAACGCTTGTTGAGAAATTAGGAGTTCCTGTGAAGGTGATACCTGGTGAAGAAAAAAACATTAAAATAACCACTTCTTTTGATTTTCAAATGGCTAAAATCTTGCTGGAGGACAAAAATACTTGCCATGAGAGTAGGAATAGGTTATGATATTCATCCTCTTCTTCCCGACAGGAAATTAATCCTTGGAGGAATAGAGATTCCTTACCATAAAGGGCTTTCTGGTCATTCTGACGCTGATGTTCTCACTCATAGTATAGCAGATGCCCTACTTGGAGCCTGTGGAGAGAGAGATCTGGGTTATCATTTTCCAGATAATGACCCTAAATATAAAGATATCTCCAGTCTGCTTTTACTGAAAAAGATATACAAAATATTACAAAAAAAGGGATTTTATATTGTAAATGTAGATTCAACATTAGTTGCTCAGGAACCAAGGCTTACTTCTTATATACCTCAAATGAAAGAAAAGATATCTTCTATTCTTCAATTACGCACAGAACAGGTAGGCATAAAGGCTACAAGTCCAGAAGGTCTGGGTTTCTTAGGTGAAAAAAAAGCAATAGTTTGCCTCTCTGTAGTAGCGATAAATGAAAAGGGGTAAGAAATGGGGCTTAAAATATATAACAGTTTGACTCGAAAAAAAGAAAACTTTTCCCCTCTACAAAACAGAAAAGTTACCATGTATGTTTGTGGGGTAACTCTTTACGATGAACTTCATCTTGGTCATGCTCGAGCTGCAGTGGTATTTGATGTCATAAGGAGATATCTGGAATATAAAGGCTATAAGGTGATATACGTCACCAATTTTACTGACGTGGATGACAAAATGATTCAAAGAGCTAAAGAGCTTAATACCACTATATTTGCCCTGGCTGAAAGATTTATAGAAGAGTATTTTCAACAGATGGAAAAATTAGGAGTAAAAAGGGCCACGTATCATCCCCGGGCAACCCAGCACATTGAAGATATGATAGGGCTTATCAGAAAATTAGAAAAGAAAGGGATAGCTTATAATGTCAATGGAGATGTGTTTTTTCGAGTTAAAAAATTTCCCGGGTATGGTAAATTATCCGGACAATCCTTAAAAGAACTTGCTGCCGGGGCAAGAATAGAGATCGACGAGAAGAAAGAGGACCCTTTTGACTTTGCTCTCTGGAAAAAATCTAAGAAAGGTGAACCTTCCTGGAAAAGTCCCTGGGGTGAAGGAAGACCTGGCTGGCACATTGAGTGTTCCGCTATGGCCATGAAATATCTGGGTGAAACCCTGGACATTCACGGAGGAGGTAAAGATCTTATCTTTCCTCATCATGAAAATGAAATAGCTCAGTCAGAGGCAGCTACAGGTAAGGAGTTTGCTCGTTTTTGGGTACATAATGGACTTGTGACTGTGGATGGCCAAAAAATGGCAAAATCGACCGGTAACTTCGTCACATTGAGGGAAGCTTTACAAAGGTACTCTGGCGAAGTCATAAGATATTATCTTCTGTCTGCGCATTATCGCAGCCCTTTGAATTACCATCTTACAAGTCTTCAAGAAGCTGCCTCTTCGTTAACTAAGGTTTATAATGTTTTGGAAAAAATAGATAAACTTACCTTTCCGTATCAAAAGGCTACGGGAATCTTTTCTCTTCCTGCTGAAATTGAAGCACATTACCAAAAATTTTTCCGGTCTCTTGATGACGATTTTAACACACCCGGGGCACTTGCCTGTATTTTTGAAATTGTAAAACAGGCAAATCTCATGCTTAAAGGTCCCTTAGACGACTCTGTAAGACTTGCTTTAAAGGAAATTAGAATTAAAATTAAAGAAATGGGAAGTATTCTTGGCCTTTTCCAGGAAAAAAAAGGAAAAAAACTTGACGAAAAGGCAGAACAGCTAATAGATATTTTAATAGAAGTAAGAGAGATTCTCCGTCGGGAAAAGCGATGGGATCTTGCAGATAAAATAAGAAGTAAGCTTGCAGATATCGGTATTTATCTGGAAGATACAAAGGACAAAACAATCTGGCGTTTTGTTTCTCATTAAGGTTGTAAATATAAACATCTAAATGCTGGCGTAGCTCAACGGTAGAGCAGCTGATTTGTAATCAGCAGGTTGGGGGTTCGAGTCCCTCCGCCAGCTCTTCTTTTCTCCAGCCGATCTGTAGCTACCCTGAGCCCTTCGCCCTCAGTACGGACCAGACTCTTTCAAAAACCTAAGTTGTCTAAAATAAAATTTTTGGTAGGCTAACATTAAGAGGGGTGAGAGAAAATCATGATAGGAAGAGAAAAAATCTGGAAAATAAGAATCTCTCAGGGTAATAGATTTTATGGCTTTTATGTTGTCTCTATAGAAAAACCCATGATCATCTTTGAATCTTACTTTGGCAAATTAAGACGTATATTTGACATCTCGTATAAAAAAATCCAGTCTCAACCAGTTTTTTATGTTCCACGATGGGAAAAGGCAACTGTAAAGTTAACTGACGAAATCCATGGATTTAAAGTAAAAGAAATTTCCACCAAACATATAGTTTTAGAAGCACAAAATCCAGATAAAAAGTACCTATATGAAATAACTCTAATAGATAAAAAGGTTAAGGGTTTTATAAAGAAAAATTACATTTTGGCCAGAGATAAAAAAGATGCAAAAGATTTAGCTGAAAAATTCAAAAGAACTTACTGGATAAAAGTAAAAAGAGCAACTAAAATGGATTGTTATCCGATTTTATCTGTAAATAAAGACAGAATCATTCTGGGAAAGATTTGACAAAAGTTAGACCGTATTTATATTAGGCTTGTTTCTTTATAAATCCTTCCCTAATATGAAAGGAGACATAATGGATGAACACAAAGATGTAAGAGTTAGAACGGTAGCCCCTATCTTGAAAGGGGGGGACATTAAACTATTCACTATTTTTGATATTGAGATACACCTAAATTATACATGGTTTATTGTGGTTCTGCTGGTAGCATGGAGTTTAACTTATGGGTATTTTCCTCAACAGGTTCCAGGAAGATCTATTTTGACTTACTGGGGTCTGGGACTTATAACGTCAATAATTTTTTTTCTCTGCATTTTAGTTCATGAAATATCTCATAGCTACGTTAGTAAAAAATTAGGAATTCCTGTCCCTCGTATTACTCTGTTTATATTTGGAGGTGTAGCCCAAATCTCCCGGGAACCACCTGATCCAGATACAGAATTCAAAATAGCTGTGGCAGGACCTCTTGCCAGCGCCGTTCTATGGGGTCTTTTCTTCGGGTTAAGTTTTTTATTCGCTCGGATTTATCTTTTTCCCTTATTAGCTTCTGTTTTTAGTGTTCTATCTATAGTAAACGCTGCCGTAGCACTTTTTAACTTGGTTCCCGGTTTCCCACTTGATGGTGGCCGACTTTTACGTGCTTACATCTGGAAAAGAAGAAAAAATATTAGAGAGGCTACATTTATTACTGCTCAAGTTGGCAGAGTATTTGCCATTGGTTTGATCTTTTTAGGATTTTTTCAAATCCTTCTGGGAAACATAATTGGAGGAATATGGTTTATTTTTATTGGTTTTTTCCTTGAACAGGCAGCTGCTTCGGGTTACCAGCAGGTATTGATGAGGGAGGGACTTACTGGAACAAAAGTTAAAGAAATCATGACCCGTAACGTTATATCGGTTGACCCTTCTCTTTCTTTATCCCAGTTAGTAGAGGGGTTTTTCTTTAAATACCGGTACAACAGTTATCCTGTGGCAAAAAATGGAGAGTTTCTTGGTTGTGTAACACTTAACCATATTAAACAGTTTCCCCGTGACAGATGGGACAAGCTAAAAGTAACCGATGCGATGGACAAACTGCCTTCTCATCTTCTTCTTCATCCAGAAGAAGATGCAGTTGAGGCTCTCTCTAAAATGGTAAGAAGTGGACACGGACGACTTCCAGTTGTACAAAAGGGAAAACTGGTAGGTATTCTTACTCGCCGGGATATTATGTCTTTTCTTAAAATTAGAACAGACCTTGGATCTCCAGAGCTACACAGGGTTTCACTCTTCATCACATGAAGTATTCCTGCAATCGCTTCTGTCTCGCTATTTCCCTGAGTTGGGCCAGGACCTTGGCTTCAATTTGTCTAATCCTCTCTCTTGTCACCCCATACCTCTCCCCTATCTCTTGGAGAGTACAGTCCCATCCGTCTTCGGTCCCGAACCTTAGCTTTAGTATCTCTCTTTCTCTGTCATCTTTAATCTGTTTAATAAGCTCTTCTATTTCCCTTTTGAGATATCTTAAATTAACTTCTTCAAAAGGACAGGTTGCCTTTTCATTTTCTATAAGTTCAATAAGGTAACTATCTTCCTCTTCTCCAATTGGTGTGTCCATTGATGTAGAACGGGTTATTACCCTTTGAACTCTTTCCACCTTCTCCAGAGAAATACCACAGCGTTCTGCAATATCTCTTGCTGTAGGAGGTCTTCCAAGTTCCTGTTCCAATTCCTGAGATATACGATTCACCTTTTTTATCAGTTCAGTTATGTGGATTGGAACGCGGATAGTTCTTGATTGATCAGATATTGCCCGGGAAAGAGACTGTCTTATCCACCAGCTGGCATAGGTGCTGAAACGATTACCCCTGCGATAGTCAAACTTATCCACCGCCCGTGATAGACCTATATTTCCCTCCTGAATTAAATCGAGGAAGGGGACACCCCTACCGGTATATTTTTTTGCAAAGCTGACCACCAGCCTGAGGTTTGCCCTTATCATTTTGTCTCTATATGTTTCATAACAACAATGGGCTTTTCTTATTTCTTCTCTCAAAGAAAGAAAATAATCCCTGTCCTCTGGCGGGCGAAGCTGGCTGCTTTCTTCTTCTGAGATTTGAATAATTAAATTGGTAACTCTCTTCACTTTCTTAAATTTCTTCTTTATTCCTCGAAGATCCTCATCTTTAAGACCCCTTCTTCTAACCAGAGATAAAAGATAATTATTCCTCTGCACAAGGTTCACAACTTCCAGAACTTTAGTTTTCATTATTTTTTTACTTTCTTTGATTTTCATACCATATTCTCTTTCTTCTTCAGCTGAAAGAAGAGGGGTTCTTCCTATTTCCTGAAGATACCTTCCGATACCATCACCAACTTCACCGGGAATGGATTCTGAGCCTCCAAGTTCCTCTGTTTCTTCAGGAATTATCTCTATCCCCTCCTGTTCAATTATGTCAAAGAGATCTTCGATGCCTATTCTTCCTTCACTGGTGGTGGCAGCTTCTTCCACTTCACCATAAGAGAGCTTGCCATCTTTTTTTGCTTTCTGTAAAAGTTCTTTTATCTTTTTCTTTTTCATAGTTCCCCACCTCGCTTTTCTCATCTCATGATACTTTTTCGTAACTGAATTAATTGTTCACACAACCTTTTTACCTCAATTTCTTTCCCTTGTTTTTCTAACTCTTTGATCATTTTACAGAGCTTTTCTATTTTTTTCTGTCGATTTCTTCTTTTAAGGGTCTGGATTATTTCTCGAGCTACTTGCTGCAAATCAACATCCTCAAGAGAGGAATCACTTAAAGAAAGAGAAGAAATTAAAGAGTTTAGGGATTCATCGGCAATTCGATTTATGAGATAGGCAGGAGGAACATCCCTATGGACAAAAAGCTCCTGGGCTAATCTCCGGCAAAGGGGATGGGTGAACTCCTCCACAGAAAAATCTCCTTTTACTGTTTCCACCACTTCTTTGTCCTGAAGCATAACCTGCAGCAAGCGTTTTTCAATCTCTGTTTGCTCAGGCACTTCTAATTTTAATGAAGGAGAAAATGAAAAGTTAACTTTTCTCTGGGTAAACCTGTTAAACTCGATCCTTAGAGATTCTTCATTAAGGTCCAGGGCCTGGGCAATTTTTTTTAGGGCCTCATCTAAAATATATCGAGAGTTAATATTCTCCAGGGTGGCAAAAAGAGCGCCAACTTCTCTTAATTTTCTCTCCAAAGTAAGAGGTTTCTGGTCTTCCAGAATAAGTTTTATCCTGTAATCAATATAGGGCAAGGCCCTCTTCTTTTCACTAACAAAAGCTTTTTTTCCTTTCTCCTGCACAAATTCTGCTGGATCTTTTTTAGAAAGCGAGATTACCTTAACTTGAAGATCCTCTTTGAGCAACAAATCAATACCTCTGAGAGTTGCTGCCTCTCCTGCACTATCTTCATCATAAGCCATGAAAACTATATTGGCATACCTTTTTAGCAGTCTCACCTGAGACGTGGTGAGAGAAGTGCCCAAAGAGGCAACTACATTACAGATTCCCTCTTGATAAAGAGTGATAACATCGGTATAACCCTCAACCAGAATGGTCTCTTGACTTTTCCGTATCCATTCTCTGGCTAAATTTAAGCCGTAGAGATTTTTTCCCTTATCGAATATTTGCGATTGGGGCGAATTAAGGTATTTAGGCAAGGAGTTATCAAGAACTCTTGCCCCAAAGCCTACAACTTTCCCTGAAAGAGAAAATATCGGGAAAATTATGCGTCTCTGAAAATATGGATACACTCTCTTACCGTCGGGAGAAACTCTAACAAGACCTAATTCTTTCAGTTTTTCTTCAGGAAGATTTTTGTTGCGGCAAAAAGAAAGAAATAAATCACCGTTTTCCGGAGCCCATCCCAATTTGAATTTTTCAATACTTTCCGGTCTAATTCCTCTATTGTAAAGGTATTCAAGAGCAGGCTTTGTCTTCTTTAATTGGTGATGGAAAAACTCACTTATTTCTAAGTTAATCTTGTAATACTGATTTTCACGAGAAAAACCACCTTTTTTCACCCTAACATCAACGCCTACTTTTTCTCCTACTATTTTTACTGCCTCAGGGAAAGTCACATTTTCCCATTTCATCACAAAGGTAAAAACATTACCCCCAATTCCACAACCAAAACAATGAAAAACCTGTTTTTCAGGAGACACCATGAAAGAAGGAGTTTTTTCTTCATGGAAAGGACACAGGGCTTTATAGTTTTTGCCCGCCTTTTTTAAGGGAAGGTACTCGGAAATTATCTGAACAATATCTGCCTGTTCAGCTATATGATCGATTACTTCCTGAGAAATGAAACCCTCCATTACGCCCACTCCCCGGGTATAAAATAACGCTCATATTCATTTAGAGCGTAACGATCAGTCATTCCTGCAATATAATCTACCACAGCTCGCTCAATACTTTCTTTTCCAGCATTTTCTCTAAAATAATCTGGAATCAGGTGAGGATTTTGTAGATAGAAATTATAAAGGCTACACACCAGCTGGAAAGCTTTTCTCACCTCCTTCAAAAGAACTTCTGCTTTATATACCCTCCTATACATAAAATCTCTCAGTTCGTTAAAGGCCTCAAGTACAAGGGGGCTCATCTGCAAATGAGGTTTATCCCAACTGTTGGTAACAACATCCTTCACAATAGAAGCAATTCTTTCTCTGGAAGTCTCGCCCAATATCTTTATTGGCTCACGAGGAAGATCTCTCTCTCTTATTATTTTTGCCCTTAATGCATCATCAATATCGTGGTTCACATAAGCCAGAGGATCGGCAATTTTTACTACTTCTCCTTCCAGCGTAGCGGGAACATTTTTTGCATTTTCACTTAGTATTTTCTCCCCTTCCTGAGAATGGTTCAATATGCCATCCCTGACTTCCCAGGTCAGATTTAACCCCCTTTCTCCTTCCAGTTTTTCTACAACTCTTAAGCTCTGCTCGTTATGAGCAAAACCGCCTTTATAAACACTATTTAATGCCTCCTCACCAATGTGGCCAAACGGAGTGTGTCCAAGATCATGTCCAAGCGCAATGGCTTCTGTGAGATCTTCATTTAATCTTAAAGCTCTGGCAATGGTTCGGGCAATTTGACTTACTTCCAATGTGTGAGTCAATCTGGTTCGGTAATGGTCACCAAAGGGAGCAATAAATACCTGTGTTTTATGTTTCAGTCTTCTGAAGGCCTTTGAGTGAATAATTCTATCTCTATCTCTTTGAAATTCAGTTCTCAGAGGACAGGAGAGTTCTTTTCTTTCCCTCCCCCTGGTAGCAACACTCAGAGTAGCAAACGGAGACAGATTTTTTTTCTCCCATTCTTCTTGAGCCCTTCGATCAAAAATATCCACTGATTTACCTTCTAAGATTTTCAACAATTCTTTCCCCTGAGGAGAGATTTTTACTAAGCTGGCTTAAATTAGCAGGGTCCAATTTTTCAATGAATTTTTTTGTCTTTCCAGGAGTTATAGAGGCAATACTATCGTAAACAAAGGGGCCCACCTTCAGTAAATAAGGTTTTAGAATGGATCCCTCGCTAAATGTCTCGAATTTATCAGCAAAAGGTGAGACACTTATGAGGAGAAGGATAACACTACAGATCAGAGCACCTTCAATTAAACCCAAAATAAAGCCCCCTCCTTCTTCCAGGCCTCGAGTCACCGGATAACGGTAAAGAAGGTTGTGGATTAAAACTCCTGCTATTGCCCCTATAATAGCAATTCCTACAAAAATAACTACAAATGCCACAATGTTGGATATCTTTAAGGAAAGAAGCCCTACTTCTTCTTGTATTACTTTACCCAACTGCTGGTAACGATTAACAGCAACTATAAACCCAACAATAAGACAAATTAGTCCAATTCCTTCTCTAAAAAGGCCTCTAATTATACCACGAATTACAAAAAGTAAAATCACGAAACCTGCAATTATATCCAACCAGTTCATGAATCTTTCTTGTCTAACTTATCTAAAAGTTTTTTAAGTCTTTGCCTGGCTAAAGAATTTCTTTTTTTTAAAATGAAAAGTTCTGCTGCGATATTAAGACAGGTAAGAACGCAGATTTGTTCAAAACTTTTCTGAGGAATGGAAGTTGCGATTTCTCTTATCTTCTCATCGACATAAGCTGCAATCTGCTTAAGGGAATGTTCGTCTACTTTGGCATCAGCCTTCAGATTATATTCTCGGTCGTAGATAGTGACCTTTACCCCAACTTTTTGACCTTGAAGTTTTTGTTTTATAATAGAAAATTTTATCAGGATGTCAAGGTTTTTCTCTCTATTAGAGCATTTGGAAGACTTATCGTATAACTTACTTTACCAGATCAAAAACTTGCAATTTCGCCATTTTTCTGTATTATCGTATTTAATTTAGTGTGTGGGAGAAGATAAAATTGATTGAGATAATTGGATCACTGTTTATATTTATCGTTTCTTTCATCTTTTTTGTTTATGGAAGGATCCACCGAACTATTGTGGCCATGACAGGAGCGGCCTCCATGCTTATCTTCGGTATTGTAATGGGATTTTACAGCCAGAGTCTTGCCTTTAATGCTATAGATTTCAACACTATAGGACTTTTATTAGGAATGATGATAATAGTCAACATTCTAAAAAGAAGTGGTCTTTTCAGATATCTGGCAATTAAAGGTGTAAAGATGGCAGGCGGTGACCCCTGGAAACTACTTGTCACCTTAGGTTTAATTACCGCCTTTATATCCATGATAATTGACAATGTTACCACCATACTTCTTATGAGCCCGGTTACCCTTCTGATAAGTGACATACTTGGTATAAGCCCTCTCCCCATGCTCCTTGGAGAAGTTATCTTATCCAACATAGGTGGTATAGCGACTTTAGTAGGTGACCCACCAAACATCATGATTGGATCAGCATCCAATTTGACTTTTAATTCCTTCATCGTTCATCTTATGCCTGTTTCTCTTTTAGCTATGGGAGTCTCTCTTTTTCTTTTGAAGATAATTTTTCGTTCCTTTCTGGTAAAGAAAAAAGAAAAAATAAGTCAATTCTTAAAAATGAGAGAGGAAGAGGCCATAAAAGATAAAAGTATCCTGGTAAAATGTGTTTTTTCATTGATACTGATAGTAGCTCTTTTTGCTACAGAAGAATTTCATGGACTAAAGCCATCCATGGTTGCCCTTATTGGAGCAGTCATAACATTACTTTTTGTCAGACCTGATCCTTATGAAATTCTATCAGAGATAGAATGGCCGGTTCTCTTTTTCTTTGCTGGACTTTTTATAATAGTCGGAGGGGTAGATCATGCTGGAGCATTGAAGATTCTGGGATACAACATAAGCAATATCACTCATAATCCCCTTGTTCTGTCAGTTATTGTCATCTGGCTTTCGGCTATTCTTTCTGCCTTCATTGACAATATTCCCTACACCGCAGCCATGATACCTGTAATCAAGCATTTAGGAACAATTGGCATAAATACCCAGCCTCTATGGTGGGCACTGGCCATAGGTGTTGGTTTAGGGGGTAATTACACGCCTGTTGGTTCCTCTGCAGGAGTCGTGGTGATGGGGTTAATTGATAAAACGTCAAGTTCTCTTACTTTTAAAAGCTGGATAAAAACAGCAGGTATTATATCTTTAATAACCACTTTAACCGCAACTCTGGTCTTTATAGTAGGATTTAAATGGTTTTCTTGATTTTTAGTTTTGTCTTTTGATAGATTCCTGAGGTTGAGATACTTTTTAAGTAGATAGAGGTCCCGGGTATTCCAAAGGAAGCCTCTTTTTGGCGAGCAGAAAACTTTGCCTTAGTAGGAACTTTTGCACAGCCAAAAAGCGGAGGCCGAGCTACACTAAAATGATTAGGTGAGATAAACCTCTTGCGAGGCCGTCTTCCGTGGGATATCCGGGACCCAGAAAAAAGCTGTGAGAAACTGTCCCAATTTCAGATAGATTCATCTTGCGTTTCTGGACAAAAAATATTATTTTGATAAAATTGATAAAATAAAAATTTGACCTAATGGACACCCTTGAGGGAGGGTAAAAATGATTGAAACAAGAAATCTGGTTAAAGAATATGATGGCTTCAGGGCAGTGGATAATCTAAATTTGAAAGTGGAAGCAGGAGAAATTTACGGTTTCCTGGGGCCTAATGGTGCCGGAAAGACAACTACTATTCTCATGTTACTTGGTATTCTTAAGCCCACCGAGGGGGAGATCTTTATTATGGGAGAACCCCTCCATAAAAATCCTCTGGCTCTAAAAAAAAGAATAGGAGTTGTCTCAGAGAAGCAGTATCTGTACAAAGAGATGACAGCTGGTGAGTACCTGAGTTTTTTTGGCGATCTTTACGGAGTAAAAAACAAAGAAAAAAGAATAGATGAACTTCTGTCGGCCGTAAATTTACTCGAGGTTAAAAATAAAAAGTTGGGTGCCTTTTCCCGGGGGATGCAACAAAAACTCGGGTTTGCCCGGGCTCTTTTACATGACCCGGATCTTTTACTTCTTGATGAACCGGTTTCAGGACTTGACCCAACAGGTATAAAACAGGTAAGAGACCTTATTGAAGAGGAAAACAGGAAAGGACGAACCATATTTATCTCCTCACATCTTTTGTCTGAAGTTGAAAAACTCTGCAGTAAAGTTGCCATAATAAACAAAGGTAAACTTTTAGCTGAAGATACCATGGATAATCTGCGAAAAAGATTAACTGATTATATGCAACTTGAAGTTGAGCTAAGTGAAGTAAAACCACTCATTCTTGAGGTTCTTAAATCATTTGATTTTGTCAAGGAGGTCCATCAGGAGGGGAATCTACTTACCATCAAGGTGACAACAGACAAGGATCACAGAGCTGATATTTCCGCAGCAATTGCTAAAAATGGTGGAGTTGTTTTAGGGATAAAAACAAGAGAGTTAAGTCTTGAAGAGGCCTTTATAACTATAACTCAGAAAAACATTTCTCTTCTGGCAACTTCCAAGGAGGCTGCCCGATGAAAAGAAGAACCTTATACCTTACAGTAAGTATAATTATCGTAGTGATAGTTGCTGCTGGCAGTGTGCTTTTTGCCACCTTTAAAGCTCCAAAATATGGAATAGTTAAGGGAAAAATTTTTGACGAACTCTCTGGTGACCCGGTGAAAGGGGTTCGTATTGTAGTTGACGGAAGATCTACTGTTCTGTATCGAAGTACCGAATATAAGCTTACAAGAATACCTCCTGCCGAGTATACCCTTGAAGCCTCTCCACCATCAGGATGGATCAAGTTTACCAAAAAGATCAAGGTTAAAACTGGAGAAAACAAACTTGATATTCCTCTTAAAGGAGATAAAATTCCCGGTTTAACCGAAATTATCTGTTTTACTGAGTCAGATAAAAAAGGTATTACTGTGGAGATAAGATACGTTGACCCGGAAGGGATCGGAATGACTGAATTTCCCTGTCTTCCCATAACCATAGAAGTTACTTTATGGGAAAGAGTTGGAGAGGAAGGCAACTACAGAAAGGGAAAAAAGCTTTTTGAGGGTCCTGTACAACATATCTGGGATTCATTGGAATATCTTGCCAAAAACAAAGGTTTTATCCCCTGGGAAAAAATCCCTGTGGATATTAAAGAGGAAAAATGGGGAATTATGGAAGTTAGAGTAAAACTGCAACAGGGAGAATTCAAAGATACGGTTGAGGATGTGCAACTTTTCCCGGTGAAGGAGGAATATAAATGAAAGAAAAGGGAATCTCTATATCTTTTTATAGTATGAGAGTCCTCATAAAAAGGGAACTAATTTCAAGTCTCTATGGATGGGGGGTCTATGCAGCTATGTTTATTGCTTTTTTGGTCTCCTCTTTTATCTTGAGAAATTTTTTGCGGGGAATAAGAGAGGAAAACATCTTTATCTCTTCTTATCCTCTTAATTTTCCACTTTTTGTATCGGTAGTTATCATCTCCTTTTATCTGGTTGTAGTCTCGGCAATTTCTATTTCCCGAGAAAGAGAACAAGGAACTTTAGAGGTATTATTTTACGGACCGGTAAGTTCCTCCTCATTTCTTCTGGGGAAGTATTTTACTGATATGATCCTTTATATGATTATTCTGGGATTTTCTGCTATATATTTTCTGGGTGTATCTCTACTTACCAATCTTGGTTTCACCTACCTGCTGGTGAAAGCCTTTTTGCTCTCCATATTTCTTGCTTCATGTGTGATAAGCTTTGGGCTCTTTATTTCCTCCCTAACCGGTAGAGTGAGAAGTTCCATAATATGGCTGGTGGGAATACTCCTTGCCTTTTTAGGGTTATGGTTTCTTCAAAACATGTTTTTAACCTTTCCATCGGAGGCTTTTACTTCCTGGCTCCTTTATATTAGAAAAACTCTTTTCGTAACTCAACATATAATAAACTGGGTTTCACCCTTTTCTTATCTTTCTCGAGGAATGGAGTCAATCAGGATTGGTAGCGTAAAACCATTTGTGCTTAATATAGTTTATTCAATCATCTACACCGTGATTTTACTTTTCCTTTCAATTTATATTCTAAAAGCAAAGGGGGTCAGGGCATGATTAAAAAAAGAAGGA
>Ga0190360_1001246_pt1 | contig 13307 bp, 10 predicted proteins | sample 48721834_MG_FD_161271 | JGI IMG/M metagenome (GOLD analysis project Ga0190360, IMG submission 161271) | Hydrothermal vent microbial mat bacterial communities from Southern Trench, Guaymas Basin, Mexico - 4872-18-3-4_MG | ecosystem: Environmental > Aquatic > Marine > Hydrothermal vents >... | reverse complement strand
TTTTTTTTTGGTTTTTTTATTAAGTGAAATTTTTCGACTACTTGCGTATCCTTTTCTTTTAAAAGTTTTTCAATCTTCTTTTTTGTCTCTAAAATTGCATCAATAGTTCCTTTAATTTTTTTTTCTGCTTTTTTACCTTTTGAATAAATTTTATTAGCATTCTCTCCAACACTATCATGTAAATTAAGAAGAATTTCATTATTGTCTACTTTGATTACCAATTGCCTTGTTTGGGGAATAATTCTCTCAAAAAAAAATAAATCTTCGAAATTTTCTTTTTTCGCAGAAATTAATTTATTATTAATCTCTTGCCATGAATATCCTTTTTTCTTTGCTTCTAGAATAACATTAAACAATTTTTGTAATTTATTAAAATTGGCATATATAAAATCTCCGAGAATGTAATATTTTTCTTTTTTATTTTTTAATTCTTCTAAATATTCTTCTTGATTTTTAAGAACTTTTTGAAGAGATTGGATCTTCTGGTCAATCTCGCTTATATTAGAATCATTTTTATGTGAAAATTTTTTTGAATAAAAAACATCAACTGCTTTATTAAAAGTCTCATAATACTTTCTGTCATACTCCTTGAAAAGAAGTAAATCAAAAGGAACAACCGCAATTTCTTCATTATTTTCATCTAAAATAATTTGGGGTTTTAATTCACCAAACATTAATTGATTTCTTAAATTTTTTAAAGATGTATATAATTTTTCAAGCTGTTTTTCATTTAAATCAATTCCTTTTAATTTTTTATCGATTTGTGCTCTTAAACATAATTCTTCACTATACATTCCTGAAACTCCTACATTTCTAGCAATTAACCTTACAATTTCATCATTTTTTTCCTTAATCGTTTTATAAAAAGCTTCTTTATTGATAGTTAAAAAATTTAAGCCCCTTGATGGAGGAAATTCATAAGTTTTATTCGCTAAAACCTTTCTATCCTTAAAAATTTTATAAGATCGTGCAACTTTTATCTTATTATTTGGACTTAATAGTAAGTAATTGCCTTTGTTAAAAAGCTCTATAATAAATTTCCATGTTTCATTTTCATAGCCTTCTAATTCAATAACTATAATTCTATCAAAATCATGTTGAGAAATTGAGAGAATTTTTTTATTTTTTAGAAATTTTCTTAGGGATAATGTAAATTGATTAGGATATTTTGGAACTGGATAATTAAATTCAGTAATATTTACTCTTGAGTCATCTTGGATCATTAAATTAATTTTACCTTTTTTTTTAGTAGAGATTTTAATTAGGAGAAGATCTTCAATTTCATAGACATTTTCAATGAATCCTTCAGTTATGATTTCATTTAATTCCCTCACAATAATAAAAACTTCAAAATTAGAAAATTTTTCTTGTTTTTTCATCGCTCTTTTAAAATTGATTAAAAATTATAGTATTGCTTTGATTTTCAAGCATTTATGAATTAAGCTAGAATAATGATTTTTATAATAAATATAATATTATATTTATAATATGGTTAGGAAAGGAAAACGTACCAAAAAAATAAATATCAAAAAAGAACGCCAAAAATTAATTAAAGAAAGGTTAAAGAAATTAGAAAAAGAAGATATCCAAGTTGATAAAAAAAGTTTAAAAGAGATCGATATTCGTTTAGAAAAAGAGACAAAGTTATATTGGATAAGAGCCCTTACTGGTGTACTGAGTGGATTTATTGGACGAATTATTGGTTTGATTGGTTGGAGCCTTTTTATTTGGATGCTTTGTTTTTGGTTCATTACTCCTTTTTTTGTGAGTTTTGTCATTTTAAAATATGAATATGATAAGGAGAAGTGGAATTGGAAAAATATTATAAAGCCAGGAATAGGAATTTTCTTCTTCTTATTCATGATTGTTGCGATTATAATTCACACGCTGCTAGCTTTCTTATAATGTTATTCTAAGACAATTCTTTGTTTTACTTTTTTTTCCATTTTATATCTGGGGCTAAAAGTTATCTCTTCTAATTTATAAATTCTATTACAATACACGCATTGAATTTTCAATGGTTTTTCTTCTAAAACAATAAATTCTGTATCAATGGGTTCGTTTTCAGAATTAGTAATACACGTTTTATTAACGCATAAAATAAGTTTTTTTATGACTTTAGGGATCTTTACTTTTTTTTTCTCGATAACTTTGTAATTTTCAATTAATGAAATTGTATTGTTTGGTGATAGAATGGAGATTTGTTGCATTTGAATCTCGTTTAAAAATACTCCTTCTATTTTAATTATATCTTTCTTTCCATATTTTTTAGAAGATACATTTATCCCTATAGTCATTAAATTTGGAGATTCATCGAGTCCGGTTAGATTTAGGATTGTCAGAGCATATCCCGCATCTATATGATCTATTACAGTCCCTTTTTTAATTTTATCTATTTTTAATTTTTCTTCCAACATCTCTAATGATAGTTTAAAATTTTTTAATTGAAAAGGTTTTTGATTAATTTATTAATCTTTTTTGATGGATTTTTTAAGTTTTATAAAAAGAATAAAGAAATTATAAAAAGAACACTAGATAAAAATAAATTATAAGTCAAATTATCATCTATTTCTAAATCCAAATAATCAATTAGTCCTAATAATAATGACCCTATTAGTGGTATGATAAAAATATATAGTACGGATATGTGAATACTACCTTGCAAAAGCAAGAGACATATAATTCCAGAAAAGTATCCCGAAGCAATTCCAGCAGTTAATCCAATGTACGTTTTATTCGAGTTTCTTATCTTCTTTTTTCCAAATCGCCTACCTATTAAATTTGAACTAATATCTCCAAAAATCGAGATTGTCATGGATGTACATATGATTAATGGGCCAATTGGTTGAAATATTCCATAAATTATTATTATTGAAAAACAGCCAATACTCATCGAAATATGAGGTCCTAAACGAAAATATTTTTCTTTTTCCTTTAAAATTCTATTTACAGGTTTTAGAGGAAATAGTTGTGGTTTTAGAATTCTTACAAAATCTGCTGTTAACAATCCAATTAACGAAATTCCTACTAGAAAAACCACTAAGTATTGAGTGAATATCATTTTATTTTCTTCCAAATTATAAAGCGTAAAAAAAAGTTTAGAAAAAATGGGAGGAAAATTTTGCAAGAAATAAATAAAAAAATTCTTAATTATCGATCCAAGAGTAAAATAGAAAAATATTATTCCTAGAACAACTAAATGGGATAGTTTTCGATAAATATCATATTTTAATGGAAATTCTTGATTTGAAAAGTTTAAGGGAGATTGTTTTTCTTTTAAACTTTTAAGACTCTTTTTTTTTTCTCTTTTTATTAAGAGATAAAATGTTAGAAAAAAAACGATAATAAAAATAATAATAAAAATATCAAAAGGAAAAATAATAAAATGTAAGGTCGTTACATTGAAACAATTAAGAAGAATCGTATTTATGGATAAACTGAATAATAAAGTTATAGAATTCGCTAAATTATTAATAAATGCCCCTTTGTCTTTATTTTTTCTTGCAACAAAAGTAATTTTTAAAAGGAAAAAGCCATATGCATAAAAGATTCCCAGAATTATCCAAGATAATATAGTCAATGACTTACAAACTCTAATTTATATTTTTACTCTTATTTATTATAATTTAATAAAATAAAAAATTTGAATAAAAAAAAGAAAGAAAAAATTAAAATTTTAGAGTTTTATATCATCAACTTTAGGCATGTCTGGAGAATTTAAAGCTTTGGATATTTCATCAGAGGGCAATTCATAATCAGTTAAATTCCCGCTTAAATATTCATCAAATGCAGAAATGTCAAAATACCCGTGACCGCTTAAATTAAAAACAATTACCTTTTTTTCATCATTTTCTTTTGCTATAAGAGCTTGATCGATCGCTTCTTTTATGGCGTGAGCAGACTCTGGAGCAGGTAAAATTCCTTCAGTTTTAGCAAATATTAAACCCGCCTTGATTACCTCTGTTTGATGATGCATTGTAACTGAGATTATTTTATGATTAAAAAGATTCGAAATTATGGGTGCAATTCCATGATATCTCAAGCCTCCCGCATGAATCGGGCTGGGAATGAATGAGTGCCCTAAAGTATGCATTTTAAGAACAGGGGCTTTTTTAGCAGAATCTCCATAATCCCATCTATATTCACCTTTACAAACAGATGGGCAAGCTCTTGGTTCGACCCCAACTATCTTTAGATTTGAAAGTTTCCCATTAAGCTTTTCTTTGATAAATGGTAAGGTAAATCCTGTAAAATTAGATCCTCCTCCCATGCAAGCAATTAATATGTCGGGCGCATCAATTCCTGCTTTATTAAGTTGAAGAATGGTTTCTTGGCCTATAATTGTTTGATGTAAACATACAAAATTAACAACACTTCCAAGTGAATATTTAATCGATTGATCTCTCATGCTATGTTCTAAAGCTTCAGAAATAGCAATACCTAAGCTTCCAGGATGGTTTGGATCCCTTGTTAGAAACATTTTTCCTGTTTCTGTTAGGTTTGATGGGCTTGGAAAAACTTTTGCCCCATAAGCTTTCATCAATACTTTTCTTCCAGGTTTTTGATCATAGCTTGCGCGAACCATATATACCGAACATTTAATGTTGAATAAATTACAACCAAATGAGAGAGCAGAGCCCCATTGTCCCGCTCCAGTCTCAGTAACTAGCTCTTTTACACCATCTTTTTGGGCATAAAAAGCTTGTGCTAAAGCAGTATTTGGTTTATGTGAACCTGTTGGTGACACTGATTCATTTTTATAAAAGATTTTTATTTTATCATTATTTAGATTCAATTCTTTTTCTAATCTTAGTGCTCTATGTAAAGGTGTTGGCCGATATGTTTTGGCATATATCTCTCTTAATTCTTTTGGAATTGGTATTAATGGTTCTTCAGAAAATTCTTGAATTGCGCATTCTTTTGGGAAAATTGAAAAAGCAATATCTGGAGTGATTGGTTTGCAATCAATGGGACTTAATAGTGGTGTTATTTTACCTGGCAAAAAAGGTAGAATATTAACCCATTCTTTAGGAATTTCATTAATATCCAAAAATATCCGATAATTATGCTCTTTTTTCATTATTTCCAACCAAATTATTATTTTATTTATAGATTTAGTTTCACTATTTAATTGAAAACCAAAAAAATTAGTGCTAAATACTGTAATAATAAATAAATTTTGTAATAGAAAATTAAGAGAAGAATTAAATAGAGAAAATGGTTTAAACCAATGCAAATCTTTTTATTGCCAACGCCAAGGCCAATTATTTATTATTTTTTTTCCAAATATGCTTTTAAAGATACACATTGTTTTAAACCATTGATTATGTAATTATTTTTATACCAGATCCTTTAAAAATATGTTGGTATTTTTAAAGGCTGACTATTATTAAGATATTTTAAAATTAAGTTTTAAAAGCAAACGATTATATAAAAAAAATCTCGATTAAAAAAATTTATTTCTATTCCTTTCATAAAAATTTTTTATTTTTTAAGAAGTAGGAAGCTAAAAGGATTTTTGAGCGAAACCTTTTTTTTGTTTTCTTTAAATTTAATAATCTTTATATAGTTTATTTCTAATAACAAAATAAGTTACCTATTTTCAAATATTTTAGCTAAGTTTTTAGCAGCAACTCTCATAACTGCAACAGTTTTCATCATTGTGTCAATTATAGTGCCTGCACATACAATTACTAACCGCCCAGCATTAGTAATGACTATATAACCATTTTCTGCTCGAACAATAATCTCACTCAAATCTTCTTGGAAAAGCGTTTTAATAGTAGAGCTTCCTGTCATTAATAAAGCACTTGCTAATCCACAAAATTGATCTCCATCAACTTGATACTGTGGAAGAGCTGAAAAAGCGATCTGATATCCTTCTAAACTGACAAGAGCTATGGCTTCAATATCTGCGTTAGATGTAATAAAGGTAATTTGGGGGCTAATTTTTTCTATATCTTCGGGCCTAATTCCCAAGTCTGCTCCAAATTCTATTTAAGTTCACCCTTATTTTGATTTATGTTTTTTAAAATAAAGGGATTTAATTAATAAATATTCATATAATATATTAATGAAGGTCTTTATTTTTTAATCTTTTTTTACTTAAATTAAATTTAATTTTTTATTGACATAAGAACTAAGGCAATAAATTATTTAACTTTTTATCTACATGTTAAGTTTATAACAGAAACTAATATATTTGCATTTAAAAAAATAACATATCGTATCTGATTTGTTTTATAAATAAAATTTTAATATTTGAATCTTATTAATAAATTAAAATTTTAATTTTCAATATTTAAAGATTAAATAAAATTTCAATTGATATAATGATAACTACAAGAGATTCCATTAAATACCAATTTTCTTTAATTTTTGGTTATTCTTCTCCTAAAGATCTGGTTGTAGGAGATATTATTGGCCCGAGAAAGTTAACTCGAAAATTAATTAGTTCATTGTCTAATGATGTTATTAATTATTTTAGATTATTTAATACTATTCTTCAAGATTATACCGGTTCTGAACTCTATGGCATCGAATTCGAGTTGGTTAATGTTGATGTTGAAAAATCAAGGACGAAAATCTTACCAAAATCCATGATTTTTGTTCCGGGTAAATTTAAAGAATGTGAAAGCTTACTTCTTGCATTGAAACCAGAGATTGGGTTTTTAGATTTTCATAAATCTAGGAAGTCATTGGATGAAATAAGCGAAAATTTTTATGAGATAGAAGAATTTATCATGCGTCCGGAACTATCTCATGATGATTCATTAAACCTATTAAAAAATTTTGCTTCTCGTTTTAGTAAAAAACTGTTTAGCGAGTTATATGAGGATAAATGGAGTAAGAAACTAAAAGGTATTAAAACTACAACTTCATTGGATAATAGTAATTTGACAAAATTAATTAAAATTAAAACCGATGTTAATATTCGCTGGAATGGGGGTTCTTATGAAATTCAATTTTTAAATCCTTCCTTTGAAAATTTATCAAAAAATCCCGGCATTATTTTAAATAAAATTCACCTCATCTATTTAATTTCAGAAACTAGTGCGTATCATATAGTAGATAAATGCTTGAAATTAGGGACTGATTTGATTAAGTTAGCTAATTTAAGCACGATAGATGAAATGATGGATGAAATTTTAACAATCATAATTCAAGTTATATTTCAAGAATTATCATCCCAACTTAAACCTTATTCTTCAATTCAAATTATTAATTACTTAAAAACCTTAATAGAAAATTTAAAGGCTCGAGTGAATCTTTTTATAAAAAATGCTTTAAGTTTTACATCTAGTGGTGAAAGTGGAAACTTAAATTTCCTTTTAGAAATGTTAGAGAGCCATGTTAAGAAAGAATATCCTCATTTAGAGGAATTTGAAAAAAATTTATTAAAAACATTGATTAAAACGATAAAAAGAACAATTAAAATGTCAGAGAGAGTACGAGCGATAGAATTACAATCACCAATTAATTATTTTACTGAAGGAATAAGATTATGTTTTAAATTTATTCAAGAAGCCATACATACGTATTTATCTAGAAGATTATTACGGAGATTACTCTCTGAATTAATAAATAAATTGATGGGGCAGTTTGATAAAGAAGCATCACCTGCAAGAACATTAGGTAAACGTTTATTGATAGATTTTAAAAAATCTTTAATTAATAAAATAGAATTGAATCCAAGTTTATGGACTGAAAGAAAAAACTATGATGAAAATCTAATAAAAAAGCAATTTATAAAGTTAGTAAAACAGAATCTTGACCAATTTTTTCAAGATATTCAACTTAATTTAGCAGATATTATTGATTTTGTAACCATTCAAATGCAAAGTGATTCTGAAGTAATAAAAGAGCATTTAGATAAATTTAAAAAATTTCAAGGAGAATTAAATTTTTTGATAACATACATTCTTAGATATAATACGATCAATCGTTTCATAAAAAATTTGTTAAAAGAACAAATAAATTCCCCAACTACTTTTGCAGACTTGTTTTATAGGTTTTTAGAGAAAAGAGTTGGAGGAATTGATTTAGAATGGAAATCTTATGTATTAAGTTGGATTTTAGATTATAAAGATGCTCATTCTAAAGATCTCAACCAAAAAGAATGGAATATTGATGAAATAATAAAAGATTTCTTGAACTATTTACAAGAAAGGAAAAAAAGAGAGCAAGATATAAATTATTTTATGAAATTTTTAGATTTTTATATCCCAAAACATATAAATGATTCGAATAGAGAGAGTTTTTTGGAATTCTATAAGTTTTTTGAAAGTTCAATAAGAATCAAGGAGGATTTTCCTCGGTATGTTAGGAATAAAATTGAGCTTGAACTGAATTTATTAGATGTTCCAAATGAAACATTATCAGGAGTAGAATTTTTAAAATTTGAAGGTGAAGACACCTTTTATAACTTTATAAAAGAAAATCATTTAAAATACTTCTCACATTTAATTCCGCGTCCCGTTTCAATTATTCTCAAACATAGAATTCCTCCAGAAGAGAGAGATCTCCTTAGAAATGATCTCTTTCATATCATAAATATTAAATATTGGGCTAAAAAATCATTGATAGAAGTTTTTGATAATTTTAAAGAGGTTTATAATATATGGTTAAAAAATCCATAATTAGTGGAATTAAAAGAAAATCAACAGCAATAGAGGGCACTTATCGTTATTTTCAAACAATTGATCGTATATTAATTCATTTTAAAAGAACAAAGGACAAAAAGAAAATCAAGGAATTGTTAACTCCAAGTTCAACTTTCAAGGATTTATTGATTGCAACAGCTGCAATACATTTATACCATGATATGGGTATTAGAAACATGGAAGTAGAACAAATAGAACATACTTCATTTGAATCTGCTTTATCTTTGGAAAAAAAACAAAAAGAAGTTTTAATGTCAGAATTTAGAAAATTATTAAAAGAGGATTTACATTTAAAAATCAACCTGTCTTATAAGATAATTGATATTGAAAACCTATTTTTAAAGTTCCTCATTAGAGAGAGAGATGAAAAATTAAAAGATTTTGAAAAAGATAAAATATTGGAAGATATAAATACAGAAATTGAAAATGAAATCATCTACATGGTTTCTAAATATCCTTCTTTTTATTTTTATGATTTTATAGGAGATTTAATTGGTTTAACAAGTGAAGTAAAACAAGAAATCTTAGAAAAAAGTGCTTCTTTTAGAGATTTAACATTAAATTTAGAAAAAAAATTAGAAGAAGAAGAGAAGGAGGATAAATTCATTGAACTCTCAACTCTTAACCTTTTAATGGAAAAAATTAAACAAATGTTTGAATTTAAGTCCTATAGGGAACTTCAGACTCAAGCAATGCCTGTCCGGATGATAAAAAATAAGATAATAAATTATGAATTAGAGAAGTATCCCGTTTCTTTATTTGGATTAAGAATGGTACTTGAAAGTAATATTTTCAGAAAAAAGATAATAAATTTGATAGAATCGTCATTAAATGAAAAAATAGATTATGAATATTTTGAGAGTCAAATCCTTTCTATGATTAAAACCAAATTAATTGAGCAATTAAATTCTAATCCAAATGATTTTATTTATCTCTTGCAAGGGTTAATGAAAAAGAGTTTTAATGAAATCATTTTTTTAATGAAAAAATGGGGCATTTATGACATTTTGAAACTTTTTAGGATAAATAATCCCCATGTTGAAGAATTTAAAAAAAATATGATTAGATATAACCTGACTGAAAATGATTTTTTAAAAATAACAGATTTAAAAAGAAACTTGAGTTATAAAATCACAAGAATCTTCAGTAATCCATTATTATTACAAAAATTAATGAATTTAATTAAAGATGGTAATAATGGTGCCTTAAGTTCACTTATTTTTAAAGATGAGCCTGATGTTAAAGATTTTTTCAAGGAGGTTGAAAAAACATATAATATTAATTTAAAAGATTTACGAGATTTTTTTAGGAAAAAATCTATAATTAATAAAATCTTTTTTAATAATCTAAATTTGGAAAATCATGCTCAATTGATATTGCTCTTAAGATTTGATGAAATAATTGAAAATATGGTAAAAGATATTTATTTATCAATTTTATCTAAAATTCTAAGGCAATATTGCCGGATTATTGAGTTGTATAATAAAATATCTAATGATAAAGGATTGTATTTATTAGCATTAAAAAATATTGAGAATCTTTCAGAAGAAGAAGATTGGATTGCGATAAAATTCGAAGAACTTATACTTAAAAGATTAAAATCCAGACAAATAGAAATTGTACGAACTTTAAATGCAAATAATCAACCATTTTTAGTAAATGGTTTAATTCTTTCCATTTTAAAGGAAATTTCATTAGGAGAAGCAATAAAAGAATTAGAAGAGGCTCCTAGTTATTTATATCTCGGGATAAAGGATTTAAAATTAAAAAAGGATATTATTTCACCAATCTCTTATTGTATTGCTTTTGATATCTTAAAAAGGTTTGAAGAATTTACTAAGAAGCATAAATTAAAAGTTTTAAAGAAAAAAGAAGAGGAAAAACGGAAAGAAGATCTGCGGAAAAAAGAATTTAGAGAAATTAAAGAGAGAAGTACTTTTAATTGGATTGAAAGAAGGATAACTTCTTCTTTAATCGGCATTAATAGACCAGGAATAAATCCAAATCAATTTTATTGGAAAGAAAAAGATACAAAAATCGTTGCAGAAAATATAAAGATACATAGTGAATTAAAAGGAACAGTTTTTGAGAGATTTTGTGAATTTTATATTTTAGCAATTAAAAAGATAAAAGAATATGCCCCTGAAATGAAACTTCCAAGTGAAGATAGATTAAAAGCAGATGTTTTTACGATTATTAATTCAATATTATCTGAAAGATTAAAAAAAGAAACTACAGAAGAGGATATAGAAAAGATTTTAAATGGTGAGAGGTTTCAAGTTGCCAATCAATTGGCAATTAAAATAGGACGGTTTTTAGATAAAGCACTATATTATAAATTTAAGAAAAAACAAAGGTAAAAAGAGAATTTGTTTTAAAAGGCATAACAAAAAGATTTAATATTTATTTTCTAAAAAACTATTAAAATCATTAAAATTTACATGTATTATAATTCACTAATTTAAAAAAAAAAGAACCATGTCTTGGATAAATACAATTCTTAATTATGTTAAAAAAAATACAGGATTAATAGTTAAAGCTTTGATTATATTTGCCCTATCAAATTCAGGATTATTAATAGCAATATCTTTTCGTTATTCTGGATATAATGGAACTGTTATTGCATCAATAGGAATTTTAATTGAAGTAATAGCACTAATTTTATGCTTTTTACTATTGTATCCAAATGTTCGAGAATCAAAGCGAAAACAAAGAGAAAATATTCAAAAGAAAACTCTTAAATAGCAAGTATTTATTCCTTTAATTCAAAATATTTTTCCCATATTCTTTCTTTAAATTTAATTGAATTTAAGTATTCCTTAACATCATTTAAGAGAATTTCAGGTTTGAATTCCCAAGCTTCAAATTTATTAAAAGAAACACACGTGACCTTACTGAGATTAAACATTCTCTTTACTAAAAGGCCATAAGATGCCACTTGAGGTAAGGATACAATAAATTTTCCTTCAGGTTTATAATCCACAACCTTGATGGTTTCGCCTTCAATCTGAAGTAAATCTATATGCCCAGTCAACCAATTATTATTAATTTTACTCCAAATAGGCACTTCAATAGCTATTGAATTCTTGTCTTTTATTAAAATGTTTTTTAAAATGGGCTCGTGTTTAGGTTTTTTTTGCTTTTCTTTAAAAACTTCATGAACTTTCCTTGCATATTGAGATAATCTAAAATTTTCATCTAAATACTTGATCTTACCAGAACGAATCAACTTTTTACTTAAAGTGGATAAATATGCTTGTTTAATTCCCCTTAATTTAAATTGAGAAATACGAGGGATATCTCTTGAATTAAAAGTATTATTTGGGATTTTTCCCTTGCTAACAATTTTTAGAAATTTTATTAAATTCCTTAATTCTTGACGCTCAGCTCCTAACTCCATTACTTTCATTTTGTGGTGTGAAATGTTCCAATTAAAAGCATAAGGAATATTTCTATGAATAAAGACTCTTGTTCTTAATTCAAGGTTCATTATCATAAAAAAATCAAAATTCTGTTTTAATATTTATTTATTTGCCATAGATTAAAAAAGAAGGGTATTAAACTCTTATTAACCCTTAAGATAACGCTAAAATTTATTTTTCATAGATTTTTATTTATCATGAAAAAAACTTATCCAAATCATCTTCTATAGAAAAATTTAAAGCACATGAAACATTTTTTAAACAAAAATGGATGAGAGGGACCTGTAGCCAAGCCTGGATATGGCGTCGGACTTCTAATCCGAAGATCGCAGGTTCGAATCCTGCCAGGTCCGCTATTCTCCTTTTTGGAATGCCTTTCTGCTCAAACATTTTCGTTTTTTACTTTAACATCAAGAACTATTAAGTCAATCTTAGGAGAGTAAGGTTTTACAATTCTTTTATTGAGAATCTTCTCAATTGATAGATAATGTTGATTTAAGACCTTTTTTGATTTAAAAATTCCTTTTTCTATTGAATCTGGTTTTTCACTAAAGAGATAAATATGGAGAATAGCTCCTGATTTTTTAATTAGTATTTTGGCAATATCAATAAATTCTAATGCTCTTTCAGGTAAATTCATTATTATCCTATGAATTTTATTTTCAAGATTTTGGCGAATGGGATTGTCATATTTTAATAGTGATTTTATATCGATATTATATGCGAGAATTTTGCCCTTTAATTTATTTAATAGAATATTTTCATTTAAGTAATAAATAGCCCATGGATTTATATCAAAGGCGTGGACAATTACGTCTTGATTTTTTGCAATTTGGATAGCAAATGGGCCAACACCAGAAAACATATCTACAATTATTTCATTTTTCTCAAATGGTAAATTGGAAATTCTTTTTCTTTCAAACACCAATCTTGGAGTAAAAAATGTTTTTTTAACATCCAATTTAAAAACACATTTATTTTCATAAATTAAGGTTTCTGTTTTTTTAGGGCCTAAGATATGTTTTAATCCTCGTAGACGATATTCTCCTTTTACAGGCCCAATTTTTTCATAAATGGTTTTTATATTTTTATGTACTTTTAACATGGCTTTAGAAATTTCTTTTTTAATATCGCCTAATTGAGAAATATCATGCATATTATCGAGTCTATCGAATTCAATAATAGCAATATCTCCAATAAGATCGTAAGAATGAGGGATTAA
>Ga0190360_1001245_pt1 | contig 13307 bp, 10 predicted proteins | sample 48721834_MG_FD_161271 | JGI IMG/M metagenome (GOLD analysis project Ga0190360, IMG submission 161271) | Hydrothermal vent microbial mat bacterial communities from Southern Trench, Guaymas Basin, Mexico - 4872-18-3-4_MG | ecosystem: Environmental > Aquatic > Marine > Hydrothermal vents >... | reverse complement strand
AAGGGTTCAAAGGTGGCAGGACACCTGGAACTTCTTCAGACCTCACTTTGGAAGAGGGATGGGAGGCAAGACACCTTTAGAAGTCCTCAAGGAGCGATCAGGGGGACTTCTGAGCAGCCACATCCTCCAGTTCCCGGTGGTGCTTCTGGAAGCCCTGCTGAGAAAGGTCAACCCAAAACTGCTCACCTTCCCCTTCCACATCAAAACTGGTACCTACGTCTTTACCCCTTACCGAAAAGGCCAGGCCTTGAGGAAGGAGGGGGGCTTGCTTTACAATGAGCTCCGATCCAGAGGGGCTACTCCTTCAGGAAACGGAATTGTAGCCTTTTTTAAATGATCGATATCATGGGCCGCTCTTCTTCGTCTGAGGGCACCTTTATGCTGGTGGTCAGGGAGGTGCGGAAAAGCTTCGGCGGCCTCCTGGCGGTGAACGACTGCACCCTCGCGGTCAAGGAGGGGACGATCACGGGCCTGATCGGTCCGAACGGTGCGGGGAAGACCACGCTTTTCAACCTCATCACCGGTTTCTACAAACCAGAGGGGGGAGAGATCCTCTTCAGGGGCGAGAGGATCGACGGCTTGCCCCCCCACAAGATCTTCCAAAGGGGCCTCTACAGGACCTTCCAGATACCCCGGGAGTTCCCCCAGATGACGGTCCTGGAGAACCTCATGGTGATGCCCATGGGACAGATGGGGGAGAGGATATGGGCCTCGTGGTTTTGCCCCCGGGCGGTTAAGCAGCATGAGGCGGAGATAAAGGACAGGGCCCTGGAGGTCCTGGACTTCTTGGACCTCCTCCACCTCAAGGACGAGTACGCCGCCAACCTCTCAGGGGGACAGAGGAAACTCCTGGAGTTGGCCAGGGCGATGATGGTGGACCCTACCATGGTCCTGCTGGACGAACCCGGCGCCGGGGTCAACCCTACCCTCATGAGGAAGTTGGTGGGGTACATAGAGAGGCTGTGCGAAGAAAAGGGGATGACCTTCCTCATCATCGAACACGACATGGACCTCGTGATGTCGCTCTGCAATCCCGTCATCGTCATGAGCGAGGGGAGAAGGCTCACCGAAGGCCCCCCCGAGGAGGTGAAGAGGGACCCCAGGGTCCTGGAGGCCTACCTCGGAGGGCAGTATCGATGAGCCTGTTGGTGGTGGAAGGGGTCAGGGCGGGGTACAACGAGGAGGTCGACATCCTCCAAGGGGTCTCCTTGCGGGTTGAGCCCGGCCAGATCGTGGCCATCATCGGCCCCAACGGAGCTGGAAAATCGACGCTTCTCAAGACCGTCTTCGGAATCCTTCGGCCAAAGGAGGGGAGGATCGTCTTCGACGGCGAGGAGATAGGGGGCTTGCCGCCAGAGGTGATCGTGCGCAAGGGCATGAGCTACGTTCCCCAGGTCCGCAACGTCTTCCCCTCCCTCACGGTCCAGGAGAACCTTGAGATGGGGGCCTTCGTCCGCGAGGACGATTACCGGGGGCGCCTGGAGGAGATCTACCAGGTGTTTCCAGACCTCCGAGAGAAGCGCCATCAGAAGGTGGGAAGGCTCTCGGGGGGACAACGCCAGATGGTGGCCATGGGCAGGGCCCTGATGCTCGACCCCAAGTTGCTGCTGCTGGATGAGCCCTCCGCTGGCCTCGCCCCTTCGGCGGTCTCAGCGGTCTTCGACAGGATCATGGAGATCAACCGCAGGGGTGTGGCCATCCTCATCGTCGAGCAGAACGCCAAGGAAGCCTTGAGGCTCTCTAATTACGGTTACGTCCTCACCATGGGGAGGAACGCCCTGGAGGGACCCGGAGAGGAGCTCCTCCGGGACGAGGAAGTGGGCAGGCTCTACCTGGGGAGGGGTTGATGCTGGAGCTCTTCGTCTACGGGATAGTCCTGGGCAGCATCATAGCCCTCGGGGCCATAGGGCTCACCCTGGTATACGGGATCCTGCGCTTCGCCAACTTCGCCCACGGCGATCTGATGACCGCCGGGGCCTACGTGGGCCTCTTCCTGGTGAGCTCCCTCTTTCCCCTGATAGGGATCCCCAGGGAACCCCTGGGCCCCTTCTCCTTCGGCTGGAGGATGGTGGCGGCCTTCCCGGTGGCCATGGCCGCCGTCAGCGGGATAGCGATCTTGTTGGATCGCCTGATCTACAGGAGGCTCCGCCAGAAGGGGAGCTCCGCCGTGATCTTGGCCATATCGGCCTTGGGGGCCTCCCTCATCGTCCGGATGGTGGTCCTCATCTTGTGGGGAGGAGACTATCGGTCCTTCTTCCCCGGGGTACTGAGACCGGCCATGGAACTGCCCTTCGGCGTAAAGATAAGGCCAGACCAGGTCCTGATCATCGGGGTGGCCGCCCTGCTGATGGTGTCCCTCTACCTCTTTCTGCACTATACCAAGACGGGCAAGGCGATGAGGGCCACCGCCGACAACATGGAGTTGGCCCGGATAAGCGGCATAAGGACGGAGAGGATAGTCCTCTGGACCTGGGCCATCGGTGGGGCCTTGGCCGCAGCCGGAGGGGTCCTCTACGGCATAGATGTACAGATCCATCCGGGCATGGGGTGGAACTTCCTCCTGCCCTTGTTCGCAGCCGCCATCCTCGGGGGGATCGGGAAGGTCCACGGGGCCCTTATCGGGGGGCTGGTCATCGGGGTGCTGCAGCAGCTCTCGACGGCCTGGCTGCTGCCCACCTACAAACCGGCTGTGGCCTTCATCGGCATGATCATCATCCTGCTCGTGAGGCCCCAAGGGATCTTCGGAGGGGAGACCGGTGGAACTTGAGGGACTGCTGGCCTATCTGGTCTCCTTGGCCATCATGGCCTCCATCTACGCCGTCTTCTGCCTGGGGCTCAACATCCAGTGGGGCTACACGGGGCTCTTCAACATAGGGATCGCTGGGTTCTTCTGCCTCGGAGCCTACACCTCGGCCCTCATCACCACCTCCATGCCCCGAGGGATCTACGCCCATTACGTGAGGCAGCTCTTCGGCCTTGGTCTCCCCTTCCCCTTCGGCCTGATAGGGGCAGCGCTGATCTGTGGGCTTGTAGCCTTTCTCATCGGCATCCCCACCCTGAGGTTAAGGGAGGACTACCTGGCCATAGCGACCATAGGGATCGCCGAGACCTTCCGCCTCGTCTTCAACAACGAGGGGTGGCTCGCCAACGGCCCTCGGGGGCTCATGGGACTGCCCCAGCCCTTGCAGGGGGTGGTGCCCCCTGAGTACTACAACTACTTCTACTTGGCGGTCGTCTTCTGCGTCATGTGGGCCGTCTACGTGGCCATCGAGAGGGCCATCAGGTCACCTTGGGGCAGGGTCCTCAAGGCCATCCGGGAGGACGAGATATCCGCAGCCATGAGCGGCAAGGACGTCTTCCTCTTCAAGATGCAGTCGCTGGTGCTGGGCTCCATGATCATGGGGATAGGAGGGGCCCTTTACGCCCACTACACCAGGGCCATCTCGCCGGACGTCTTCACCCCCCTTTACGGGACCTTCATCATCTGGGTGATGCTGATGGCTGGCGGCAGCGGCAACAACCGCGGGGCGATCCTCGGGGCCTTCCTGATCTGGGGGATCTGGACGGGGACCAAGTTCCTGACCGACCTTTTGCCCTACACCATGAAGGCCAGGGCCCCCTACATCCGGTTCCTCATCGTGGGAATACTACTAGAATTTATCCTCCTCTACCGCCCCCAGGGGATCCTGGGGGAGGAGAAGAGGGTCTCGCGCTTCCTCGACGAAGGTTGAGGAGCCGGGGCCTTTGAGCCTCGGCCCAATTCCTTACCTTACTCCTTCGGGACCTCCTACTCCAGCCTCACCGTGACGATCTTCCCGCCGGAGTACTTCCAGATCTCGATGTGGGTCATCACATCGCCGTTTTCGTCGAAGTCCACGGAGCCCGCGGCCCCCTCGTAGTTAATGTCCACCCCCTTCCTCAGCAGCTCAAAGGCCTTCTTGAACTCCCCGGGCTTGATCACCTCACCCGGGGGGTTGGCCACGTAGCGGAGCTGGTCGCGGATGTTCTTCGGCGTAAGGGGCAACCCCTTCACCTTGGCGGCGTAGGCTGCAAGGCCTATGACCGCGGTGGCGTCATACGTGTTGGTTATGAAGGGCAGGGGCGGAAGGGTCCCATAGGCTGCCTTGTAGTCGGCCACGAAGACGTCGTAGGAGGCACCCTTGGCGGCCCCGGGGGCCGTCCCCATCTGCCCCTCGAGGTTCTTGGCCCCCACGGCCTTGACGATGTCGAAGGACTTGGTGCCGTCGCAGAAGAAGAAGCTGCGGAACTTGAAGAACTCGATGGCCTCCTTGAGGTAGACCTTGGCGTGTTCGGGATAGCTGAAGGCGCAGAGGACATCGGGTTTGCGGGCCAAGGCCTTTTTGAGCTCGGCGGTGTAGCTCTCGGCGGCCCTCTCATCGTGGGGGACCATGGCCAGGACCTTCCCTCCGCGCTTCTCAAAGGAGCGCTTGAACTGCTCGGCCAGGCCCTGTCCATAGGGGTTGTTCACGTAAAGGACGGAGGCGGTCTTGTAGCGCTCCGAGACCACCTTCCCGGCCACGACCCCTTGGAGGGCATCCGAGGGACAGGTCCTGAAGAGGAAGTCCCTGCCCTTGTCCGCGGGCAGCACCGTGATCAGCGGCGAGGTGGAGGCGGGCGATATCTGGATCACCCCCTTGGGGATGGTCACAGACTCGGCCACCGGGATGGTGACACCGCTGGCCAGGGCCCCGATGATGGCCACCACCTTGTCCACCTCCACCAGCTTCTTGGCAGCGTTGATGGCGGGGATGGCCGAGGTCTCGCTATCCTCGTGGATGAACTTGATCTTGAACCCTGCAGCGGCCATCTGTCTGGCGGCCAGCTCACAACCGTTCTTCAGGTTGGGTCCGAATTCTTTCAGCGGCCCCGTGTGCGCGAGGAGCGTTCCCACCTTAACCACCTCTTGAGCGGAGGCGAAGGAAACGAAGAAAAAGAGAAGAAGAAAAATAACTGCGCCCTTCTTCATGGCATCACCTCCCTTTGAGGTTTTTGGACACTGTAAGGGGGTTGAGCCGCCTTTTCAAGCCCCTCGGTGGATTTGCCCCCCCAACCCCCTGGGATTAAAATTCACCGTGGATGAAGGCCATAAGGCTCTATAAGGTCAGGCAGAACAACCTGAAGGAGTTCGACCTTGAGATCCCCCTGGGAAGCCTCACGGTGATCACGGGGGTGAGCGGGGCGGGCAAGAGCTCCTTGGCCTTCGACACCCTTTACGCCGAGGGCCAGAGGCGCTATGTGGAGACCTTCTCCCCTTACGCCCGCCAGTTCATGGAGCGGATGGACAGGCCCCGCGTGGAGCGGATCGAGGGGATCCCTCCGGCCATCGCCATCGAGCAGGGCGACCCCGTCAAGACCTCCCGCTCCACCGTGGGCACCATGACCGAGATCACCGACTACGTGAAGCTCCTCTTCCCCAGGCTGGCCCAGCTCTACTGCCGTCGCTGTGGTCGCCCTGTGAGGAAGGAGAACCCGGAGAGGGCCCTTGAGGAGCTGTCGAAGCTCCGAGAGGGAACCCCCTTGGTGGTCACCTTCCCCTTGCCCCTTGGGGAGAGGGTCGAAGAACGCCGAAGGGAACTCCTGCAGAGGGGTTTCTACAGGGTCTGGATGGGGGGGCTGATCGCCGTGGAGGGGGCCCCGGCCGCTGAGGAGTGGGACGTCGTGGTGGACCGTTTCCTCCTGCGGAAGGGGGACAGGAAGCGGATCCTCGACTCCCTGGAGATGGCCTCAAGGGAGGGCCGGGGGCGCTTCGACCTGCAGTTGCCAGGAGGGGAGACCTTGCGGTTCAGCGAGGGCCTCGATTGTCCTTACTGCGGGATACGGTACCGGGAACCCACCCCCAACCTCTTCAGCTTCAACTCCCCCGTCGGGGCCTGTGAGACATGTAGAGGCTTCGGCAGGGTGATGGATATCGACCTCGACCTGGTCATCCCGGATCAGCAAAAGAGCCTGCAGGAGGGGGCCATCAGGCCATGGACCGGGGTAGCCCGTGAGGAGTTCGAGGACCTCATGGCCTTCTGCCGAAGACGCGGCATCCCCACCGACGTCCCCTTCAAGGACCTCACCGAGGAGCAGAAGAGGCTCATCATCGAGGGCGATCGGACCTTCTACGGCGTAAAGGGCTTCTTCAGATGGCTCGAGAGCAAACGCTACAAGCTCCACGTCCGGGTCTTCCTCTCGCGCTACCGGAGCTACGTGACCTGCCTCGCCTGCAGGGGCACCCGCTTCAAGGAGGAGGCCCTCCTCTGGCGCCTTAAGGGCAAGAACATCGCCGAGATTTACGCCCTCAACGTGGAGGAGGCCCATCGCTTCTTCGAGGAGCTGTCCCAGGGCAAGCTCGATGAGGCATCGAGGGTCCTGGTCGAGGAGGTGAAGAGGAGGCTTGAGTACCTCCTTCAGGTGGGCCTCGGATACCTCACGTTGGACCGCCAATCCCGGACGCTGTCGGGCGGCGAAGTGGAGAGGGTGAGCCTCACCAAGGCCCTCGGCTCATCCCTGGTCAACACCCTTTACGTGCTGGACGAGCCCACCGTGGGGCTTCACCCGCGGGACAGCGCTAGGCTGCTGGAGGTCCTCCGCTCCTTGAGGGATCAGGGTAACACCGTGGTGGTGGTGGAGCACGACCCCGAGATCATAAGGGGGGCGGACCACCTGGTGGATTTGGGGCCGGGGGCCGGAGAACGGGGCGGTGAGGTGATCTACAGCGGCCCACCCGAGGGCATTCTTGAGGAGGGGAGGTCCCTCACCGGGCGTTACCTGAGGGGCGAACTCAGGATATCGGTGCCCCGGAGGAGGAGACCCAAGGGGGAAATCGTCCTCCGCGGGGCCGCCGAGCACAACCTGAAGGGGATCGATGTGCGGATCCCCCTGGGGGTAATGGTGGCCGTTACAGGGGTGTCGGGCTCGGGCAAGAGCACCCTGGTGGTGGACGTCCTTTACCGGGGCCTCAGGAGGATGAAGGGCCATTACGAAGAGCGCCCCGGACGCTTCGACCGGATAGAGGGGGTCGAGGGGATCGCCGACGTGGTCTTGGTGGACCAGCGCCCCCCGGGGAGGACCCCCCGAGCGACCCCCGTCACCTACCTCAAGGCCTATGACCCCATCCGCAAACTTTTCGCCTCCCAACCCCTCGCAATCGGTCGGGGTTACACCCCAAGCACCTTCTCCTTCAACACCCGAGGGGGCAGGTGCGAGGAGTGCAGGGGCGAGGGCTTTGAGAAGGTGCAGATGCAGTTCTTGTCGGACGTCTATCTACTCTGCCCGCGCTGCAAGGGCTCCCGTTTCAAGGAGGAGGTTCTCGAGGTCACCTACAGGGGCAAGGACATCAGCCAGGTCCTCTCCATGACGGCGGAGGAGGCCGTGGCCTTCTTCCCCCAGCCCGAGATCCGCCGGGGGCTTGAGCCCCTGCTGAAGGTGGGCCTGGGCTACCTGAGGCTCGGTCAACCCATGACAACGCTTTCGGGCGGTGAGGCCCAGAGGCTCAAGCTGGCCGGCCACCTGAGCATCAAGGCCTCAGGTCCCCTCCTCTTCATCCTGGACGAGCCGACCATAGGGCTCCATCCCTATGATGTGAAGAAGCTCATCGAGGCCTTCCAGGGGCTGATAGAGCGAGGCCATACCGTCCTGGTGGTGGAGCACAACCCAGAGGTCATAAAGGTGGCCGATTACGTGATAGACCTGGGTCCGGAGGGAGGGGAGGAGGGAGGGTGGATCGTGGCCCAGGGGACCCCTGAGGAGGTGGCCCAGGCCGAAGGGTCCCACACCGGTCGCTTCCTCAGACCTTACCTCGAGGGGAGGCCTCAGGAGCTGCGCCCCGGTCCGAGAGGAGGACGGGGATACGCCGGGGGGGATGGCGTCATCCTGGTCAGAGGGGCCAAGGAGCACAACCTCAAGGACCTCTCCCTCTCCATCCCCCGGGACCGGATGGTGGCGATCACGGGGGTATCGGGCTCGGGGAAATCGACCTTGGCCTTCGACATCCTCTTCGCCGAGGGTCAGAGGCGCTACCTCGAGTGCTTGCCCAACTACATACGCCAGTACCTCAAGGTGATGGATCGCCCGGAGGTGGACTCCATAGAGGGAATCCCCCCCACGGTGGCCATCGAACAGAGGACGAGTCAGGGGGGGAGACGCTCCACGGTGGCCACCCTCACCGAGATCTACCATTACCTGAGGCTTCTGTGGAGCAAGCTTGGGGTGCAGCACTGCCCAGGCTGTGGCTCTGCCATCAGGCCCCAGAGCCCGGCGCTAATCATGGAGGAGGTCCTCAGGCGCTTCGGGGGGAAAAGGGCCACCATCGTGGCCCCCCTGGTCATGGGCCGAAAGGGATTCCACAGGGAGCTCCTCAGGCGGCTGAAGAGATCGGGGATCTCGAAGGCCCTGATCGATGGGCAGGTGCGGGAGCTGGAGCCCCTGCCGGAACTGGAGCGCTTCAAGGAACACGACATAGAGGCCGTTGTGGGGGAGCTCCAAGTGGAGAAGGGCCTAAACTTGAAGGAGGCACTGGACAGGGCCCTCAGGCTGAGCAAGGGATCGGTGAGGGTCATAGGCACCGGGGGGGAAAGGGAACTTTACAGCACCAGGCTCTATTGTTCCCGTTGTCACCGGGGCTTTGAGCCCTTGGACCCGCGCCTCTTCTCCTTCAACAGCCGCCAAGGGGCCTGCCCCTACTGCCAAGGGATCGGCAGCTTCAGCGACTTCCTGCCGGAGCTGGTGATCCCCGACCCCCGGAGGTCCCTCCAAGAGGGGGCCTTGGCCCCCTTTGAACACCCAGCCCTGAGGAGGCAGCGTAGGAAGGTCCTGAGAGAGATAGCCGAGAGGCTGGGGATACCCCTGGATCGCCCCATCGTGGAGCTCGGTAAGGGGGTCCTGCGGAAGGTCCTTTACGGAGGGGACGGCTTCAGGGGGGTGATCCCCACCCTGAGGGAGCTCAGCTACTGGCTGGAGGAGGACCTCGGGGACCTACTCCTCGAGTACATGGGGGACAGGCCTTGTCCTCGCTGCGGAGGCAAGAGGCTGAGGGAAGAGGCCTTGGCGGTCAAGGTCAAGGGCTGGGGCATCGGGGAGTTGGTGGCCCTCTCTGTGGAGGAGGCAGAAAAAGTCATCTCCTCTTGGAGCTTCTCGGCCGAGGAGTGGACCATCGCCGAGGGCATCATCTCCGAACTCCTTTCACGCCTCCGCTTCCTCAAGGAGGTGGGCCTCGGGTACCTCAGCCTGGACCGCCGAGGCGACACCCTCTCGGGAGGGGAGGCCCAGAGGATAAGGCTCGCCGCCCAATTGGGGTCCAACCTCACAGGGGTCTGCTACATCCTGGACGAGCCCACCATCGGGCTTCACCCGCGGGACAATCAATTGCTGCTCGAGAGCTTAAGGAGGCTGAAGGAGAGGGGCAACACCATTCTGGTGGTGGAGCACGATGAGGAGACCATCCGGAGGGCGGACCACATCGTGGACCTGGGGCCAGGGGCCGGCCCCCAGGGCGGGAGGGTGGTAGCCCAGGGGACGTTGGAGGACTTGAGGAGGACCCCCCAGTCGATCACCGGTGCATACCTGGATGGCAGGGCCCGGCGGGAGATCACCTCAAAGCTCCGCCCGGCCAAGGGATGGCTCACGGTGATCGGGGCGCGGAGGTTCAACCTGAAGGGGATCGACGTGCGGATCCCCCTGGGGGCCATAACCTGTGTGACCGGGGTCTCCGGCTCGGGCAAGTCCACCTTGGTGAGGGAGGTCCTCTACCGGGGCCTGAAGGGCCTCCTCTCCCGCGGTGAGGCGCCCTCGGACGGCTTCAAGGAGATAAGGGGATGGGAGGCCCTCCGGAGGGTGGCGGAGGTGGACCATTCCCCCATCGGCCGCACCCCCCGTTCCACCCCGGCCACCTACGTAGGCCTCTTCGACGAGATAAGGCGTCTCTTCGCCCAGGTCCCGGAGGCCCGCTCCAGGGGATGGGGGCCAGGGCGTTTCTCCTTCAACCTCCAAGGCGGCAGGTGCGAGGATTGCGGGGGGCAAGGAAGGATAAAGGTGGAGATGGAGTTCCTGCCCGATGTCTATATAACCTGCGAGGCCTGCGGGGGCCGCCGCTACAACGAGGAGACGCTGTCTGTCACCTACAGGGGCAAGAACATCCACGAGGTCCTGGAGATGACCTTCGGGGAGGGCCTGGAGTTCTTCGGGGCCATCCCCAAGGTCCGCAAGACCTTGGAGCTGCTGGTGGAGATAGGCCTCGACTACCTGACCTTCGGCCAGCCGAGCCCGACGCTGTCAGGGGGGGAGGCCCAGAGGATCAAGCTGGTGCGGGAGTTGGCCTCCTCATCGTCGAGGACCCTCTACATCCTCGACGAGCCCACCACCGGGCTCCACATCGCCGATATAGAGAAGCTGCTGAAGATCCTCCACAAGCTGGCCGACCGAGGGGACACCGTGGTGGTGATCGAGCACAACCTCAAGGTGATAAAAGAGGCCGATTACGTCATCGACCTCGGCCCCGAGGGGGGAGAAAAAGGGGGGTACCTTCTCGTGGAAGGCACCCCCTTGGAGTTGCTGAACCAGACCTCTCGATCCTATACAGCCCAGGCCCTAAAGGCCTATCTAACGCGTCCTTAACCCACTACCTCCAACAACTGGACCTCAAAGAGAAGATCTTCGCCGGCCAAGGGATGATTGGCATCGAGGGTGACGGTGGAATCGGTGATCTCGGTGACGGTCACCCTTACGGCCTGGCCTCCAGGCTGCCTGAGGAGGAGCTGTTGACCCACCTCCAGTTCCATGTCGGGCGGGACCCGATCCCTCTCTATCTCCAAGACCAACTCCTCCCTGTAAGGACCGTACGCCTCCGCCGCGGGGACCTCAAAGGTCTTGGACTCCCCAGGGCTCATCCCGACGATGGCCTCCTCAAAGGCGGGCATTATCTGCCCGATCCCCAGGGTGAACTCCAACGGCTCCCCACCTACAGAGGTGTCGAAGACCGTCCCGTCCCTCAGCTTCCCAGTGTAATGGACCTTGACCACATCCCCTGCCTTAGCCTTAACCATACTTCTCTCCTTTCTTACCCCGAAATCGGGGTAAAAACGTATTGCTCAAAATTATTCTACACCTTTTCCCCTAAATGTCAAATTTTTTACAAAGTTGGAGGAGGAGTTCCCTGGCCACCTTGGCAGCCACCATGGCCGACCCCCCCATAGGGTCGAAGGGAGGCGAGAGCTCCACTACGTCGGTGCCGACCAGGCGGTCCGCGGGGAGCCTGCTGAGGAAGGCCATGAGGTCCTTGAAGTTCCACCCCCCCGGCTCGGGCGAACCCACCCCCGGGCAGATCCCCGGATCGAGCACATCGAGGTCCAGGGTGAGGTAAAGGGGCCTCTCTTTGAGCTCTGCGGGCAGGGTTACCTCCGGTCCCTCCCCCAGGAAGGTCCCGGCCTCCCTTGCCCATTGGGCCTCGGTCCGATCCCAGGACCTGACCCCCACCTGCAGGAGGGAATCAGCCCCCACCTCTTCCCACACCCTCCTCATCACCGTGGCGTGAGAGAGCTCAGCCCCGAGGTACTCCTCCCTGAGGTCCCCGTGGGCGTCCACCTGTAGGACCACAAGATCGACATATTGTCCCTTCAAGGCCTTCACCGCCCCTAGGGTGATGAGGTGCTCCCCTCCCAGTAGAAGGGGCCTCTTGCCGTCCCCGATGAGCTCGCGGACGGCCTCCTCAATCTGCCCGAGGGCCTCCCGGACCGTCCCCGCCAGCTCCAGGTCCCCGAGGTCGCAGATCTTCTCCTCTTCCAGATCCCTCTCCCAGAGGGGGCTATAGCTCTCGAGGTTCCAGGAGGCCTCCCTTATGGCGTTGGGGGCGAACCTATAACCCGGGCGAAAGCTGGCCGTCAAATCGAGGGGACATCCGAGGATTACGACTTTGCTTTCTTCGTAGGGGGAGCGACAACAGAGGAAGGAAAGGGAAGAGGCCTTCAAGCTTAATCCATCCCGAAGACCACCGCGGCCAGGGCGGCGCCGATCCTCTCCACCTTGTACTCAGCTGCACAGCTCTTGATCTCCTTGACCCTCCTCGAGCGGAACTCCATCCCTTCGATGGCCATCCTGCGGGCGATCTCCTCAGCCTCCTCCCTGTGCCCCCTGGCCGAGTACTCCATGATCAAACCCGGCTCCTCCGGCTCCTCCGGTATGGCCACGGCCACCGCAGCCGAGATCACCTCTCCGGGGATCTCGCTGATGATGTAAGCGAAGGCGGCGGGCACGATACTGCCCGTCTCCAGCTCCAGGACCCCCTCTTGGCAGCCTGGGGGCAGGATGCTCGAGACCTTGACGATGTTGAGATCCCCGATCCCCGCGTCGAGCAAAGCTGCATCGAAGGCGTTCAGGGGCGTAGACCCCTCCCCCGTCCCACAGGTGAGGAAGAAGCGTTTGGGCCTACTCCATAACACCTAAGCCCTGACCTCCTTGGCCGCCAAGGTCGCGAGGGTGGGAGCCCCTATCACCTCGTCCTGGAGCTCTCCCCTGGTCATCTCGAGGGTGGAGTAGCGCTTGGCCTTGAGCTCCCGCCTGATGTACTCATGGGCCTTCCAGGGGTCCACCCGAGTGCCACAGGTGAAGATGTCCACGGCGGCGTATCCGTATTCGGGCCACGTGTGGATGGCGATGTGGCTTTCGGCTATCACCACCACCCCACTGATCCCATGAGGATTGAAGAGATGAAAGACGCTCTGCACGATGGTGGCCCCACACCTCTCAGCGGCCTCGGTCATGATCCTCTCCACCCTCTCCTTATCGTTGATGACCTCCACGTCACAACCGTAAAACTCTACCAAGAGATGCCTCCCCAGCGCCCTCAATTTTCACCCCCCTTGAGTTTATTCTTTAATCCCCCAAGGATCTCAACCTCCCTTCCGGACTTCTCAATATAAAGGAAACCCCCGCCCCAGCCCCTCTAAGGTACGAGAAACCGAATCGGAGGCTTATGTTGATGGACCAAAAAAATTCAGCAACTACCCCTTCTCAGGGCAAGTTGCCGCCTCACACCGCAAGCATCTAAATTATATTCAGCCTTTCCAAAATGTCAACCCCTTGACTTGCCTCATGGGTGCATGGGTATGGACATCGGTACCACCCTGGGGAAGGAGGGTTAGGGAGAGCAGAGGCTGCCCACCTCATCCTTGAGGTCTTTTGGAGGGCTCAGGTACCCTGGGATCGGAAAATCAACCCCCTCAGGGGATGGGAGGGCAGCCGTGGGTAAAGTATATCACGATTTGAGGAAGACGTCTCCGGAGGCAGCAAGGCTTTTGGTGAGGAGGGTC
>Ga0190360_1001242_pt1 | contig 13312 bp, 13 predicted proteins | sample 48721834_MG_FD_161271 | JGI IMG/M metagenome (GOLD analysis project Ga0190360, IMG submission 161271) | Hydrothermal vent microbial mat bacterial communities from Southern Trench, Guaymas Basin, Mexico - 4872-18-3-4_MG | ecosystem: Environmental > Aquatic > Marine > Hydrothermal vents >... | reverse complement strand
TAGATTTTGAATCTTATGATGGTGAGAAAACATACCTCTTTTTTTATATAATTGCTCCTCAGGCCAAGAGAAATGAACATCTGGGAATTTTAAGCAGTGTATCCAGGTTTCTCAAGTCTGAGGAGAATGTGGATGAGATTTTATCATGTAAAACACCATCTGAGATTCAGAAGATCATCTCAACCCATGCTCAAGTAAAAAAGAGTATTGAGAAAACGGATTCTTATAACCTGTTGACTATAGTTGTTCAGATAGAAGATAAGTTTGAGGATCTTATAAATATATTTACAGAAACTGATGGTTGTTCTATTTCGGTTATTGAAGCCAACAATGCCGACAAATATCTCTACTCCATGCCTCTTTTTGCAACCTTATGGAAGGGCGAAAGAAAAGATTTTAATAGAATCATTCTTTGTGTTGTAAAAAGGACACAGACAAACGAACTGTTACAAAAGATAAACAGTGTAATAGACGAATTAAAAAACAGACCTGGAATAATAGTATTTGTTCAGGACATATTTTATTCTAATGGTCATCTGGAACTTTAACAGATTTGTATGATGGAACAGCTCATTAATCCTCTGCCGACTCTGTTTATTGTGGGAATAATCATAATTGTCGGCTTCTATTTTGGTCGAGACATTAGATATCTTCGGTTGCCGTCGATCATTGGATTTATCATTCTTGGCGCCCTTTTAGGCCCCTCTGTCTTAAATTTGCTGGATCATTCTACTCAGGAAGAGCTGTCATTTATAACTGAGATAGCTTTAAGTTTTGTCGCATTGAGCATAGGTCTGGAACTTCGGTTCTCATCTATTAAAAACCTTGGACGCGGTATAGTTTACATTATACTATTTGAATCATTTGCAGCATTTTTGCTTGTACTGATTGGAATCTATCTTTTGACCGGCAATATCGCATTAGCAATTTTGTTTGGATCTGTAGCACCTGCGAGTGCACCAGCAGGAACAGTGGCAGTCATACAGGAGTACAGAGCAAAGGGAAGTCTTACAAAGGCTCTATATGCTGTGGTCGGATTTGACGATGGACTCGCAATAATAATATTTGGCTTCAGTGCAGCATTCGCAAGGATTTTATTAACAGGTGAGGCGTCAAATAACATCTGGATGAAAATGTTTGTTCCACTAGTTGAGATTTTTTTCAGCATTGCCATCGGTATAATTCTTGCCATGGTGCTTTCTTTATTCTTAAAAAGAGCACACTATATTGGTGATATAGTGATTCTTGTGTTTGGATTTATATTCATATCGAGTGGAATCTGTAAGATATTTCATTTTTCTTTTATTTTAATGAATCTGGTGGTTGGAATGGTTTTGGTAAATACTCAGCCTAATTCTTTAATAAAGAGGATACATGAAAGGCTTCAGATATTTTTACCCTTTCTCTTCATTCTATTTTTTACACTTGCAGGATCAAATTTGCATTTCCGCACATTACCGTCTCTTGGTTTAATAGGAATCGTATACATAATAATGCGTTCTATGGGAAAGTTTGGGGGTTCGATGTTGGGGGCTCTGTTTGGGCATGTTGATGAGAAGATAAAAAAGTATATTGGGCTTGGAATTCTATCGCAGGCAGGGGTTGCCATTGGACTGTCGGTTATCATAAAGGATGAATTTCAGGGATTGGGCAAGGTTGTCGAGGTCGTGAACGGACAGGCAATACATAGTGGTGATAGGATTGGTACAATCATAATCACAACTATTATGGCAACATGTGTATTTTTTGAAATAATAGGCCCCATACTGACAAAGATCGCCCTGCAGAAGGCAGGCGAGATAAACTTAGAGAAATAAATTTCAGGAGATAAAATGGTAAAGATAGAGGCTTCAATTTTATCTGCGGATCTTACCCGTCTGGGAGATCAGGTGAAGGCCGTTGAGGAGGGGGGAGCCGATGGGATTCAAATAGACATAATGGATGGAAGATTTGTACCAAACATAACATTTGGAGCGAATATAGTGAGGGCCATACGGGACCTGGTCAAGTTCACGCTCGATGTACATCTGATGATATTTGAACCAGAACGTCATTTGAGTGCTTTTGCAGATGCTGGAGCAGACAGGATAATAGTTCACCAGGAGGCCTGCGGCCATCTTCACCGCATTCTCAATCAGATTCGCAGCCTTAATGTGGAGGCTGGTGTGTCGATAAATCCTGGAACTTCACTAAATGTTCTTGAGGAAGTCTTTGACTCGGTTGATATAATACAGATTATGACGGTAGATCCAGGATGGGGGGGACAGGTCTTTTTAAGAGGACAGCTCGATAAAATCAAAAGGCTCAAGGAGATGCTCAATAAAAAAGGAATCGAAAAGCCGATTGCCGTAGATGGCGGTATCGATACTGAGACTGCACCACTTGTAGTAGAGGCAGGAGCAAGTGTGCTAATTGCAGGATCGAACATCTTCAACAAGAAGTCAACACCTGCAGAGAACATAGCCGCACTAAGGAACAGTTGTAAGAGTCTGTAGTTGGAGATCGGTTTGGAAAGAGGTTCAGCACTAATAACAGGTGGTGCAGGGAGATTGGGGAGAGAGATTGCCCTCTCTCTTGCAGATATGGGGTTTGATATTTTACTTCATTTTCAATCATCTAAAAAAGATGCAGATGAACTCAGAATTATTATTGAGAATAGGGGCAGTAGGTGCTGGATCATCAAATGCGATTTTTCCGATATTGATCAGCTCAAGAAGATGGCTGGTGAGGTCTTTAATATCCATCCCGAATGTAATCTACTGATAAATAATGCTTCACTCTTTGAAAGGGCATCCATGATGGAGACCGATTTAGCGCTCTTGGATGTCCATTTTAATGTAAATTTTCGAGCACCATTTCTATTGTCGATTGAATTTGCAAAGAGATGCAAACAGGGTCAGATTATAAATATTTTAGATACTGCGATCAAAAGACCGCTTACAAAATATTTTGCGTATACAATTTCAAAGAAGGCGCTATATGAATTCACAAAGATTGCAGCAGTTGAGCTTGGTCCAGATATTCGTGTAAACGGAATATGTCCAGGATTGATAATCGAATCGGATGGGGAGGATTTCGAAAAATTGAGCAGAAGAGTTCCTCTTAAAAGAAGTGGAACAATTGGGAATGTAATATCAGCAATAAGGTTTCTTATTGAGAATGATTTCATAACTGGTGAGTCAATTTTTATCGATGGAGGAGGTCATTTGAAGTAAGTGTGCATTTATATAGGGACTTTTTAAATAGATATTTTTAGGTGGTAACATTAGGATTTTTCTGGTATACAAATAGTGTGCCACTTTTTTTTTAGACTTGACAATGTCTAAGGGAAAATGTATATTTATCAAGAAGTTTTAGAGATTTTTTTATTTTATGGAGAGAAGGAAGAGCGCCTTATCATGAAGAAATACAGGGTGATAGGTATTATTCCTGCTAGGTTTGGATCAACAAGACTTTCAGGTAAGCCGATAGCCGATATAGCCGGAAAACCAATGGTACAGTGGGTTGTTGAAAACGCATGTAATGCAGAATCTTTATCTGAAGTAATAGTTGCAACCGATGATGTGCGGATTTATGATTCTGTAAAATCGTTTGGTGGAAATGTAGTCATGACTCCGACTGAAATCTCATCAGGAACCGATCGAGTTGCCTATGCAGCCAGGAATGTGGATGCAGATATAATTGTAAATATTCAGTGTGATGAACCATTCATCAGGCCCGATGAGATAGACTCTGTTGCAAGAATCTTAATAGAAGATTCAGAAGCAAAAATGGGAACCCTTGTAAAGAGGATGACAGATAATTCAGAGCTTAATAATAAAAACATTGTTAAGGTAGTAATGGACAGGGCAGGAAACTGCCTATATTTTTCTCGCAGCCCGATTCCCTTTTTCCGTGACATGGACTCTGATGACTGGATAAAAGAGTTTAAATATTATAAGCACATAGGCATTTACAGTTTTAGAAAAGATTTCTTGATGGAGTATTCTGAGTGGGAAGTGACACCGCTTGAGAGTACTGAAAGACTCGAACAGCTTCGTGTGCTTGAAAATGGTTACCGGATAAAGGCAGCAGAGACACAGTATGAGCATATATGTGTCGATTCTCCACAGGATCTGGAGAGGGCGCGGAGTCTGGCCGAGAGATTTAAAAATTAGGAAGGCGGTCTATTTTGAAGAAAAATAGTACTAAGTATATATTCATCACAGGGGGTGTTGTGTCGAGTCTGGGAAAGGGGATTGCCTCTGCATCTATTGGTCTGCTTTTAAAGTCGCTGGGACTAAGAGTAACGATTCTGAAACTCGATCCATATATTAATGTTGATCCCGGAACATTGAGTCCATATCAACATGGGGAAGTATTTGTCACAGAGGATGGTGCAGAAACTGATCTTGATCTTGGTCATTATGAACGGTTTCTCGATATTAATCTCAGCAAGAAGAACAATTCAACTACTGGCCAGATTTACGGCACAGTGATCGAGAAGGAGAGGCAGGGTGCATATCTTGGAAACACAGTACAGGTGGTTCCCCACATCACAGACGAGATAAAACGAAGAATTTATGATGTTGCCGATGATGGTGAGGAGTATGACATCATCCTTGTTGAAATTGGTGGGACGGTTGGAGACATCGAAGGACTTCCATTTTTAGAGGCAATCAGACAGATAAGACTCGAGGAGGGGCCAAACAGCTGTCTCAACATCCATCTAACACTGCTGCCATATATTGAGGTAAGCGGTGAGGTAAAGACAAAACCCACACAACACAGTGTGCAGAGATTGAGAGAGATTGGTATCCAGCCGGATATCCTTCTGTGTCGTACAGTGAAACCACTAACTGAGGAGATAAGACGAAAAATAGGATTGTTCTGCAATGTAGCACCTGAGTGTGTTATAGAGGCCAGGGATGTAAGGTCGATTTATCAGGTGCCAATTATGCTACAGGCCCAAGATATAACAGGTTTGATAGTTAAATTGTTGAGGCTGCCTTCTCTCAAATTAAAGATGGATGAGTGGAATGAGTTTGTGGAAAGGATACTGTCCCCCAAATATAGTGTTAGAGTGGGAATCGCCGGTAAATATGTAGAACTTCACGATGCATATAAGAGTATAATTGAATCTTTTGTTCATGCAGGGGTTGAAAATAATGCAAGAGTAGAACTTGTATGGCTCGATTCTGAGGAGATCGAAAAAAATGGTGTCGATTCATATCTGAAAGATATCTCGGGTCTGCTGATTCCCGGGGGGTTTGGAGAGAGAGGAATTGAGGGAAAGATTGAAGCTGTAAAGTATGCAAGGGAAAATGATATGCCATTTTTTGGAATATGCCTGGGCATGCAGTGTGCTGTAATAGAATTTGCAAGATCTGTTTGTGGAATTGTAGATGCAAACAGCAGTGAGTTTTGTAAGAACACAAAAAATCCTGTGATCGATTTTTTACCAGATCAGGTAAAGATCAAGAGAAAAGGTGGAACCATGCGTCTCGGTTCATATCCATGTGTATTGAAGAAAGGGACGCTGGCACACTCAATATATGGTAAAGATTTAATAAACGAACGCCATAGACACAGATATGAGTTAAACAACAAATACAGGAAGATACTCAGTGATCACGGAATGGTCTTTAGCGGTCTATCTCCTGATGAAAATCTTGTTGAGATCATTGAACTGCCGGAGAAGAGATGGTTTGTTGCAGGTCAGTTTCATCCAGAATTTAAATCGAGGGCATTAAAGCCCCATCCGCTATTCAGATCGTTTGTTAAGGCATCACTTGAGTATAAGGATCAAAAGAAAAAGTAGAGGAATAGAAGAGATATTGATGAAAGAGATAAGAGTTGGAGATGTTTTAATAGGAGGGAAAAGGCCGCTTGTATTGATAGCCGGTCCCTGTGTGATAGAGTCGGAGGATCTCGTACTCGGTGTGGCTGAGAATGTAAAAAAAATAGCAGATGGATTGGATATGGGCTATATCTTCAAGTCTTCATATTTGAAGGATAATCGCTCTTCATCTAAAAGCTATCAGGGCCCTGGTCTTGATAAGGGACTTAAGATATTACAGAAGGTAAAGAAAGAGATAGGAGTTCCTGTTCTCTCAGATGTTCACGACCAGCACGATGTGGATGCTGCTGCAGAGGTTTTAGATGTCATTCAGATACCCGCCTATCTTTCAATGCAGACAACTTTAACGCTTGCAGTAGCAAGGAGCGGAAGGGTAATAAATGTAAAGAAGGGGCAGTTCCTCGATCCCAGGGATGTAAAAAACATAATCAATAAGATAGAGGGAGAGGGTAATAGTAAAATTCTTCTTACAGAAAGGGGAAGTTGTTTTGGATATCACAATCTTGTTGTTGATATGAGATCTTTTAAGATAATGCGTGATATGGGATATCCAGTAATTTTTGATCCTACTCATTCCATAAGAGTATATGGAATATCAAGTTCAGATCCGCGTGGCGGTGCGCCTGAGTTTGTACCTTCACTCTCGAGGGCAGGGGTTGCTGCAGGTATAGATGGTATCTTTATAGAAACCCATCCCGACTGTTCCAGTGCTCTTTGTGATGCGGCGAGCATGTGGCCGCTGGATATTCTTGAGTCGCTTCTCATACAACTGAAAAGAATAGATGATATTGTCAGAGAGCAGAATGAGATCATCTTAAAAAGATGATAGTTGAATTGTTGATCAAGCAACACTAAAAATATTTTTGGAGGAGAGATGAAATTTTTTGTAGATACTGCAGAGGTTGAAGAGGTAAAGATTGCCAAAGAGCTCGGAGTTGCAGATGGTATTACGACAAATCCAACCTTGATAAGAAAATCGGGTGGTAATTTTAAAGATAGAATAGTTGAGCTGGCAAGTCTAATAGAGGGGCCGGTAAATGCAGAGGTGGTTAGTGAGGATGTAGAAGGAATAGTAAAGGAAGGAAGAGAGATGGCCTCATGGGCACCAAATGTAGTGATTAAGATTCCGATAACAGAGGAGGGATTGAAGGCGGTCAAGATTTTAGAGTCAGAGGGAATCTCAACTACAGTTACGCTGATTTTTTCTCCAGCACAGGCAATAATGGCTGCCAAGGCAGGAGCTTCATACATATGCCCGTTTGTTGGTAGACTGGACGACATTTCGAGTCCTGGCATGGATCTGGTCGATCAGATTGTTGAGATATATACAAATTATCCGGATCTGGATACAGAGGTAATAGTTGCAAGTGTTCGAACTCCCAATCATGTGATAGAGTCAGCATTGATTGGTGCTGACGGAGTAACGGTTCCTTTTTCAGTAATCAAAAAGCTATTCAACCATCCTTTAACAAAGATTGGTATTGAACGGTTTCTCAAAGATTGGGAGAAGACAAAATGATCCGATTCAGAGGAGGCAGCATAGTTGAGTATTGAGAAAGGAAGAGAGGTAGTTCGCATAGAGGCCGAGGCTGTTAAAGCCCTTGAGGATCGAATCGACGAGAATTTTAAAGTTGCTGTGGAGATCCTTCTCAACTGTAAGGGACGTGTGATAATTACCGGAATGGGTAAATCTGGAATTATAGCAAAAAAGATTGCATCAACAATGACGAGCACAGGTACGGCTGCCTTCTTTATGCATCCTGCTGAAGGGGTTCATGGAGATTTAGGTGCAGTGCTCAAGGATGATGTGGTTATTTGCATATCAAAGAGTGGCAATACAGAGGAGATCCTTAAGTTGTTGCCTGTGTTCTGCAGAAGAAAAATACCAGTAATTGCAATGACAGGCAACAAAGAGTCGGAGCTGGCAAAAAGCAGCACGGTTGTTCTTGATGTAAGCGTCAAAGAGGAGGCATGTCCTTATGACCTAATACCAACTGCGAGTACAACCGCAACTCTTGTAATGGGAGATGCTCTTGCTGTTGCGCTTCTTCAGCAGAGGGGCTTCAGCATTGATGATTTTGCCCAGTTTCATCCAGGAGGGAATATTGGCAAAAGGCTTCTTTTAAGAATAGATGATATAATGCGTACTGGTGATGATATTGCAAAAGTAAATGAGAATGCTCCACTGCCAAAGACGATCATAGAGATTACATCCAAGAGGTTGGGGGCAACCTGTATAATGGATGATGAGGACAATCTTGTTGGGATAATTACAGATGGTGATCTGAGACGTCTGATAGAGCAGAGACATGATCTATGGAAGCTCAGGGCAAAGGATGTAATGACGAGAAATCCAAAATGTGTAGCATCTGGAGTTCTTGCAGTAGAGGCATTGAATTTGATGGAAAAGTACAGTATAAATGTCTTAATAATCGTTGATAAGAAGAACTATCCGATTGGTATGGTTCACATTCACGATTTGTTAAAGGCAGGTATTGCATGAGGAGCCGTTAAGATGGTGCGCTGCTATTTTTCTCGTTTTATTGCTGTGGCATTCATATGGTTGATCGTTTTTTCCTGCAATAACCGGGAGGATACAAAAGATTTGCCATCTAATGAATTGGGTGTGATGCCTACACAGGAGATGTGGAGGTCGGAGATAATAATCTCAAAATCAGGCAGAAAACAGGCGGTTATTAAATATGGGCACATGGTCAGAATGGAGGAAAGGAACAGGGCGATTTGCTATTTTGACAGCGGAGTTGAGGCCGATTTTTATGATGAGGATGGGAATCATGCTTCCCATTTGACATCAGAAAGAGGTGAATATCATGAGGATACCGATGATGTTTTCGGCATAGGTAATGTGGTTGTTGTTTCAGATACAGGCACATTGAAAACAGAAAGACTCCAGTGGAAGAACAGCATAGAAAAGATTGTTTCTGATACACTTGTGGAGATGGTTACAAGTGAGGGTGATACCATAATCGGTATTGGTTTTCAGTCCGATCCAGATTTGAGCAATCTTGTGATATATAAGCCAACAGGAATGAGCAGTAAGGCTGTAGACCTTAAGAAAATAGAGGATGAGTTTTCAAGACAAGAGGAATCGGATAGCGTTTCAAAAAAGGATACAATTAAAATTAAAAAGAGATGAGAGCAGGACAGGTAATAACATTTATTTTGATTGGAATATCTATGTTGATCCCACTGTTTTCCGCAGCTCATTTGCAGCAGGCGGAAAGGGAGCGAATAAGACTCGTGCATGCGGATAGCCTGAAGTCTGTTTCTTATGAAGATCAGGTGGTTCAGGAGGTATGGGGTAATGTATATCTCAGACAGGGTGAGGCATATCTCAGGTGTGATCTGGCACGGTGGTGGAAACAGAGCGACAGGGTAATAATGTTAGGTAATGTTAAGATATATGATGGAAAACATACATTAAGGGGCGATAGTGTAGAATATGATGGAAAGACTCACAGAGAGATTGCCAGCGGTAATGTTTTTTTTCAAACGAAAAAAAGGACAATCAATACAAAGAGGCTGACCTATTTGAGAGATGAAGAAAAGGTTTTTGCTGATGGGGATGTTGTAATAACAGATTTTGTCGAACATGCTGTTCTTAAGGGAGAGAAGGCATTATATGACAGGTCGAGTGACTATGGATGGATTGAAGGAAATCCAGAACTAGTAAAGATTGATACAACTTCTGATCAGAGGATGATTGTAAGGGGCATGAGGATCGAGGCGTGGGGAAAGGAGCAGAGGATAGTAATCTCAGACAGTGTAAAGATAACAAAGGGAGATCTGGACGCAGAAAGCCAGACTGCAGTCTACTTCTCCGAAAATGATAGTCTGATACTGGCTGACAAGCCTGTTGTTGTTCAGCAGGCCTACAGGATGAGGGGAGATACGATATTTGTCAATTTTATGAATCTTAATTTTAATAGAGGACTCATTAAGGGAGAGGCGGATATTTCATGGGAAGAGGACTCTACATTTGTAAATAAATTGAATGGTAAAATGATCACAATTGTTGCCCATCAGGATACAATACAGAGGTTAATAGTAGAGGGTCAAGCGAGCAGTATCTACCATGTTTTTGATGAGGAACAAATATATCAGGGAGTAAATTCTGTTAAGGGAGATCGAATAGTTCTCACCTTTAACAAGGATAGAAGTGTTGAGAATGTAGACGTTCTTAGCACTCCTGGGCTTAGTTCTGGAGTATATACACCAAAAGGCCAAGAGGAAAAGGAAAAAGAGGGTGAAGGAGAAGCAAAGAATAAGGGCAGGTAAATCTCGGGATGTCCTGAAGACAAGAAATCTTGTCAAGATATACAGAGGAAGAAGGGTTGTAAATAATGTCTCTATAGAGGTAAAACTCGGGGAGACTGTAGGCCTGCTTGGGCCGAATGGTGCAGGAAAGACTACAACATTTTACATGATTACAGGAATGATAAAGCCAAATGAGGGTGAAATATTTTATAACGATATAAATATGACAAAACTTCCCATGTATAAGAGGGCTCGCATGGGAATTGGATATTTAAGCCAGGAACCATCAGTGTTTCGTAAGTTAACGGTCGAAGAAAATATCCTTGCAATACTGGAGACTTTGGAGATCAGTAAGGCGGAAAGAAAGAGGAGATTGGAAAAGCTGTTGAGTGAGCTGTCGATCGAACATCTTGCAAAACAAAAGGCATTTACCCTCTCGGGTGGAGAGAGAAGGCGTTTAGAGATAACAAGGGCCATGGTGACAAATCCAAAGTTCATTCTGCTCGATGAGCCTTTTGCTGGAATAGATCCGATTGCAGTAGAGGATATACAAAATATTGTTATGCATCTAAAGGATAGGGGCATAGGAGTCCTGATCACAGATCATAATGTACATGAGACTCTATCGATCACAGACAGATCATATCTGCTCTATGAAGGAAGGATTTTAAAAACAGGTACATCTGAATTTTTAGCAAATGATAAAGAGGCAAGAAAAATTTATCTCGGGAAACAGTTTCGATTGAATCGTTATACAGAAGTGAGGGATTAGAGATATGGTTCAGATTGCACAAAGACTTCTACTTCAACAGAAACAGAGTCCACAGCAAGTACTTCTATCGACGCTTCTCCAGCTTCCGGTTCTGAGACTAGAACAGAGAATCAAGCAGGAACTCGAATTAAACCCTCTCCTGGAAATCGATACTGAACAGGAGATAGAGTTGCAAGAGATAGAAGAGGATGAGGAAGAGGATGATGAGGAAGAAAAAGAGGTTGGTGAAGAGACAGAGGTTGACTGGGAAGCAATTCTCAATGATGAAGACAATTTTGAGATAAAACAGCCAAGAGCAGTCTATGAGGAGGAGAAAGAGAGACCTGAACCTGCACCAGTCACTCTGATGGATCACCTGATGGAACAGCTTTATCTTGCTCCGCTGACAGAAGATGAAAAGTCGATAGGAGAGTATATTCTATGGTGCATAGATGATGACGGATATTTATCGTGTAGTGTGGATGATATTGCCGAGGATTTGAACAAGAGCAGCGAGCAGGTAGAGAAGGTACTTTCCGTGATACAGAGATTCGATCCTGTTGGAATTGGTGCAAGAAATCTTAGAGAATGTCTACTTATACAATTGATGGAAAAAGAGCCCAGAGATGAGATGGCCATCAGGATGATCAACGAATGTTTTGATGATTTTAAAAATAAAAGATATGAAAAAATAGCAAGAAAGCTGGGAATAACTCTTGATGTGGTAAAGAGAATCATGGAGGTGGTTTCTCGGCTTAATCCAAAACCTGGAGAACGGTATATACCGGAAGGTGAAAATTACATAATACCGGATATCATAATCAAGAGAGTAGATTCGAAGTTTGAAATACAGTTAAACGACTGGAACATACCAAACCTTAGAATAAGCGAGAAATATAAGAGACTGTTGAAGGACAAGGAAAAGGTTAATAAAGAGACACGGGATTATATAAGGCAGAGGTTGGAATCTGCAAGATGGCTGATAAACTCCATTCAACAGAGAAAGTCTACAATAATGCGTGTTATGGAAGCAATACTCAACAGACAGATCGAATTTTTTGAAAAGGGTAAAGAGTATCTAAAACCAATGATATTGAAGGATATAGCAGATGATGTGGGTCTCGACATTTCGACAGTAAGCCGTGTTACAAGCAACAAATATGTTCAGACAGAGTTTGGAGTATTTGAATTAAAATATTTTTTCAGCGAAAAGCTCGAAAGATCTGATGGCCAGGAGGTATCTAACAAGTTAATAAAGAGTCGGATCAAAGAGATAATAGAGAGCGAGGATCCACACAAGCCCTATAATGATCAGACGATTTCTGAAATGTTAAAGAAAGAGGGTTTTATAGTAGCAAGGAGAACAGTAGCTAAATACAGAGAAAGCATGATGATACCGGTTGCTCGGCTCAGAAGAAAGATATAATTTTGGAGGAGTCATGACACCTTTTAAGCGCACTATCAACATTGGTGGGGAGAGAATAAAGATACCTGCAGGTTTCGGAGGAAGAAGTATTATAATCTTTTTCTTTATTTTATTTATTTTCATTTTACTGTCAACTTCAATATACAAGATCGATACAGAACAGATAGGAGTTGTGCTGCGCTTCGGAAAGTTTGTTCGAACAACCAATCCAGGACTTCATACTAAGATTCCGCTTAATATAGAAAGAGTAATGAAGATTCCTGTTCAGAGACAGCTCAAAATGGAATTTGGTTTTCGGACCGCATCACCAGGAATAAGGACTCAATATCAAGTTACCGAACAATCAAAGAAAGAATCAGAAATGCTGACTGGCGATTTGAATGTTGCGATTGTTGAATGGATTGTACAGTATAAAATAAATGATCCATATAAATATCTTTTTAAGGTGAGGGATGTAAATACCACTTTTCGTTCTATGAACGAAGCCATTGTGAGAAAGATCGTAGGTGATCATTCGGTAGATGAGGTAGTGACAATAGGAAGAGAGCAGATTGCTCTGAAGGCAAAAGAGGAGCTGCAGAAGTTGTGTGATGATTATGAAATAGGAATAGAGGTCGATCAGCTCATATTTCAGAATGTCACACCTCCAGATCCTGTGAAGCCTTCGTTTAATGAGGTCAACGAGGCACTTCAGGAGAAAGAGAAAAAGATAAATGATGCATGGGCAGAATATAATGAAGCGATCCCAAGAGCAGAAGGGGAGGCAAAACAGATGATTCAGGCTGCGGAAGGTTATGCGATGGAGAGGGTGAACAGGGCAAAGGGTGATGTAAAGAGATTCATGGCCATCTATAATGAATATAAACGTGCACCGCTTGTTACAAGAAAGAGGCTGTATCTTGAGGCAATGAATGATATCTTGGGTGGGATTAAAAAGAAGATAATAATGGATGAGAAGAATACAAACATTCTGCCTCTTCTCAATCTTGACAGGGAGGTGAAGAAATGAAAAATTTGA
>Ga0190360_1001238_pt1 | contig 13320 bp, 9 predicted proteins | sample 48721834_MG_FD_161271 | JGI IMG/M metagenome (GOLD analysis project Ga0190360, IMG submission 161271) | Hydrothermal vent microbial mat bacterial communities from Southern Trench, Guaymas Basin, Mexico - 4872-18-3-4_MG | ecosystem: Environmental > Aquatic > Marine > Hydrothermal vents > Microbial... | reverse complement strand
CTAATCCGGGGTACATCACAAAATTTCAACGCGGTTGCGGTAAATGGCAATAAATTGGCAACGAATCGACGCGAAGAGCGTTACCCCCAACTTGATATAATTGGTACCAGTCAGTTTAGTTCAATCGAAGTGGTGAAAGCCATAACACCAGACATGGATGGTGACGCAATTGCTGGGGCAGTTAATCTGGTTACTCCGAGTGCATTTGATTATCCTGGTGCACGTGCAAGAGTGGATATTGGTGGTGGGTATGCAGATATAAGAGGACGCTGGGTCGGGGCAACCAAAGTGTTTTACGCTAATAAGTTTGGAGCCAAGAAAAATATTGGAATTACTTTATCGGCCGGCTGGGATCGAAAAAACATTGGTACGGATGAAAGCCGACGATGGTGGGGTGATAGAACGGACATTAACGGAAACCCCATACCCTATGCAATGAAACGTTTTGATTTTCGCCAAATGCTAGACAAATATGACCGCTATAGCATCGGTGGTGCTATTGAGTATAGACTGAATGATGCACATCGCTGGTATATCCGAGGGACTTTCGGTCAGTACAACGATTGGCAACTTGATGGGCGTTTGCGCATTCGACCCGACAAGGGCGACTACCTGACCCAGGACGGTTTGTTGGTGGACGATGCGCGGGTCTACCGTTATGATAAATATCGAACCGAAAAGTTACAGCAAAACGGATTTTCTATTGGGGGTGTTGATAAATTTGGTGATATGCAGTTAGATTATGAGGTTGCCACTTCTTATGCTTATGAAAAACACTTACCAGCAACCTATGCAACCTGGAATTTGGACAGTAAGGTTGACCTAAAGCTCAATCTTGGTAATCCGGCAGATTTTCCGAAATGGAGTGTGCTCAATCTGAATAATGATTATCTATACGACCCGACTCATTACGTGTTCAGTGACATTGAATACACTGACCATGTTAGCTGGAATCGAACCACGCAGGGGGGGCTGAATTTCAAGATACCCTACATTCTTGTTAATGTGCCCTCAGAATTAAAGTTCGGTAGTAAAGTTACTCTCCAGCATAAGGTTCGAAACGACGATGTAACTGATTACAGTTGGAATGGTGCAGAAGATATCACGATGGATCAGTTGGCATTTTCTCCGAAGGATTGGGACTGGCCTTTATTCAACGGGGAATACGACAAATTTGGGCCAAAAACAGATCAAGATAAATTAATGGACTTTTTTGATAACAATCGCGCGTCTTTTGATTCTGAGATGGATTATGATAATACCATCGGGCAAGATTTCGACGCAAAAGAGAAAGTTTTCGCCTATTATGCCATGACGACAATGAACATGGGTGGTCTTACGCTACTTGGTGGATTCCGTCATGAATTCACAAACTTAGAGTATGAGGGAACGGAACTGTATTACAACGAGAATGGTGATTATTCAAGTTCCCAGAAGGTATTAAGAAAAAGTTCTTATAATAATTTCTTGCCCATGGTTCATGTGCGGTATCGCCTTAATCCCATGACAAACCTGAGATTGGCATATACGCATTCCATATCCCGACCGAGTTATTGGGACTTAGCTCCTTATTTCATTGTTGACCCCCATGATGAGGTAATATCGGCAGGTAATACCAAGCTGAAGCCAACTACTTCACAAAACATCGATCTTATGTTGGAACGCTACTTCCAGGCAATCGGTGTCTTCTCTGGTGGATTTTTCTATAAGAATTTGCATGACATTGTTTTTAACTCAACTTTTATTGTTCAAGGTGGTAACTGGGATGGGTATGAAATGACTCAACCCGTCAATGGTGGGGATGCCATATTGTATGGATTTGAGGTTGCCTGGCAGCAAGAACTGACCTTCCTGCCCGGATTCTTGAATGGATTTGGTATTTTTGCTAATTATACACATACTTGGTCTGATGCAGATCTGTTGGGGCGCAAAGGATTTTTGCCAGGGCAAGCTGGCGATGTAGGAAACATCTCTTTATCATATGAAAAATCTGATCTTTCCCTGCGATTAACGGGCAACTTCAATGATAAATATATAATGGATGTTGGGCAAACCAAGGATGATGACGAATGGAGAAACAAACGTTTCCAGATCGATTTCTCTTCTGCTTATAAAGTTAATTCGAATCTGCAGGTTTATCTTAACTGGATTAACATCAACAATGCACACCGTGTAGATTACTTAGGCATTCGTTATCGCACGAAGCGACTCGATTATTACGGTTCCAGGATTGTGGGTGGAATCCGGTACACGTTTGGATCATGATGCGATTGGCAAAGAAATGTGATCATATTAGAACAGGACAGATGGTGTATGTTGCGCACCATCTGTCCAAAATATATCTTAACTAGGAAAATCAGAAGCCTAAATTGATTTATCTAATTCTCTATCTATGGATAGAAGTAGAGATTGTAGGAGATAAATTCAGATGAAGAAATTTAAAAAAAGTTGTGGAATATTTTTATTATTTTTGTTTTTTTTGTTGATTATTTTTTCTAATCTTTTTTCTCAAACAATAAGTATTTCTCCAGATACCGTCTATTTTGGTCGAATACCCGAAGGTACAGTAGCACTAAGCGAATTGTCGATTTATAATACTGGTATTGATCCGTTGAATGTAACAGCGATTCATTTTGAGGGGCAAGATGCTTTCTTGTTTTCCTTGATTGAAGATCCCGGTTCTTTCACTTTGAATATAGCTCAATCAAAAGTGCTGTCCATTCAGTTTCAACCGGATAGGGATGGGCCAGTATCAGCACGTCTCATTATTCAGAGCAGTGCATCTACAAGCCCGGATGCAGTTCTACTAACGGGGGAGGGAACGGGTTTGAATGCAGGATTTATCAGCTTTGAACGAATTGTAGGTGGATCACGTGCCGATCATGGCTATTCAGTTTACGGAACCACAGATGGTGGGTTTATTCTCGCTGGTTCAACGGTTAGACTTGAAGATGATGATCGATATGGTGATGCATTGCTCGTTACAACAGATGCGTATGGACAGATCAAGTGGAGTCACTGGTATGGACTGGATACCTGGAGTGAAAGCTTTTCGAAAGCTATTCCTACCGTGGATGGTGGATATATTGCTGTAGGAAAGCATGCCTATATTGACAAAAGTAAGAAACCAGACGTCTATGTGGTCAAAGTGGATGCAACTGGCAATGTTATTTGGGAAAAGAGTTACGGAATATCTTCTTCTAGGGCAGATAGGGGGTCTGATATTATTGCTACGAGCGATGGTGGATTTTTGATTGCTGGGAATGCAACCGTTGTAAATGAAAGTACTACACCGCCAACTGAAAGTCTTGCCGCTTATCTGATCAAAATCGATTCCCTGGGAAATGTTCAATGGGAGAAGACATATGGTGGGGAACAGGGTGAAGAGGCTGTTTGCGTCAAATCAACAAATGATGGGGGTTACATCTTTGCTGGCTCTACAAGTAGTTACAGTACATTAGGAGGAAGTGATTTTGATTTCTACCTGGTAAAGATCGATGGCAGTGGAAATCTGGAATGGCAAAAATCGTTTGGTGGCACAGACTGGGATCGAGCGAATAGTGTCATTGTTACGGAAGACGGTGGCTATTTGATGGCTGGATTTACGGCAAGTTCTGAATTGGGTGCAATAAGTCGCGATGTTTTTCTTGTAAAGACAGATGCTGCTGGAAAAGAAGAATGGCATAGACTTTATGGTGGAGATCACAGTGATGAGGCTTCTGAAATTATTAGTACTAATGATGGCGGATACCTCATAGTAGGGAAATCGGCAACGTACTTCGATACTGGATTACAGAACTGGTGTTCAGATGCTTATGTCATAAAAATAGACGCTTTAGGAGATGTACAATGGGAACGCACATTTGGAGGGTTATATGATGATAACGCCTCGTCTGTTAGACAGGTAAGTGATGGTGGGTATATCATTTGTGGCTCAACGAAAAGCTATAGCAAGGATTGGGATGTTTACTTATTAAAATTAAACTCTTTTGGGCTTTTTACTTCTGTGAAAAATAATAATAAAAGCTTGCCTTGCGATTATCGCCTAAATCAAAATTATCCCAATCCCTTTAATCAATCAACGGTTATTTCATTTACTTTAGCTGAGCCTGTTCATACCGTACTAACTATCTACAATATGTCTGGGCAGCGAGTGACTACACTCATTGATAGAAAAATTGGCGCTGGTTCCCATGCGATTTTGTTTAATGCGAAGGGGTTGGCGTCGGGGATCTATTTTTATCAAATCCAAGCGGGTAAATTCAATGCAGTTGGGAAGATGGTGCTGATAGAGTAATAAAAGACATCTTAAGGAGTTAATTATTATGAAGGTAAATTTTGTATTTTACAATTCATTGACGTTGATCTTGTTCTTTTTCCTTTTTTTAAGTTTTTCAAGTTGCTCTCGAAAAAAGGAAAATAAATCATTGATTGAAGAGAATAATATTATCGTAGATCAAATAGCCAACGCAGAAAAGTATTTTGGTTTACATCCAGGCTTTGAAAAGGCATTTGCTTTCTTGCGTCGAAGTGATCTGGTGCAATTGCCGGTTGGAAGATATGAGATCGATGGAGATCGTTTGTTTTGTAAGATCCAGAAAGGTCCCGGGCGTAATAGAACTGAAGCAAGGCTGGAGGGTCATCGCAGATACATTGATATCCAATATGTAATCGCTGGAACGGATGAAATGGGTTGGAAACCCTCCAGTGCTTGTAAAGACGTAGAGATCCCTTATGATAGTTCCAGAGATGTGATGTATTTTAATGACAAACCTGAACGCTGGATAAAAGTTTCTTCTGGATCGTTTTCTATCTTTTTCCCTAAAGATGCCCATGCGCCATTCGTTAGTGAGGGTGAGATTCACAAGGCGGTTATTAAAGTCACCGTTGATTGGACGCAAAATTAAAGCTTGTCCTTCCGATCAGTGAAGGCCTTTACAATAGCACGAAAAGAAAATCAGATAATAGTACGAACCGATTTTGGAGAAAAAGGTTCAGTCATCGTTTTTCAACTCATTACTGAGGGGAAATTGTCTCAGGGATATGGTGAATCCGGTTTGTATGGGAAGAGATATGATCCAGTGGCTGTTTTCAATTGTATTGAATTTGGTAAATTAGGTTATTTTCAAGAAATATGAATTTTGTCTGAATTTAACTGGTTTTGATGGTATCCAAAAAATTAATGAAATCAGATAGAAGAAAGGTTTAAAATTATGAAAGGAAAATTATTTATTATCCTGGTGCTGTTATTTTCTGGGTGTTCATCCAAAACTACGGATGAAATCTTAAAAAGTGATTTCTCGAAGGTTCCGGGTACGGTTATTAGCCATCTACCAGCATCAGAAAAAAGTTATTTGGGCTCCCCCTGCATTGTAATAATGCCAAATGGAGATTATCTAGTATCCTATGATGTAAATTCCTTTGATAAAATAAATCATCAAAATGAAAAAACGATCATTTCCAAATCCACAGACAAAGGTAAAACCTGGGCACAGATCGCTGAAATAAGAACTCAACACTGGTCCACTCTCTTTTATCATAATGGTGCTCTTTACATCATTGGTACCAACGGGAAGTATGGTGATGTGGTTATACAAAAATCATTAGACGGTGGGAAGACATGGACTTATCCACGTGACAAGAATACAGGTCTGCTGGCTGAAGGAGAATATCATACTGCCCCAGTACCAGTGGTTATACATAACGGACGCTTGTGGCGAGCAATGGAATGTCGAAAACCTGGAAAAGGAATCCAAGCATTCATGATATCTGTTCCGGTTGATGCTGATTTATTAAAGCGCTCTAACTGGACCTTTTCCAACAAATTGAGTTTTGATGATTCATGGCTCCATGGCGCCAATGGATGGAAAGAAGGTAATGCCGTTATCACTCCAGAAGGGGAAATTGTCAATATTATCAGGGTCCAGGCAACATCTGGAAATGACGATGCAGGAGGATCGACCCTACACAGCACGGCCGCCATGATTCATATCAGTGATGACGGTAGACTCGCTAGTTTTGACCCAGAGAAGGATTTCATAAACATGCCTGGCGCCAGCGGGAAGAAATTCACAATCCGTTTCGATCCCCAAACAAATAAATATTGGTCTCTGGTCAACTGGATACAACCGGAAGACCTTAAGCATCTGAAGCATCAAAAAGCTGGTAGGATTCGAAACACACTGGCATTGGTCAGCAGTAAGGATCTCCGAAATTGGCTAATTGAACGTATTGTACTCCATATCCCTTACATTGAAGACAGCACTACACATCGGGCGAAACAGGGTTTTCAATATGCTGATTTCCAAATTGAAGGCAAGGATATGATTTTTGTCTTGCGAACTGCTTGGGATGATGGTTTGGGTGGAGCATTTGACTACCATAATGCGAATTTTATTACCTTCCACAGGATTAAGAATTTCAGAAAAAATTTTTTGAATGAATGATATAGAGAAATCATAATTATATTAAGCAATCGGTTATTTTTCTACTTAGTGAATTTTATTATAGCCAATATGGAGAACAGAAGAAATGAAAAGAATTATTAAAGTTAATTTCTTTCTACTTATCATTTGTTTTATTGGTTATCAGTTTTCAAAGGCGGAGACATCTCCTAAAACCATCGGTCCAAGAACGACAAAAATACATGAGAGCAGCTATTCCAACATTTTTTTTGTTTCATCGAAAAATGGTTTTGATCAGAGAGGAAATGGCTCTAAAGAACAGCCGTGGCAGACGATTCAATTCGCTTTATCACAAATTCGGGATGCTAGTTCTACAAATCGTTATGCTATTTGTGTCGCCGAAGGAACTTATACTGGCAATACAATTGTGATGAAACCATATATCGATTTATACGGGGGATTTGATGTAACAGACTGGCAGAGGGATATTTATAAATATCCCTCTGTATTAAGTGGTAATGGTAAGCGTCGTGTGATAATAGGTGCTGATTCTTCACGTTTGGACGGATTTATCGTTTCAAAAGGAATTGTCAGGGGTAAAGGTGGAGGCATGTATTGTGATGGTGTATCTCCAACCATCACTAATAATATCTTTACACGGAATAAGACACTTGCCCCAATTCCCTGGAAGCCTAAATACAGACATGAAATTGCTAACGATGGAGGTGCTATTTATTGTCAGAATGATGGGTCTCCAGTTATTGAGAATAATCTCTTCATTGACAATGCTACTGAGGTTGGTCGCGGAGCTGGGATAGCTTTTTATTCGAGATGCACTGGAAGAATAGCTAACAATGTTTTTCTCTATAACAAAGCTGGATTGTCCGATCCGTTGCGTAGCAGTGATGGTGGAGCTATTTCTATTTTCAATTGGTCGAGTCCAGTAATTGAAAATAACGTTATTCTAGCGAACAAAGCTTTGGCAAAGAATGACGGCGGAGGCATTTTTGCAGCCCTATGGTGTTCACCAGAGATCAAAGGAAATATCATTGTAGGAAATTTTTGTGGAGATGATGGTGGTGGACTTTTTATTGGAGGACAGGAGCATCGCTATAATGGACATTGGGATCCTATACCCAATGAAAAAGACTTTTACGTTCGGATTACAAATAATGTGATTATCGGGAATAATGGGGCAGTGGAATTCACAATGGAAAGTCGGGGTTTATTTGCTAATAATATCATAGCGCATAACGGTGGAACAGGAATATACCCCGCGGGTGTCTACTTTAAAAGAAGTGAAGCGAATATTGTAAACAACACAATTTTTGATCCTTTTCTTCTCGATTTTAGTGTATTTGATGGAAAAGAAAAAACGGAGGGTCTAAAGCCTTCGACGATCAAGAACAACCGTATTTGGGGATGCTTTGAGTTAGAAGCAGATGCCGTCGTAATAGATAATTTTATCAAAGATGTTCCTGAAGGTCAGCCGGATAAATCGCCTGAGATATTAAATGACTGGATTGGAATTAAAGCCGATGCAGTCTTTTATAATAAAAGATTTAATAAACAGATTTTTACAACTAAATTATTTGTATCTGAAGGGGAATACCGCCCGGATGAGCTTGTAAATCGTGTTATAAAGGCCGGAAACAAGTGGGGTGTTGTTAAATCAAATGATAGACAAACAATTGAAGTTTGGGGAGAGTTGACCGGTAAAATTTCATTCTTAATATTGCCAACTTATTGTTTAAAATAACAGTACCATTTGGATAAATTTGTCATGGGGATTAAAAATGAATAGACGTGAATTTATTGAAAATATTGGAAAGTCGGCTGTTGGTGTTGCTGTGGGTGGAGCAATTTTAAGTTCATTAAATAAAGAACTTTTTTCCTTTTCCAAGAAAAAGTGGAACTTTGTTTTCATTTTAGCCGATGACATGGGCTGGAATCAGGTGCGTTACGAAGGGATTACCAAATTTTATGATACCCCCAATATCGATCGTATTGCTGCGGAAGGAATGCGATTCACCGATGCCTATTCGGCAGCTCCGGTGTGTTCGCCGACACGGGCAAGCATTTTAACAGGGAAATATCCTGCCCGATTGCATCTAACCGATTATTTACCTGGGAACCATTATCCCTATGCCCGGTTGAAAACGCCTCAACAAGTGAGGGCCTTGCCTCTTAAAGAAGTGACTATTGCCGAAATGCTAAAACCGGCCGGTTACATTTCAGGTATGTTTGGCAAATGGCATGTCAATTATGATAAAAAATATCGTCTCGGTCGGCCAGGCGATCCGGGGTCCCAGGGTTTCGATGAAGTTCTAACTACTGTGAAACCCAAGCCAACGGCAGATCCAAACAAGGATGCCCATCATGCCATCGAAATTACAGAAAGAACTCTTAAATTTATTGAAAAAAATAAGGATCGTCCCTTTTTTGCTTACGTGTCGCATCACGTGGTTCACAAACCGATCATGGAGCACAAGGATCTAATTGGTTACTACAAGACGAAGCCTCATCATAAAGATCCTGTCAATAATCCCATTATGGGAGCGATGATTGAAAGAATGGATTGGGGCATTGGAAAAATATTAAAAAAATTGGACGAATTGAATCTAACGGATAAAACGGTGGTAATTTTCTTTTCAGACAACGGTGGGTTCAAATATTTTCAGGATCAGGCGCCTTTGCGCGGCGGTAAAGCCATGGTTTTTGAAGGGGGGATTCGGGTGCCCTTTGCCGTCCGATGGCCGGGCGTTATTAAACCCGGAAGCGTTTGCTCTGTGCCCGTCATTTCCAATGATTTTTGGCCGACATTTGCCGAAATTGCTGGTATCCATCCCCATGTGAAAAATATTGATGGTGGCAGCTTGGTGCCTCTTTTCTATGGTGACAATCATCTGGATCGAGATGCTTTATATTGGCATTACCCCCATTATCATCGCCAGGGTTATAAACCTTCAGGAGCCATCAGGGTGGGTGAGTACAAGTTGATCGAGTGGTACGAGCGAACACTCCTGAACGAACCGCATCAGGTTGATCTCTACCACATTACGGAAGACATCAGTGAAACAACAAATCTGGCAGAGGAGATGCCTCAAAAAGCCAAGGAAATGAGGGAACAATTTCACGAATGGCTGCATTCCGTCAATGCACAGCTAATGACACTGAACCCTGATTTTGACCCGAAAAAGCAGTATTTGCCAGAGAAAGATTGGCCAGAAAATGAACCCTATGAATATTTGGATATGGAATATCCAAACGAGCAGGGCTAAAATCAAGATAAAACAGGTGAAATATGAAAACTATTACTTTGAGGTATCCTAAACAACTGACGTTTGGAAAAGGATGTGTCCAACAATTTGTGGACGATATACTTGCCCGAAAATTCAAAAGAATATTTGTGGTCACTTTTAGGGAGATGCTCCCAGCTCTTGAAGAAAGCTTTAACAGGTTGAAACGGGGTGGCGTAACGGTTGCGACTGATTTGTATAGTGGTTCCGAGCCTACTTTGGAGAGCCTTGGACAGATTCTAAAACATGCTCGGGCTGAGATTCCAGACACAATAGTTGGTATCGGGGGAGGAAGTTGTATGGATGTGGCAAAAGTAGTGGCTGCCCAATTAAAAAATGAGCAGACATTGACCGAAATTCTTGGTACAGACAGGTTAAAGGGGCGCTCCACTTATTTGGTCTGTTTGCCTACAACTGCCGGAACGGGAAGTGAGGTTTCGCCCAATGCCATTTTTTTGGATCCCGCGGACAATCTCAAAAAAGCTGTGGTGAGCCCTTATCTAATTCCTGATGCCTCGTACGTGGATCCACTTCTGACACTAACAGTGCCGTCTAATGTAACAGCAGCAGTCGGTATTGACGCGCTTACACATTGCATCGAGGCATATACAAACAAGTTTGCACATTCAATGGTTGATCTATATGCTCTTGAAGGGGTGCGTCTCATTTCCGCTAATCTGAAACGTGCGGTTGAAGATGGAAAAGACGAAGTGGCCAGAGAAAACTTGTCACTCGGCAGTCTTTACGGAGGGTTCTGTCTTGGACCAGTAAATACGGCAGCAGTTCATGCCCTTGCTTATCCTTTAGGTGGTAAGTATCATATTAGTCATGGATTATCCAATGCTGTATTGTTGCCCTACGTGCTGGAGTATAATTTGGTTGCAGCTCCAGAAAGATATGCTACAATTGCTCGTGCCATTGGGGCAAAGGAAGGCCGGTCTGTACTTGAAACGGCTAAGAATGGAATTAAAAAAATCAAGGATATCATTCATGATTGTGGTATCCCCTCAAAATTGTCTGAGTTAAATATTCCCCAAAGTGCTATTGCTGATATGGCTGAATCAGCTATGTCGGTAACCAGGTTATTGAAAAATAACATAAGGACAATAACATTAAATGATGTAAAGGAAATATATCAGAAAGCTTTTTAGGACTCGAAAATGTAAAATAGGAGATAAGATTATGCCTGGCCTGAAAAAGATACAAGGAGTTATTGTACCTATGGTTACTCCTTTTACTGAACACGGTAAGATTGATGAATCTGCAACGATAAGGATTACAGAACATCTCGTTCGTAATAATGTTTCTCCATTTATTCTTGGAACTACGGGTGAATCCGCTTCGATTCCTGATGTTTTCCGGCTTCCTTTTGTAAAAATAGTTATAAAAGCAGTCCAAAGCAGGACCATGGTTTTTGCAGGGATATCCAGCAATTGTTTGGAAACTTCAGTCGAATTAGGAAAACAATATTTTGATTCAGGAATTGATGCCGTTGTTGCTCATTTACCGAGTTATTATGCTTTTAGTGATGATCAAATGCTGAAATATTTCGAGTGTTTAGCAGACCGCCTTCCTGGTCCATTAATTGTCTACAATATTCCTTTAACCACACATTTAAGTATTCCTCTTAAAGTTGTTGAAAAGTTAAGCTATCATCCTAATATTATTGGGATGAAAGATTCTGAACGAGATCCGAAAAGATTGCAGGATGCTGTTAAAATAAGCATGGGAAGAACCGATTTTTCACACATTTTGGGATGGAATGCTAAGATGGCCGAAGCTCTCTTAATGGGTTCAGATGGTATCGTTCCTAGTACAGGGAACATTTTTCCTAAGATATATCGAACTCTTTATGAAGCTGCCATTCGAGGTGAAAAAGAAAGTGCGATGCGATTCCAGAAATTAACTGATGAAATCTCAGCGGTTTACCAAAAAGACAGAATGTTGGGCCAATCGTTGACTGCTCTTAAAGTGATTATGCATATGATGGGACTTTGCTTACCTTACGTGTTGCCGCCTTTGACCCAACTAAGTTCTGAAGAAGAAAAAATAATTCGGAAGAAAGTAAAGGAATTAAATCTGGAAAGCCAATTTATTAAAAATTAAGGAAATATTTTTATGACTATTAAGGCAAAACCAATTTTAGGAATCACAATGGGAGATCCTACGGGTATCGGACCTGAAATTGTAGCAAAAGCACTTGCAACGGACAATATCTATAAGATATGTATGCCAGTTGTTGTGGGCGATGCAAATATTATGCAACAGGCAGTTGAGATAGCGGATGTTGATTTGGATATAAGATCTATTTCAAAGGTTACAGAAGCAAAATTTGAGTTTGGACATATGGATGTAATTGATTTAAAAAATGTTGATGTGACTAAATTAGAGCATGGCAAAGTCTCTGCTATGGCTGGTGCTGCAGCATTTGCTGCTGTTAAAAAAGTGATTGAGCTTGCGTTAGATAGAGAAATTGATGGGACTGTTACTGTGCCTATCAATAAAGAGGCACTTAACAAGGCAGGGTATGATTTTTCTGGTCATACAGAAATATATGCGCATTTTACAGGTGCTAAAGATTATGCAATGTTGCTGGTTTATAGGAATGTAAGGATTATTCATGTATCTACCCATGTATCCCTGAGAGAAGCAATAAAACTTGTGAAAAAAGATAGAATTGTTAAAGTTATTGAGTTGCTGAATGATGCCTGCAAAAAGTTAGGTGTGCAGTCTCCTAAAATTGGTGTTGCCGGGTTGAACCCCCACGCAAGCGATGGTGGTTTATTTGGCGACGAAGAGAAGAAAGAAATTATACCAGCTATTGAGAAAACAAGGAATAAAGGAATCCTGGTAGATGGACCAGTTCCGCCAGATACTCTGTTCTCCAAGTTAAAAGGAGGATGGTATGACGGTGCTGTTGCAATGTATCATGATCAAGGACATATCCCATTAAAGGTTATTGGGTTTATCTGGGATAAAAAGACTAAAAAATGGAAGAGTGTTAGCGGTGTTAATATAACTTTAGGTCTTCCAATTGTCCGAACGTCTGTCGATCATGGTACGGCCTTTGAAATAGCAGGAAAAGGCATTGCTCTACCAGATAGTTTAATCTATGCAATTGAGTTTGCTGCAAAATTGGTTTCTAATTAATTTTTTAATAAGATTGTCCCATAACATTGGAGACAAAAGCTAATACAAAATTAATAGATGAGGATTAAAAGACTTGAAATCCTTTCCCAACTAATTATAATAAAAAAACTTATAGATATAAAGGAACGATAATTAAGAACTGATTTCGAGTGATAAAAGTGTAGTAAAAGTAAGCCAAAAAATCAAGTAATGATTCCATTTTTCGAAGTTAATTTGGGAGCAACTGGGATAAAGTAATGATTGTTGTTATTGCAGACGATCTTACAGGAGCAGCAGAAATCGGAGGAACAGGACTTCGGTATGGTTTGGTTCCTGAAATCCAAACATACTTTTCTTCTGATACAGAAGCAGATATTCTTGTTATTGATGCCAATACCCGTTCTCTGACTTCCGAGAATGCAATTTTGGAAACCCAAAGAATCTTAAAACAGTTAAAAGCTTTTCCAATAGATTTGGTTTATAAAAAG
>Ga0190360_1001236_pt1 | contig 13326 bp, 14 predicted proteins | sample 48721834_MG_FD_161271 | JGI IMG/M metagenome (GOLD analysis project Ga0190360, IMG submission 161271) | Hydrothermal vent microbial mat bacterial communities from Southern Trench, Guaymas Basin, Mexico - 4872-18-3-4_MG | ecosystem: Environmental > Aquatic > Marine > Hydrothermal vents >... | reverse complement strand
TTTTGATTATGTATGTGCATATGTAAGAGCATAGTATAAGATACTATGACTTTTTTTCTACAAACCCGTCCTTCAGGATGATAAGGTCAGATATGCGAAACGCTGATTTAAATTATAATACTACAAAACGATCTAAATTATAATACCACAACACTATAAAAATGAATTGGTAGCGGGGAGCCGATTTGAACGGCCGACCTCCGGGTTATGAGCCCGGCGGGCACTCCTAGCTGCCCCACCCCGCTGCTTGACCTATTACATACTAATAAGAACTCGTTTTATAAACTTTGCGGTAGTTTTATAACATTTTTAGTGGGTGAATTGCATGTTTAACACTGTTAGTCCTTATTATTCCGAGGATATTTTATTTGCTATCTTTTTGGTTTGGGATTTGTGTAATATGACATGTTTTAAAGTCTTGAATGGAAGCAAGAATGGGGTATGTTAATACTTTAATATATCCAAAAAATATTTAAGTTTCCATACCACCATTTTAGGGGGGAGTATGTTTAGGAAGAAAAAGAATAATAAAGGCTTATCATGGGATTACATTAAGAAAAAGCATTCTGGGATAGTTGATGAACTAAAAAGCCTTAGCGGATGGAATAATATCAAAGCATCAATTGTGGAGGCGGAAAGTGTAGGAGATTATTCGCTCGTTTCTATCTACGCAGTTGCTGAAGTGTACAGGGAAACCAGAAGTCAAATTAAGTATTTGTCCGAAAAAGTGGAGATGGTAAACGCAAGAGTTGAGGCGTTTGAGTCAGATAATGACGAGAAACTTAAGCATATTGAAAAAGATTTGAAGGAAATAAAAGAGAGTTTAGAAGATCTTGAGCGGCGGACACTCTTTTTAAACAGCGTAGAAAAAATGATTCCTAGGATAGCGGAACTAGAGGAGATATTGGAATCCTATCCAATGGAAGTCCTTAACAAGTTGGAAAAAACGTACGAAGAGAAAATCGGAGATGAAATTAATCGTATAGTCCAAGAGAAGATGAAAATGCTTGAGAAAGACCTAAAAAAGGGAATCTTTGGAGTTAGTGTGGATTTAGCAAAAACTTTCAAAGAAATTCAGGGTAGATACGAGAAACTTGTATTAGAAAATTACACACTAAAGGAGGAACTCAAGGAGAGAGAAGCCAAAATCGCTGAGTTAACTCAAGAAGTTATGTCACTTCAAAAGCAATTAGAAGTTGTTAATGAGCTGGAGAGGAAACTTAAAAGGTATAAATCACTGACAGGGGAACTTAATAAAATAAAGGGCACTTTGGCTAAGATAACTGGAATAGAGGATGTGAACCTTGCCCTGGAAGAGCTTAAGGAATATGTACCAAAGGGAAAGATCAAGACTCTAATTGATGAGACTAAAAAGTTGTTGGCCCAAATAGAAGAGTTAAAACGAGAAAATGAACGCTTAAAGGAAGACAATAAGCGCTTAGAAAGGACTATTCAAGCATTTGTAGAAAAGGATGAAACAAGTTTCAAGTTGGAGTTGTGAGTGTTTCAGTCTTTCTCCTGCTCCTTTATTGCCAACCTAGATATTCCATCTTGGACAATTTTTTGCACTAGAGGGCTGGGGTCTTCAAGCTCTTCCAGCTTTGAGAGCACAATCCTCCTGAATTTGGAGTTTTTCTCAGCTAAAGAGATTAGGGTTTCTATAGCACTTGCTCTTACTACTTCATCTTTTTCGTACAACATTGTAAGGAGTTTTGGGAGGTATGGATTTACATATACAAAATTATGTTCCCCTAGTGCTGCTACAAAGTTAAGTGCTACCAGCTTATCATTGGAATCAGTGGAAAGCAACATTTCCTTAATATCTCTCATAATTGTAGTAAGTAAGGAGGGATTGTTCCTGGCTATTTCTTCGATTACATATACCATATTTATTTTGATTTTCCAATTTCCAACATTGTAGTTGGCGAAGAGGAGAGGGATTACTCTTCTGATTAATTTGGGATTTTGTTTGGCTATTTTTCCAAAAGTTTTGGCAACTTCTTGAGTCAGAAGCGTTGCTTCGCTTTTTCTTATTATTCCCATCAACTTAGTAACGAGGGGATGATGGAGATCCTCCCTGTTTTCAATGAATTTGCTTATAACAACAAGAGCATTTTTTGCTACTATCCACAAATCATCATCTAAACTCTCAATAAGTTTGTTAAAATATTTCCCATCTTTTTCAGCTAGGAGAAAAACCTTATCTAAGTCTTCTCCAGTAGCCAGAAGTTCTCTGATATTTACCTCCTCATCCGTCATTTCACCACCACATTTGATTTTCGTGAAACTTATATATAACTCTAACTTCATGAGAATTAAAAAGGAGGGGTGGGAATGAGAAGCATGGTGGTTGTTATTATTTCCGGATTGATCCTCTCTGGCTTTATCTTTGAAATTGCAGATGCACAAGGAGGTTCTCCTATCCTATGGAAAGGTAAAGTCTGTGAGAATATAGAGTTCCAAAAAACTACTGAAAGCGTTTATATGTCAGGTGAAAAGATATACGCTGGTTGTGGGTATGTGGACAGCGTGAAGGGGGTGTTGTGGTATAAAGGAAATATCTCAGCATTTTCGAGGAATGGAACAAAACTTTGGACACAGGAAGTTGGATTTGTAAGAAAAATTGCAGATTTTAATGGTAAACTTGTAATTGGGGTTGATATAAGTAGAGGTTTGAGCAATTGGTTTGGCACTCTTGGTAAGATTTGGTTACTCTCGGAAAACGGTTCTATTTTAGTTGGCAATATAACTTTTGGTAGCTTTTTTGATTTTGACTCTGATGGGGAGTTTCTTTATATTGGAGATGGTTGGTGGGTAGGAGAGGGAAAGAGTAATGAAACATGGGGAAGAGTCTATAAGTGGAAAATGGATAGTGATAACTTCGTTGAGGAGTGGTTTGTAGAGTTAAACGGTACTATTGGACGAATTAGAGTGGGGGACATTATATATGCTGGTGCAGGGGCCCCTTCAGGTTATGTGATGAAGCATTATTTTGGGTATGTTTATGGGTTATCTAAGGATGGAAAACTTCTATGGAGACTAAATACAACTTGGTGGGTCAGAGATTTAGAATTGTGGAATGGTGATGCTCTTGTAGGGACAGGATTTGAAAACGTTGCTGGAAAACTCTATCTTATTGATAGTGCAGGCAAGATAAAATGGATGAAGGACCTCTTTTACATTGAGGACATTGAGGTTTCTAACAATGTAGCATATGTGGGCGGGATAAAAGGCCAAGAAGGAAGGTTGGCTGCCATTGACCTAACCACCGGAAATATAATGTGGGAAGCATCTTTTCCTTACCGGGTTAAAGTTATCAAGGAATATAATGGAAACCTGCTTGTAGGTATTGGAAAATTCTCTCAAAAACAAGAAGAAAACCGAACAGTGATCTACACTGAGGGTAATTTATATGTAATTTCAGCTGAAAATGGCAAAATATTGGCGGATTTTGATACTGGATACGTTAGGAGCATCACTGCAGGACAAGGGATCGCCGTAATTGGAACAGGTAGTGGAGAAGTCTATGTATTTAATCTGCAGAAAGTTATTCCCCAAAAAAGCTCAATTTGTGGGGTGGGGACGTTCCTACTACTTATGTTCACCATTCTATTATTTAGAAATAGAGATTAAAGCATTCCCATGCCGTATTTTACTAGTTTGTTTACTATTTTTTTCCCATTTTTTGTTAGGTCAACTACTTTTCTTATTCTAACTATCTTAAGAATTCCTTTGTCTATCAATCTGTCGTATATATCCTCAAGCTCTCTTTCACTTATTCCTAAAAATTCGTGAGCTTCTAAAGGATCAACACCAGAATAAAGTGCCATTAAAAGTTGCTTTTCCATCTCATCCAGCTCATCTAATTCTTTCAGTTCTCTTTCAAGTTCTTCTTGGAATTCCATTTTTATATTTGGAAACTCTTCGGCTGCCTTTAAGAGTAGTTCTAGAATGTTCCCTCCTCCATATTTAAGAAGATACCTTAAGATGTATAGTTTAACTTTTTTTTCTGGGATGTATAGATACGAGACAACACTTTCTCCATCGTAGAAATGCTTAATTTTCCAGACGCTAACGGGTTTACCATTCATCTCTACTTCTTCGATTTCCAGATCTTCCATATCTGAAAAAATTGGTATTGGTGGAGTTTCTTGGGTTGTAATCACAATGTTGATCTCCCTCTTTCCAGTTTTTGGAGACTTGTAAGAGAGAATTTTTAAATTTCCATCGAGCCATTTAGTTTCCATGTTAAGGGCCCCACCTCTAATCCTTGCCAGTTCTATTTTTACGGGAACACTATCTATCAGGACCTCAAACAACTTATGAATAAAGTCCCTAAATCGTGCTTCATCATATATTAGGAGATTTTTGCCTATTGTTAATATTACTGTGACCTCCCCCCTAGTCTCTAGATAGAACTTAAGTCCAAAATGCTCTTGTTCGGGATCGAGCTTTATTCCACCAGGTATCTTAATACCAACATCTGTGAGAGCGGAAAATGAAAAAGTGTCCTCTCCCACGACCTCTCCCATCGTGATATATTTTATTACTAGCCTTTCATACTCAATAACTGCAATTGCCTCTCTCCAGTTTATCTTGCTCCTACCTTTCCATGAAGAGTGTATTGCAACTTTTACTCTGGTGGTCCCTATTGCCATGCTTTTTCCCTCATATCATTCTTAATTCCTCAAGTTGTCTTTCAACTCCCTCCAATTTTTTTTGGAGTCTTTCTACTTCCTTACTAAGTTTGATCTCCAAAGGCGTAATGGCAGGGTTTTCGTTTCTGCTTTCTATAAGTCTATCTAAAACCTCAATAGCACCGTTAATAGTACTAGTTATCTTTATTAAAGCTTCCTCTGGTGGAAGTTCCAGTGATTTTTTGTCTTTAGTTTTGATTGTGATGGGAAGTTTGGTCGTGGCGATGTATTTTATTAGCAACTCGAGATGCTCTTTGTCTTTAGAAGATGGAAATCGAGTAAGCCACAGCCGTTTAAAGTCCTCTAATTCATTTAGAATCTTAATTAGAAACATGTTATATTCCTCAGCAGTTACATACCCCAATGCGTACCCCTTTGCAACATCATGCAGTGTAATCAATCTCTCTTTCTTTTGCTTGGCCTCCACCATAATGTTGCTTACCTTGGAATCTATGGCCTCTCTAAGCTTTTTTAATAGTTCTTTTTCGTTTATTTCTTCTTTTTTAGTTTTATTGCTTTGGGGTGTTGGTGCTGAACTTGGCATTTCATCATGTTTGGGTGGTACTTTCATCATCTCGTAAAGCTGTTCATATTGGGTACTTACTATTTTGGAGACTAGTACTGCGGCAGTAACTATCCCTACTATCATTCCCACTAATACTACACCCAGTGTTCCAATATCCATTTTAATCCCCCCAAAATGGATAGTAAAAAGTGGATCTTAATTTAAAAACTCTAGATTTAAGATTCTTAACAGCATTTATCAGGTCTTTTTCTGCTCGATTGAGTTCCCTTATTGCTGTTTTTTGTTCCTTCACTGTTGAGTTAACTTCTTCAGCACTTGTAGCTAAATTCTCGAGAGCCTTTAAGGCCCTATTTAGATCTTCTTGGGTTCTAGGCACTAGTTCTTTGGTTTGTATCAATTTGAGTTCAGTGTCGTGTATAAGCTCTGCTATTGATTTAAACTCTTCTAGAAGGGCAACTTTATACGTTGGATAACTCTTAATGTACTTGTTGTTGGTTTGGATTATTATGGTAGAAACAATCCTTTCTAAGCCCTTGATCTCATCAAAAGGTCCTTCAAAACTTTTTGCTATTTCATAAGCAGTTTTACCACTTAGTTTTCCTTCTTGCTCGATTATTGGCTTTTTGGGTTCTTTTATGATATTTTTCCCCATTTGGTTCTGTGTGTATAACGTCATTCCTCTGAATATTGTTACCAGTATCATTATTCCAACAATGTTTACCAACACAAGCTCTTTCTTAAACTGCATTTTCCCACCTTATATTATTTTTTCAAGGACTTTTCCATTCGAGACTTTCCTTAGTTTTACTTTTCCGGTTCTGAGATTGAGGGAGATAGTCCTACCACCTTTGCTCCCAGTATCCTCTGCTATAATCCGGATTCCAAGTCTTTTTAGCTCTTTTTTAGCAGTTTCAACGTTTCTATTCCCTATTCTTAAATTTTCGCCTGTAACGTTTTCAAAGATGTGGGCACCTCCAAACAGTTTTGCCTCTAATCTTCTTTTGAGACCCCCCAGTTTAATCAAATCTTTAAGAAGCAGTTCCAATCCTTTATCTACATATTTTGCCGGATTTCCTTTGTTTCCGTAGTACTTTGCCTCTGGCAGCAGTGCGTGTAGCATACCGCCTGCTTTGGTAACTGGGTCGTAGAGAGTTATTCCTACACATGACCCTAATCCATAAGTAGTTATCATACCCTCTCCTTTTCCTACTGCGTAATCACCTATTCCTACCTTTATCTCCTGCAAGATCATCCCTCTTTGATTTCTTTTTCTAAACGTGTTATTATTTTTCTAAGAGAATCTTGTGTAGGCACCAAGTAGAAGTAACTTTCTATACCTCCGTCAGCTTTTTTAAATTTGTTTGTGAACATAACAACATCCTCTATTTCCCTTAATTCTCCAGAAGATAGCTCTTTTTCGATATCATAGAGATATGAGGCTTGGAGTGGGGGGGTTAATGAAACTGATTCTCCGATCAAAATGGACAGGATATCCGTGTATACTGATATTAAAATGTTTCCGATCTCCATAATAGCGGATTTGCCCATTTCATCAAGTTCATCGATTTGGGCAGGATCAATCCCCATTAAGGTTGCTGCTAGTAATATCGCACTCTCTTTAGGGAACTGGAGAATTGCAAGGCCAGTTAATCCTTCGGTAATATTAAACATGACAACAAAACTCTGAGATATGCCATTTTCAGCGAGAAGCTTTAGAAACTCGATTCTTTTTATCATATGGACTTTTGGAACCTCCATCTCTATTGGTTCACCCAGCATCTGGGAAAGGGAGGTTATTCCATGGGAAATCGCTATGTTTGAGGCCTCTCTAAAGATATCTTTCTCCCATTCTGAAAACTTCATTATAACCCCTCCATTAACTTATTGACAATTTTTTTCATATCTTCTAAACGAGGTAATATGAAAAACTTCTCGTGAAATTCTATTTCATCTACAGAGATGCTAGTTCCAATTAGGATTACATAATCGCAGTACTGGACAATGTCTATTATTGCAAAATTAAGCACTGCTGGGAGAAAATCTATGGCTAGTTTGGGAGGGGTCTGGTCTATTATTATTCCCAAGAACTGTGATAGAGCTGTGGCAAACGATGAAATCAGTATATTTCCTACTTCCATTATTGCAGATTTTGCCATTTCGTCCATCTCTTTTGTATTTCCTAGGTCTTGTCCCATGATTATATCATAGAGTTTCATGGCGTCTTGAATATCTGTTACAAAAAATGCATGTCCATTGAAATCTTTTCCAAGTCCTACATATACAACAGCTTTTATGTCCTCTCCAAGCTCCATTGGGAGGTGTTTTATACTGTGTATCTTAAGATCTGGGACTTTTACGTCTACAGGTTTACTAATCATCTGACTAAGGGCATCTGCTGCATGGGATGCACCTATATTGAAGGTTTCTAGTAAAGCACTCTTCTCAAGTTCCCCTAAATTTTTAAGGTATTCTTCATAATCCACCGGATATCCCTCCAAAGAGGTTATTTATGTCGATTATCAATACTACTCTACCATCTCCGAGAATAGTTGCTCCGGCAAATTCTCTTATATTTGATAGCATTTTTCCAAGGGATTTAATAACAATATCTTTCTTGTTGAGAAGTTCATCAACGCCTATAGCGACTTTTTGGGCCCCTACATCTACAACTATTGCGGGGAATTTGTTTTTCTCCATGTATTCGACTCCAAAGAGCTCATGAAGCATGACTACGGGAATAATTTCCTCTCTGAGTACAATTACTTTCTTTCTTCCTATTGTTTTTAATTGGTTGGCTTTTATTTCAATGGTTTCTAGAATGTTGTTTATTGGGATCGCGTAGGTTTCATCCCGTATTTTTACAAGTAGAGCTTGTATTATGGCCATGCTTATGGGCAGTTTTAAAATAAATGTTGAACCCTTCCCAATTTCACTCTTTACACTTATACTTCCATTAAGGGTTTTTATTACGTCCTGAACGACATCCATCCCAACTCCTCTACCTGACACATCGCTGACCTTCTCTGCTGTGCTGAACCCGGGTAAGAAGATTAGGTTTATGGCATCCTCTGGTCGCATTTCTGCTGCCTGTTCGGGTGAAATAAGTCCCCTTTCAACGGCTTTTTTCTTGACTTTCTCAGGATCTATACCTTTACCGTCATCTTTAACTATAATTAAAATATGGCTCTTTTCCCTCTTTGCTATAAGTTCAACTCTACCCGTTCGTGGCTTACCTTTTGCTATTCTTTCCTCAGGAGCTTCAATTCCATGGTCTACGGCATTCCTGAGGAGATGTACCAAAACATCTCCAAGCTTCTCTAGAATAGTTCTATCCACTTCTATATTGCTTCCTTCCATCTTAAACTCTATTTCTTTGCCCAATTCTCTTGCAAGCTTCCTTACCATTCTTGGGAATTTATTAAAGACTTCTGCAACTGGTGTAAGACGCATTTCCATGATTTCATCTTGGAGTTCAGTCATTAGATGGGATGTTGTTGATAGAGCCTCTAGAAGCTCTCTATCGCCTAGTCTTTCTGCTATTTGTTCTAATCTGCCCTTGTTAATGACGAGTTCTCCCACTAAATTCATCAGATTGTCTAAGTATAACACATCAATTTTTATCATTTTGGAAATTTTTACTTTTCTTTCATTGTTCGATGAGGAGGGTGTTCCTATACTCATTTTGCTTTTTTCAGAGTATTGACCTATTACTTGATTAAGTTTATTCCCTTCAAAAATCTCTACATTCTCAATGTTGGGATGCTTTAGTATAAGTTGCTTTATCCTCTCCTTTTCTTCCCTTGTTTGTAAAAGAACTGCAAAATACTTTCCATCAATAAGTTCCTCTTTCTCTATTTTATTCATTTCTGGGACTATTTTTTCTATAATCCCTATTTTTTCGAGATCTTGAACTACAAGAAAACTCCTCACTCCCTTTAATGGGGTGTCTTTTCCAACGGTGATCTTAATTGTATACTTATTTATATTACTTCCAGAATCTTTGTTTTCTGACTCCTCTTTTTCAATATTCTCTACTACAATTTCTTTAACTTCGGGATGCCTCATTATCTTTTTCTTTATTTCCTCGGGAGGGAGTGATGTTATTACAGTAAAGTTAAGGGAGTCCCCAGTAAAATTGCCGTCTTCGATTATCGTTCTCTCAGGAAGTGTGTTGGAAACCTCGCCGATCTCTTCTAGGTCTGTAAGAATCAAGAATGCCCTTACATTCTTTAATTGAGCATCTTCATGGAAAATTACTTTTATATTGTAGATATTACCATTTGTTTGCGGGATACTCTTAACAGTATTTTCTTTTTTGTCTGTTTCTTTTTTTGATTCGAGTTGGGGAGATATCTCACTCTTTGGCGGGTTTTTTCCTAGTAGTTTATCAACTCTCTCAAACAACAAACTCACGTCCACATTTTTATCTCTTGCTCCAGCTTCAATGTTGTATATCATCTTTTCAATTGCATCAAGGAAATCTATCACGAGATCAACGACTTCAGGAGTTACCTCAATCTCCTCGTTTCTAACGGCATCGAGGAGATTTTCCATCTTGTGTGCAGTTTCGCTGAGTTCCATAAACCCCATTGTGGCAGCAGTTCCTTTCAATGTATGAGCGTCCCTGAACACTTGATCTATGAGATATCTTTTTTCTCTTTCATCTCCACCTTTCTTTACTATCTCTTCTAGTGTTATAACTGCATTGCTTATGCTGTCGATCCTATCTCTTGCATCTGCTAAGAATTCATCAAGATATTGGGAGAGATCTTCCATAAGAATCACCTCGTAAGATTTTCTTTTCAGCCATCACGACAGCTTCGTTTATTTTATCCAATGGGACAACATGATCAACAACTCCCAATTCTATGGCTGCTCTGGGCATTCCAAAGATAATGGATGTTTCCTTATCTTGAGCTATTGTTATCCCTCCTCTTCTTTTTATTTCTGCTAAACCCTGCGCTCCGTCTTTTCCCATACCTGTCATGACGACTCCAACTGTTTTTCTACCAAAAATCTTTGCAGCACTGATCATCATTGGATCCGCTGCAGGTCTGACTCCGTGTATTTTTGGTTTCTTATTCAAAGTAATTCGGGGTTTTTTAGCTCGCATCACAACTTCTATATGGTAACCCCCAGGGGCTAAGTAGGCCTTTCCTTCTTCCACAACATCGCCTTCTTCGGCTTCTTTTACCTCAATTCTCGAAACATTATCAAGTCTTTGGGCAAAAGACCTGGTGAAACCGGGGGGCATGTGTTGAACTATCAATATTCCAGATTTTATATCTGCAGGTAACTTTGGAATCACTCGCAAAAGAGATTGAGGGCCACCTGTAGAAGCGGCGATTGCAATCACACTTTTTGCAACATCTTTTTTCATTCGAATTTTCTTTTGGGATTCAAGTAATCCTAATCTTCTAAACTTTAGAAATCTTGGCGGCACTCGAGCTGCCTCTTTTATTTTGGCAAGTATCTCAGATTTAAGTTCGCGTATTCCAGTAGAAATATAAGAGGATGGCTTTGGTATAAAGTCAACGGCCCCATATTCTAAGGCCCTGATAGTTGCTTCTGCACCTTCTTGGGTGAGGGAGCTTATCATGATGACTGGAGTAGGATACTTGTTCATTATGAATTTTAAGGTGTCTAAGCCATTTAGTTGGGGCATTTCAATATCCAGAGTTATAACATCTGGTTTCAATGTTCTAACAGCTTCTATAGCTTCAATGCCGTTTTTGGCCTCACAGCATACTTCAAGCTCTGGGTCTGAATTTATCATGTCTTTTAATACTCTTCGAATGAATGGTGAGTCATCGACCACTAGTACATTGATTTTTTTGGTCACTTGTTAGTCCCCCCCGTTAGGAGGAGAGTACTCGATTTATTTCCTCTATAACTTTAGGGGCTTGGAATGGCTTCACTATGTATCCCTTTGCACCACTTTTTAGAGCCTCCATTACCTTTGCTTCTTGCCCTACGGCTGTTATCATGATAATCTTGGCATTTGGGTCGATTTTCATTATTTCTTTTACTGCATTTATTCCATCCATTTCCGGCATAACAATGTCCATGGTTACTAAATCAGGCCTTAATTTTTCATATTTTTCAATAGCCTCTTTTCCATTCCCGGCTTCTCCAACTACTTGGTGCCCAGCTTGGAGGAGTATCTTTTTCACTAACATTCTCATAAAGGCTGCATCATCTACGACCAAGACTTTAACCATATCGGTTCACCTCCAAGTTTTTCTTGTAAACTCGTGATAATAAATCATACATCTTAAAGAGGGCAGATGAACTTCCAAGGATAGTTTCGGTTTTTCCGAGTATTAAATAGCCGTGGTCCTCCAGAGCATCGTACATCTGTCTAAAAACCTTTTCTTGGGCCTCTTTTTTCATGTAGATTAGGACATTTCTTAGAAATATAACATCAAATCCTTTGGGGTATATTTTACTGAACAGGTTAAATTGCTGGAATCGTACTAGTCTTCTAATTTTTGGGAGGACTCTATAAAATTCATCACTTTTTAGAAAGTATTTATTTACAAGATTCTTTGGGATGTATTTTTCTACGATGTCACTTGGATAAACACCTTTACTTGCTATTTGAAGGGCCTCTCGGTCTATATCCGTTGCTAAAATTGATATTTTAAACCCCCCAAGGTTCTCTCCTAAAACCTCATAGAAACTCATAGCTATAGAATACGGTTCTTGTCCGGTAGAACATGCAGCACTCCAGATTTTTATAGATGTGTCACGATTCTCTTGCTTATAATGGACGAGCTCTGGAATTATTTTCTTTTGGAGAGTTTTCCAGATAAGAGGATCCCTAAAAAACTCTGTTACATTTATTGCAACTGTTAGAATCAAATTGTTCAGCTCTTGGCGATTCTTTTTTAGTAGTCGATAGTACTCCATAGTGTCTGAAATTCCTAATTTTCTTATTCTCGCTTGAATTCGTCTTTTTAGGTAAGCCTCCTTGTACGCATCTCCACTAACTCCTAAATGGTTAAATAGTTCGTTTTTTATAAGTTCGTATCCTCGATCTTTTGATGTCATGTTTTTGTCACCTGTGGTTGGAAATTTTTTAATAGTCTATTAAAACCTTTATTAGGTTACATAATATTTTATGAAAATACCTAAAAATTCTTTATGTGTATATATTTATGTATGTGATAGTGCAGGTTTTGAAAAAAGTTATAACCTTTGCTAACAATATCCTCCATAACATTTATTGGGAGGTCGATGGTGATGGGGGAAATCCAAGTAGTTGCTTTCCGAGTAGGGAATGAGGAGTTTTGTCTGGATATCTCGAGGGTTAGGGAAATAAAGGAGATGATGCCGATCACCCGGGTACCAAATGCTCCTGAATATACAGAGGGTGTGATGAACCTTAGAGGCCAAATAACTACCGTGGTAAACCTCAAGAAAAAACTTGGCTATTATGAAGATGAGTCTCTAGATAACAAAAAGATAATCCTCGCTGAAGTAAGAGATGAAGTAATTGGAATAATCGTTGATGCAGTTTCGGATGTGGTAACTCTAACTGGTGATCAGGTTGAAGATCCCCCTAAAACGTTAGTGTCAAAGGTAGATACTCGTTTTATAAAAGGCATAGCAAAGATAAATGACGAAGGAAGGTTGCTTATAATGATAGACCTTGACAAACTCTTTGGAGAGGAATGGTAATCAAAACTCTAGCTCTTGTAAAAGATTTTCTAATTCTTTTTGTGATCTGGTTGTGGGATCGTCAATGTTTTTTTGACCTAATCTAGACATAATCTTTTCCAGTTGCATTTCCAGTTGTTTTAGCTCTTTGAACTGGGTATTAAGCTTTTCATAGAACTCTTTCTCTATTGGTGTTATTGGGATCGGAGTATCCAACATTTTGGCTATTCTATCTACTTCTTCTATCATCAAATATATGCGGTGATGGATCTCTATAAAGCTCTTTTCTGGATTAAGCTCTACTATTCGTCCGTTTCTTTCTATTTTCATGGGAAGTTCAAGGCGTTTTATTTCCACTATGATTTTCCTAAAGTGTCTGTAAATTTCCTCTTCTGGGTGAGAAACTACAACAATCTTTCTTAGATTCTTGAGAAGCTCTAC
>Ga0190360_1001233_pt1 | contig 13337 bp, 10 predicted proteins | sample 48721834_MG_FD_161271 | JGI IMG/M metagenome (GOLD analysis project Ga0190360, IMG submission 161271) | Hydrothermal vent microbial mat bacterial communities from Southern Trench, Guaymas Basin, Mexico - 4872-18-3-4_MG | ecosystem: Environmental > Aquatic > Marine > Hydrothermal vents >... | reverse complement strand
TAACCCCAATCTATAATTATAGTATTAATTTCACGGACAAATTGAAGAGTATTTTTTGTGAAATATTCAATTCTTTATTGATACCTATAAAAAAAGAAATAACTCCAATTGCAGATAGCCTTTTTAGACATGATTTAGGAAAATATTTATATGAGCATTCATTAAAAGTTATCAATCAAAAACTACAAGAAATAGAAGAATTATAAAGTTTTTTTAAGTGATAAATCGGAATGCAAAATTTCTTTTTCTTAAAAGCAGATAGACCTATGTGGCCTGCTTCAGCTAATGTGTTTGTAATTAAAGACTGTGAAGGCTTAATCTTAATTGATGTTGGGTGCGGTCTTAAAAAATTTATTCGTAAATTGTATCAACAATTTAAAATAAATAGTTTAGACATAAAAGATATTCATTCAATAGTAATTTCACATGCGCACCCTGACCATATGGGTGGAATTTCGTGGATATTTAAGGATTTAAAGAGATTTAATATTGAATTTTCAGATATAAAAATATATATCAATAAAATAGAAAAAAGAATCGCTCAAAATATTAACTTATTAAATTTATATTTTGATGTCCCATTAATATCCAAATACTACAATTCAGATTCAGAGCATAATTTAAAGAAAATTTCTGATATAAACGATAATTTCAAAATTCTATGTGCGATGTCTCAATTACCGGAAGATTGCAATATACAGACTTTTGACGATGATGATATACTAAATTTTGGCGATTATAAATTTAAAATATTGACTACTCCTGGACATGCTCCCGGTCACACTTCTTTTTTTGAACTTGATAGACATTTTCTCCTTTCTGGTGATTTAATTGGTGAAAAAGGGACTGCATGGTACAGTCCCAGCTCGGGTGGAGCTATTGGTTATCTTGACAGTCTAAAAAAAATTGAAAAATTAAGTGTAAGTAGTGTCTATCCTGCCCATGGAAATAAATTTTACAACATCAAAGAGCGTATCACTCAAATTCGTAATAAAATATTATTAAAAGACCAGAAAATCATGGAAAAACTCGAGAAATCTCCGCAAAAATTAATTAATTTGGTTAAATTATTTTATAACGATTCTCTCGCCCAGATCTTTCCAGGAGTTGCAATAATTGAAAGTCATTTAATAAAATTAGAAAAAGAAGGTAAAATTCTAAGAAATGGTGAAAAAGTGTATAAAATTTAGATGCTCCTCAAAATTTAATTTATAATTGATAATTCACACCTGGTTTAAGTCCTGAAATCCTGAATATTTTGTCTTTATCAATTAATTTTTTAAAAAATTTAATATCGTAATTTGAATAAAAAATTGGCTCCAAAAAATCCTCGGGATCTTGAAGTTTTCTTGTTAATCTTTTTTGAAATTTAAAATTGTTTTTGATAATATTTGCAAGTTGTGTATGATTATAAATTCGGTAATAAAAAGTGATCCCGACATTATTTGGTCGCGTTTCTTTAAAGAATTTTATCATTTTAATTATTGATTCTTTTGGTTCACCTGGATAACCACATAATAAATCAATATCTAATTGTATGTTATATTTTTTACAATAATTTATAATGTTTTCAAGATCTTGATAAGAATAATTATTTAATTTATGAAATTTTTCATAGCTATCAACTGATAATGTTATTAGATAGGCATTTGAATCATGTAATAAACGAAATAAATGTTCATTATAAGGTGATGGTTTCATATACAATGTCCATTTCAATTTTAACCTTGCTTCTATTAATTTCTCACAAAATTTTATAGAATAAGCCAAATCGTCATTAAATTCAGAATCACATAGATGAAAATGGTCAAAACCATTCGTTATTAAAAACTTTAATTCTTCAATTATATTGGGTATTTTTTTAAAATGGAGTGGGTTCTTTGCTTCTATACAATATGGGCACAAACCGGAACATCCTTTATGAGTTTCAAACCCTACTATACCCCCATCTGAAATGTATTTTTTATAATCGACATCTTTTCCACGATAATGTATTAAATCATAATCCGGGATAAATTGCCAGCCATTTAATATATTTTTTTCTAGTTTATTTTTTTTCCATTTGTCTAAAAAATCTGTAAAAGCTTTTTCTCCTGGACCTACAATTCCATAATCAGCTCTTAAATAACTTAAAATTTCCTCGGGCATAGCAGTAAATCCAGCTCCCCCTAATATAACTGGAATACCGTAATTTTTTATTATTTCTACAATTTTTTTAATTCTGGGTAAATAAAACTTATTTCTATAATATGAGCTCAAATCTATATTCCTGATTGTAATCCCTGCGATATCATAGGTATTTTCTTGTAAAATATTCTGCAATTTTTTCAGTGGACGAGTTTCAAAACATAAATCAAGAATTTTCACAGAATAGCCGTCTTTCATGAGATAGGTTTTTAAATATTCTAAGCCAATTGGAATTACAGGTGGGTGTTTCATATCATTTGGGTTTATTAACAATATATTTAGCAAATTTCATCATTTCTCATATTTTATTTCGTAATATCAATGAAGAATTTTATAAATACAATTTAAATTTTATTTTCTTACAATTTTATTATCTTACCTTCTTTTGCAGATCTATAAGCTGCATCGATTACCTCATGTGCTTTTAATGCCGATTCAAAGCCTGTTTTTGATTTTTTCATTTCATAAACTGCTCGAATAAATTCAAGGTCTTCATAATAATACGGAAACAACAGATAATTTGGATTAATCCCTTTTTTCTCACAAATTTGTTTTTGGACTTTATTTGGGTCTAACTTTTTTGTTTTTCTATTGATCCGGGTTATAATTTTAATTATTTCTGATATTTCAATTTTTATCCATCCTTTTTCAAAAAATATTTCGATAAGTCGTTCATCTCGTCTCGGAATATTATGCCAGCAGCTTGTTAAAGTACCTATTACATTATTTTCTAATTCATAGCTTAATATTCCCAAATCTTCTACGTTATATTTTGAAAAATATCTTGTATTACAATAAACAGACTTAAATTTGCCACCAATTGCCATTAAAATATCTATATCATGGATTGAATGTTCAATTAAAGTACCTCCACCTGAAACATTTTTATCAGACCTCCAAAAACTTCCATATTTACCTCCAATAGGGAATGTCTGATCATTTCTGAACATTATTGTCATCATTTTGCCCAATTCTTCATTATTTAATAATTCATCTTTAAGAAACTCAAAAATAGGCGAATATCGTATCACAAAACCTACTTGTGAAATAGGACTTGAATGTTTAGCAGCATTACACATTTCTTTTACATCATTCAAGTTTGTTGCTAACGGTTTCTCACAAAAAATATTTTTACCTTCTTTTAGTAATTTCAATACATATTCTTTGTGAAACTTTGTCGGAGTACAAATATACACCGTATTAATAGTTTTGTCCTTAATAACATCCATTGGGTCATTGCATATTTTTTCAATATTATTTTTTATACAAAACTTCTCTAATCTATCTTTGTCTACATCTGTTGCTGCAATTACTTCAATTGGAAATATTTCATCTTCTATTAGGGACATTAAACTTCGCATATGAACATTTGCAATCAACCCAGTCCCTATAAAACCAATTTTAATCTTTTTCATATTAACGCCTTACAATCTTGTAATTCTAATAATAATTATATAATCTTTACATCTATTATTTGATATCATTTATTTATCTATTTTAAAGAAATCGTATGTATATTTTTAATTATTTCATTTTCCAAAAAAAGTATTATTTTTTAATAAATTAGTTGAATAATTTCAATTCAGAAGGGATCAGTGATATTAAGTTAAAAAATAAAGCGAAACATCTTCATATTTTATAGAATAAATGTTAATAATTTTTTAATAAAAAAATAAAAGAAAAAAGAGGTGTTTTGTCTATTCAGTTCTTTTAATACCTATTAAAATAAAGATAGGTGCTAAAATCCAAATTATGTGGCCTATAGGACCTGTGATAAAAGCAGAGCCCTCCAAATTAACGAGCCCAATAATCACAAAGAACAGCACACCTATGGCAATGATAATTACGCCTAAAATAAAAAATAAAATCCTTCGTTTTTCGTTTTTATCCGAGATTTTTCGATAAATTACAAATAACTCATAGACACCAATAAAATAAACTATTATTTGAGCTAATATCATAATTGCAGATGGAATATTAAATTGTGTATGGACTGTTACTGGATTTAAATTTATCTCTTTAATTATTTGGTCAAATATAATGGTCGGTATTACTAAAAGAAAATATCCTCCTAACATTATAAGCAAAGTCCTCTTCTCTTTAGCTCGAGCTTCTCCAAACCTAATTATTATACTTGCATATAAAAACCCAAACGCTAAAACACCACCTGCAGCGACAGCAATATCTCTGAGAATATTTGCAATCATAGGTATCGTCGCCAAGCCTGAATTCACGCTTATATATCCAAAACTAAATGGTTCGATATGTCCAACAGGAAATAATATCGCATCTAAAAGTATATATACAACCCAGCCACTAAGAGCAATAAAATATGTTCTATTTAAAATATAGCCTCTCTTTTTCCGGTATATCGTAATTGCACAAAATAAATAAACAAAAACTTCAATCACTTTAAATGTTATCATATATAGATCTTGGTTTAAATCTGCCATTCTAATATCATCCTTAATCTTAAATTTCTGATTAAATTATGTATATAGTTTTATCTTAAAATATTTCTTTTAGCCTAATATTTAGTTCCTTAAATTAAAGTTTGTCTTATTCCTTTAATATTTTTTTATTAATTTTTTAGGACCAAATTTTTATAAATACTTTTTTAAAATAAAACTGATTTCTGAAAAGAAAAGATGTTTTTATATTGTTTTTACTTAAATAAATAACCGTTAGATGAGAGAACTGTTATAAATAAAATTCTAATTCTATAAAAAAAATAAAAAATGAAGTTAAATATTTTAATAATATCGCTCTTTAGTCCCTAATAGCCAGAAAATACCTAATACACTACCTATTACGCAAACTATTTGTATAAAGAATAATAATGAAATCCAAGTGTTGGTAGTAATTGCAGTTATCATCCCTGTAATTGATGTTATAGCAATGAATACTAATACCAATAAGCCCATTCCCCATGCCCACTCTTGTTCCGCATTCAAGCCAATACCAGAAATTAGGGCTCCGGCTCCAATTATAATCTGATATGTCCCACCGAGTGTAGATAATATGGTCAACACATCAGAAATCCCTGGATAAGCAGTTATCCCAGTTATCCACCCTGGTAAAAATGCACCGAACCATTGAGTGATTGCTTGAAACACATAAATACCACCAAGAATTATTAAAAAGGCATTTAAAAGCTCATTACTATCGGGAATATCATTTATATCCTTAAAATGATATCTACAATATGCATTATATTCACAAGTATTCGATTTCTTTTTTTTCTCGGTCATTTTAATCCCATTAATGTTATTTTTTTATTTCAACCTATCTTTATTTTTACAAAGAATTTTATATAAGATATAGATATATTAATTTAATTTTTGTACTTTAACTATTTATTCTTTAATATTCTTTTTGAAAAATAAAAATAAATCCACGCAAATTGGTGTTTTTATTTGAAAATTTTGTTTATTAGTGCTCATCCAGATGATTTAGAATTATGTATTGGAGAATTTATATATCGGTTAAATAAAATCCATGATATTTTGATAGTAAGTGCTACCCGTGGAGAATGGGGGACTGTTAATAATAAGTTAAAAGGTAAATGGTTAGCAAAAATACGTGAAAATGAGTTAAAGGATGCTGCATCTGTCCATGGAGTAGGACCTAAAAAAGTGAAATTTTTCAATTATGTGGACGGTGGCATTAAATTTCAAGATCAAATTATCAATGAACTAAAAAAATTTATTTTAGAAAATAAATTTGACGCTATTTTTGCCCCCGAATATTATTATACTTATTATTTTCATCCAGACCACGTGAATTTAGGAAAAATTTTTCTTTATAATATTTTTAAATTAAATAAACACTCTAGACCAAGGTTATTTTTCTACCATTCAATTTATAATAACCGGTTTATAAAAGTAAACATGCGACGGACTCAAAAGGCAGTTATGAAACACAAAACTCAAATTTTAATAATCGGATTTTTCATAGCACTTCGTCCCATAATCAATTTATTCAACGGAATACTGTCAAAAAAACTTCCATTTGCTGAAGCAGTCCGCGAAGTTGATTTTGAAAACGAATTGCAATTAAAATTACCTTTTAAGTATAAAATTTTATTTAACGCATTGAAAATTGGCAAGATATTTGAGAGACCCTGGACGGCTGAAGAAGATCAATTATGACCCAAACCTTCTTTTAAATCTTGTAATTTATCCCGTTTATTTCTATATTTGGATTATAATCCTCATTTTTTTACTCCTAATTATTTTTCTTAAAATGAAAATGTTATAGCCAATAAATACGCTCTTTTTAGTTTAAAAAATAGGGCCAAGTAATTTTTTAAATTAATTTTAGGTTTATCATTGGATTATAAGCATTTATTAGAAACAACCATAAATATGATGGATTAATACAATTCTTTAAATTCTATTAATTCAATATTATTTACAAATAAAAACTATTAAAGTCCTTATAAAAAAGAGGTAATTTGATTTGTTAAAACATGAAACAGAAAAATACAAAATAGAGGAAATTAATGGTAAATTGGTAGGTTATGAAAAAGAGCACCAGGTATTAAAAAGTAATAACGAAGTCCTTATACAAGATTTAAGTGATGATTTTTATAAATCCGTTCTGGACGGTCTTAATAAAATTAAAGCCGACCACATAATTAATCCGGGAGATTATGTTGCTATAAAAATCAATCTTGGTGGTGGGATACACCATGTCCCTTCAACGTATTCTGATCCAAAAATTTGTGAAGCTATTATTCGCGCAGTAAAGGAACTTGGTGGTATTCCTTTCGTTTGTGAAGCTAATATGCGGGCTCACAAAATGGACGATAAAATGTTAAAAATACGCGGATATTATGATATGTTGCAAAGAAACAAAACAAAATTCGTGAACCTCTCTTACATAGGGACAATAGAGATGAAATGTATCGGTCTGGATGTCAAATTATTATTACCTAAGATTTTATTTTATGATAACGTAAAAATTATTAGTTTCGCACCCCCAAAACCGCACTGGGAATGCGGAATTAGCTGCTCCCAGAAAAATATGTATGGTGCAATTGCAGAGAGACGAAAAAGTATCTATCACCGAAAATTTGATCGGATTGATAAAACAGTAGCTGCAGCAGCAAGGTTAATGTCTCCTGATATCAATATTTTAGGGTGTCAAAATTTATGTGTTGGGACTGGACCTCACTTTGGAGAACCTGTCCCTTTCAATAAATTAATAATTTCAGAAGATATGGTCTATGGGGATAAATTATGCTCGGAAATATTTGGATATCCATATAAATTTGTTAAATATGCAATGATAAATACTAATAATGTTGATGTTTCCTATAAATTACACCCGGAATCTTCTGAAATGTCGCAGGAAATCTTGGATTTAATTAAAGAAAAATCGATTTATATGAAAGAAGTAAATTTCTGGAAACGATTTCTTCATTTTCAATATTTTGTGCCCCATGATTTTCAATACCATTTTTATCCGCCATTTGAATTTTTATTTACGGAAATAAATAAAAGATTTTTTAAAAATAGATGAATAAAATTTAGCCAAATAGTTTTAAATTGAAAATTGTAAAATATCCGGTTATTAGATAAGTATTAGGACAAAAAAAAATTTGAATAAATAACAAAACTTCAATAAATAGTTAAATTTTTTGCCTTTTAATCCTTCTTCTGGTAGCTGGATTTGTACTTTTAATTTGGTTTAATATAGTACCAAAAGAATCGTCCGGTCTTAAAAGTCTTTTAAGAAATATTCCAGTTCGACCGATTTTGTCTCTTCTTTCAAGAACTCTAATTCTTTCCAGGATCGTATCAATTTTTATTTTTAAATTTTTGGCTATTATGCTTGCATTATCTGTCGTTATCCTGAGCTCTTTATGCCCATTTTCTGTAGGATAAATATACAGTAATTGTTTATTAATTCCTGGAGTTCTAATAAATTTGTCTGAATTAATTTTATCAAATGACAATGATCCACCAAAATAATAGAATTCTTCTTCTCGTGGATATAACGGGATTAATGGGAATGAAATGTTTATATCATAATATACTAAAACACCTTTAATAGCTGACAAAGGAGTTGCTTGGACAATCCACTTTTGAAATGGATCTCCTAAAATATTTGTAATATGAAATTCGTTGATTGGCTTTAAGAACATTATATCTATGTCACTTTTTGGGTGGACATCGCCTCTTGCGATACTTCCATATATAATCGGGTCAAATCTACTTAGCAATTGCATATAATTAAATGCTTTCTCTCTCAATTTGCGAAAAAGAGACCAATGCTCTTTACTATATATCTTTACATCGACATGATATTTATTTTTAACTTTTTCTCTCATATTTTACTCGGAAAATTTATTATGTCTTAAATTTATCAATTCAATTTTAATTAAATTCAAAAACTGAATATTATTATTAAAAAGTTTTCAATATTTAAAAAATTGGTGGATCAGATTTTCTAATTTTTGTTGAATGAACAAATTTTAATGAGTTTTATAAATATAGAAAATTAATTAAAAATAATGAGAATATATATAAAAGAATTAAATATTATATTGATTCATATAAAAAATAAGTTAAAATTTTCAATTTGAAATAAAAATTTAAAGAAGGTTTTATAAATGGCTATATCATCGAGAAAAAAGAATTGGATTGGCGGTATAATCATAGCTTTAATTGGTGTACTTATTGCGTGGTTTATTCTATACGGTTTTTTATTACAATTAAAAATTCTACGACAAATGTATTCTGTTAAAGCACTAGTTGACTATTTATCGATACTATTTTTAAACGGTAATGTATTTCTAGCGTTCTTTATAACTTTTGGAATTGCAGCTTGTTCTTCAATTGGATTTACATTTTTGTTAGCTTCTTTTGATAAAGCGATGAAAAAATCAGTAAAGAAGCACAAAAAGACGTTTATAATAATATTTCTCATCTATAGTGTTATATATGGTTTTGCTGGAATTTATTCACTGGCACCAATTTTATTTTATTTACCAAATACTAATGCAATGAGTTTTATTTCAGTATATTTAATTCCCACAGGTAGTCCATCAGCGGTCACACCATCAGTTTTAGAGGCATTGCAATTTTACTATATGTACGAAGTGTCCATCATTGGGATTATACTGATTAGTATCATTATCCCTCTCATTATTTCTATAATTTTAGATATTGGATATGCAAGACCACCAGCAGCTATAAGTAAGATATTTCTGGTGATTTCGATTTTCTTGTTTAATTGGACATTATGGCTACCTTTTTCGGAAATAAATGCAGCAAGTCCTACAGTATTTTGGTTGATATGGTATTCAATAATTGTATGTCTTTTTGGTACTTTTATTTTCGCTATTATTCAAAAAGTAAAAAAATACGGTAGTGACGAATTTGGGAGTAAAATTAATCGTTTTAAAGGGATTGGGGCTATTATTATAATTGCAATTATAATTTTTATACCCGTTATTAGTTTAAGTGCCTATTATGGTATCTTCTGGGACGCAAAATATCCCACATGGCAATATCCGTCCACCGAACAGCAAATTGAAAACGCTCAATGGGGTGCTGGTGTCATGCCATCTCAATTGACATATAAAAACATGTCAGAGATATATAGAGACGATATTACTCCTCAAGAATACTTAGAATCGGGGACTTATTTGAGAACTTGGGACAAGTCTAGTGTGCAATTAGGGGTAGCTAAGACATTTCCTGCTGTATATTACCAATTGTGTGAACATGATATTATAAATCACCCAAGGCCCGGTAGACAATATCAAGAACTTGGATGGATATTCCCACTTTCTATCAATCCATCAATTTTTGAAGATTATGATTCGGAAGAGGACGAAATTACAACAAGTTGGATAAGTGCTCATTGCATCTATACTCATGCTGAAGGTGTTGTATTTGCTAGTGCTAATACCCTTATTGATAATCAACCAGCTATATTCACTGGTGAAGATGCTAAGTCTGAATTAAACCTAAAAGATACACCACTATTCTATTATGGCGCAGTAGACAGGTCTGGGTTTAGCGACCCCTTTAGTTATGAAATATATTTAGATTTATATCCACCTTCTTTTGAAGCTGGAAATTATTCATTTAGAGACAACCCGGCAAATATCCCTGACTATACTTTATCTGGCTTTGAATCTACTTATTGGTTTCTATTTAGGCAATTCGCTTTTTCTGGTAGGACAACAGACATGTTATATGTAAGAAATATTCATGAACGGATTAATAATGTCCTTCTCCCCGGTCTTCACGCTGATAGGGACCCATATCTTATAGTAGAAAACCAGACATTGAAATGGGTAATTGCAATTTATATTGATTATCAATTAACTTCTCAAATGGCACCTTCAAACTTCTTAAGATTGCTTGGCTGGTGCGAAATTGACATCACAGACGGCGAAATGACATGGATCAAAAACCCAGATGTTGATAAAAGCGAATTTATTGTCGATACTTATCTTAATTTTTATCCATGGCAAAATATGACCTCTGATTTCCAAAATCAAATTAGATTTCCTGAAGATCTAATGAACAAAATGACTCAAATGGATTATATATACCACATTGCAGCAAATAGGGGCAGAAATATATGGGATATCCAACGAAGGTTAGGTATGTTTGAAGAAATTTCCGATGTACCTGCATATAATATGTTAATCCCAATTAATGGTACCCCCCATAAAATTGAATTTGCTATTGTCCGTCAAGTGGAATTTGCTTCAGTAAAAGAAGGTGATAAATTAGCAGGACTATATATTTTCGGCGAAGGACGATATTTCGGAAATAATTCATTTTATCTTGCCGATAAATTTACCGAATCAAAAATTATGAATTCAAGATTAGCTGATGACCGAATTGGTGTAACCTATTCTCAACAATTGGGTATCTGGGCATTAGCAGCAAATGTTTCCTATGGTAATAGATTACCAATCCCATTAAAAATTAATAATACCGGGTACCTATACTGGTTTTTACCAGTTTATCGTATAAAAACTGATTTGAGCGCATTGGCTGCATATGGTATTGTTGACGCTACTAACGATCCTTACAATGCAGGGCTTTCAAATGAATCAGCATATCAAGCGTTGCTCGAGATAAGCGGAATCGCTGAAGAAAAAGGTAATTTAACCTTTTATGATGAACTCAGTGATAATTCTCTATATGAAAACCAAGAAACTACATTATATTTCTATTTAAATAATCAAGATAACAAATCTCATAATGTAATGGTAAATATCTCATTTGCAAGCGATGTTAACGTCTCAATAACTATGTATGAATCTCAATTACCTTCATATAACGACCCAAGTAATCCAGATTGGAACGAAACTCTTTTATTGAACCAGACATTCCAACAAGGCGATATTATGGGGCGCACTATCAAGATGAAATTTACTAACAAACCTGGAAGATCACTAGTAACTTATATTTCTAAAATTAATGTTTATTTAGACGGCTCCACAACTGCATGGAAGACAATAACACATTCAATAACTGTCAGAAGTGTTTAATAAATCAACATCTTCTTTTTTATTCATTTTTTTTCGATTTTTTTAAATTTTTAAGAAATCGATAGGGCTAAAAAATTTGATTACTGGAGGAAAATTATTCTTCATTTATTCATAAACATCAATAAAGATTCATAAACATCAATAAAGGACAGAGTATTTTCACTCCTTATAACTGAATTTTACGTTTTTCATCTCATATTGTGGTTAATTCAGAAAAAGTAGTTAGATACAAAAAAATCTTTTCTAATTTATTCGGAGAAAAAATATATATAATCATTTAAATAGTGTTGTTAGTTAATGGTTTTGTAAAATCTTGAATAATTTAATGTTTGTGATACAAATGGTGTTTAATAATCAGCAAATGATCCCGATGTTTATATCCTTCATTATATTAATTAGTGTATCAATAATATTATTATATAAAAGAAAAATGACAAAGAAGATTGCTATAATTATTCTTACTTTTTCAGTTTTGGTACCTGGATTTATCCTTAGTTCAGCTGCCAGTCCGGTTTTTTTAATTCAGCAAATATTTACTAGTCTTTATACTATTTTACACACAACAATTGTTAATCAATTATTAATGCAAACAATAATTATGTTATCAATAATGTTAACAGTATTTATTGTTATAACAATTTTATTTGGACGAATATTTTGCAGTTATGCTTGTCCTCTGGGTGCATGTCAGGAACTTGCATCAAAAATTTTGTTTCCATCAAAATTAAATGAATTGAAAAAGAAGAGGAAATATACTATAAGAATACCAAATAAAGTTGCGAAAATTTTCAGATTTGGGGTATTTATTTCTATGACCATTTTATCAATGGTTTGGGGTATTGCTTTATTTGAAGTAATAAATCCATTTGCGGGATTTGGCATTTTTTGGAATTTATCTAATATAACTTTAGCTGAAGTGTTTATTCCAATAATTCTACTTACTGTTATCATCGTATCTAGTTTTTTTGTATATCGTCCGTGGTGTAGATTCTTTTGTCCATTTGGAATGATAGCTGATCTAATAAGTCGCTTCAGTATAATTAAATTTAGTAGGACTGATAAATGTACCAAATGTAAAGCATGCGAAAAAATTTGTCCGACAGGTGAGGCATTTGCAGATAGTAATAAATCGGAATGTTATACTTGTATTCGATGCGTAGAAATATGTCCAGTAAATGCTTTAAAATTTGGTAGAAAAGTACGAAAAGATTATACTGCGGAATAAGTAAATCTTGATAAATTTAAAAAAACCTAAAGCAAAATTAAAATTCCAATCTGATTTATACCCAATAATGTCGAAAAAAAATCTCCCATCCGTTAAAAGAAAATAGGAACACAAACCCTTAAACTGGAAGTATCTTGGTAAACTCATGAAATGGAAAAGATCCTTTGTCGATAATAAAAGATGAGAAAAAGAGTAAAATGGGAAAAAATCTGATCAAATTAAAGATCAGAATATAAAAATGAAAAATAAATAAATGAAAAAACAAATGATACTTGGGGAAAAAGAATAAATCTTATATAATTATATTCATTATAATCGATGCGGTGCTTCAGAATCTCGTGTTAGACTTAAAAGATGAATGTTTGATAGAGGTCAAGTCCCCAGTGAATTTCCTAATTT
>Ga0190360_1001231_pt1 | contig 13340 bp, 6 predicted proteins | sample 48721834_MG_FD_161271 | JGI IMG/M metagenome (GOLD analysis project Ga0190360, IMG submission 161271) | Hydrothermal vent microbial mat bacterial communities from Southern Trench, Guaymas Basin, Mexico - 4872-18-3-4_MG | ecosystem: Environmental > Aquatic > Marine > Hydrothermal vents > Microbial... | reverse complement strand
AGTGACAACTTGCTGATTATCTGGACTAAAAATAACGCGATAGATAGTACTACGGTGCCCTTCCAAACGGTGTTGTTCTTGAAAATCATGGCTTGAATAAATGCGTATTAATTGTTCGCGTCCAACTATCGCTATTAGTTGATCATCTGGACTAAAACTCGCCCACATTATTTTGTCTTGTGCTTTCGGAAATTTTTTTAATAGGGTTAATTGTGAATCCTTAAAATGCCACAACTGTGTATAGCCATCTCCTCCACTGCTCAATAAACGTGTGCCACTTGAATCAAAGTCAATTGATAAAATCAATCCATCTTGTGCGATTTGATAAAAGCGTTTTTGTTCTTCACCCACACTGAATAAGCCAATCTGCCCATCATAACTTGCTGTTGCCAGATGTTGACTGTCAGGAGAGAAAGCGACAGCACTGAGAACATCTTGATGACCACTGAAAACTTGTTTGAGTGTTCCCTTTTTTACTTGCCATAATTTCGCTTCGCGATCAAAACCGGCGGTGGCTAGCAAAGTGCTATCCGCATTAAAAGCAATATCGTGTATCCGTCTATCATGGGCGCTTTCTACTTGCCACAATAGACGGAGCGAAGGTAAAGAATAGAGATGCAAGGTACCATTTGCAAAGCCAACTGCCACACTTTTACCAGAAGGTGCTATTGCAGTGGAAGCCGGTTTTTCTTCAGATAAATCGACCAACTGCTGATAGGGCAAAGTGGTATCCCAAAGCATTATTGTACTATTACTACTGGCACTTAAAATATCGTCTGCATAGCTGGTGACAGCATTAACGGCTGCAATATGTCCCTGTAATACTCGTAAAGTCACGCCACTTTCTAAATCCCAGAGGCGCAAAGTACGATCAAAGCTGCTGGAAACAAGATGGGTACCGTTTTTGAGAAAGCTTAATCCATACACTTCACCTTTATGTCCTTGCAAGACACGCAAAGTATTACCCGACTTCACATCCCATAAACGGATATTTTTATCACTGCTACTGGTTGCCAAAGTCTTTCCATCTGGAGCAAACGTCAGCTTTTCAACATAATCTGCATGTCCAGATAACGTTTTATATTCGCCACAAGTTGAAACCAGCCAGAGACGTGCGGTCTTATCCCAAGAACTACTGGCTAACAGTTCGCCTTTTGGATGAAAGGCAAGCCCTCCATCTGATATTCTATTAGTATGTCCTTTGAAAGTACACAGTGTTCTACCTGTTTCGACTTCCCATAAAGTAATCTGATTATCTTCACCTCCGCTGGCTAAATAAGCACCATTTGGACTGACGGCGAGCGCATATACTTTATCGGGTGCTGTCCATTGATGAATAGGTTGACTAGTCGATAATGACCAAAGGATAATTTGCTTATCATCACTGCCAGCACTGGCTAACCATTGATTTTGTGGATGAAAAGCGACGGTTAAAACATATCCCTGATGTCCAGATAAAATTTGTTGTTGTAACAACTGATCATTATCTATATCAAATAATATCAATGTGCCTTTTTCCCCGGCTGCCGCTAAAAAATGACCATCGGCACTCACCGCAACCTCAAACAATGTCGCACCTGCACTATATTTTTTAAACGGTGCACCGCCCATGACTTTACTAAACCAAACTAATAAATTACGGGCATGATGACGAGGTATTGGAACTTCTTTATCTAATTCATAAGTTTCTTTCAATACTTTTTTGGCAGCCGCGTAATTTTCATTTTTTGTGAGTAATACGGCTTCATTCAATGTTGATTCAAATAAATGTTTGGTACGGTCTTTTTTGATAGCATCAACTTGTTGTGTCGCTAATTGTGCAAGCTTTTTTTGTTCCAAAGCGGTATGGCGTTCAATCAATCCCCATATTGACAATCCAAACATGATAATTAATCCAAAGACGGCAATAATAACCTGTTGACGAGCACGTTGTAATTGACGTTGCCGTGTTGCCTCTTTTTCTTGTTTCTCATGTTGTTGTCTTTTTTCACTTTGGGTTAAAAAACGCATGGATTGGTCAAAATATTGATCTTCATTTTTGCCATAGCGTTTTGCCCAAATTGGCGTTGGGTTTTCGCGCCTCAACCAATCTAACGCATTTTCTAAATCTAATCCTTTCCATAATTCTGCTTTTCCTTTAGCGTTTAAAAGGGCAGTTTCTTCTAAACGATGGTACATATTAGCTGATTTAGCTTCTGCCCCGGTCCATTTTTTTAAACGATGCCAGCGTTGAATAAGACTTTCATGACTAATATCTAATACGGTATCAGGTGTTAATGCTTGATCTAGCGGAGGCATTAAAAAACTTCGCCCTGCTTTACGAAAGACTTCTGTACAAGTAGCCACTTGTTGCCAAGAGACATTGGCTAACTTAGCGACTTCTGATAATTCGACTGGACGACGTGTATCACGATATTTTTGACTTCTTTCACTGAGACTGCGAAATAAAATTTCGGCGATTTGTTGTTGTTCAGGCTCAAGTTCAGCATAAGCTTTATCAGCATGTTGAGATAAAGCATTTTCTAGTCCCCCTATTTGTTTATAATGGGTTAAAGTTAAAATAGCTCTATTAGGGTTTTCAAAATGGGCTAATTGCCATATCCGCATTAACGCATGTTGCAATTGGGGCAATTTATCAGGATCAGTTCCCACCTCATTCAATAAATGGTTCACTAAATTGGCTTCAACCTCACCACCAAACACAGCTGCTGGCAATTCAATAGCCTCACGCAATTGAGTACGAGTTAAGCGGGGCGTTAGAAATAATCCTTGATTAATCGCCTCAGGCAAACCATAAAAGGTGGCACCATCACCGATAAAATCGGAACGCATGGTAATAACGACATAAACTGCGGGATGAGTGCTGCTGGTTAATAATAATTTGACAAATGCTGCCGCTTCATTTTTATCACCGTGCTGATAATAACGAAAAATTTCTTCAAATTGATCAATTAATAATAATAAAGTCGTATTATCTGGTAAGGGCGTAGCAGCTAAGAGTTCATGCACACTATGAGGACCGCGCCGTAAACTGGCTTGCAATAAGGCAATGGATTGGGTAAATTCTATCGTAGCTGTATTATTATCTAACATAAGCCCATCCACCAAAAAGGCTTCCGCTAAACGTGCGAATGGGCAATTACCGGGACGCAGTTCTGCTATTCGCCAACTGCCACCAGCACTTGCCATAAAACCAGTTTCCAAAGCTGCCAGCAAACCGGTACGTACTAACGAAGATTTGCCACAACCGGAAGGTCCTACTACAGCTAGAAAATGGGTATCCTTTAAATGTTTGATCAGTATATCTGTATGTTCTTCGCGCCCAAAAAAAATGTCAGTTTCATCACGTTTATAAGAACGTAAACCAGGATAGGGAAAATCGCTCATAATTAATGGTTAATGGTTAATTAATGGTTAATAGTTTTTGTAGGGGCAGACCTGCGTGTCTGCCCTGAATCCTATTCGTCCGTCACACAACCTTCTGAAGCATTTTTCACATTTTTGATGTATTTATAAAGTGTCCCTCGTGTCGCTTTATAAGGTGGCATTGTCCATTGGGTACGACGTTGTGTCATCTCATCATCACTAATAGCCACACTTAAAGTGTTATTTTCGGCATCAATTGTAATGACATCACCATTTTTAATGAGGGCAATGGCACCCCCTTCTTGCGCTTCAGGAACTATATGCCCAACAATAAAGCCATGTGAACCACCGGAAAACCGCCCATCAGTGAGTAGGGCAACCTCTTTAGCTAAACCTGCCCCCACAATCGCCGAAGTCGGTGTCAACATTTCCGGCATCCCAGGACCACCTTTAGGTCCTTCATAACGAATCACGACCACGTCACCTTTGATAATCTCTTTGCGCTCAAGCGCACTGAGCATATCTTCTTCACTATCATAAACTTTTGCAGGTCCTGTGAAACTGAAACCTTCTTTGCCGGTGATTTTTGCCACCGCACCTTCAGTGGCAAGATTGCCCTTCAGTATTTGAATATGTCCCGTGGCTTTAATGGGATTTTCTAGGGGGCGAATAACTTGTTGATCTTCAGTTAATCCAGGTAAACTAGCTAAATTGTCTGCCACCGTTTTACCCGTTACCGTCAAACAGTCACCATTGAGTAAGCCCTTTTCTAATAGATATTTCATCACCGCCGGCGTACCACCAATATTATGGATATCTTCCATTACATATTGCCCACTCGGTTTAAGATCAGCCAAAAACGGGATCCGATCACTGACTTTCTGGAAGTCATCTATCGTTAATTCCACATCGACTGCCCTAGCCATCGCAATAAGATGTAGCACCGCATTGGTAGAGCCACCAAGTGCCATCACAATAACCATCGCATTTTCAAAAGCGGCACGAGTCATAATGTCACGAGGCTTAATATCATTTTCCAGCAAATGGCGAATTGCCGCCCCTGCCCGAAAACATTCGTCAAATTTACCAGGCTCTTCAGCAGGAATAGATGAACTATAGGGCAAACTCATACCCAAAGCTTCAATGGCACATGCCATCGTATTAGCCGTATACATGCCCCCACAAGCACCTGCCCCAGGACAAGCATGTTTCACCACATCCTGACGATCTTCTTCACTTAACGTCCCCGCGAGACATTGTCCATAAGATTGAAAAGCAGAAACAATATCTAAAGTATTATCATGTTTATCATGTCCAGGTTTAATCGTACCCCCATAAATCATAAGGGCAGGGCGATTAAGCCGCCCCATTGCTATGATACACCCAGGCATATTCTTATCACAACCAGGGAGGGAAATATTAGCATCATACCATTGCGCCTCCATCATCGTTTCAACGGAATCAGCAATTAAATCACGCGATTGCAGCGAAAAACTCATACCGCTTGTTCCCATTGATATACCATCACTCACCCCGATAGTATTAAAACGCATACCCACCATGCCAGCATGAATGACACCTTCTTTCACCTTATTAGCAAAATCCATCAGGTGCATATTACAAGTATTACCATCATACCAAACACTGGCAATGCCCACCTGTGCTTTATTCATATCTTCTTCAGTCAAGCCGGTACCATAAAGCATAGCTTGAGAAGCCCCTTGTGATTTGGGTTGTGTAATTTTTGAACTGATTTTATTCAGTTGTTTTGCCATCAGTTTTTCCTCAGTTATCAGTTCACAATGTGTTTGCAAAGAATATTTTTACATCTTAATTATCGGCTTCTTTCCTTTTTCCCTTACGAATAATATATATGTTTTGCCCATATTTCAAACTTTTTTAAAGTTTTATTCAAGAGGTGTTAATGGTAATTTGATGGTTTTTTGTACCTTATGTTATAATTTGATAGTAGGATGAAATTTTTTGGATTAATTTCTAATTAATTAAGGAGGCTCTTGCAAAACTCGCTTTTTTCACTTAGAAATCCGATTTTTGAAAAAATCGGATTTCTGAAACATCAAATAGATTTAGAGTGAAGTTCCGTTACTTCGTATGTGAATTATAAAAAAATGAACAAACTATATTTAGGCGATTGCTTAGACGTTCTACGTAATGAACTGGAAATTAAGCCGGAGTCAATTGATTTAATCTACATTGATCCACCTTTTAATTCTAAACGCAATTACAGCGTCTTCTTTGATGATAAAGAACTCCAAACGCAACGCATGGCTTTTGAAGATACTTGGTCACTGCATAGTGTGGGGGATTCATTAACTGAACTGGACACAATACACCATGACAAGTTACTTGCTTTACTCAATGCCTATCAAAACATAGCCCCTCAAGTATTCCCTTATTTGGTCATGATGACACTTAGGATTATTGAACTGCACAAAGTGTTGAAACCAACCGGTAGTTTTTACTTGCATTGTGATCCAACGGCTAGTCATTATTTAAAAACTGTTTGTGATGCGGTGTTTGGGGTGAAGAATTTTAGAAATGAGATTATTTGGTGTTATAAATTAGGTGGCAGACCACAAAAAGGATTTCCAAAAAAACATGACATCATCCTATTTTATTCAAAAAGTAATGAATTTCATTTTTTTGATGATACGATTAGGGTTCCTTATGAAAGTGATGGTGGCTATGTAAAAACGGGTAGAAAAATTGTAAAAGGAAAAGTTTATGAAGTCAATCCTTTAGGAAAAATCCCAGAAGATTGGTGGTTTTTATCTGCTCTAAACAGACAATCAAAAGAACGCCTGGGCTATCCCACCCAAAAACCCAAAGCCCTTTTAGAACGTATCATCAAAGCCTGTTCCAATGAAGGTGATATTGTCTTAGATGCCTTTTGTGGTTGCGGTACAACAGTTGATACTGCCGAAGGTTTAAACCGTAAATGGATAGGTATTGATATCGCGCCCTTTGCGATTTCTTTGATTAAACGCCGTTTACAAGATACTTATGGAAATGATTTAAGCCAGTTTGAAGTCAGAGGCACGCCAACCGATGAACTCAGTGCAATTAAATTATGGGAACAAAATCCGTTTGCTTTTGAGGACTGGTGGCTAACTGAATTGGAAGTGTTTGCCACAACTTATGGCAAAAAGGGTGCTGATAAAGGTATTGATGGTATTGGTCAATATTCAATTCCTAAATTTGATGAGTCGGTGAAAGTTGGTTTTCAAGTTAAAGGTGGCAAGGTACAATCTAAAGATATTGATGCTCTATTTGGTGCAATCACTAAACATAAGTATAATATGGGCGTACTCTTAACCCGTTACAATCCAACCAAACCCATGCTGAACAGTGCAACACAATTTGGACAATTTGAAGCCGTTTATGGTTACAAATACCCAAAGATTCAGATAATGACTTTAGCAGAATTTTTCAGTGGTAAACAGTTAAACTTGCCTAAAGACAATATCACTTTTAAGAGTGCTGCGACTATTGGTAAGGGCAGTCAGCAAAACGGTTGTTTTGCATAAGTAACACAATCAAGTTAGCGTGGAGTGGATAAATGTCCAGATAAGCTCCAACCGAGACCTGACAGGTCTTGAGCAAGCGTAGGATCATTTGGTTTTTAACTATAGCGTTTCCCGATTAGGTTGAGTACAAAAATAATATTCAACTAAAAGCCTCCTAATTTATAAAATATCTAAAAATAATATAGTTTTTCACATAAATAACTTCACAAAACCTGCCAGGTTTCCAAAACATGGCAGGTTTGATCAAAAAAATTATTTATCTGAACATCTATATATATCTGTACTTGACTCAATCGGAAAAGGCTATATTCCCGTGCTAAGTATTAGTTTTTAAATAACTCACCCAAAATGATATACCAGTTAAGAATTAACCCTATAATCATTATAGTTATATTTCACTTATTATCGAAGGCGACATTTTGGTATTTTTGACCGACTTTTAACGATGAAACCGGCGCATTTTCAGCAAAAAAATTTTTCCTTAATAATCAACAAGTTAATTAACATCTCTCACCGAGCGGATCCCCCTTATTTTGCCCGAAATTTATAACTTCAAATTGTATAAAAAGACGGTTTTATACCATTTTTCATTTAAAAGCTTCAAAAAAATAAGAAATCTTTTTTCAAATAGCCATTTTTTTGAATTTTTCACTCCATTTTCTTTGAAATCGTAAAAAAAATAAAATGATAAAAAACAATAAGTTAGTTAACATCTCCCACTGGGCTTATAAAAAAACTTATTGGCGGATTTCAGGTTCGAGTCGCCGAGTCGAAAAAGGCTTCAAAAAAACATTTTTTGAACACATTAAAAAACCGATTTTTCGGTTCATAAACAATAGCTATATTTTATTATTTTTGTTATTATGTTCTTTTAGCTTAACTTTTTGAAAAGGAGATTAATGAGAAATGAAAATCCGAAACCCAAATTTCACTCTAATGAGTGGTATTACCCTGGCAGGTTTTTTATTACTGCTAATACCGGGTATAAGCAACGCGGCAGATTGTATTAGTTGCCATAATGAAACGAGTGAGACACCTGGACTTTATAAAGAATGGAATCAGAGCCAGCACGGTCAAAACAATGTGAGTTGTCTTGATTGCCATCAGGCGGAATCTACTGACGTAGATGCCTATCTTCATCAAGGGGAAACGATTTCTATTATTGTTTCTCCCAAAGACTGTGCCCGTTGCCATGAAACAGAGGCAAAAGAGTTTGAAGGCTCACATCATTCCCGAGCGGGATCGTACATACCGCCGGAAAAAAACAGTGTCTTGGGACAAACGGTTGGTGGTCATGCTGCCGTAGTAGCTGGATGCGAAGGCTGTCATGGTTCCATGATCGAAATTAGCAATGGCAGGCCAGATAAAGGTTGGCCCAATACCGGTATTGGTCGTATTAATCCAGATGGTTCATTAGGTGCCTGTACAGCCTGTCATGGTCGTCACAGCTTTTCTGTCGCGCAAGCCCGTACTCCAGAAGCTTGTGCTAAATGCCATATCGGACCCGATCATCCTCAAGTTGAGGTTTACAATGAATCTATGCACGGCATCATTTATCGTGCCAAGATCAATGAAATGAATCTTGACTCAAAACCCTGGATTGCTGGGGTTGATTATAGCGCCGCGCCCACTTGTGCGACTTGTCATCAGAGTGCGACCTTAACGCAACCGGCAACCCATGATATAGGTGAACGCCTGTCATGGAATTTACGTGCCAAAATTTCTGATAAAAAGAATTTGGTACGATTGGATAATGGTCACCAATATGATGTTCATGGTGAAAATACCAGTACCTTACCTAAGGTAGGCGATACAGTCGATGATCCCATTTCCAAAGCCGATCCAAAACCCCAGGCTGAAGTTATCGAAGTCCTGACTTGGAAAGACCGACGTGACAAAATGCAAAATGTGTGCAAGGCATGTCATACTCGTGGTGTTGTGGATGGACATTATCGGATCTTAGATGATCTGGTGGTTTTGTATAATGAAAAATTCGCGAAACCGGTTTCAGGCGTGATGGCAGAACTCGCTGATAGTGGTTTAATCACGCCGACTCCATTCGATGAGTGGATTGAGTGGCTTTGGTGGGAAACTTGGCATCATGAAGGTCGTCGTGCTCGTAGCGGTGCCGCTATGGGTGGTCCAGATTACGCATGGTGGCATGGCATTTATGATGTCGCTAAACGAGTTTATATGGAATTTATTCCTGAATTAGAAGAAGTTGCAGGGCAAGCAGAATCTGATCGTTTGTTAACCCAATACTTTAAACCGCTTGATGATCACGATTGGTTTTTCAATGCGATACGCCCCCGTATGGAGAATATCGTTGTTGTCAACTTGCAAAATAACCAAAGTCAAGAATTGGTTAAGCGTGTCAGATTCCAACCGACTGTCACTGAAATTGAATCTGGTTTAGAAATTGGCGGACCATTCACGGTGCTTGATACGAATGAATTACCTTTAGTGGGTAGTCAGCTCATTGGTCAAACGGTCAAGATGATAGTCGTTGTTGTTTCATCAGATAAGCTTTATACGATGTCAGATAGCAATGGTCAACTGTCAGCTTGGGATGGAAAAATGGATACTTTAAGTGCTTTTCCAGAAGGGATAACCTTAGTACCAACTCAAAAGGTTAATATCTTGAGTGGGAAAATGAGCATTGATGGTAATCCTGTCACTGGGGCTACGGCAATCTATTTAGGATTTCGTATAGGTGATATACTGTTATATTTCACTGAAACGATTGATGTGAAAAATTAGGGATTTTGGGACGAACACGTAGGTTCGGCAAGATATCGTCAGGGCAGATCTGTGTGTCTGCCCTCTACCAACCCCCTCAAAATACTAAAGGGCAAAAAATATGTCAACCCATCAAACAATTGCCGAAAGATTACATAGTCAAGGACTCAGTCGGCGCGACTTTATGAAATTCTGTGCGACGACCGCCTCTATAATGGCATTGCCTACCTCTATGATACCTCGTATTGCCGAAGCTTTAGAAAAAACACCTAGGCCTTCAGTTCTATGGTTATCTTTTCAAGAATGTACTGGTTGCACCGAGTCATTTACTCGCTCCCATGCGCCAACGTTAGAAGGACTGATTTTTGATCTGATTTCGCTTGATTATCATCATACTTTGCAAGCTACTGCCGGTGAAGCTGCCGAGCTTGCTCGTCAAAAAGCGATGGAAGATAATTATGGCAATTACTTATTAATAGTTGATGGCTCAATCCCTATTGGCAATCCAGGTTATTCTACGATTTCAGGGATGAGTAATAAAGATATGCTAATAGAAGTAGCTGAGGGGGCGCAAGCGATTATTGCTGTTGGTACTTGCGCCGCTTATGGCGGTCTTCCCCATGCTTCTCCCAATCCGACGGGGGCAGTGTCCGTTGAAGAAATTATTACTGATAAACCTCTTATCAATGTCCCTGGTTGTCCACCTGTGCCAGTAGTGATAAGTGGTGTGATTGCCCATTTCCTAACTTTTGGTCAATGGCCGGCGTTGGATGCATTAAAACGACCTTTGCTGTTTTTTGGACGCAGCATTCATGATCGTTGCTCCCGCCGCGCCTTTTATGAAAAGGAATTGTTTGCCGAAAGTTTTGATGATCAAAAGGCTAAAAAAGGCTGGTGTTTATACAAATTAGGTTGCAAAGGCCCTTTCACCTTCAACGCTTGTGCGACAACTAAGTGGAATGAAGGGACGAGTTTTCCCATTGAATCAGGACATGGTTGTTTGGGTTGTAGTCAGCCAAACTTTTGGGATGGTAATGGTTTTTACCAAGCACTTTCTGAAAATTTTTAAATGGAGTCAAGAAATCCGATTTTTGAAAAAATCGGATTTCTATAGCTTAAAATTTAGGCATCTTATTCACATCAATCGGCTCTGCAAAAAGCATCTGAGTTGCGTCCGCTTCATCTTTTTCATATGCCCACTCCCCATTTTCATCTTTCGCAATAAAGTCCATTTTTAAAGCCGTTTGCCAATCACTTGGAATTGGAACAACCCCTTTTATATTACTGATAGTTTTATCAGCATCATGCCAAGTTGCCAATGTCATTGTACCCGTTTCCTTGTATTCCTTGACTGCATCACTATCATGGCAGCTAGAACAAGTTGTTTCACTGCCCTTTGAAATAGTATGCCCATAATATGGTGCAACAACCAATAAGCTATTTCCGCCCGATGCCATGGTTTGTATATTACCCGTTGTCACTTTACCACTCACTTTGCTCTTGACTAAGATTTTCCAATCAGCAATAGGGGGTTGGAAGTCGGAACCATCAGCAAAATGACAAGTGTAACACGTCATAGTTGCTTTAACATGGCAAGCCGCACATTCAAGATCATTAACATGCGTTTCATGCATCGGTTTACCCGCAATGGTAATGTCCTTATGACAACCAGATTGTTCACAATCGACATTGTTGAGGTTTTCATGTAGTGAATTATAGGGCGTACCATCACCATGTACTTGTTTAGCTGAATGGCAACTGGCACATTTCAAACCTGCACCACCGGCAGCCTTATCCATTAGATGGATATCAGGATGAAATTGCTGCTCAGTATTCTGTCTTTTATGGCAGGATTCAAGACATTTATCGTTATCCGGACTATCACCCGGCACTTCATGGCAAGTCGTACAGGCGGTTTGTTCAATATGGCAATCCGAACAAGGGAGTTCGTCATAATGCTGACCGGTAAATTGCTCAAATCCACCTTGTTCTTTGGCATAAAAATATGCCATGCCTCGTGTGGTCCCATGAAGAGAATTTGACATTATCTGCTGAACACTCTGCACAGAAAAAGTCACCGGCTTGGCATTATAAATAATCTCCCCTGTTTGGGGTGCTTTATAGCCAACGAATACCACAAAATCACCCGTCATGCCCTTCAAACCACTGATGATTTCAAGTGCCTCCGTTTCTGACAGGATTTTGGTAGAGCGAGCGATTAACTCGTTCAACTCACCACTCCACGGTTGCCACGCGCCCAGCTCATTTTTCATGAAAAAGAAGACGCTATTCCACATCATCACGGCATAAAGGGACGTTTCCTGACCGACTTCACTCGCATCGACTTTAATCTCTGCGAATAAATTGATTTTATCGGAAGCAGAAAATGTTTGTTCTGACGTTGCTGGCTTGTCATTTACCATGAACTTCAGTGTTAATTCAGCATTTGTTTCTGAAAAAGGTAATTGAGCCAGGGCACTATTGACAAGCAAAGCTAATCCACATAGCATTAACAACCATTTTTTCGACATCAGTTGGAACCTCCATCGTTTGTGATTTAAACCAAACTTTAAGTACAATTGTTTTTTAAATTTTAATCAACCCAAAAACTTGAATCCTGTTTGTTTAAGTGGTAGGGCTTACCTGAAAAATTTAACTTTTTGAACACTTAATCAAGCAGCTAATTATTATACACTAAAACAGCCTAAAAAGCATATTAATATGTGATTATGAAAAAATATTGGCGAAAAATGGTGTGACGCGCGTTGAAACCAGAAGCGTAGAAGCTAAATACGTGGAGTTTTGTAAGGGCAGACCTGTATGCAGACAAGTCACACTATTTAAGTCCTAATTAAAATGATAAGTAGTTTGTTATCCTATATAAATAGCCATTTTATAGCAATTAAATCTTTGTTAAAATAGATGTTTATTTCATCAAAAAGTAAAAAAAGTAAAAATTACGCAAAAATTGTTTGACTTAATTTTTATTTGCTGTAGAATAGGTATCCAGTTGAAAGGAAAATTTTGTGAAAAGTCTTGGAATTGAAAACAGTCATTTTCAGGGCAACCTAAGAATTGCCCTCTATATAAGGTAAACCATTAGAAATACCATCGCTTTAAAACCAGACCTGCCAGGTTAAAACAAAACCTGGCAGGTCAAGAGCTGCGTCCAAACTTGATTTTGACCTGGCAGGTTTTCTTCCTGCCAGGTCTGGTTTAGTTGTCGAATTTATTTCATGCACGTTCCACTTGGTAGGCGGTATGGCTCATTATTTTTCATCGGTCTATTTAAGTCCTAATTAAAATGATAAGTAATATATTATTCTATATAAATAGCCGCTTCATAGCAATTAAACCTTTGTGAAAATACGCATTTATTTCATCAAAAAGTAAAAATGACGCAAAAATTGTTTGATTTAATTTTGATTTGCTGTAAAATAGGTATCCAGTTGAAAGGGAAATTTTGTGAAAAGTCTTGGAATTGAAAACAGTCATTATGTGAGTTTAAATATTTTGGAAACTGGCAGGGCTTGGAAGAATTGTAAAACGCTTTCGTACCATTTGATAGTACGGACTAGGGTACCAGAGTTATGCTTTTTGCCGGTGTCTTGGTACTGACCATGTTTTATACCGTCTTTTGTCAGTTCATAGTAAAGGCGTTTTTTGTCGTCGCGGTGTTTGGTTTGG
>Ga0190360_1001230_pt1 | contig 13343 bp, 18 predicted proteins | sample 48721834_MG_FD_161271 | JGI IMG/M metagenome (GOLD analysis project Ga0190360, IMG submission 161271) | Hydrothermal vent microbial mat bacterial communities from Southern Trench, Guaymas Basin, Mexico - 4872-18-3-4_MG | ecosystem: Environmental > Aquatic > Marine > Hydrothermal vents >... | reverse complement strand
CTCGTTGTGTTTCTGGTCTGTCTTTTTATCCATGCAGTTTTTCCCCGTTTCAGACTTGACCAGGCAATAAGATACTGCTGGAGGTGGCCGGCTATCCTGGCATTAGCAGGATTAATTATAGCAAAGATAATTTGAGAGACAATTAAATGGATAGAACAAGTATAAAAAAGTGGCTAAAAGCTCCAGATAAGATGGGTCAGAAATATTCCTTATGGGCAGTTTATTTCTGTACAGGGTGCGGAATTATAGAAGTTCCACCAGTCATAACCTCAAGGTGGGATGCAGAAAGATTTGGAGTTATTCCGGCAGCTACCCCCAGACAGGCTAACTTATTCCTGATCACAGGATATGTCTCATTAAAGACCTTAAAGGCAATTATAAGAACCTATGAGCAGATGCCGGAACCAAAATACACTGTAGGATTTGGCTCCTGCCCTATAAACGGCGGAATGTACTGGGATTCCTACAATACCATTAAGCATCTCGACAAGTATATTCCCGTAGATGGATGGATAGCCGGCTGTATGCCGAGGCCCGAGGCAATATTCATCGCTGTAACTCATCTTTGGACCATGATAGATAAGGGAATGGCAAAAGGATATATAAAGTACAGAGAAAAGTATAAATACTATCGTCAGAATCAGGAAAAATTATTTGGAAAACTTGAATGGCCACCCTTATACCCAATAGACAAAAACGAAGAAATACAAGGAAAAACAGACCAAGATGGATAGATTAAAAAAGGAAATAACATTAATTTTTAAACATATCGGGATAACTGTTACTAAAGATGGTAGATTAGTTATAAATGTCAAAAAGGAGGACGTTTTAAACATCTTGATTTTTCTCAAAGAAAAAGGATATGACCACCTATCCCTTATATCCTGTATTGACTGGATTAAAGAAAAGGAGTTTGAACTTGTTTATATTCTTACACCTTATTCTGAGAAAGCAGGGAAAGGACATATTATCTTGAAAACAAGGATATCCAGGGAAAACCCGGAGTTTAAGACAGTAATCTCGATTTTTAAAAATGCTGAACCTTATGAACGAGAACTTCATGAACTTTTTGGAATAAAATTTAAAGACCATCCCAGGCTAACTCGCCTTTTTTTGGAAAGGGATTACAAGATACCCCCTTTTCGAAAAGATTTTGATACCAGGGAGTATGTTAAAGAAGTATTTGAGAAAATTCCCTTTGTGGAAGATATAAATGAGAACAGAAAGAGAACTTGAGTTATACTTTGGACCTCAGCATCTTGGAATGGTCGGAAATTTCAGCATAACCTTGCAGGTGGAAGGTGACAAAATTGTGAAGGCATCTGCCAATCCAGGGTATCTTCATAGAGGTTTTGAGAAACTAATGGAATACAGAACCTGGATACAGAACTTCCCCATGGTTTGCAGAATAAATGTGATAGAGCCTGATTCTATGGAGATGGTATATGCAATGGCAGTTGAAAAGCTTGCTGGAATTGAAGTTCCAGAAAGGGCAAACTACATAAGAACAATTGTTCTGGAGCTTTCCAGGTTAGCTTCCCATCTTTTTGGTTGCTGGGCTTACGCTAATATGCTTGGGTTTGATACTGTTGCTCAATGGGCAATGTATCACAGAGATCTTATTTTAGATCTTTTTGAAGAGCTTACAGGGGCAAGGGTGTACCACATATACATCTGGCCTGGTGGAGTAAGACGTGATCTACCTGAGGGATTTAAGGACAAGGTTTTGAATACACTGCATACCATAGGAAGCTGTATACCAGATTATGATGCTGCTTTTTTTAATAATCGTCTGTTTTACAAAAGAGCAAAAAATATAGGTAAAATAACCCGGGAAGAAGCAAAAAAATTAGGTGCAACAGGCCAGGTTTTAAGAGCAACAGGGCTAAAATACGATATAAGGAAAATTAATCCTTATGCTGTGTATGACAAATTAGACTTTGAAGTTCCTACAAGAGAGGATGGTGATGCTTATTCACGAATCTGGGTAGTAAGAGATGAAATGATTCAAAGCGTGCATATTATAATGCAGTGCTTTGAAAAGATGCCCAAAGGAGAAGTTTATAATAGGGTTCCGAATCCATTTAAATGGAAAGTTCCGGCAGGAGAAACCTATGTAAGGGTTGAGTCATCTCGGGGTGAGTTAGGTCTTTATCTGGTGAGCAATGGAGAAAACAAACCCTATCGCGTCCATTTCAGGACACCTTCTTATCCTCATGGACTTATTATTCTGGAAAAACTTTTAGAAAACGCCAGCATTGCCGATGTGGGCAATATTATGATAAGCTTATACGTAGTTGCTCCGGAGATAGACAGATGAAAAACAAATTACAAGTTAAAAAAGGGAGCTTTTTAAAACCATTTAAGGCAATTAAATACCTTTTTGAAAAACCTGTGACTCTAAGATATCCTTTTGAACAGAAAGAACCATCCCCAAGATACAGGGGATTTCACCTTAATGATTGGGATAAATGCACAGGGTGTGGGAACTGTGCTGATATCTGTCCTAATGAGGCAATAACTATGGTGGAAATTCCCGAAATTAAGCCAAAACCAGGAGAGAAAAATGAGCGTCCCCAGATTGATTATGGAAGATGCTGTTTTTGCGGTCTTTGTGTAGATATCTGTCCTCCTGGTTCTTTGAGACTTTCTCGCGATTATTTCCACATCCACTTTGATACAGAAACTTTCACTCTACTGGCAAAGGATGGAAAAACAGATAAGGAACACTTCCTTTGTGCCGAAGAATATTCCATATTTCAAGCAAGTCTGACTCATAGAAAGAAAAATAATGAAGGATTTACATCGGATCTTAAATATTCATTATTTGAACCGGAACGTGTACCTATGCCTCAGGTTCCTCCTGAAAAAAGAAAGCTATCATTTATAGAGCAAGTTCTTGGCTACTCAGATGAGGAGGCAAAAAAGGAAGCTTTGAGATGTCTTGAATGTAAACTATGTGAAGATGCCTGTCCGGCTCATCTTAAGATATCTGACTATATCAAAGCAATTTATGAGGGTAGACCCGATGAGTCTCTGAAAAAAATATTTGAGGATAATCCTATCCCTGCAATATGTGGAAGGATATGTATGGCTCACTGTGAGGAGGTTTGCTCTCTTGGCAAAAGAGGTGAGCCTGTAGCTATAAGATGGCTGAAAAGATACGCTTCGGATGCAATTAAGGATTATAAAAGAACTCTTGGACTTAAGCCAGCCAGATTTACGGGCAAAAAGGTTGCAGTTATCGGTGCAGGACCAGGTGGTCTCACAGTAGCATACTTTTTAAGATTAAAAGGACACGCGGTTACCGTTTTCGACTCACTGCCCGGAGGTGGTGGTATGATGAGAATAGGACCACCACTTTACCGTTTACCAATTGAAAGTATCGATAAGGATGTAAATTACATCGCTTCCTTAGGGGTAGAGTTTAAATTTAATATTACAGTTGGTAAGGATATTTTATTTGAGGATATTTACAAAAAATACGATGCTATTTATCTGGGGATAGGTACAACTGTATCTCGCTCAACACGGGTGAAGAACTCTGATAAAGCTTATCCTGCGCTTTTATTTCTTAGAGAAAATAAAATTGGTAAGGGAATAAAAGTGGGCAGGGAAGTTATCGTTATAGGTGGAGGAAATGTGGCGATGGATGTTGCCAGAGAAGCCTTAAGATTACAACATATCCAGTATCCAGGAGAAAAGGTAGTTACCAAAACAGTTTCCCTGGAGGATTGGGACATAATGCCGGCCACAAAAGAAGAAATCGAGGATGCAAAGGCAGAGGGAATTGAGTTTAATCCTGGATGGGGACCTAAGGAAATTAAGGTTGAAGATGGCGAAGTAAAAGGTCTTTTATGTATGAAAGTAAGATCCGTTTTTGATGAACAGGGAAGATTCAATCCCACCTTTTACGAGGATAAACAGATGTTTTTAGAAGGTGATATGGTCATTGAAGCTATTGGCCAGGCCCCAGATTTTTCATTTATTCCTAAAGAATTATTTGACAGATTAGAGTTCACCCCACGAAGGAAGGTGAAGGTTGATGAAAATGGGAAAACTTCTCTGCCAAAAGTCTTTGCCGGTGGTGATATAGTTAACCTTAATTTGGATGCTGTAACCGCTATTGCGGATGGGAAAAGAGCTGCTGAAGGGATTGACCTTTATTTACGGGCAAATTAAGAAGCTTTTATCAGGACAAATGAAACTCAAGATTGTCTTGATGACTTTTTAATTTGTAAACCATGACAAGTGTTTAATCAGGCAAAAAAGAAAGACACGCAAATGCGATCTAAGATTTTTGAAAGTACTGTTTAGCGTCTTTTTGTTTAAGAACATTAGAGAAATTTCATAAGAATCTATTCTTGCTTATCCTGGATTTAGTAGAGGAAATTTCAAGATTAACTTGAAAGTTAAAAATGTTGATGTTTCTGTCCCTGGAAAGACTCTCATTTTTTTAACTCACAAAATAAATGAGCACCACTCATTCTTGAAAAGCAAAAGATAAATTCAAGACAAAAAGATATTTTCTTAGAAAAAACTCAATCAAAAACCGGGGTTTCCAGTATCTTTTCAATTTTGCTCTCTATAACTTTTTTGGGTGCTACACCAACTATTCTATCTACTATCTTTCCTTTTTTAAAAAACAGAAGAGTAGGGATTCCTCTAATATTGTATTTTTCAGCTAAGGCTGGATTTTTGTCAACATTTAACTTCCCTATTTTAATTTTTCCCTCATACTTTTTAGCGATCTCTTCTACGACAGGAGCTATCATAAAACAGGGCATACACCACTCAGCCCAGAAATCAACCATTACAGGAAGGTTAGAATCTAAAACTTCCTTCTTCCAATTCTCGTCATTGAAGATTTTCTCTGGCATAATTTGTTCTCCTTGTTTTAGTGTTTTGTTTTATTTCAATATACAAGCAGTAGAAATGAAGGTTTTCACTGTTTACCTTGTTTTTTTAAAATTTAAGATGTGAGTATGAGTGAATTTTTCCTCATGGATAAGTTTTCCAGGTATTTTTTTATCAAAGAAAAAACCCGCCTCTTCTATTTCCTTTTTTATCTCCTCAAGACTCATATGTTCCGGATAAACGGAAAGAAAACCATCATACTTTAAAACTCTGTATGTCTCTTCTAACAGTTCTTTTCTCTCACTTGAAGAGAAATAGTAAGAATGCAAAATATCATAAAGCAAGACCACATCAAAAAATTCATCTTCCATAGGGATTTTCAGTTTTCCTGATGTTTCTATTATTTTGATATTATTTAACCCGGCTGATCTGGCTTTATTAGCAAGTTTATTAAGCTCAGTTCTACTCTTATCCAGGGCAAAGAGCTTTCCTTTAGATCCTATTATTTTTGCCGCAGGTAGAGAATAGATACCTTTTCCACACCCGAAATCTAAAATTACATCATCTTTTTTAATACCGATTTCTCTCAAGATTTTCTCTCCTTCTTCTTCAAACCATTTTTCTAAATCGCTTTTCATTGTTGCTTACGAATACATTTTAAAAGAAGATTTTTGAATCTTTCCAGAGATATCCTATAAGGTTCTATTTCAAGTTTCATCCAATCTGAAAATTCAAGAATCTTTTCAGGAAAATTCTGAGAATACTCATCAAAAATACCTATAGGATCTAAGAGAATTGCCTTGTCGTGATAAGGAAAAGTCTCATTTGCTTTGGCAACATCCCATTCCCTGAAAATCTTTTTCCAATATACCAACCATCCAGGTGAAAGCCAGTAAATTTTGCCTCCTTTACTTATCTTTCTTCTTTCCTCTTTATCGGTTAACATATCAATACAATTTTTTGCCTGTATCCTTGAGATCTCGCCTCCTTGTTCTTGGATTATTGCGTCTACATTTCTATAGGGATTAGAAGGATCAAGGAAACATCTTTCTCCATAAACTACTATTATTTTCTTAGAGTGTTTCCTTGCATTTCTGAGCTGTCCTACAAGTTGTCTCTCCAGTTCTCTTTGGTTCTCATGAAGGCCTGGTGCGGTAAACAGAATTTTATCCACATCTAAAAAACCCGTATCTTTCAGGTGATTTAATTCCTTCCGTAAAGTTCCGCAAGATACGATTGTATAGTTTTTAAATGATTCATAACCTGTCATAATACTGCTACCTTATATACTCTTAGCTTGTCTGAAGGTTTCAACTTCGGTCGAAATTCTTGTAACACTGGCAAGTTATCCCATCAGCAGATTATTTATTATATATCGGAAATAATTTTTGTCAAATTTATAGACAAAAATTAAGCAATATTAAGCTGAAATTATTTTTTCCAGTTTAATACCGATTTTCTGTGTGGTTGAAGGTAATAGGATTAGTATGGTTTTTTGGGAGATAAGACTAATTTCACGGGTTAGCTTTGCAATAGAAGATGCACCAAATCGTATGAATTATAGGAACTACTTCTGAAATTAGAGTATGTACGGGATCTGGGGCAGAATATTGTAGCAGAAGAAGGTATTTAAAATTGTAACCTTTCTTAATTAAATTTATATCCGGCTATTTTAGCAAGTTTGGAGGATTATCTGATAAATTTGGAGAAACTATTCACCAATTCTTCTATTCTATTCTCAAAACTTCTCTCATCCTGACAGGAGAAGCAGTCTCTCATATAATTTTGCATAATTAGCATCCCTATCTTGCCAACTGCAGCTCGAACAGCACTTATTTGCATTAAAATATCAGAACAGGGGGCATTTCTCTCAATCATTCTCTCCAAACCACTTATTTGACCCTTTACCTTTCGCAATCTCTTTAAAAGGTCCTCTTTTGCCTTATCTGTTACCATAGAGTTTCTCTTTTTAATTTTATAATTTATTTGTATTTACTATAATATTGATTTCTTTTTTCCTTGCAAGCTTCATCAAGTATTTCTAATTCATAAAAATGGCTCTCCAGAATTCCTATACAAATCAAGTTTATTTTGAGTGCAATTATTTAATTTCGAGTGGACTAACTTCTATTTGACGAGGTCTTACTGCTTTACTCCAATCATGTGGTTTTCTTGTCATCCTGAATTTATTCAATTCACCTAATTTTTTTAGACGCTCATAAATCAGTATCCAAGCACAATCTCGCTCAGGATCCACTTCGCATTTTCCATTTCGAGAACCTCCGCAAGGGCCATTTAAAAGTCCCTTTGCACATTGAGTTAATGGACAGATACCAGCAAGTTTGCCTAACTCACATTCTCCACATTGCTGGCACTTTTCCTTAAATAAAGTAGGACCTCCTCCCATATGTCCCATAGGGTTAGTTCCTGGATAAATTGGTTTTACCAAGTTATATTCCTTTTCCAATATAAATTCTCGAACAACTTGAAGTCCATCTCCACAGGTTAACATTAAAATAGCATCGCATTCGTTAATCTCTTTTTGGTATTTATCTAAACGTTTCTTACTCCAGGGAGCATAGCAGGTGAATTCACCAAATGGCGGTGTAATAGCGGCTAAAACCTCTTTCCCTTTTTTCCTCAAAATATTTGCCATTTTCTTTACCTCTGGTTCACCTCCTGTGTGAAAGACCGTGGCACAACCACCACATCCCATTATGACTATCTTTCTTTTTCCTCTAAGATATTCTAAAATTTCTTCAAGCGGCTTTTGTACCTGTCCAATCATATCCTTTCTCCTTTCTTTATTTACCCTCTTTTACTTTAAATCTTTTTGTCTTGTTAAAACCTGAGTTGTCATTATTCTAACTCACTTTCAAGATCCTAAGATTACTTTTGATGAGTGAATCTCTTTTACACAGGGATTAATTTCATAAATTGGAAATTTATTTCTCGGAGTTAAAGATAAAAACGGGCTAATTAATCCTCCACCTTTAAGTTCCGCGATTAAAGCTCCAGTTTTTTCTTCCATATTAAACTGTCTGGCTATTTCTCTTATGTCTTTAGCACTAACCTTATTATTTTTAGCCTTCTGACTTAATTTTTTATAAAAATTAGGCATATCTTCCCAACGTGGTTCTCCAATCTGTTTAAAATAAGTAGCGATAGCGTAATTGGTATTCCATCCACCTTTTTCACATAGATTTTTAATTAATATCTTAATGATGTTAGGCATTCTGTATTTTTCTCCTGGTTTTATTAAAAGTAATTTATCCTTCCAAGCTGTACTTCTGGAGGAAGCAACTGGTACAAGTAATCTATTTTCTTCTGCTGTCAAGAGAAAATTCTCGATGTTTTCTTCTCCTATTATTTCCGCTATTTCTTCATACGAGATGGTTAATTCTTGTGAAGCAAAGTATAAAACCTTTAATAGAGTATATTCATCTACATTAAGAGCAAAAATTTCTCTCAGCATTTTGTATTTTTTGCTTCTCTCTTGGTTCTTCTAATTTTAGACTAAAAATAAAGCCCAAAAATACGGCTGATGAGGTAATTAGTATAATCTCTACCCCTGTTTATGAAAAATCCTATTAAAACAAATGCCAAAATGAAAAAATAAGGAGACCTTAAACCTATTAAAAGGGCAGTGACAGGGATAAGAAAATTTATGGCTAAACCCCTCTGGATAACTCTTCTGTTACCAATATTAATCTGACATAAAAGCCTATCATAACTATATCTTTGCATGGATTAGCACGGAACCAAAACAATTGGAGGACTTTTAAAGTAAGTATTTTAAATAAGATTTTTGTTTTAGGTTAGGTTTTATCCTTAGATAAACAGGAATTATAACCTGTTTTTATTTTTAATTCTAAGAATCATTCTGGTATTTTCGGCAAGCTCCCTCAGTCTTTTTTTAATCTTGTCTTTCTTACCGGGTTCAGCATAGTCAACTATGAGTATTCCATTAAGATGATCAATTTCATGTTGAAGGGCTCTTGCAAGTATTCCATCTGCTTCTATTATACTTTTTTTACCTTTTTCATCTATGCCTGTAAGTTTAACTTTTTTAGCACGAGGAACCTTAATAAATACTTCAGGAATACTGAGGCAACCTTCGGTAAGAATATCCTCACCTTTTTTATTTAAAATTGAAGGATTAGCAAGTTGCAAAAGAGAACCATCAGTTCGCACCACTACCATTCTTCGAGAGATACCTATCTGGGGAGCGGCAATGCCTAAAGCGTTTTTTTCAAAAAGGATTTTACTCATATAAAAAAAGATATCTCTTTCTTCTGACCCTATTTTTCCCACTGGTTCACAGACTTTTCTCAAGATAGGATCACCATATCTGCGAAGCCAGACGTTCACTTTTTTCTCCTTTCTTTAAGGTATTATAATTTTTTCAAGAACATTCATTTTTTGGAATGCCATATCCTCTCCCCTTTCCTGGTTGGCAGAGACTTTCTCCTCCTTCAAGTTCACCTTTCAGAAGCTTATCAATTATTTCGTCTACCTTTCCCTGAACACCGAGAATAGATCGGATTCCTTTTTCGGTAAATAGGTTTTTTGCTCTTTGACCCATTCCTCCACATACAATACATTTAATATTTTGCTTTTCAAAAAAATCGGGAAGAAACCCTGGATGATGACCCGGGTTTGGAATTTCTTCTCTACTTATGAGTTCTCCTTTTTCAATTTCAACAATGGTGAAAGATGGACATCTACCAAAATGAGCAGAAACATTGCTTCCATCGGTAGAGATTGCTATTTTCATTGCCTTCCTCCTAAGGATCGAGCATTTTCTTCTTAATTTATTTATCTCCGATATTCTCGAGGATAGTGCAGATTATCTTATCCATATATCCTGTCTTTTTTCGGTTCATTACAAAGGGTTTCCCATCGTCTCCCGATATTACAATATCAGGATCAAGAGGGATCCTTCCTATAAAGGGCACCTGCAATTCTTTTGCTGCTTTTTCTCCTCCACCTTTTTTGAAAAGTTGAATTTCTTTTCCACAATGAGGACAGATAAGGCCACTCATATTCTCAATAACTCCAATTATTGGAATGTTAACGGCTCTTGCAAAATTTACAGCCTTTCGTGAATCAAGAAGAGCAACTTCCTGAGGGGTTGTTACAATAATTGCCCCCGTTAAATCTGGTATAAGCTGGGCAACACTTAAAGGTTCATCTCCTGTTCCGGGAGGTGAATCAATTATTAAATAGTCTAAAGTTCCCCAACTAACATCTGAAAGAAATTGAGTGATAAGTTTCATTTTTAAAGGTCCTCTCCATATTACAGGAGTGTCAGTGTTTTTTAAGAGAGGAGAAATGCTTACCACTCTCACACCAGGAGGGACAAACAGAGGTTCTATTTTTCCATCGGGAAGTGCAGCTAATTTTTTCCCTTCTGCCCCCACCATTTTGGTAATATTTGGTCCATGGATATCAACGTCTAAAAGGCCCACCCTTTTATCTTGAAGGGCAAGACCAAAAGCAATATTTACTGCTACTGTTGTCTTTCCTACTCCACCTTTTCCGCTTATAACAAGAAGTTTATAGGAAATTTTTTTCATATTCTCTTTTATTTTTTCCTGACTCACTTTCTGTGTAGACGCAGCTTCATTTGTTCTTTGTGCCATTTTTTAATAACTCCCTGAAAAGTGACCTCTTTATAATACGCATGGTGCCTGACTATTTATTCTTTTTTCTCAAGCTCGTCTATTCTTCTTTTGACCTCCTTAAGCTCCTGTTCAATTGCCTGGGCCTGTTTCTTCAACATGGACAGTTCCTCTTCCTTGGACATGGGTGGTTGCATGGGGCTCATCATTCCTGGCCCATAAGGGCTCGAAGGAAAGCCCATTCCAAATTGTCTTCCCATACCCATTCCTCTTCCACGGCCCATACCCATTCCCATGCCGGGTCCCATTCCAAATCCTCCCTGTGGATATGCACCCCCCATTCCAAAATGAGCTCCAACATTTGGGCCTGTAGCAGATTGAAACCCACCTCGTTTGAATCTTTCTATAGTCTCTCTCACTGTGCCTTGTGCCCCGGTTAACACCTTTATTCCTGCAGCGGAAAGGGTTTGATAGGCATTAGGACCGACATTACCGGTTATTATGGTGTCAACACCTTTTTGGGCTATCATCTGGGCAGTAGCTATACCTGCGCCACTTGGAGCCTGCAGATTGGGATTTGGTAGTGCTTCAAACTCCAGAGTTTCAGGATCTACAATAATGAAAAACTGACATCTACCAAATCTTGGGTCTACCTGCGAATTTAAATTATCCCCCATAGAAGTTATTGCTACTTTCATAACATCCTCCTTTTATCTTTTGAACAATTACAAAAGAGGGAGGCATTTTTACCTCCCTCTTAACTTCTATTACTCAAGTTGAGCTAAACGTTCTTTAATACGCTCCAGTTCTCCTCTCAGTTTATCTGCCTGGGTACGAAGAAACTCTACTTCCTGTTCCTTTGTTGGTTGTGCATTCTGTCCCTGTGGGGGAAAACCTGGCCCCATTGGTGTGTAGTAAGGTGTGGTCCCCTGTTGCATAGTTTGCCAGAAACTCTGAGCCTGTGGAGTGGGCCATCTTCCAGTCATTAAAAAAGTTGCTCCAGGTCCTAATCCTGTAGGAGAAGTCCCCAGCCAACCTGGAGAAAAGCCAAAGCGCATCCAGCCGGGAAGTCCAGTAGCATAATACATATATCTATGTCTGTATCCTGGCATAAGTTTCACCTCCGTTTAAAATTTATTAAATTAGACAACAAATCCCCCCTGAAAGCTACACAGCTTTCAGGGGGGATTTGTTTAAGATTTTTCCAGCTCATCCATTCTTCTTCTTATATCCTCCAGTTGGGCTTCAAGAGTTCTTCTTTGCTCCTCCAACCAGGTTTTCTCCTGTTCACGAGTTGGTGCATAGCCAAAACCTGGTATTCCGTAAGGATACCCACTCACTCCATAGCTGTAAGGATACCCAAATCCCCAGGTAGGCCAATAAAGACCATAGGGATATCCGTATCCCCAGAGCCATGGATTATACCAGTACCACCAGTAAGGTCCTAAAAACCAACCGGCTGGACCTATTCCAAATGGCATTTTAAACCTCCTCAACGCTTTTTAATCTTTGTTTATCTACTTTCTACTAATAATAGTATGGAAAGCCAGTTGGCCTGTAAAACGGAGATAACCCGGGAATAGTTGCGGCGTATTGCATTGCGTAAGGACTTGCCCACCACCATCTGGGAAGCCAGGGGAAAAATCTACAGAAGGGATAAGGATTTCCTCTTCCCCAGAATCCTCCCGGACCAAAATAGCCGGGCCAGAAAAATCTTCCTCTAAAACCTCTCGGCATTTTCTTTTCCTCCTTTTTTTTATGTTCATAGTTTATTATATATTCTTGTTGGTTTATTATAACTTGAAAATTATTTTTGTCAACTGTATGGTATCTAAAATTTTCAAAGGAGGGAAGTTATTGACTTAACTTGAGAATAGAGGACACCTGCCACCACAGGTTTTTAACTTCAGTCACTGATTTATTGCTGGAAAATTCTGTCAATGGCAGGCCCTTAAGAAGAGCGTAGATGAAATTTTCATCATAGGAAATCTTACCCACAACCCCTGTTCCCCATTGATTGCATTTTCTCTCTATTGCCTCTGTATTGCTCTTATTCAGGTCATATTTATTTATACAAACCACCCACGGGATACCAAAATGGTCACACACTCCCCCGATTCTCTCCAGGTCACTTATGCCGGATAAGGTTGGTTCTGTAATGATAAGCGCAAGATCTGCTCCAGTTAAAGAAGCTATCACCGGACACCCTATACCGGGAGAACCATCAATAAGAATGAGGTTTACCTCTTTCTCTTTTGCAATTTTCTCGGCAGTATTTCTTACCCGGGTTACAAGTTTTCCCGAATTTCCCTCTCCGGCTCCGAGTCTTGCATGAACCAGCACTCCATATTTTGTATCGGACAGGTATATCCATCCGGTTATTTTTTCCTTCATGGTGATAGCACCTTCAGGGCAGATACGAGAGCAAAGGGAGCATCCTTCACAGGATAAGGGATCCACCGTGAAGTTTTTTATCGCCTCAAATTGACATATTTTCTCGCACCTTCTGCACTCACTGCATTTTTCTCGATCAATTATGGCTATTTTTCCGCCTTTAAATTGAAAGGACTTTTTAACTTCAGGGTTGAGAAGAAGATGAAGATTTGCTGCATCTACATCACAGTCAACCATTATTTTATTCCGGGTAAGATGAGCAAAAGAGGCTACAATGCTTGTTTTCCCGGTTCCTCCCTTTCCGCTCACCACAGTCAGTGTCTTCACTTTTTAACCTCAGATTTTATTTTAGAAAAAAGACTCCTGAAATTTTCTCTCCATGAGAGATCAACATCCACAAGAGTTTTGCCTTCAGAATAAGCTCTGGCAATTTTCTTATCCAGAGGGATACGCAAAAAAATAGGTATG
>Ga0190360_1001228_pt1 | contig 13356 bp, 12 predicted proteins | sample 48721834_MG_FD_161271 | JGI IMG/M metagenome (GOLD analysis project Ga0190360, IMG submission 161271) | Hydrothermal vent microbial mat bacterial communities from Southern Trench, Guaymas Basin, Mexico - 4872-18-3-4_MG | ecosystem: Environmental > Aquatic > Marine > Hydrothermal vents >... | reverse complement strand
GCCCCCTATGTAAAGCCTTACGTCCCCCTCCTCCTTCACAACATGGGCCATGGCCTCAACTAGGTGATGGAACCCCTTCCTCTCAACCAGGCCGCCCAAGGAGAAAAGTATCTCCCCCTCCTCCGGGAGAGAGAGCTTCCTTCTAGCCTCTGTCCTGTCCAGGGGTCTGAACCTCCTCTCATCGTACCCGTTAGGAACGTGGAAGACCCTCCGGTTGAACTCTTCAAGGAGGGGGATGTCCCTCCGGTTCACCCTTGTCAATGCGTCCGCCCCCCTCCAAGCATCGTGTACCCCCCCACCCTCCTTATACTCCACCTCAAGCCAGTCTATGCTCTCATGGACTGTTATCACCGAGGGGACACCGAGCTCCTCACCCATCCTGAAAGCTGCGTATCCTGCAGGCCATGAGAAGTGCGCGTGAACTGCTTCAAAATCCCCACCTCTCACCAGTCTTCTAGCCCTCTGGAAGAGGATCTCACCGTGCCTGCGCATGAATCGGGGGGTGTTGAAAAAGAGATACCTCAAAAAGTGCACCTTCACCTTTCCGAAGGTGTAATTCCTCCTCTCCCTGTTCATGTTCCAGGGCTTCCAGGGCTGGGGAGCAAGCACTGTTATGGAGTCAAAGAACCTCTCCTGCTCCCTGAGGAGCTCCTTGACGAACGTCCCGTCGGAGAAGCGATTATCCCTGTCAGGGAAGTAATTGGTCACCACAAGCAGCTCACTGCCCATCAATGAACCTCCTGAGCCAGAGCTCAACAATTATGCACTTCCACAGCACCCCTGCGTGGTTCTTTTTCCCGGAGATGTGCTCTTTCAGGAGCCCTTCAAGCACCTTCTGATCCCAGTAGGGCCTCTTCCTAAAGCTCTCCGAGCCTATAATCTCCTCCGCAAACCATCTTCCCTCCTCCGTCCTCAGGAGGTCCTTGTCCGGGGTTGCAAAGCCTATTTTATCCCTCCTCAGCCTCACACTCTCCGGAAGTATTCCCTTCATGGCCCTCCTCAGCACCCTTTTAGTTTCCCCCGAGCCTATGATCTCCTCTGTGGGGAGGGAAAGAGTGTATTCCACAAGTTCGTGATCGCAGAATGGAACCCTGCTCTCCACACTCCACCTCATGGAATTTCTATCCTCAAAGCGGAGGAGCTGGGGAAGCATGAGGTAGGTTTCCGATATGGTGGAGGCCTCCTTGAAGCTCTTTGCCTCCCAGATGGGATCCCTGCTTCTCCTCCCCTCATGTCTCCTTATGAAGTCCTCTTTGAGATAGAGGAAGTTCCTCCTCCAGAGCCTCCTCACAAGCGGCTTAGGGAGGAGGGATAGTATGAAGTTCTCTCTTGGAGGATACTTGCCGTGGACCCTCTTATAAGCCCTCACCTCCCTGATAAACCTGCCCCACTTCAACCCTCTGAAGAGCTCAGCCAGATAGAAACTGAAGAAGTAGTGGTAGCCCCCTAGGATTTCGTCCGCCCCCTGGCCGTCCAGGAGGACCTTGATTCCCCTCTCCCTGGCCAGTTTCATAAGGCGGTACTGGGCGTAGATGCTGAAGGTCTGGAATGGTTCCTCCTGGGTGTAGATGAGGTCGTCCAGATCTTCTAGGATCTCCTCCATGGTAAAGGTGGTGGTGTTCCACTTGAGTCTGCACCTCACAACCACCTTCTTCTGATAAGAGCTCTCATCAATGTCCTTCCCCGGGAAGATGAGGGAGAAAGCCTCTATCTCACCCTCAGACAATAGAGACCTCATGGTACAGGCTATTGAGGAGCTGTCAATACCACCACTCAAACAGCTTCCAACGGGAACGTCAGCCCTCATCCTCCTCTTGACTGCCCTTCTGAATACCTCCTTGAAGCCCTCAACCTCCCCTTTAATCCCCTCCCCAGCCTTCAACTGAAAGTACCGGGCGATATGCAGTTCTCCTCTCTTAAGGTGAAAGATGGCGTTGTGCCCCGGGGGTAGCCTCTTTATACCCTTGAAAAAGGTCCTTTCTGTATGGTCTTCCAGGTTATAGTAAAGGTAATCAAAGAGTACCTCCTCGTCAACTTCCCTTTTAATAGGATGCTGGAGGATACCCTTTATCTCTGAGCTGAAGATTAGCCTCCCCTCCTTTAGGAGGTAGTGGAGGGGTTTGATCCCCAGCCTATCCCTGCTTAAGAATATCCTTCTCCTCCCCGGATCGTAAATGGCGAAGGCCCACATTCCGTTGAATTTTTCAACACACCTCTCCCCCCACTCCATATAAGAGGCAACGACGACCTCTGTATCCGTTCCGGAGGTGAAATTGTAGCCCTTCCTCACAAGTACCTCACGTAGCTTTTCGTAATTATATACCTCCCCGTTGTAAACTATCCAAAGCACCTTCTCTCCCCGCTCATACCTCATGGGTTGATGGCCCTTTGGGCTCAGGTCAAGTATGGCCAGCCTCACATTCCCCAGGCTTACTCTATCATCGACGAAGATCCCTGAGTCATCCGGGCCTCGGTGCCTTATGGCTGAGTTCATCCTCTCAATGAGCTCGGGGTCCTTCCAAGTAAATCCGTTGATGCCGCACATTTAGATCACACTGAGATACCGTTTTTAAGGCCTTCCTCTTCTTTACGTTCACTCATCCCTCCCCCCATCATCTTATTAAACCTAGATGAGAAGGTTAAAAACATGTCTTACGACGAAATAAAAGAGTTCAGAGGAAGGAAATACAGCGGTATGAGGATCGGAGCGGTCCACAGGTGGAGCTACCCTGATGGCAGGTGGTGGGAGAGGAAGATTACACCCAACAGGTGGGAATTCACCTTCACCTCCACCAAGGAGCGCTTGAGACACGCCCCGGAGGGTAGCGGGGCGAAGCCAGGCACGGAGTATCACTGGCTCATAATTGCAGACCAGAGGGTGAGGAAGCTAGACGAGGACCGCTATTCAACGGTGATGTTCGGTAGGAAATTCAAGGTGGGCCACAGGAGACCCACCTGGAGGGGCTTTTCCTACATCTATCCGGAGCAGCCCTCATACAAGGAGCTTGTGATCTCTTATTTGAGGGAGGTGATTGAAGAGCTTGAGGGGATGGATGAGGAGGAGATTGCAGAATATATAGGACGATTCCAACCCACTCTTCCCACAGAAATGAGGGCCCCTCCCCCCTTAAAGTTATTGAAGAGAGAGAGTTGCATCTCCCCATAGCAACTTCAAAATGACCACTTCTGACCTGATCAGTTATTCCTTCCCCGGATAACTCACCCGGGCCTTTGCGGGTGAGAACTCGTAGTAGACGCTCTCATCAAACCAGGCGCACTTGATCTTCTGGAGGGGCACTTTGGTCCTGAAGGATATCGCAAGAGCGTAGAAGTAGAGTTGCGCCTCCGGGTGCTCTCCCTCAGCGTCGGGTTTGTAGTCCAAAACGTAGACATCCCCAAATCTGACCTGGAGCAGGTCAATGTGGCCGCTTACGCTCCCCAGCTTTTTGTCGTAGAAGTAGACTGGCACCTCCACGGCCACGGTGGCGGAGTCGTTGACTAGCATGAACCTTTCAATCTCCCTGTGTCGCTCTTTCTTCACCCTCACCCCCTCAAGGACAAATCTGGCCATTCGGGAGGCTAGGTTCACCTTCACCTCCTTCTTCACCCTCACATCAAGCTTAACCTCTGAGCACCTCTCGCCGTCCTCAAAGAACCGGCCCTCCTCGGAGAAGTTCTCAATGTATCCCTTCAATCCCGGCAGGTCGGAGCACCTCTTCTCCAACTTGTAGCGATGGTAAGCGAAGGGATAGGTGATACCCCTGTGGGTCACCTCCTTCTCCACTATCATCTCCCCATCATACTTTTTCAAGGCCTCTTCGCGGAGGGCAATGAAGGGGATTATGTCGCGGTTCTTCTCAATCCACCTCCCAACTGTGCTTCTGGAGAGGCGGGTCTTGTACCTCTTCCTCAGAGACCTTGCTACCTCATCTAGGTTATATCCCATGTTATAGAGGGTCAGGGCGTCGGTCACCACGTAGGGGGGGTAGCGGATGCCGGGAAGTCCTTCGGTGAACCTCCTCCCGCACTCCCTGCACTGATAGATCTGCTTCTCCCCCGCCCCGGTTACCCTCTTTCCCTTCTTCCTCACATTATCAGAGCCGCAGCTGGGGCAGTTTATCATTGTAGAACACCTCCTCTAACTTGGATAATTCTATCTGCACCGCCCGGGGGCGCTTATCACAGCAGAGCTCAATTTGCTCACCCGGGCTAGAAAAACGCACGGGCAGAGCCTTCTTTAGCCCTTCCAATACTTTCCCGCCCTAATTCGATTTTATCCTAATAAACCCATCGCATAAACGGGGCTTTTTTTCACGACCAGATAGTAAATCATTACTCTTCCACTTCCGTCCCATTCCCGGGGCCTAATCCTATAAGGTAGTCCCCCAGGAGGGAGAGGAGTGTGAGGCTGAAGAGGAGGGAGCCCACGGTGTCTGAGGGCCAGTGAGCTCTCACGTATACCCTGGAGAGGGCCGAGAATATGTATATCAAGGCGAAGATTATGATGGATAGCAGCCGTCTCATCCCCCCTCCCCTTCCCCAGAGAAGTATAAAACCGCCAATCACCGTGCAGTAGAACATAACGTGCCCGCTTGGATAGGATAGCAGTAGGCCGTTGGGCCTCACCCTCCCCACCAGGTGCTTGAATATCTGACTTAAGGGGAAATAGGATATGGTAAAGAGTGTATAGAGCCCCTCCCTCCTCCCCCACAGCCTGTAAACTAGATATGTGAGAAGTGCCCAGGTGAGGGCAGCGGGTAGGGTAGAACCGAAGAAGTTGAAGAGCTCATAGAGGGGGACCAGTGCATCGGGACCCACACCCACTAACTCCTGGTCACCTGGGGCTGAACCAGCGAACCAGATGTATGCGGTGAAGAAGGAGGAGAGGAGGATGAGGAGGAGAGTGCGGGGTCTCATAGGGGGCAAAAATCTCCCACACATATATAAAGGGCTATGGGAATGCTCTTCAAACCCACCGCCAAACCCTTATGATCTCATCTCATACTCTTGGTAGCCCCCCGGGGAGCCTGAGAAGAAATTTATAGGCGCACTCAGTTTTGCATCCCAATGGACTCTGAAGGAAAGGCCTATCTTTTTGCCATGGCAACGGTACTTATGTGGTCTACTGTGGCCACCGCCTTCAAGCTCTCCTTGAATTATCTCACACCTGTGGAACTCCTTCTGTACTCCTCCCTCACCTCCCTCCTCTCCCTCTATCTGATGGTAATCTTGAGCGGGAGGTGGAGGGATTTCCTCACCGCTTTTAGAAGGTCCCTACGCCATGCACCGCTCCTTGGCCTTCTGAATCCCGCTCTCTATTACCTAGCTCTATTCTACGCCTACTCCCTCTTGCCGGCCCAGGAGGCACAGCCGTTAAATCAGACCTGGGTCATCATAATGGCCATACTCTCCGTATTCATACTCCATCAGAGGCTTTCTTTCAAAGGGCTCCTCTCAATCCTCATCTCCTTCGCAGGCGTCTATGTGATCTCCGTGAGGGGGGAGGTACTATCCTTCCACCTCTCCTCACCTCCGGGTGTGGTGCTTGCCCTCTCAAGCGCTCTCATATGGTCCCTCTACTGGCTGTACAGTGTGAGGTGGGAGGAGTCGCCCACTATAAAACTCTCCCTCAACTTTACCTTTGGCATGATGTACGTCCTTCCCGTCTCGCTGATCATGGGAGCTGGTCTCCCCTCAGAGGGGGGAATGGTCGGTGGGGTCTACGTGGGTCTTGTTGAAATGGGCGTGACATACGTCCTCTGGCTGAAGGCCCTAACCCTATCCAGCAGGACCTCGCGGGTGGGGCATCTCATATATTTGGTCCCACCGCTCTCCCTAATACTCATTCACTACGTTGCAGGGGAGGAGATATACCCCTCCACTCTAGTCGGCCTTGCCCTCATTCTGGGGGGGATACTCCTCAGGAGGTATTGGGAGGGCTCCTTAAGCTCCTGAAGTACTCATCCTCCTTCTTGAGCTCCTCAAGGAGGTCTGAGAGCCTCCACCTCAGGGAAGTGGGGGTGGTGGTTGCAGGGATCACCTCCCCCACCACACCCTTCACCCCTTTTACAATCTCACCAACCCTCTCCCCGGGAATCTCGTGCATTATGAGGAACTTACCCCCCACATCCGCGTAGCCGTGATAGTCCCGGGGAGAGCTGAGAACCTCGCTAACCTCTCTATTGAGACCCCCCTCCCCTACGCTGAAGACCTCCTCGCCCAGAACCTCTTCAATTCTCTCAACTTCATCATCTCTGAAGCCTATGAGCAGTATCACATACCCACCCCCTCAAGGATGTCAGCAATTCTCTTCCCGCTCCTGCCGTCACCGAAGGGGTTCTCCCACACCCCCCTCCTATCAAGCATAAGAAGGCCCATCTCAACGATCCTCTTCGGGTCTGTCCCAACAAGCACATTTGCCCCCACCTCCACAGTCTCTGGCCTCTCAGTGTTGTCCCTCACCGTTATGCAGGGCACCTTAAGGATGCACGCCTCCTCCTGAACGCCGCCTGAGTCGGTCACTACAAGGGCAGCGGAGGACTCAAGGAGGAGGAATGTGAGGTAGTCCAAGGGCTCGGTGAGCCTTATCCTCCCCGGGGAGAGGCCGAAGAGCTCCATCATCTTCCTGGAGCGGGGGTGGATGGGGTAGAGCACCTCAAGACCTGTCTCCTCCGCAAGGCCGTTGACCCCCTCGATTATGCCGAGGAACCTCTCCCTGTCGTCCACGTTCTCCGCCCTGTGGGCGGTCATGAGGATGTACCCACCCTCGGTGACCCCCACATCCTCAGGGTTCACCCGCCTCCGGGCCAGTTCAAGGTTCTGCATGAGGGCGTCAACTATGGTGTTCCCCACGACGTGTATCTTTCCGCCCTCCACCCCCTCTTTCAGAAGGTTTCCCCGGGATACCTCCGTGGGGGCGAAGAGGTAGTCGGAGAGGTGGTCAGCCACAACGCGGTTTATCTCCTCTGGCATCCTCCTGTCGTAGGACCTCAAGCCCGCCTCAACGTGAGCAACAGGTATGTGCATCTTGGCAGCGGCAAGCGCACCTGCGAGAACTGTGTTGGTGTCCCCCTGCACTATTGCGGTCTCTACCCTCTCCCTCCCAAAGACCTCCTCAATCCCCTCCAGCATCTTCCCCGTCTGCTCCCCATGGCTTCCAGAGCCCACGTCAAGGTGGTATCTCGCCCCAGGGAGCTCAAGCTGTTCGAAGAAGACCCGGTCCATGTTGTAGGAGTAGTGCTGGCCCGTGTGAAGAATAAAATAAGCCTCCCCCCTCTCCTCGAATTCCCTGATTAAGGGGGAGAGCTTTATGATCTCCGGACGTGTCCCCAAGACCACCGCGTGGGCCATGGGGGGGAATTGGGAGGGAGGTTAAAAAGAGTTACCTCCCCTGCCGCCCTCAGGTGAGGAGGGCACCGTACATGGAGTTGAATATATAGATGATTATGAAGACCACTATCTGTACCGTCACACCTCCGCTTATGAGAGCCACTCTGATCTTCGGGTCATGTTCACTGTTGCCCACCCCTCCGCCGAAGAATCCTATGCTCTCCACTATCCCGCCGGCGATTATTATGAGATCCCCGATGCCTATCATATTCCTCACACTGTCCTGGTACTCCTGCATCCTCCTCTCGTAGTTATTCACTGCCTTTTCGTATTCTTCATAGGAGTCGTATTCGTCATAGTCCGGTTCCTGAGGGGGTTTCATGAGAATGGTGGACACCAGGACCATCAGACCGACGTAGAAGAGTATCATGCCCACAATCATCATAATGAGGATCAGCCGCGTGCTTATCATATCCTTTCTGATCAGCGGATTCTTCTCAGGAGTGGGGGCGGAAGGGATAGGCGGCGGTGTTGGAGCCTGTGGGACGTTCGCAGGGCTAGGGGCACCAGTAGGCGGTTCTGAATACATTGGCGCTGCCATAGAAACAACCTCCAGGGGGTACATGTTTTTAATTATACTTATAGTTTTCTGCCGGCAGGGTGTCTCACACCCGTATCCGCCGTGTTCGGTGGCCTAGAGGCTCACCTGACGTAGTACTGAGGCCTTCTTCCTCCCCTCTCCTCCTCCACCAGGCCTGCGTCCCTTAAGAACTTCAAGTGGTAGAATACCACCTTTCTGCTCACCCCCAGATTCTTTGCTATTGAAGCCTGGGTAGCACCGGGGTTCTCCTGTATACTCTTCAGTATCTTCTCCTGAATCCTGCTCAGGCGAATCTTATCATCCGCCCTCATTCCCGCCGGGTAGAAAACCCTCCTCTCTCCCTGCTGCTCCGAGACGACGAGCTGCTCTCTCTCGAGTATGTTGAGGTGGTGGGAGAGGACACCCACCTCCAAGTCAAGCGCCCTCTGGATTCCCCGGAAGTGCTCCCCGGGGTTCTTCACTATGTACTCATATATCCTCTTTCGGTTCTCCTGTTCAAGGAGGCTCTCCCTCTTAAGGCGAGAGTATCCCAGGAGGGCCACGAAGGCGAGTGCAGCGGCGATAGAGGATATGAGAATCGTGAGGGACACCCCCCCGCTGCCGAGCGCCTCTTTGGCCTCTCTTCCATCCTCTGGCGGACAAGAGGGAGCGGGACCCTCATCTGAAAAGTCGTAGACCCCGTCGCTGTCCTCGGAGTTATATAAAAGGCCCCCCTCTTCTGAGTCTTCCCCGGGGGCCTCGTACTCTGAGGTAGCCACCAGTATGAAGGAGGTGTAGGGGGTCACGAAGGAGAAATTCTCTGCCAGAGAGACCACCTCCGACACAAGCTCTTCCTTCTCCCCCTCAACTGTTATTCTATCCAGTAAGTGAAGGATCTTTCTATGTGCCCAGAGCCTTGCTATGAATGGATTTGTCTCCTCCGATGGGACCGGGAAGGTGCTGTTGAAGTACCTCACCCCTTGGGAATCCCTAGCAGTTACGGCAGCTGCAATCTCCGTCATGGATGTGTGATACCTCCCGACCACAACGACCTCTGAGCCCATATAGAGCCCCCTTACGTAGGTGGGGAGGACGTCGTAGCACCCTTCGGAGTACCGGAAGGTGAGGTCCCTGAGAAGCGGGGTGGAGAGGCGATCGTAGAAATCCTCAAGCTCCCCTGAGGCGTCCGCACCCGGCTCTATTCTCAAGGCGAAACCGTAGTTCTCAAGACTCAAGGCCTTCAGGAACTCAAAGTCGGCATCACCGCCAAAGGCTATGGAGTATATTGAGACCTGGACCTCATTGCAGCACCTGACGTTCTCACGTATCTCCGTGGTGCTCGTCACCCCCGTGGTGGGAAGGCCGTCAGTTAGAAACACTATCAGCGGTATCGCCTCCTCCCTTTCGCTGAACATTTGAAGGGCCGTCAGGAGAGCCTCGTTGATATCCGTACTGCCGCCGGCGCCCACGCTGTAGATGAAGCTTGAGGCGTCATCCTTGTTCTCCCTGGTGGCCGGGACGATCACCTCTGAGTAGACGTTGATCTGGTTGTTGAAATAGACGATGTTGAATCGGTCCTCGCTGTGGAGCTGATGGACAATCTCGTCGAAGGCGTCGTGAAGCTGTTCGATCTTCTCCCCGCTCATGGAGCCAGACCGGTCAAGCACGAAGACTATATCCTTGGGCATGTAGCCTCCCAGCTCCTCCATAGTGGGGGAGAAGACGTGCATGAAGTATCCTCCAGTGGAGTCCTGATAGGTATAGAGGGAGCCGTTAATGGGCGGGGAGGAGGTGGTGTAGGTAAGGGCTATCACATCCTGGGAGGAGGGAGTCTCAGTGCTGTAATGTAGAAATACCTCCCCGGGGCCCGCCCACCTCTCCTGAAGAGGAACCCCCTCCGGACTCTCCTCCAAGGAGAGGATATCGTGGGAAGATCTCACGTGAATGGTGGCCGCTGCGTATCTGAACTGTGGATACTCCTCAATGTCGGAGAGCTTAAGCCTGTAGTCATACCTTCCAAGGACCTTCCAGAGGACCTGCTCATATCTCAGAATTACCCGGGCCCTCTCGCCCCCCTTAAGGTTGAGGTCCACCACGAAGTGCCTGGGATCGGATGTGCCCTTGACCTGGGTGGCTGTGAGCCCCTCCTCCACCGCCTCCTGATAGGTCCTCTCGGCTTCATCCCTGGCCACCACCTTTGCGTAGTAGGTCCTGTTGTCTATCTTCAGCGTCAGGTTTGTAAGATACGCATCCTCGGGGACCTTTATTGAGAAGCTCACCTCCTGATGCTCCTCTCCGGGGTTGAAGAACGTGGCGTTTATGGAGGTGACCGCGTAGTGGTCTGCGATTCTCACAACAACCTCCATCCCCTCGTAAACCACACCACCGCTCTCCTCCGCAGCCTCTGAGGGGGGCATATAAAAGATGAGAGGCACAAGAAGTATGGGAAGGATGTAGCGGGCATTCATATCGGACACCGGCCTATATAAAGATGGGAGAATATTAAATAAGAATGGAACAGGTGGGGAACGAATATAAGAACTTTTTGGAACACCCCGGAGGAATACTGCTTTGAAACCTCATGCTGCCTCTTTCAGGGCGGGGGAGAAGGTCGCCGAGATTCTTCGTGTTTACGGAGGATTTCGTTTAAAAACGCAATTCTCTCCTCGTACATCGCCCTGAGGGATCTTAGGTCCTTACCGCATTTAGGGCATCTGTTCTGGGAGATGTCCACGTATCTCCCGCACCCGGGGCACATGATCAGGGTCCCACCTCCAACGCTCTTCACTTTCATGTTGAATGTGCCCTCACTGCCGTACTCTCTCCTCAACCGCTCCCGAGAGTGTTCTAATGCAGTGAAAACGGGCCTCTCCTTCTCATATAGCGCCTTAAGTGGCCTTAAGTCCTCCCCACAGTTGGGACATCTGTCCCAGGAGATGTCCACATAGCTCCCGCACCCGGGGCACTCAATCTTCACACTATTATCCTCCCTCCTCACCTTCAGCCTCAATGCACTCTCATTAAGCCGGGCTATCTTGAAAGGAGCCTCCTCAAGAAGCTCGCTGGAGGGTGTGCCAAGATCGCTCACGGTGCCCTCAGGCCGGCTGGCTTCGCCCACCTCCCCGGGAAAGAGGGCAGGGGCCCGCAGGAGGGTTCCACGCCCACGAAGGGCTCCCTCGTCAATGAGTGGCCCGTATGGCCCCCTCCTTAAGACCTCAAGCAGATATCCAGCCCCGCCCGGGGGCAGTTCAATACGCCACTCCCCATCGCTCCACTCAAAAACCACCAGGCTCCTTGCGGGGAAGGTCACCCGCCTCAGCTCTCCAAGCGGTCGGAAATCCCCGTGCTGAAGGAGCTCCTCTGCTTCCGTGAGAACTACTCTTCTCCTTGCAACCTCCCGGGCCGTATCTGGATCCAGCATCTCCATCTCCGCCCTGTCAAGGCGGGGCAGGGAGAGGAGGTTCACAACCCCCACCCCCCTCTCCGTAACGAAGAGGTCGCAGATGTCCCCCTCATATTTCACATCAGTTACGGCTCCAAGAAGGTCATCACCCCTAGCCACCTCCGTATAGGGATCACGCCATCTTATCCTCCCCCCTCTCCGCCCTATACTGGATGCTCCCCTCGGGCTGGGGGTCTCTTTGACGACCGACAGGGGCGTGGATGTTCTCACCGCAATGCGATGTTGACTCACGCGCTTCTTACGGTGCCTGTCGTTCAGAATCTTCACACATACAACAACGCCTGCCGTCACACCAGCTGTAATCGCCACCTGGAGCAGAAGAGGGTCTGCCAAGGCCTCTCACCTCTCCTCAACCCAGGCTTTGAATATCACGCTTCCTCCAGGGGTGTAGGGAGGCCCCGGGTCAGGACAGTGGATGAAAGCTACCTCCTCCTTTCTGCTCAGGCCCAGCTTCACTGGATCTGCCCCCTCCCTCAAGGCGAGGGCGTAGTGCAGAAGAGTGGGGAGGGCGTGGATGCAGGGCCTCGCAGACTCTTCGGATATCCAGAACTCCTCAATCACTATCCTGTCCCCGGGCCTGTAGAGGGGACAGGTCCCCTTCACCTCAGCCACCTCGAATATGACCCTCATCCACCCTCCTCCAGAAGGGAGAGGAAGGCTGGAAGCAGCTGCGGGAGGGCGGTGGGGTCTGTTCCGGTCACAAGGTTTCCATCCCTCTCCACCTTATTCCCGGTCCATACCGCCCCAGCGGCCTCAACCTCGGCCCTTATAGAGAAGAAGCTCGTCGCCCTCCTTCCCTTAAGGACCCCGGCGGAGATTAGTACCCAGGGCCCGTGGCAGACGGCTGCCACAGGGGCACCTCTCCTCATAAGCTCCCTTATGAGCTGGAGGATGCTCTCATCCCTTCTCACACCGTCTGGGGCATAGCCCCCGGGGATGTAAAGTCCATCTATCTCATCTGATTTTATATCCCGGAAGGCCACCTCCGCTTCCAACTGAAGGCCGCTTTTAGATCTATATGTACCTCTCTCCCTTGCTGCCACAACCACCTCGTGGCCAGCCTCAATCAACCTGTAGTAGGGGTATATGAACTCACGTTCATCAAAGAGGTTATCCACCGTCACGAGCACCTTGGCCATCTACCTCACCTCAGACAGATTCTCTATCTTTCTGATTATCTCGTATGAACGTCTGTTTATAGCCTGCAGTATCAACCCGGCGTAGATTATGAAGGCTGAGAGGGTTATCCCAGCTATAGTGAGGAAGGCGTATCCCACGTAAAGATAGCCGTTCTCTTTATAGAACTCAAATAGTCTGTATGCGAAATACCCCGTACCTGAAAGGAACGGGATGGAGAGGAGAAGGAAGTATTTAAGCGGCTTCTCCGTTCTGAGGAGCCTGAGCAGATAGTTAAGGACCCTGAAACCGTGGGAAGAGGACCTCTCCGTGTTAGCTTCTAGGTTCCCGTAGCGGCACCTGATGGGGACCTCCACCACCCTCATATTTCTCTGCCGAGCCTGTATCAGAATGGTGGACTCCACCTCAAAGCCCAGGGCGTTTATTCTGAGCTCCCTGATGGCCTTCCTTCCGAATGCCCTGAAACCGGACTGGGTATCTTTAACGGGTGCTCCCCCAGCCATCCTTGTCATAAATGTGAGAACAGTGTTACCCAGCCTTCTGTGAGAGGGCATCTCCCTCAGCCCCTCCTCCGATATCCACCTTGAGCCCACGGCGATGTCGGCCTCCCCTTTGAGAACAGGATCCAGCAGCTTTGGAATCTCTCTGGGGTCGTGCTGCCCGTCTCCGTCAAGGAGCACCAGAACATCCACCCCCGTGGCCCTCGCCCAGCTGAACGCCGTCTCTATGGCAGCTCCCTTGCCCCTGTTGGTTCGGTGGTTGACTACATGGGCCCCCGCCGCTCTTGCCACGAACCCCGTTCTGTCGGTGGAGCCGTCGTTTATAACAATCACGTTTGGGATGAAGC
>Ga0190360_1001226_pt1 | contig 13365 bp, 15 predicted proteins | sample 48721834_MG_FD_161271 | JGI IMG/M metagenome (GOLD analysis project Ga0190360, IMG submission 161271) | Hydrothermal vent microbial mat bacterial communities from Southern Trench, Guaymas Basin, Mexico - 4872-18-3-4_MG | ecosystem: Environmental > Aquatic > Marine > Hydrothermal vents >... | reverse complement strand
GAATTCAGCTTGAGTGCCTATTATAAGTGCTCCTAAAAATGCCAAAAATACTAAAAATAATCTTTTTCTTGTAATCCTCTCTCTCAAAAACACTGAAGAGAGAACAACCACCAATATCGGTGCCAAGTAATAAATGAGGGTTGCTTTAGCTATATCCGTATATATTACCGCAGAAAAGAAAAATACCCAGTTTAATGCTAAGATAACTCCTAAAACACACAACAAGAGAAGTTTGTGTCTCACAGCTGAAAAAGCTTTTTTGGCCCACATAATGTCCTGCAATGAGTGCACAAAAATAAGAACTAGGCTTCCTAGAAGAACCCTATAAAATGCCAATCTAAGACCATCCAACCCGGAGTATCTAGCAAAAATCCCCACGCTTCCCCATATTAACATAGAAAGTATTATTTTAACCCTGCCTTGGAGCATCTCTACTCCTCCATGGTTTCCTTCCAAAGGTTGTATGCTTCTTTGACCTCCTTTTCTCTGAACTTCGGAACAGCATCTTTAAAAGGATTGAACTTTTCAAGGTCTTTTTCATCATTTCCAATGTACGTGGCCACAAGGCCCACTTTAGAGTGTAATGAAGAGGGGACTCTTAGAATTCTTTTCACATCTACTGTAACCCTGCCATCAAAATAAGCTTTGGAGAATGTAGTCGACAAGCTAAAAAGCCTTAGAAGTGTTTTATAACCCACACCTCGAGAAAACACGCTTAGCATTGCCTTTTTTACAAAATTCTCGTATATTTCATCTCTTCCATCGATTATTTGCTCAATTTGACGTTTATTTAGACCAATATTTCGTAGATGATATTCGGAAACTCGCTTGATAAAGTATCCAAATCTAAGTCGAAATACTCTGTAATAAGCAGAAGAGAGTAAGATTTTCCTTTCCTGAAGATCCTCAAACGTTATCTCCTCAGCACTGGAGATATAAGATAAAATCTTTTCTCTCGCTTTTGAATCTAGTCCAAGCGCCCAATCATCTAAAACCCTTATATGGTACCCTCTTCCAGAGTAAATAAGATGAATATTCTCAAATCCAAAGTCTTCTCTTAAAATTAGAAGAGTATCTTTAGCGAGTTCTTTAGCATCATCCAAACAGATTGGACACACTTTTCCTGTTTCATGATTACATCTTTTTAGTGGTAAATCTTTCGCATCTATATCAAAAACTAGTTCTGCTCCTAACCATCCCTCCATATTCTTAGGTTCCTCATAAAGGGCAACACTTGAATAAATTGAATATGGGGCCGTTATCTTTACATAATCTTCAAGATCTTTTATATGGTGAAATACATTTTTCCTATCGTTAGGGCCCTCCCCCGTATGATCAAAACCAAACTCCCTATTTTCGAGAGTTTTAGTTATGAATGAGGGTATTTTCTTCACATTCCATTCCTTCAAGTAGTAAATCTTTCTTTCTTCTTTGGTCATTTCCTTAAAAAGCTCACTCATTGCTCCTCACCAGCTGTATTTTGCTTTTTACTTTGCAGGTAAAGCTTTCTTAGGTAGTAAGTAAGAGGATTTTTGATATATCTACAATCCCGATCAGGTTTACAAAGTTGAGGTGCACTTGCCCGAATTTTCTCACAATTGGGGGGGAAGTACCAAGTAGAATTCCCACTATCTTCTAAATTTGGTTCTAGAGTGTATCCAAACCCCAAGTGATACCATATATTTTTGATCTCATTTGGTTGATCTTGGAACAGCGGTGGACTGCATCTATTGCCCGCTTGAATTATTACTGGTAATATTTCTTCCTTGATGACCTTTAGATCCTTTATACAGTCCTTGACTTTAACATCTCTTTTAGGTGGATTTGGGCAGATTCTAGCATAACTTAGAAATGAAGTCAAAAGAACTGTTATTCCGTAGTTTCTTAACCCACTAGGCACTCCATTTAAAGTTATTCTAATACAAGGAGGAAAGAGGTTAAACCGAAGAGGTTGAGCAGTTGTACTTCCTAATCTTTCAAATTTCTCTTTAAAATGCTCCCTTGCGACCTCACTCAGCTCAGAGTACAGTTTCATGTAATATTTAGGTAACTCTTCCCGAATTTCATAAAGAATGTTAACTGCCTTCTCCAAGTTTTTTTCAAAACTTTTTTTCCATAATCTAATTAGCTGAGACCTGTTAAGGTAGACATAACCTTTCCTTACATAAAACCCCTTTAGAGAGTCTTCATTAAATATTAAGAAATCTTTTAGAGCCATTTTATATTGAAGAACGTGCCGTTCCTTCTCTTCTGGTGGCAATTCCTCATGCAAGCTTTTTTCAAGTATTACTCTATCTTTTCTGGGAAGTTCACTGGTGTTTACTCTTTCAACAGGCAAAGCCAATTCTTCAAACTCTCCTGCTTCCTTTATCCTCTTTAAGTAGATTTTTAGATTCGTATCCTTAACCAGCTCCATTTCCAAACCATAGGGTGAAAATGCTAAAGCTCCCAATAGTGCATAGAAACTTATCAAATCCTTCCACTCATCTAACTGTAAAATCGATTGTGGAACATCTCCCTCTTTCACCCATTTAACTCTCTCCAATGCCATCTTAGTATCAAGATAATTTGGAATAACCTCTAAAAAATCATTGATGCTACCAAATTCATTTAAGAGTTCTTGTGCCCGCTTTCCAAAGGGATCTAACATGCACCCACCTTCTATTAATGCTCATATTAAAATAAAACTCTTTTGTTAATTACCAATATAAAAAAAGATCAAAATATTGGAAAAGATATAATGCATTGCAGTAACCTATGTATAAACTTCCAAAAACCTTATATTATCTTATCAAGTAACTTTAACAGTCGAGTGTAAACTGAATTAAATTATAAGGTGGGAATCATGAGTGAGCCGTTTTCAGGTAAAAGAATTAAAAGTGGAATACCTGGATTTGATGATCTGATAGGAGGAGGATTCCCCGACCAATCCACTATCCTCATAACTGGTAGTACAGGTACTGGAAAAACCACATTCGTGGCACAGTACATATACAAAGGAGCAGAGGAATACGGGGAACCAGGAGTTTTCGTCTCATTAGAAGAAAGGGCTAAGGATATTAGAAGAGAGATGAAACAATTTGGGTGGGATTTTAAGAAATACGAAAAACAAGGGCTCGTGGCAATAGTGGATGGTGTCAGTTCTATTTCTGGTATTCCCTCTGAGGAAAGACTCGTATTAGAAGATACTCTTAATGTTGACAACTTTTTGAGATATGTGTATCGTGTTGTAAAATCAATAAATGCCAAACGATTGGCAATTGATTCAATTCCATCAATAGCTTTCAGGATTCAAGATGAAAAAGAGGTTAGGAAAGCTCTATTAAAACTCAACACAATTCTTCTTGAAATGGGAGTCACAACTCTTCTAACTACCGAAGCTCCTGATCCTAAAGGAGGCAAAATCAGCAAATATGGGATTGAAGAGTACATTTCAAGAGGTCTAGTACTCCTTGATCTACAAGAGAAAAATATAGAACTAAAGAGATATCTTCTAGTCAGAAAAATGCGCGGAACTAAACATTCAATGAGAAAATATCCCTTTGAAATTACAAGCAGAGGAGTCGTGGTTTACCCGAGTGGAGAGATCTATTAAGGAGGGAGTTTTAATTGAATTTATACTCCAGTATTTCAAGTAACTCAGAACTAGAAGAGAAAGTTGAACGAATCCCCACAAATCTCATTGACCACCTTTTGATGGGAGGTATTCCTAGAGGAAGTGTTATTCTTCTTATAGGGGATCCCAAATCTGGTAAAACGACATTTATAAGCCAATTTACATATAATCAACTGGTCTCTGGTGCTAATGTAATTAGTTTATTGGTCGATATCCCCCGATATGAATTTGTAAGTAATGCTTTAGATTTTGGATGGAATCTTATTACACATCTAAATGAAAGATTGCACATTTTGGATGCATATACCCAGAGGATTAGAGGTGGTCCCAAATTCTCTTTTACTGAGGAAGCCATCCCAGATATTCGAGATACTACTCACATAATAGATATTATAAAAGACACTACAACAAAAATTCTCTTAAATAATCCACATGTAGAAACCCCCCTTATAGTAGGTGTAATTTCTTCTCTAACTCCCATGTTCTTTGAAACTGAAAAAAAAGAAATATACAAGTTTTTGGAAGATTTAAAAGCGTTTTCGCATAAGAACAAGCAGGTTTGGATAATAGAAATGAACTCCGGTGTTGAAGATCCACAGGTAGAGACTATAATCAAAGCAATAGTAGATGGGATAATAGAAATGAAACTCTTTGAGGAAAACCACAACCTTCAAAGATATTTAAGAGTGTATGGTATGAGAAGGACTAGACATGTACTCTCATGGATTCCATATGACATAACTGACAGAGGAATTCTTCTAAAAAGCGAGAGATGAAAGTTATATATTACCCTCGTGAAAGCCTCGTCCTTCAGGACAGGAAGAAGGCCAGAAGTGTGAACTACCCCGGCCTTACGGGCGGGGCTTCGTGAGAGTTCATCATTGCTTCACTCTCACAGGCCGGTTCACGCGACCACTACCCCCTATCCTCACGGAATCGGGGGCTACTTTACACCAACCCTTATGGAAGGGGTCTTGCAAGCAACAGAAAGATAAAATTAGATCAAAAGTTCAAAATCTCTATTTCTTTTCTTTTAATATCTTCTGAAATCCAACATAGTCTGTAACAATTTTAACTCCTTCAAGGGTCTCAAAATATGCTTTCTTTATCTTAATTAGTCGTGCATCAGTATATTTCATTTGAGGTGGGTCATATGAGCCAGGTTCAACTATCTCATCTTCTAGGATGTATGTTTTAATCTCTGGTTGGCCCACATATTTCCAAACTTCATAAAAAACCTTTGGTTCAAGGTGGATTTCTCCTTCAACCTCTGTATAACCTCCTCCAATAGCCTCTAGAAACTCCTTTATTACTTCAAAGTTCATAGAACTCACCAGTATAATATTAGGAGCCCAAGAGTTAAATACCTATCGTTTCTACTTCTGGAAGGTGAGTGGTAATGAGTAAAGTGTATGTCGATGCTCAAGCTTATAAAGCAATCGATAAAGGCGCAATGATAGTCTTTAAAAAAGGTGTGATAAGAACTGAAGGCGAGATTAAACCAGGAGATGTTGTAGAAGTTTATTCAAGGAGCGGAAAATTTCTAGGCAAAGGTTTTGCTAACCCAAACTCAAACATAATGATTCGCTTGATCACAAAGAAAAAAGATGTGGAGATCAACAGAGAACTATTTAAAAAACGTATAAAAAAAGCGAATGAATACCGAAAAAAGATTTTAGGATATGATAAAGCCTATAGAATGATATATGGAGAAGCAGACTACCTTCCAGGGCTAATTGTGGATAGATTTAATGAGATAGCATCCATTCAAATTTCAAGCGCTGGGATGGAAAAGTTCAAAATGGACGTTGCTGAAGCTATCCTCGAAATAGAACCTGAAATTGAGACTGTTTTTGAAAAAAACACTGGAAGATCGCGAAGAAGAGAGGGCCTTCCTGAGATTGAAAGAGTCCTCTTAGGGAAAGAAAAATATCGTACCATTATTGAAGAAGGTCAAGCCAAGTTTATTGTTGATATGCGAGGCCAAAAAACAGGGTTTTTCTTAGACCAAAGAGAAAATAGAATCGCTTTGGAAAAATACATAAAGGGTGGAGAAAAAGTCCTCGATGTATTTACTTATACAGGGGGTTTTGCCATTCATGCTGCTGTTGCAGGTGCCGAGAAGGTTATTGCAGTAGACAAATCCCCTGCTGCAATAGAACAAGCAAAAGAAAACGCAAGGCTAAATGGTGTGGATAGTAAGATGGACTTTTTAGTGGGCTCCGCATTTGGCATTATGGAGAAAATGCAAAAGAAAGAAGAAAAGTTTGATATAGTTATACTGGATCCTCCCGCATTTGTACAACATGAAAAGGACTTAAAAAGAGGCCTTAGGGCATACTTCAATGTAAATTATCAAGGGCTAAAACTGGTTAAGGACGGTGGTATCTTAGTAACCGCTTCATGTTCTCAACATGTCGATATGCAGATGTTCAAAGACATGATAATAGCTGCTGCCGCAAAGGCAGGCAAATTCCTTAAGATGATAGAGCCATATAGAACCCAAACACCAGATCATCCAATATTAATGGCCTCGAAAGATACTGAATACCTGAAGTGCTTGTTCCTTTACGTAGAAGAGATGAAGTAAGTTTTTATTTTTGGCATCAGACCGTGGGCGTATCTTCATCGCAATGCTCAGTGGAGGTGCTTTTTCATCACCAAATCATTCCAAATACTACTGTTAAAGCCATTTTAAGGCTTAAAACTTTGAGTTGAAATATCCTAGTTCTCAAGTTAGCTCCTTATAACTAAAGCAGGTAAGCCAGATCATCATTTTTAAAATCCCCTATGTAAAGTTATAAATCTTACTCACAATTTCACAACGAAATAGAAAAAGTCACTCAATAATTCAATTAGGCCGTACTCTACGATGTAAGCATTTTTGAAAATATCAAAGAGAACTGCTTAAGAGTTGATATTACAATGCGGATGCCTTTGAAGAACCATTTGGAGGTTATTGATACGGATCCCTCTACTCATGGTAGAGATGTGAGTTTCTCTAAAAACATACATAAATTGGGTGGTGTATCCAATTCCCTCTTCATCGTGGAGAACTGCTTATAGCCCAAGCATATAAGTTTCCTCCATAATTCCCCATATATTTGTTTTCTCCATTTAGCCGAAAAGTATTTAAGGGTCAAAGAACAAACATCAATAGTCAAGGTGATACTATGGTGAATGATATTGAACTTTCCCGACTCTATGGAATATTAGAAAAAGAATCTAAAAAACTCAGAGAATTACCAAGTATTGAAAACAAACTGAAAAAGGAAGATCTCCTAAATACTTTGAATATAACTGAAGGGACCCTTGCAAAGATAAATGCACTAAAAAATAGTGACTTAAACTTCAAAACTCAATATGTATCATTACAAGCAGATATCTCAAATTTAAGGACATCCTTACAGAAGGAAAATATATACGGTCAAGAACACATAAAGCGACAAACCCAATATCTTGTTGATAAAATTGAGGCCCTCCTTGTAAAAATAAAGCCAAAGGGATTCCTTCCAAGATTAAATGAATTTATAATAAAACATCCTCAATTCTCCGAAAACTGGGCTGTTGCAATGTGCTACCTTGGAGCCATGGAAGTTGCATTGAACAGGTTTTTAGAGAGATTTAATGTAAATTTAGAGGAGCTTGGTGTAAATAAACATAGCAACAATTATACATTTGCCGATAAGTATTATGGGTTTGTTAAGTACTTGAACCACCATGGTATTTATCTCCCCAAACTCGAAGCAGAGCTCCCGAGAATATTCTACGGGATACGGAACAAGATTGTGCATGAGGGATATTCTCCGAATGATAGAGACTTGGAATTCATAATAGAATACTCAGAGAGAATTGTCAATTTGATAGAAAGTGCTGAAAAGAAGTTAACTGAGGTGTAAAAAGCAATGAAGTACTTTTTTGTTGTTGATTATGAAGATGATGCAGAAAGAAAACGGATTGATTACCTTCTTGAAAAATGGCAGAAACGTGCAAGAGTTTCAAAACCCAGGGGCCTAACTTTCGTTATTGAAACCACAGAAATTAACGAGTTTGCAGAAGAACTCTTCTCGAAGCTTAACCCAGAATCTTCTAGGAAAGTTGAAGTCTTTGCCTTACATGAGAAGGACTTACAATCTAAACTTCAGCCCAATAAACTGGTCCTCGAGTATCAAAGTGAGGAATCTCCAGAGACCGTTAAAAAGTTCTTGAAATACGTTTTTTCCAAGAACAACATTCGTTACTATTCCTCAGATGTCAAATCCGCAAAGTACTTCACCCTCACCAGAAAGGGCCGCGTGGACATTGAAGTTATAATTGAACCAAAGAAGAGCAGAACTTGGGTAAAATTGCTGTTTTCAGGGTATGGGGAGGCTGTAGAATACGTCTCTGAAAAACTAAAAAAGGAGTTAGAGCCTCTTTTGGGGGTATAAAGGATGGGGATTTTTGATGAAGGGGATTTGGAATGTGTTAAAAATCTCCTAAGGCCTGCTGAAAGAGTCATAAAGCAGGGTAGGGATATCCTGGTCGAGGACTTTCCACGAAGAGAACGCCTATGGCATGAAGTAAAGGACGCATATGACAAGTACTTAGATGGATATTGTGGAGACTTCCTAAAGGACTTAGATACTAATTTTAGAGCAAAATTTGAAGCTGCATTGGCAATACTTGCGTGGAGTTTTGAAAACAATGGTGAAAACTTTTACCCAGCAACCAGAAGGTTCACTAGGGAAGAGCTCCAAATTGTCGATGAGCTCTTAAAGTACAATATTTTCGAAATAATGACAAAAGATGACATTTTAGCAAAACTTTACAGGAAAGATTCTGAAGTTTTAGACCTCTTGAAAACGTACTACCTTGGAATGGACAAGTGGATTGAAGATCAACTTAACAACCCCAACATAAAACTAACCCTAAGGTATTACTTCAAGAAAACGTGGGATGGTTACAAAGAAAAACTCAACGAAGCAATTAATGAGGCCAACAAATACAATTGGTTTAGAATACTGCTTGAGGAGTGGGAGAAGGACAAAGAGGAGAGCGTTGAGGCAGTAAAGTCGGCCTATGAGAAAAAAGTCCAGGGTCTTAGAGAACATATCAAAGAAATTACAGAAGCTTTTGAATATGAAAAAGAGAGGATTGTGCAAGAGATTTCCCGTGCAAGCATGGAGGAAATAGAACGGCTGGAGAGAGAAAAGCAGGAGCTTATTGAAAGATTTGAGAAGGAAAAAGAAGAGCTTGCTAAGCAACTTATTGAATTGAAAGATAAAGAACTTCAAGAAAAACTTCAGACAGAGCTTGAAAGAGCCAGAGAGAACATGATGAATGAAGTAAGAAGACTTGAGGAAGAAATACAAAGAAGAAGTATCGAATTAAAACAGAAAGAAATGGAGCTCAAAAGAAAAGAAATGGAGCTAATGGAAAAGGATCATGAGCTGCGTAGAAAGATAGATGAAGTTCTCAAGGCTTCAGAGAGCCTTGAAAAAGGATCCCGCCTTGTGATTAGGGAGGATGCAAGGATACAGGAGCTGAACTTTTTAGGAAGATTGAAGAGCAAGCTCAAGAACAAAGTTCAGCTCTTGGATAAAACTTACAAAGTGGAAGAAATAAACGAAAAATTAGGGGAGAATACCTCCAAATTCGCCCCTAAACTCGACGAAAAAACTCTGAAGAATCTACCGGAAAACAGATACCTCGAAGTTAAGTTAAAAGAGAAGAAACTCTTAGGAAGCAAAGAAAATCTTCTCTTAAAAGGACACTACATAACAAGAGTCGAAAAGCTTGCGGAGTATGGGTTTGATACCGACCCATTAGAACTTGCTGATGTAAACGCTTACTTGGTCGATGCAAGGGATTCATCAAAGAATGAGCGCACAATTCTCCTGATAGCTTCTCCCTTAGGCTTTGAAGACCGGATAAAGAAGTACGTTAATTCCAATCAGTTCCACCAGAACTTCTATTCTGAGAACGTTTCCTTACTGTTACTTGATGTTGAGACTGGAGAGATCATTTACAATCCAAATGACAGATATGCAAAGGCCCTTGTTCCATTGGTACGCATGGAGCTTGATGAGGAAGTTTATGTAAAGGTGAAGGAGTGCATAAAGTCAAAGCTGGCCGGAAGAGACTATCTGCCATTTAATGAAGTGAAAGATTGCGGAGGTGAAGCCTACATTAAGAAGGCCTTTTATGAGGCTGCTAAGGAGGAGAACGGGTTTGTTAAGTACATTGATGGTTTTGGATTGGTATTGATGAAGGGGGTTAAAAGATGAAGATATTAGATAGATTTAGGAAAAATCCGATTGAGAAGCTCTCTTTAAGAGAGCTACAGGAAGAGGAAATAAGACTTAGAAACCGCTTGGAAAGGACAAAGAAGGAAATAAACAACATTGAACGGAAGAAGAAGCAGCTCTTCCAGGAAGGAGTAGGTGCCGATATGCTAAAGAAGAAGATGCTGGCACAGGAGATTAAGAGCCTCGATCTTGAAGAGAAGCTCAAGCTTAAGGACTTCACAACGGCCCAAAGGCAGTACACTCTCGTCAAGAACCTGATCATTGTTAAGAGGTATGAGAAGGAGCTCAGAAAAGTTGGTATATGGGAGAAGCTCACCAAGGTTGAGCCAGAACATCTCGAAAGCGTCCTAGTTAAAGTGAACCTCGATGGGAAGGAGTTCGATGAGATGGTTAACAATCTCAACCGCGTCTTCGAGATGGAGATAGCAGAGTTTGAGGCCACTGAAGACCAGACGGAAAGGGAACTCATGGAAGCGTGGGCAAAAGTTGAAGCCGGGGAGGCTGATGCTGAGGAGGCCCTTGAAAAGGCCAAAGAAAAGGAGCTTTCAAAAGAGCTGGAGGAGTTTTGAATGGCTTTCTTCTCCAGATTTTTTGGAAAAAAGAACCCGCTTGACATCCCACTAAGTCAACTGAGGGAGACCCAAGTAAAGCTTGACATGCAGATTAGGAAGATAGAGAATGAGATTATAGAGATAGACAGGCAGATTGCACTTCTGTTTGAGCAGGCCAAGAAGGCAAGGAGCAAAAGCGAAGAGCTGACAATAGCTACGAAGATAAAGACCCTCAACCAAAGAAAGAAAAACCTGCAGAATACACATGCGCAGTTAAACAAGCAAATGATGCTCGTTAGCAACCTCGTGATAATCAAGGAAAACGAAGCCTTATTGAAAAATACTCCAACCTGGAAGATTCTTCATAATATGTCCCCCGAGGAGCTGGAGCAAAAACTCGTTGAAATGCAACTCGATTCTCAAAATCTAAATGAGAACCTTAACCGCATGCTCGGCTACACAGGCCAAGCCCTCGCAATAGGGGTTGATTTTGAGGCAGATGAAGAGCTCACAGAGATTTTGGATACAATCAGGGCCGTAAAGGAGGGGGAGCTTGAGCCCGAGGTTGCGGCTGAGAAAGTGACTGGAGAGGAAAAAAAGGAGAAAAAACACCTTGAACTTGAAGAACTCTGAATCCGGTTTCATTTAATCTTTTCTGTTAAAATCAGATTTCAATTAGGCTTACTTAGGTGGCGAATAATGGAAAAAGTCGGTAGTAAGATCATTACAGCACTGATAGTTATCTCCATAGTTACAAATTTCGCTTTGGCTACCGAGTGGAGGGCATATAAAAACAATTCCCAACATACAGGAGTTGCTACCGATGCTTTAGAACCTCCCCTTGAATTATTTTGGAAGTTTAAGACTGAAGAGCCAACAACGTCTGCAGTCGTTGACAGTAGGACAGTTTATGTAATTGCAAGTGCAAGATACGCTCAATGTAAGGGGAATAAAGCCAAATGGAAGCGAGAGAAAGAAGAATGCATGATTGGAATGCCCATCACAAAAGAAATGCTGCAGAAAGATTATTATAATTTGCATGCATCATTTTATGTGGTGATAGAATGTTCGTGAACAGAAATAGTGAACTTGAGTTCCTCGAAAGGAAATGGAAGGAAAAGGGGGCGCAACTGATAATAATCTACGGGCGCAGGAGAGTGGGAAAGACCATGCTCCTCAAGGAGTTCCTAAAGAACAGAAAGGGAGTTTACTTCCTCGCCACCGCAGACTCGATGGGCGAGAACATTAAAGGATTGGCTGAGAAGTTTGCAGAGCTTACTGGAAAAGAGTACTTCATGGAAGTGAAAGACTTTGGAAGGCTCTTCCGCTACCTCGCAGATGAAATAAGAGAGGAAAGGATAGCTGTTATCCTGGATGAGTTCCAGTACTTGATGAGCCTTGAACCCGGAATTTTAAGCGTGCTGCAGAAGGCTTGGGATGAACACCTAAAAAGAACCAATATCTTTCTTGTGCTCTGCGGCTCTTCAATGGGAATGATGGAGAGGATCATGGAATACAAAAGCCCTCTCTATGGGAGGAGGACGGGGCAGTGGAAGGTTGAGCCCTTTGATATAAAAGGCATAGCCAAGATGTTTCCCAATAGAAGCATGGAAGAGCTCGTGAAGATCTATGCCGTATTTGGCGGGATCCCCTTTTACCTCGACCTCGTGAAGGAGCTGGGCGTTGAGGAAGCGATAAAGATGAAGATTCTGAGAAAGGGGGAGGTTCTCTACGAGGAGCCCGAGTTTCTGCTTAGGGAGGAGCTAAGGGAGCCGAGGGTTTACAAGCTCATTCTTAAAGGACTCGCCTTGGGTTATGAAACGCTCGGGGAGTTAGTCAATTTCACCGGGCTTGATAGGGGACACCTTTCCAGGTACCTCGATACCCTTGAGCGTCTCGATTTGGTGGGCTACGAACTCCCCTACGGGAGGAGAAAGAGGGGGAGATACTTCATAAAGGACAACTTCTTCAACTTCTGGTTCCGCTTCGTCTATCCAAATTTTGGTGATTTAGAACTCGGTCTAGTTGATGAGGTCTGGGCGAAGATTGAGCGCGAACTGAACGCCTACTACGGAAAATCCTTCGAAAAACTCGTGAGGGAGATGCTCCGCCAGAGGATAATTGACTTCGGGCAGAAAAAAGTTGCAAGGTGGTGGCACAAGGGCGAGGAGATAGATGCCATAGCAGAGCTTGACAATGGCATGCTTTTCGTTGAGGTTAAGTGGAGCGAGCCCAGAAGAAGAGAAGCCGAGAGAGTTCTCGAACGGTTAAAGAAAAAGGCGGAGCGTTTTGAGGGGAAGAAGAAGTTCCTGCTCATCGCAAAAAGGATTGAGGGAAAAACCGGGGAGATGATGGATTTGGAGGATTTGGAAAAGCTCGTTGGGGGATGCTCTAATGTCACATTGGGTAAGAGGGCTTAAAGTAATTAAGATTGCATCAAAAGGATTCCCAAAGAAAGATAAGGATGAATTGGAAGGCTCTAAGGGAGTTGTGAGAACCCTAATGTTGTAGGAGGTGAGGGAGTATGAAAAAGGTCGTAGGGCTGACTCTGATATTGCTGTTCTTCTCAGTCATGGTACCAAGTGTTAAAGCACAGACCGAGCCGAGCCCCTGGTGGGCAAAAACTTACGGAGGAAGCAATGATGATGAAGCTAAAGCAGTTGCTATTGCTCCAAACGGAGATATTATCGTAGCAGGTGAAACTTGGAGCTTCGGCGCTGGCTCTGGTGACGTTTGGGTTCTTAAGCTTGACCCTAGTGGTAATGTCAGATGGGTAAAGACTTACGGTGGGAGCGACTTGGATGAAGCTGAAGCAGTTGCTATTGCTCCAAATGGGGACATTATGGTAGCAGGCTACACTGAAAGCTTTGACGTTTGGGTTCTTCGTTTAGACGAAAATGGGAACGTG
>Ga0190360_1001224_pt1 | contig 13369 bp, 13 predicted proteins | sample 48721834_MG_FD_161271 | JGI IMG/M metagenome (GOLD analysis project Ga0190360, IMG submission 161271) | Hydrothermal vent microbial mat bacterial communities from Southern Trench, Guaymas Basin, Mexico - 4872-18-3-4_MG | ecosystem: Environmental > Aquatic > Marine > Hydrothermal vents >... | reverse complement strand
CTTATCGCTATCTTTCGGAATGACCCGCTCGTAATTCGGGAACTGTCCCTCAATCAACCTGGAAAATATCATCCTTTCCTTAGCCTTAAGAAAGAATTGGTTCTCACTCACTCCAAGAACTACATCCCCCTCATCGGAAATGGCATTCTTCATCTCGTAAAGCGCCTTTTTAGGTACGATCACCTTAATTTCGGAAGAAGGAGCAAGCTCAGGAAGCCCAACTGAGAAGATGGCGAGTCGATGCGCATCAGTTGCCACCATTTTCATTTCACCTAAAGAAATGGTGGTAAGAGCACCATTTAAGGCAAAACGACTTTCTTCCTCAGTAGCGGCAAAGGCTGTTTTTATTATCATATTCTTGAGAAGATCGGCTTCAATCTTTAGTCCTTTCTCAAAATCGTAGCTGGGAAAGGAGGGAAAGTCTTCCTTGGAAAGAGCGACCAACTTGAACTGAGCCCCTCCACAGGTAATGGAGAGGAAACTATCGACCTGCTCCAACTTCATCGGAGCCTCAGGAAGTTGTCTCACTATGTCATAGAGCAATCTTGCGGAAACGGTAAGCGAACCTTCTTTCTCCACTTTAGCTGGAACTAAACTTGAGGATCCTACTTCGAGATCGGTAGCTGCTAATTTGATCTTATCACCTACTGTTTCTAAAAGAACATTGGAAAGGATAGGAATAGTACTTTTCCTTTCCGCAACTGTTTGAATCAACTGAAGTTCTTTAAGAAATTCGCTTTTTTCAACAGTGATAAGCATAGCTACTCCTCATTATTTTTTCTTACTTTATTTATTAAAAATCCAAATGTAGTCGTATATAGTAACGATGTTAATAATAACGAAAAGTAACCTTTCCTCTTTAAATTCATTGGTTTACTCCGATGAAATCTTTTTTAAATTATCCACTTTCATCAACAATCCACCACCAATAGTGAAAAAATTTAAATTCCTTAACAACCCATCAACAGGGTAATTTTTATAATTGCTGTTATCCCCCCTCTAAAGAACTAATAAAGGTGTTAATGAGCTTGTTGAAATTTTGATCCTTTTCCTTTAAAGATTGTATTTTTCTTATTGAGTGTATCACGGTTGAGTGGTGTTTTCCTCCGAATTCTCTGCCGATCTCAGGAAGTGAAGCATTGGTCAGCTCCTTAGCGAGATACATCGCTATCTGTCTGGGGAAAGCTACTCGTTTTGAATTGTTTTTGGCAGTAAGCTCATAGACCTTGAGATGGTAATAGTCAGCGATGAACTGCTTTATCTTGCTTATACTCACCTTTTGTTCGCTCAAGGTAAGGACATCACGAAGCACCTCTTTGGCGAGCTCAAGGCTTATTTTGCTTCCAGTAAGTGAGGAGAAGGCGATCAACCTAATAAGGCAACCTTCGAGCTCTCTAATGTTGGACTTCACATTGCTTGCGATGAAGAAGAGGACATCGTCAGGAAGCTTTACCCCTTCTATCTCCGCCTTCTTCTCTAAAATGGCTATCTTCGTCTCTAAATCTGGTGGCTGGATATCGGCGATGAGCCCCCACTCGAATCGGGAACGAAGCCTTTCCTCTAAGGTGGGTATCTCCCGGGGTGGGGAATCGGATGTTAAGACGATTTGTTTCTGAGAATCATAAAGGGCGTTAAAAGTGTGGAAGAACTCCTCCTGGGTTCGCTCCTTTCCTGCTAAGAACTGGATATCGTCCATCAGAAGGATATCGATATTTTTCCTATATCTCTCCCTGAAGGCGGGGGTTTTATCGTAGCGGATGGAGTTGATCAGCTCGTTCATAAACTTCTCCGAGGAGATATAAACTACTCGGAGATCCGGCTTGTTTGTCAAAATGTAGTTTCCAATGGCATGGAGGAGGTGGGTTTTACCTAAACCCACCCCCCCGTAGATGAACAGGGGATTATAAGATCTTGAAGGTGTCTCTGCCACCGAGCGACAGGCGGCGTGAGCTAACTGATTTGAAGAACCGACGACGAAGGTATCGAAGGTATACCTCGGATTGAGAGAGCTCCTTCCGGTATCATCCTCTTTTCCCGCTTCCTTTTTTAGAATGAAGCTCACCCGCATCCCTCCCTTTCCTATCTCGTTTAGGGCGCTTTCGATTAATCTTCCGTATTTTTCGTTCAGCCAGTCTTTATAGAGCTTGCTTGGTACCTCAACGAAGATGGTGTCCCCCTTTTCCCCAAGGAAATGTGTTGGGCGAAACCAAGTGTTAAAGCTTTGTTGGTCAAGGTTTTCCACAATTTTTGAAAGCAGAGAGTTCCAAATGTTCATTTTTAACTACAAGGAAAATAATAAGTTAGAGATAACTAAAGGAAAATAAAGGGTTTTTATCAACAGATTTTTCCACAAACTGTGGAAAACTTATATCCTGTTGAAAATTAGCCCTTTCCTTCCAGCGAAACCCCATTTATCAACAACCTGCTGTTAAATATCTCTTTATTTTACAATTACTTTTACCAAATGAATATTAGCACAGGAAGACGATGTTGGCAAGAAAAAATTTCAAAAATCAGTTTTTCTCTATTGATTGAGATTAAAAGATTTGGTAGGATGAAGGGAAAATTTTTGAAGGGGTGACTATAGATGAAACGAACTTATCAGCCGAATAATCGTCGCAGGAGAAAAACCCATGGCTTTTTGGTTCGGATGAGGACCAAAGCAGGACGTCGGGTCATTGCTCGGAGGAGAAGAAAGGGTAGAGTGAGGGTTTCGGTGGTCTAATGTGGTCGCCTTGACAAGGGACGAGCGGTTAAGGAGGAGGGAGAGGATAACTAAGAAGAGAGAATTCTCCCGGGTCCTTGAAGAGGGTAGCCGTATTCCGGGTGAACTTTTTACCCTATTCCTCCTTCCCAATGATCTCGGTTATCACCGGTTCGGGGTGATTGTGGGAAGGAAAGTGGGAAAGATAGCAAAAAGAAATCTGGCAAAGAGAAGGCTTAAAGAGGCGTTCCGAAGAAACAAACCGAAGGGAAATCTCACCTTCGATATCGTCGCTATTGGAAAACAGCCGATCCTTGAGGTAAAGACCCCCAGGGTGGAGGAGGAGTTTAGGAGAAAGCTCACCTACTTCTTGAGGAGCCTGGGGATGGATGGTCCGTTATGGGAAGAAAGCTCCTGATATTCGCTATAAAAGCCTATCAATATCTCCTTTCCCCTATCTTGGGGGGGAGATGTCGTTTTGAGCCGAGCTGTTCCCATTATGCCATAGAGGCGATCTCCCGCTTTGGGGCGAGAAAGGGGCTTCTCCTTTCTCTGAAGCGTCTCCTTCGGTGTCATCCCTTCTCCTCCGGTGGCTACGACCCGGTTCCCAAGAGGCTATAGTGAGGTTGCTATGGAGAAAAGAGCGATTTTGGCGATTATCCTTTCGGTATTGGTCCTTGTTTTCTTCCAGCTGCTCTTTCCCCCCAAAGAGGCACCGGTAAAAAGGGGGAGAAAGCCGGAGAAGAAGACCTCTACTAAACCTAAGATCGAGATATCCAAAGTAGAACTTCCTAAGCGGAAGCCGGTTCTTTCCAAAGCCAAGGAAAGAGTGGAGGCAGAACGAGAGGAGAGGGTGGTAATAAATACCCCTCTCTACCGGGCGGTGCTGGTGAACAAGGGGGCTCGTATTCTCAGTTTTTCCTTAAAGAAGTATCTCGATGATGAGAAGAATCCGCTTGAGCTTGTTCCGGAGAAGATGAGGATAAGGGACAGGCTTCCCCTCTCTCTTTACTTTGAGGACGATCCGGGACTAAGCTCCAAACTTAATTCGGCGCTTTATGTGGTTGATAAGTCCCGACTTGATTTAACGAGGGAAAGGGCAAGGCAGGGAACGATCCGCTTCACCTATAGCGATGGCGAGGGACACATTGTAAGCAAAGTCTTCTGGTTTAGCCGGGAGAGCTATTTGATCGGGGTAAAACTCGAGCTCTCTCCGGAGGTGATGGTTAAGAAGCCCTATCTAATCTATGGTCCTGGTTTTGGCAATCACCCGTTATTTCGGAAAGGGGGTCTTTTTTCCTCTCGGTTTGGACCTATGATCGAAACAGGGGTGGCTCTTTCCCGGGGAAAGGTCTACCGTTTCCGGAGCCTCAAAGGGAAGCTTGCTTCGGGAGGAAGGCTCAAACAGGAGTTCATCGGCAGCATCGACTGGGTGGGGATAGGCGATAACTACTTTACCGCCCTCTTCCTCCCCTGGAAGAGCTTTCCTCAGGCAGTGGTGATGGAGGAGGGGATCTCCTTTCCCAGACCAGGCGGGGAAAAGGAGATCGTCCGTTTCCTCTCCACAGGTATTCCCCTTACCAAAGGAGAGGAGAACTTCCGCCTATTTTTGGGACCAAAGGACTATCGGCTACTTTCAAAGATCGATCCTCGGTTGAAGACGGTGGTAAACTTTGGCTGGTTTGGGTTCATCGCCAAGCCGTTACTTTTCATCCTGAATTATCTCTACCGCTATGTAGGGAACTACGGATTGGCGATAATCATCCTTACCTTTATGATAAAGCTTATCTTCCATCCCTTAACCATAAAGAGCTACACCTCGATGCGGAAGATGCAGGAGATCCAGCCGAAGATAAAGGCGATTCAGGCGAAATATAAGAAGATGAAGAAGGATCCCAGGGCGAGGGAGAAACTGAATCAGGAGCTACTCGAGCTCTATCGCCGGGAAGGGGTGAGCCCCTTTGGTGGCTGTCTCCCGATGCTCATTCAGATCCCCGTCCTCTTCGCTATGTATCGTCTCCTGATGGTGGCGATAGAGATGAGACAGGCTCCCTTCGTCCTCTGGATAACCGATCTTTCCCAGAAGGACCCCTATTACATCACTCCCATCATTATGGGGGTGACGATGTACATCCAGCAGCGAATGACCCCAACAGCGGGAGACCCAGCGCAGACGCGGATGATGCGGATGATGCCTCTTATCTTCACTTTCCTTTTCCTCTCCTTCCCCAGCGGATTGGTCATCTACTGGCTCACCAACAACCTTCTTTCAATTGGCGAACAGCATATTGTGAACCGGAGATTGGGATTGGGCTCCACCAAAGGTAAATCGGCTACAAAGAAAGGTATGGGTAAGAAGGGTAGATAGCGATGGCTATAGAAATAGAGTTTGAGGGAAAGACCCTTGAGGAGGCGCTACGCAAAGCCTCCTTGTTCTTCAATGTCGATCCCTCCCTTCTCGATTACCAGGTAATTGAGGAAGGAGGGAAAGGCTTTTTTGGAAGAAGTGGTTGCGTAAAGATAGTTGCCAAAAGGAAGGAAACGCCCCCCGAAGAGCCAAAGGAGAAGGTGGAAGAGGAGGGTAAGAGGACAGTCAGGAAGAAAGCCAATCCTCCTTTGGAAAGAGAGAGCGTCGCGAAGAGGGAAGCGAGAACGGAAGCCAGACGAGGGAGAGCTGCCTCTCAGCGGAAGGAGATAGCGAATTTCTTAAAGGATATTTTTTCTCGCCTCGGTTTCCGCCTTAAGGTAGAGGTAAGAGGGGGATCGAAGACCTTCTTTGTAAACCTTCGGGGTAAGGACAGGAGGTTCCTCCTCATAAATGGAGGGGAGCCCCTTTCCTCCCTTCAGTTCCTTCTGAACAAGGTTTTTGGAAGGAAGAAGGGTTGGAACCATAGCATACTGTTGGACTCCGATGGGTTTCGCCGTCGGCGCGAGGATCGGGTTCGGGAGATGGCGCTTGAGGCGGCTGAGGGGGTAAAGGCAACTGGGGAAGCGAAGCTCCTTCCCCCGATGAACCCCTATGAGCGACGACTGGTACATCTCACGGTGAAGGAGATACCCGGCGTCACCACCGAAAGCCAAGGGGAGGGGTTCATTAAGCAGGTGTTGGTGAAGCCGGATGAGGGAGATAGCACGGGGCTCTCCGAGGAAGCATCGGGCTAAATGAGCGATATCGATACTATTGCTGCCATCTCCACCCCCCTTGCTCGTGGTGCTATCGGGATCGTCAGGATGAGCGGTCCCACCGCTTACTCCATTGCCAAACGGGTATTCGTTCCCAGAAGGGGGAGGGTAGAGCCTTTCCGGGCGGAACTGGGGGAGGTAGTGGACCCAGAATCGGGCGAGGTGATCGATATCGCCCTTCTCACCTATTTCAAAGCACCCCGTTCCTACACCAAAGAGGATGTAGTCGAGATAAGTGCTCATGGGAGCCCGGTCGTCCTCCGAGAGATCCTCTCTCTTTTGATTAGGGAGGGGGCACGACTCGCCCAGCCCGGCGAATTCACCTACCGTGCCTTTATAAATGGGAGGCTCGATCTCCTCCAGGCGGAGGCGGTAGCCGACCTCATTTCCGCCACCACGAAGAAACAGGCGAAATCAGCCTTAGCCAAACTATCGGGTGAGCTTTCATCGCGCATAAGAGAGGTGGATGAGCTTATGCTCGATCTCATCGCCCGAGCGGAAGCGTCCCTTGACTTCTCCGAGGAGGAGGATGAATTTATAACCCAGAAGGAGCTTTTGGAAGGGCTTCGTCTTCTTGCTCGTCGGGTAAGGGAACTCAAGGAGGCGATGAGCCGGGGTCGACTTCTCAAGGAGGGGATAGCCCTTGCCATAATCGGGCGCCCCAATGTCGGCAAGTCCAGCATTTTCAATAGGTTAGTCGAAAAGGAGCGGGCGATAGTTACCGAGATCCCCGGCACCACCCGTGATGCCTTGGCGGAGGAGGCGGAGATAGAGGGAATCCCCATAAGGTTTGTCGATACCGCTGGCATTGCCTCTCCCCGCAACCGGCTCGACGAGGAGGGGATGAAGCGCTCTTTGGCTGCCACCTCGGAGGCGAAGCTAATCCTTGCTGTGTTCGATTCCTCCGGACCCCTCACCCCGGAGGACGAACGTATTCTCTCCCTTCTTAGGGACAAGGAGGCTCTTTTGGTGGTGAACAAGAAAGACCTCCCCCTGGCGCTTGATCTTTCTCGCCTTAAGACCCTCTCTGAGGGGAAGAAGATGGTCCGCACCTCGGCGAAGACCGGTGAGGGGATAGAGGAGTTAAAGCGGGAGATAGCCTCCTTCTTCAGTGAGGGCTTTTCTGGGGATCTCATCCTCGCCGGCTTGAGGGAGCTCGAGATAGTCTCCGATGTGGAGGAGGGGGTAGCTTCTGCCCTTTCGGCAGCGGAGGAGGGGGAGGGGGAGGAGATCGTTCTTGTCGATCTCAAGCAGGCGTTTTCCCGGCTCGGGGAGCTCACCGGGAGGAGCCCGGTGGAGGATGTACTCCATACCATCTTCTCCCGCTTCTGCATCGGGAAGTGAAACGATGACCGCCTTTTCTTCAGAATACGATATCGTGGTAATCGGGGCGGGCCATGCGGGTTGTGAGGCGGCACTCGCCTCTGCTAAGCTTGGTTATGCCACCGCCCTTTTCACCATCAACTTGGAGACAGTCGCCCAGATGTCCTGCAATCCAGCGATAGGGGGACTGGCAAAAGGACAGCTCGTCCGGGAGATAGACGCCCTCGGCGGGGTGATGGGGAAGGTGATCGACGCCACCGGCATCCAGTTCCGCCTTCTCAACAGGAGCAAGGGGGAGGCGGTCCAAGCGCCGAGGGCACAGGCGGACAAGGTGGAATATCGCCTGCTGATGAAGAGGACACTTGAGGAAGCGGAGAACCTCCATCTATATCAAGCTGAGGTGACGGAGATACTCGTATCCGGGGGGAAGGTTCTCGGAGTAGCTTTAAAGGACGGAGAGCGGGTAAAGGCAGGGGCGGTCATCGTTACCACCGGCACCTTCCTGAACGGATTAATCCACATTGGGCTCACCTCCTACCCCGCGGGAAGGGCGAATGAACCTCCCTCTTGCGAGCTTTCTCAATCCCTTAAACGGCTCGGGTTTGAGATGGGTAGGCTCAAGACCGGCACTCCTGCCCGGGTGCTCAAGGACAGCATAGACTTCTCCAAATTCGAGCCTCAGGAAGGGGATCCGGATCCCGTTCCCTTCTCCTTTGAGACGGAGAGGATAGATCGTCCCCAGGTCCGCTGTTATCTCGGCCATACCAACCCTGAAGTCCACCGGGTGATAAAGGCGAACCTCGACAAATCCCCTCTTTATTCAGGGAGGATCGTGGGTATCGGTCCCCGGTATTGCCCCTCGATCGAGGACAAGGTGGTCAAGTTCCCGGATAAGGAGCGTCATCAGGTCTTCCTCGAGCCGGAGAGCCTCCATTCGAACGAGATCTATCTCAACGGAGTCTCGACCAGCCTTCCCGTCGCGGTGCAGAGGGAGTTCCTGAGGCGGATCCCTGGGCTGGAAGACCTGGTGATTATGAGGCCGGGATATGCCATAGAGTATGACTTCGTTCAGCCTACTGAGCTTTTCCCTTCGCTCGAGACGAAGCGGGTCTCCGGGCTCTTCTTGGCTGGGCAGATAAACGGGACATCGGGTTACGAGGAGGCGGCAGCACAGGGGCTCATCGCTGGGATAAACGCGGTTCATAAACTCAAGGGGAAACCACCCCTCGTCCTTTCCCGGTCCCAAGCCTACATTGGGGTGTTGATAGATGACCTGGTCACTAAGGGGGTGGATGAGCCCTATCGGATGTTCACCTCCCGGGCGGAATATCGTCTTCTCCTTCGGGCAGACAACGCTGATGCCCGGCTTACCCCAATCGGCTATGAGATCGGTTTGATCTCCGAGGAGCGATACGAACGTTTCAGAAAGAAGCAAGAGCGGATCAAGAGAGCCCTTTTCATTCTCGAGAAGGAAAAGACGAAGGGCGATCATCCCTTGGGAGAGGGGAGGAGTTTCAAAGAGCTCCTGAGGCGTCCCGAGATTAAACTCCTCAAGATTGTCTCAGAGCTTCCTCGGTTTCCTTCGCTGACCGTTGAGGAGATGCGCCGGGTGGAGGCAGAGGTGAAGTACGAGGGGTATTTGAAGAGGCAGGAAAGGGAGTTGGCGCGACTCTCCCGACTTGAGAAGCGGAAGATACCACCAGATTTTCCCTTTGGAAAGATCCCCGGTCTCTCCCGGGAGGTGGTGGAGAAACTTTCTCGAGTCCGTCCTCTCACTCTGGGTCAGGCAAACCGGATCCCGGGGATCACCCCGGCGGCGATCGCCATTATCGATATCTATTTGGAGAAATGGAGGAAGGATGGTACCCTTCAAAAAGTTGCTGGAGGAAGAGGGAAAGAGGATCGGGCTTGAGCTTCCTCCAGAGGTTTTGGAGAGGAGTGATCGTTATTACCGCCTTCTGGCTGAGTGGAATCAGAAGGTGAGCCTTACCTCGATAGTGAAGGAAGAGGAGGTGGTTCGCTACCATTTCCTGGAGGGCTTTTTCCTCGCCCAATTCCTTCCGGGGAGGGGGAAGATGGTCGATGTGGGAAGTGGGGCTGGTTTCCCTGCTCTTCCTGCGAAGCTTCTCCTTTCTAAAATGGAGCTCATTTTGGTTGAGCCGGTGATGCGGAAGGTATTGTTCCTGCGTGAGGTGGTGCGAGCGCTTTCCCTTTCCTCGGTCGAGGTTTTTCGGGGGCGGATGGAGGAATTGTCCCACTTCTATCGCGATTTGCAGGCTGATGTGGTTACCTCCCGTGCTTTGGGACGATATGACGCGTTTTTTTCTTTTTGTCGGCAGGCGCTCTCCCCTTCGGGGCGGGCTATCCTTTTTGTATCCGAGCGAGGGCGTCGCGATCTAAGTTCTTCTACATCGGGTTTTAGCCTCGTTCAAGAGGTTCAACTTCCCACCAGGAGGAGGGGTTTTCTCCTTTTTTTCTCCCCGGGTTAGTGTTTCACGTGAAACTTTTGCTTGTCTCTCATCCCCCTTTTTGTTATCTTAAAAGGGGCAGGTAAGGATCTTCCACACTATGAGATTATGGGAAAGATAATCGCGATCGCTAACCAGAAAGGAGGGGTGGGGAAAACCACCTCAGCGGTGAACCTTTCGGCTGCTCTGGCAGTTGCCGAGCGAAGGACGCTCCTGGTTGACATCGATCCCCAGGCAAATTCCACCTCGGGGCTCGGGTTCACCCCCGATCCTACCCGGAGAAGCATCTACGATGCCCTTCTCCTCCAAGCACCGGTTGAGGAGCTCATCCTCGATACCGAACTTAAGTTCCTAAAGCTTCTCCCATCGGAAAAGGATCTGATAGGGGCGGAGGTAGAACTCCTTTCCCTCGAGAAGCGCGAGTTCATTCTGAAAACGATCTTGGAGAAGGTGCGGTATAACTTCCATTACATCGTTATCGATTGTCCTCCCTCCCTGGGTATCCTCACCATAAACGCTTTGGCTGCCGCCGATTCCCTGCTCATCCCCCTTCAGTGCGAGTATTACGCCTTGGAAGGTTTGTCCGAGCTGATGCGCACCCTAACTCGGGTGAGAGAGGGGCTTAATCCTCACCTGAAGATAGAGGGGATACTATTTACTATGTACGATGAGAGGACCAACCTGTCCCAGCAGGTGATGGAGGAGGTACGGAATTACTTTAAGGGGAAGATATTCAGAACAATTGTCCCCCGCAATGTCCGTCTAGGAGAGGCGCCCAGTTTCGGGAAGCCTATAATCCTCTATGACCTTAAATCGAAGGGAGCAATGGCATATCTCAATTTAGCCAAGGAAATCATCGAAAATGAAAAGGAAGGCATTAGGAAGAGGGCTTGACGCCTTAATCCCGAGGCGGCAGACCGCGGAAGGCGGGAGACCGTTTGAGGTCGATATAGACCTTATCTCTCCCAACCCCTATCAGCCCCGGGATAATTTCGACGAGACGAAAATAGAGGAGCTCGCTCGCTCAATAAGAGCCAATGGAGTGATCCAACCCCTTCTCGTCCGTCCCATCAAGGGAGGATATCAGCTAATCGCTGGAGAACGGAGATGGCGAGCGGCTCAGCTCGCTGGATTACTTAAGGTCCCGGTGGTAATTCGGGAGGTGCCCGACGACAAATTACTCGAACTCTCCTTGATCGAAAACATCCAGCGGGAGGAATTGAACCCGATAGAGGAGGCAAAGGCTTACCAGCTTTTGGTAGACCAGTTCGGCCTCACCCAGGAGGAGATCGCCAACCGGGTAGGTAAGGATCGTTCTTCGGTTGCCAATTACCTTAGGCTTCTAAAACTCCCTCCGGAGGTGCAGAGTGAGTTGACCCGGGGAAGGGTAACTATGGGACACGCTCGGGCTCTTCTTGGACTTGAGGAGAAAGAGCTCCAACTCGCTTTGCTCACAGAGATAATCAAACGAGATTATTCGGTGAGAGAGACCGAACGGGCGGTGAAAAGGTTAAAACGGGGGGGGAAGAGGAAGAGAGAGTCGATATTCGATCCCTTCATCGCCGAGATCGAAGAACGCCTTTCTCGGACCCTTGCCACCAAGGTGGAGGTGAGGAAGGAGGGGGCGAAGGGGAGGATCGTCGTCCATTTCTACTCCCGGGAGGAGCTCGATCGTATCCTCGATCGACTCCTTTCTTCTGGGGATAACCGCTGATATGTTCAGGTTAAAGGAGGGGAAATGAAGTTCCGAGAGGAGGAGTTTGGAGAAATTGACGCTTTTATCGGGGAGAAGACGGTTATCGAAGGCACCCTTAAATTTGAAGAGACGGTGAGGATAGATGGTAAGGTGAAAGGGAAGGTCGTCTCTCAGCATTCCCTGGTGCTGGGAGAAAAGGGAAAGGTGGAGGGGGAGATCGATGTCGCTGTGGCTTCGATAAGTGGTGAGGTTCGAGGAAAGATAAAGGCTAAGAAGAGGTTGGAGCTTCTTCCTAAGGCGCGGGTTTACGCTGATGTCATCACCCCCTGTCTCCGGATTGAGGAGGGAGCCCTTTTTCAGGGAAGTTGTCAGATGGAACCTCCGCGAGGAGAGGTCTCCATCCCTGGACTTACATTCACCCCCATCAAGAGGGAGAAAGGGGGATAGGGTAACCGCTAACTCCGGAGTCATAATCGGGGAGAGGGTCCTTTGCCGAGGTCAATGGTCAGGGAAGGGAGTTGATAGGGCTGGTGATCTGTTCTATAGTAATAAAGCAAATAGCTTAAGGTAAAGGTGGGAGATGTCGCTCGATTATTCGGTCTTCATCATCATCATTTTGGTATTACTCCTTATGTTTATCCTTGATCATTACCTCTTCAGTCCCCTCGTTGATATCTTGAGAAAGCGGAGGGAGATAGTAACCGAGGCAAGAAAGAAACGGGATGAGACCTTCGCCCGGGTAGAAGAGCTCCTTCGGTGCTATCGAGAGGAGATCGAGCGAGCGGAGGAGGAGGGGAAGGCAGTAAGGGAGGCTTTCCGAAAAGAGGGCGAGCGGATGAAGAGGGAGATAATCGAGCGAGCAAGGGAGAAGGCGGAGGAGATGGTGGCTCGGGCGGAGAGGGAGCTTAGCGAGGAGGTCGCCCGTTCCCAAAGGCTTCTTGCCGTTGAGGGGAAACGGCTTTCCTCTGAATTGGCTGAGAAATTATTAGGGATGAGAGGAAAATAGAATAACGAGGAGGAATTGAAAGGTGTTCCTTCTTGATTGAGGTTGGATGGATGAGTGGATTCTGGCGGTTCCTGTTTGAGGGGGTTAACTTAACCCTCTTTTTATATTTAATTCACCGCTACTTATGGCATCGAGTGAAGGGGTACCTCGACAGAAGGGTAGCGAGGATGGAGGAGGAGCAGGAAGAGGCGGAGCTCGAGCTCGAGGGGGTTGCTGCTGAGCTTGAGGAGGCGAGAGCCCTTCTCACCCAAGCCACCTCGGAGGCGGCGGAGATAGTGAAATCGGCTCGCGAGGAGGGGAAGAGGATCTTGGAGGAGATAATTCATCAAGCGGAGGAAGAGGCGGAGAATATCCTCTCTTCTGCAGAACGGAGGATAGAGCGGATGTCCCTTGAGGCAAGGGTTGAACTTCGCACCTTCTTCGCCGAATTTGTGTTCAGGGAAACGGAGAGGAGGTTAAAGGGGAGATTGAGTCCGAAGGAGGATAGATATCTATTCTCCTCCTTCCTCAACAGGATGAAAGAGGAGAGGGATGTTCTCAAGGCGGCAAGCTAAGGAGTTCGCCCTTGCTCTTATCCCCTTGGCTGAGGAGAGGGGGGTTGAGGAAAGGGTTGTTTCGGAGCTTTTATTCTTCTCCAAGCTTATCCAAAGAGAAGAGAAATTAAGGCGCTTTCTCGCTCATCCTGAGGTTATTTCCGATGAAAAGAGACGAATAGTAGGGGAATTGGCTAAAAAACTTTCTTTTTCTCCTATTTCCATCGCTTTTCTCAACCTCCTCATCCGGAAGAGGAGGGCGCATCAGCTTCCGCTCATCGCTGAGGTATATGCCGAGCTCCTCGATGAGAAGCGAGGAGTGGCGAGGTCTAAGGTGATAAGTGCCAGGAGGCTTACCAAGGAAGAGCGGGAACAGCTTTGCCTCCTGTTAGAGGAGGGTTTAGGGAAGAAGGTTAGGCTTGAGGCGAAGATAGACCCCTCCCTCATAGGGGGGGC
>Ga0190360_1001223_pt1 | contig 13374 bp, 9 predicted proteins | sample 48721834_MG_FD_161271 | JGI IMG/M metagenome (GOLD analysis project Ga0190360, IMG submission 161271) | Hydrothermal vent microbial mat bacterial communities from Southern Trench, Guaymas Basin, Mexico - 4872-18-3-4_MG | ecosystem: Environmental > Aquatic > Marine > Hydrothermal vents > Microbial... | reverse complement strand
AATAAATTTAAAAATTATGTTTTCTTTCTTTTGACCTTGGGAAAGAATTTTGAAAGGGTTTTTGAATCGGATGATTTTCATACATTGTGGACTCTTAATAAAAATTATTATTTAGATAAAGCGAAAAAAGCTATCAATAATTTCATTGCCGAGCTTAAAAAGAAAAATCAGCCCATGGCTCCGCCGGCCTATGTTTTGCCTTCTTACCTGGAGATTTCCAAGAATGTTTTGAGGGGTCCCCAAGGGTTGTACGGCTTGAAAGAATGGCCGGAGATCAAGCCGAGGGGCATTAAAGACAAGGCCTATTTGGCGCTCAAAGAAGCAAAAAGACCCCTTCACTTTACCCAGGTGGCAACTTTGGTAAAATGGAACTGTGCTCAAACCGTTCACAATGAATTGATAAAAGATGACAGATTTGTTTTGGTGGGAAGGGGTCTTTACGCTCTCAGGGAGTGGGGATACGAACCCGGTAGAGTCAGAGAAGTAATTGCCAATGTTCTCCAAAAAGCCGGGAAACCTCTTTCCAAAGAGGAGGTCTTGGAAGAGGTGCTTAAGCAACGTCAAGTTCAACCAAATACCATCCTGCTTAATCTGCAAAACAAAAAATATTTCCTTAAAAAATCAGAAGGATATATAGTTCGCAAAGTTTAATTAATGGACATTTCAATTATCCTTAACACAACCTGGGACGTCATAAAGAATTGGTGGTGGGTGCCGCTACCTTTTATTCTTTGGCGTCCCTTTTTGTTTTTCTGGCTTTATTGGAGAAGGGAGGTCTGGATGTTGCAGCAAAAGATGATCTTACTTGAGATTAAAATGCCCAAAGAAGTTTTAAAGCCCATCCGGTCGATGGAGCAGGTTTTTTCTTCTCTTTGGGCCAACGTTTTTGATCCGCCTACCTGGTGGGAGAAATGGATCGAGGGAAAAGACCTTATTTCCCTTCAACTGGAAATGGTTAGTCTAGAAGGCGTTCCCCACCTTTATGTCCGCTGCCATGAGTCGCGCCGCAACGCCGTTGAATCCTCCATTTATTCTCAGTATCCCGATGCCGAAATCTCCCTGGTAGATGATTATACAAAATATGTTCCCCAAGACGTTCCCAACAAGGACTGGGATCTTTGGGGCGCGGATTACGAACTTGTTAAAGAGGATATTTTTCCTATTAAAACCTACACCAAGTTCTTTGAAGAAAAGGAAACGATCAAAGAAGAAAAAAGGGTGGATCCTATGGCTACTTTTCTCGAGGGAGCAGGGAAATTGGGTCCCGGTGAGCAGCTTTGGATTCAAATTTCCGCCATGCCCATTACCACCACAGGAAGAGAGGAAGAGGGCGGGTATGATTTTGTGGCTCGGGGCAGAGAAATAGCCGATGAATTAGCTAAAAGAGAAAAACCCCCAAAACCGAAATCAATTTTACGGGAGGCAACGGAAACTTTGATAAGCCAGCTCTTCGGCGGAGCTATCGAAGAAAAAAAGCCTGCGGAGTTGGCGTCCCTCGAACTCAGTCTTACTCCCGGAGAAAAAGAAATCGTCCAAGGGGTGGAAGGGAAAATCGCCAAAAGGTGCTTTAAGTCGTTCATCCGCTTCATTTATTTGGCTAAAAGGGACGTTTATTTCGGTGGAGCCAAAGCCATTCCCTTTGGTTTTTTTAATCAGTTTGCCACAGAAAACCTGAATCAATTGAAACCGTGGCCCAGAACCATTACCAAGATTAAACGCTATCCAATTTTAGATTTGGTCAGGTCCAGGAGAGTCTTTGTGAGGAAGAGGAGGTTATTTTTTCGGTATGTTAACAGGATGCATCCTTTGTTTCCCAGGCCGACCCCCAAAAAAGCCCGCTTCATTTTAAATACAGAGGAATTAGCTACCATTTTTCATTTCCCGGGAAGGATAGCGGCTCCCGCTCCTTTTGTTCCCAGAGTGGAGGCGAAAAAGGGAGAGGCACCGCCGGGATTACCTACGGAATAGTCAATCCTAGAACGCCCAAATGACCAAAATTCAAATAACCAGAACAAGTTTTGAACATTTGGTCATTTGAAAATTAGAATTTGTTTCGAATTTCGTTTGGAACAAGAACCTTGTTCATATTCGAAATTCGAATTTAAACCTTATGTCAGAAGAGACAATCTTATTTGCGGAAACTACCTTTCGAAATACAAGAAAAAAGTTCGGCATCAAGACCGATGATAGGCGCCGGCACGTTTATGTTGTAGGTAAAACCGGCATGGGGAAAACAGTCATGTTGGAAAACATGGCCATTCAAGACATTCAGAAAGGTCATGGCATTGGTTTTGTGGATCCCCACGGGGAGGCCGCCGAGCGCCTCTTGGATTTTGTGCCCGCCCACAGAATAAACGATGTCATATACATAAATCCGGCCGACGTAAACTATCCCATCGCCTTCAATATTATGGAAAAGGTAAATCCAGAGCATAGGCATTTGGTGGCCGGCGGCTTGATGGGAGTTTTCAAGAAAATCTGGCCGGATGTTTGGTCTGCCAGGATGGAATACATTTTAAATAACTGTATTTTGGCTCTTTTGGAGTATCCGGGAGCCACTCTTTTGGGAGTTAACCGGATGCTTGCTGACGCAGAGTATAGAAAGAAAGTGGTGGAAAAAATTACCGACCCCGTGGTTAAAGCTTTTTGGACTCAGGAATATGCTCGTTATACCCAGCGATACGAGGTGGAGGCCACTGCCGCTATACAAAACAAGGTCGGTCAATTTATTTCTGCCCCCCTGGTCAGGAACATCATAGGGCAGGTTAAATCTTCCATAGATATGAGGAAAGTTATGGACGAAGAGAAAATACTTATCATGAACTTGTCCAAGGGGAGAATCGGAGAAGACAATTCCCGGCTTTTGGGCGCTTTAATGATCACCAAGCTTCAGCTGGCCGCCATGAGCAGGGTAGACACCGCGGAAGAGAAAAGAAAAGACTTTTTCCTTTATATTGATGAGTTTCAAAACTTTGCCACAGAATCTTTCGTCAATATTCTTTCTGAAGCCAGGAAATACAGGTTATCTTTAATTTTGGGCCATCAGTACATAGCCCAGATGGAAGAAAAGGTCAGGGATGCCGTTTTCGGCAACGTGGGAACTATGGTTTGCTTTCGGGTGGGCGCAGAAGACGCCGAATTCCTGGAGAAGGAGTTTGCCCCGGAGTTTCTGGCATCGGATTTGGTCAATCTGGGAAAATACAACATTTACTTGAAGCTGATGATCGATGGAATAGCGGGGCGTCCCTTTTCCGCTCAAACCTTACCTCCTTTTCCTTTACCGGAGAAATCCAACAAAGAAAAAATCATCAAGGTTTCCAGGGAAAGATACGGCACCCCCAGAAAGAAAGTTGAAGAGAAAATCAGCCGCTGGGCGGGGGCCTTTGTACAGCAGGAAGTCACTTCCTCAACCCCACCTCTTTTTGATGCCAAATGTTCAATGTGCGGCAAGGATACCAAAGTTCCCTTTCTTCCTGACGGCAAGAGGCCGGTCTATTGTAAATCCTGCCGCAAGAAATTGGGCATAGAGAAGAAAGAATCCTCTTCTGCTGATCTCAATAAGATAGAGGCTTCAGAGGAGAAGGAAGAAAAAACTATTTCCTTGAACGATTTGCTCCCCAAGCGAGAAGACAATCGTATGCCTCCTCCGACCCCTGAAAAGAATTCTAGACCCAAGCCCAAAAGAAAGGAAGTGGATTTGTCGGAGTTAAGGAAAGCCCTGGAGGAATCTTTGGATAAGCAGGAGCAAAAAGAAAAGGCAAAAAATAACAATAAAAACGGAGTGATACAACCGGGAGAGACGATCAAATTCATTTGACGGCTATGTTTAAAACTATTCGAGATTTTAATGTTGCTGATAAAAGAGCATTGGTTCGTTGCGATTTTAATGTCCCCTTAGATGATAAGGGGAATATTTTGGATGATTTTCGGATAAAAGAGACCATTCCGACTATCGAATATTTGATTCAGAACAAAGCCCGAGTGATTTTAATGAGCCATTTGGGCAGACCCAAGGGAAAAACAGTAGAAGAGTTAAGATTAACCCCCGTCCAGGACAGATTGATGGAATACCTAGATCTCTCCGTAACCAAGGCCCCAGATTGTATTGGCAAAAAGATAGAAGAATGGACCCATCAAATGCAGGAAGGTGAGGTGTTGCTTTTAGAAAATCTTAGATTTCATAAAGAAGAAGAGGAGAATGACGAGAATTTTGCCAAAGAACTTTCAAAATTAGGCGACTTATATATTAACGATGCTTTTGGCGCCTCTCACAGGGCTCACGCTTCTATAGTTGGAACGCCCAAACTGTTGCCCGCCGCTGCCGGCTTTTTACTAGAGAAAGAAATTAAAGTATTAACTGGTTTGAGGGACAACCCCCCCAAACCATTAATAGCTATTATCGGCGGTGCCAAAGTAGAGAAAAAGGTAAAGCTCATTAATAAACTTTCCGAAATGGCCGATTTTGTTCTGACCGGCGGTCTTATTCAAAAAGAAGCCAAGGAAAAAAACATCCAATTCACCCATCCCGAGAAAATTGTGGAACCCGTTGATGAGGCTGCAAGGGGAAGAGATATCGGACCAAAAACTATTGAGCTTTTCAAAGGAAAGATAGCTCTGGCCAAAACCATTTTTTGGAACGGTCCTCTTGGGGAAATCGAAAAAGAAGAATTTGCCAGGGGAACCAAGGCGATTGCCGAGGCTATCGTGGGTTCCTCCGCTTTTTCTATAGTCGGCGGCGGAGAAACGGTGGAATGCATCAACCAGCTTGGTTTGGGAGAAGGGTTCGGTCACTTGTCCACCGGCGGCGGAGCCATGCTGGAATTTTTATCTGGCGAAGTTCTTCCCGGCCTTCAAGCCCTAAATAATCGCAGTTGAACTGCGATTATTTGTTTGCTACAATAAGATAATGATAATGATAATGGAATTTTATCATACTTATAATCGAGGTACAGAAAAAAGAAAAATATTTTTAGATGATGCGGATTATTTGCGAGGAGTCCACGATCTCTACGAATTTAACGACGTCAAAGCCGTAATTAATCTTCATCAACGAATTAATCGCAGTTCAACTGCGATTAATTTTAATCGGCCGAGAGAAAAGCTCATAAAACTGGGAGCCTGGGGTTTTATGCCGAACCATTATCACCTTTTCTCTTGTCCAATTGTAGATAATGGTCTTCCAAAATTTCATCAAAAATTTGGAGGGGGCTATACTTGGTTTTTTAACGCAAAATATAAAAGAAATGGAGTGTTATTCCAGGGTAGATATAAAAAAGTTTTAGTGGATAATGACACGCAAGCTCTTCATTTGATTTGTTATATTCATGCAAATCCTTTGGATCTTTGGAAACCGAACTGGAAAGAGAAGGGTTTAACTAATTCAGAGATTAAAAGTGCCTTAGAGTTCTTGGAGAAAAAATATCGCTGGTCTAGCCATTTGGATTGGTGGGGGATTAAGAATTTTCCGTCATTAATAGACACTGATTTTATACACCGATTTTTTAAAACTCCAGCTGAATATCGAGAATTTTTTACAAACTGGCTGAGATTTTATAGTAAGAACATTGAGGGGATTCAAAAATTGATTTTAGAATAAGAGTCGCAAATAATCGCAGTTGAACTGCGATTATTTGCTGCGATTGTTTGCGAATACAAAATATGTCAAGAGTGGAAATCAAAAATTTAAAAAAGGCGGCAGAAAGGATAAAAAAAGCGGTGAAAGAAAAAGAAAGAATCATTCTTTACGGAGACGCTGACTTGGACGGAGTCAGCGCCGTTATCATTTTGAAAGAAGCCATTAAAAACCTAGGTGTGCATCCCGCGGGGGTGCACATATATTTTCCGGATAGAGAAACGGAGGGTTATGGAATAAACAAAGACGCCTTGGATTATTTGAAAAAATACGCGCCAGCTCTTCTTGTCGTTTTAGATTGCGGCATCGGGAATTTTGAAGAAATTAAGCTGGCCAAATCCCTCGGCTTTGAAGTGGTGATAATCGATCACCACAAGGTTTTGGGAAAGTTGCCCATAGCTTCTCTTGTGGTCAACCCACATCAAGGGGGCGACAAATACCCCTTTAAAGAATTTGCCACGGGGGGGATTGTTTTTAAATTAGCCGAGGTTCTGCTTGGCAAGAAGCTCACTCCCTCTTTGAAGAAGAATTTTTTGGAATTGGCTGCTTTGGCCACCTTGGCTGACATGATGCCCCAAGAGGAAGATAACGCGGAGTTCCTGGAAAAAGGTTTGGTTTCTCTGAAAAATACCGTTAGGCCAGGATTGAAAATTTTCTGGCAACTGAATTCTATAGATAAAAACAATGTGCGTCAGTTTGCCCAGAAGGTAATTACTGCCTGCCATTCCGGAGGCACCAAAAATCATTTAAATGAAGGGTATTTGCTACTGACTTCGGTTTCGGAAAAAGAAGCGGAAAATTTAGCCAAAGACCTTTTAGAAAAATCTTACCTCCGCCAACAGAGAATTAAAGAAATTGTTCAAGAGGTGGAAGAAAGAGCGCTGGCTAAATCAGAAGAACCCATTATTTTCGAAGGATCAACTTCCTGGCCGATATTGATGGTGGGACCGGCTGCTTCCAAAATTGTCCGCATTTGCAAAAAGCCGGTCTTTTTGTACAGCCGGAGGGAAAAAGATTCCCAAGGAGCGGTGAGAACTCTGCCGGGAATAGACGGCGTGAGAGCCATGATTCGTTGTTCAAAATTTCTGGAAACTTACGGCGGACACCCTCAGGCTGCCGGTTTCCGGATTAAAAATGAAAATTTGGAGAAGTTCAAGAAATGCCTGATTAAGTATTTCCAAGAATAAACCGAGGGGTTAAAATAAAAACATGAACCCCGTTAGAAGCTTAAGACAGAAAAAATTAATTAATTTTTTCTGTGAGGCGTCAACGGGGTAAAAGCTTAAACAAAAGTTGTCAGAAATCAGTTGATAACCGTATAATGACGACTTCTAACGAGGTGAGAAAAATCATTATTTATACCGACGGCGGCTCGAGGGGAAATCCTGGTCCGGCCGCCATTGGCGTGGTAATTTGTGATGAAAAGGGAAAAGTACTGAAAGATTATTCGGAATATATTGGGGCAGCCACCAACAATGAAGCCGAGTACCACGCGGTAATTTTTGCTTTAAAAAAGGTCAAAGCCCTGTACGGAAAAAAAACTATCAAAACTACGGAAGTGGAAGTTCGCTCGGATTCCGAATTGTTGATTCAGCAGCTGAACGGGAAATACAAAGTTGTGGAACCAAAGATCCAGTCATTGTTTTTGCAGGTTTGGAATTTGAAGGTCGAGTTCAAGAAAATTAAATTTGTGGTGGTTCCGCGAGAGAAAAACAAAGAGGCCGACAAGTTAGTTAATCAGGCTTTGGACGCTGAGGAGGGGGGACCCTTGACAGGCCTTTTTGGATAAGTATAATAGAAAGTGACCATGATAAATATTAAAACCATCTTAAACAGAAGCGGTTGATTCTAGGAGTTTTTGTTTATTTCCTAGTCAGGCCGCTTCCACAGCGGTTTTTTGTTTATCATGTCGGACCTTGTCAATTGAAGAAGGGAGTCTCCGTCCGCTAAAGGCGGATGGGGAAAGTGACATTTCACGATACGACTTTCTTAAATTTGCTTTAGCAAATTTAAGCGGAGTTTCGTGAAGATGACACGTGAATATTGATTGCTAGCTAAGTAGGTATAAATTGCATTTATTAAGGGCAGACGGGGGATGCCTTGGGATATCTAGGCGATGAAGGACGTGGTGTGCCTGCGATAAGCCTCGGTGAGGTGGCTAACAACCTTTGACCCGGGGATTTCCGAATCGGGCAACCGGACATAGTGATGAACTATGTCATCGCTCCTCACTTTGGCTCGGCGTATCCTTCCAAAGAGAGGTAATTTGTAAAGGAGCGACGAGCGGAAGCGAGGAGCGAGGCGAACCTGGGGAAGTGAAACATCTCAGTACCCAGAGGAAAAGAAAACACATCTAGTAATTAGTTTATGAGTTAATGAGTTGATGAGTGTTTTTCTCATTAACTCAAGGTCGCGTAGCGACCGTACTCATTAACTAATTACTAATCATTCTCTTAGTAGCGGCGAGCGAAGAGAGAGGAGCCCAAACCTAACCGTGTCTCACTTTCGTTCGACACAGAATGTCTAATTCCTAATTAACCTAATTTCTAATCAATAACCTAATGTTAAAATGTTTAATGTCTAAATTATTTTTAGTCATTTAGTCATTAGTCATTTGGATTTGATTAGTTATTAGAAATTAGAAATTTGTCATTTCCGTGGCGAGCGGTAGCGAGACACGGCTGGGGGTTGTAAGAAAATAACGTCCGGAGCATTTCTGGTGCACAGAAATGTTTTGGAGGGAGAGCATTTAGACGAAGTTTGGTTAGAGGAAGCACCCTGGAAAGGGGCGCCAAAGAGGGTAATAGCCCCGTACTCGAAAATCACTTCGTGCTCCTTGTTATTTTTCTTGAGTAACTCGAGGAAAGAAAGCCTCGAGCGAAACATCCGCGACTATTGCGGAAAGGCTAAATACTAAGATATCCCCGATAGTGAACCAGTACCGTGAGGGAAAGGTGAAAAGTAGCCCGTTGAGGGCGGTGAAATAGAACCTGAAACCGTCATGCCCACAAAGAGTCAGAGCCCGTAAGGGTGATGGCGTGCTTTTTGCAGAACGAGCCAACGAGTCTCTTTCACCCTTTTTGTCTAAGGGCTTTCGGCCTGGAGGCAAAGGGAAACCGAGTCTTAAAAGGGCGTTTTTAAATAATATTTAGAATTAATAAAAGGGTGAAGAGGACCCGAAGCCAAGCGAGCTTGCCATGGCCAGGGTGAACCCCGTGGAAACATGGGGGGAGGCCCGAACCCGTGGGTCGTGCAATACCTTGGGATGAGCTGTGGTAAGAAGTGAAAAGCTAAACGAGCTTGGTAATAGCTGGTTCTCCCCGAAATAGCTTTAGGGCTAGCCCGAGCATTTACTTTACCCACGGGGGTAGAGCACTGAAAGGATTATCGTGCCTTATGGTAGATATTCCTATCAAACTCCGAATACCGTGGGTAAGCACTCGGAGTCAGACGATGAGCGCTAAGGTTCATCGCCAAAAGGGAAACAGCCCAGATCTTAATCTAAGGTCCCTAAACTGAGCTAAGTGTTGAAGGAAGTGGGAATCCCGTGATAGTTAGGAGGTTAGCTTAGAAGCAGCTATCCTTTAAAAAGTGCGTAATAGCTTACTAACTAAGGAATCCTGCGCCAAAGATTTACGGGGCTAAGCTCAGTACCGAAGATAAGAGCCGCTGCTCCGCAGCGGCGGTAGGGGAGCATTCGTAATGCTGTGAAGTGGAAGGGTAACCGACCATGGAGCGTTACGAAGAGAGAATGTTGGCATGAGTAACCGCAATCAGGGTGAGAGCCCCTGACACCGTAAGCCTGAGGTTTCCTTGGCAATGCTGATCAGCCAAGGGTTAGGCGGTCCTAAGCTGAAGCCGAAAGGCGTAAGCGATGGACAGCAGGTTAATATTCCTGCCCTTCTGTTAAATAACCTCAAGGGGACGCAGTTTTGAAGTTCAAGGGGATTATTGGATTTCCCGGGAAACTTCGGTTTCCTTTCTTGAATCAAAAGCTGCCAAGAAAATCCTTGAGTATTCTATTTAACAGGATCCGTACCGCAAACCGACACAGGTAGGCTGGCGTAAATGCGCTAAGGTGAACGGGTGAAACCTCGTTAAGGAACTCGGCAATAAAGTGTCCGTAAGTTCGCAATAAGGACTCCCTTCGCCTTTCAAGGTGAAGGGCGCAGCGAAAGTACCCCAGGCGACTGTTTACCAAAAACACAGGTTCCTGCTAAACTCGCAAGAGGATGTATAGGAACTGAGGCCTGACCAGTGCTGGAATGTCAATCTTGCCGGTCTTGCAGCAATGCAAGGCTGAGCGAGTGAAGCACCAGTGAACGTCCGCGGTAACTATAACCGTGTTAAAGTAGAACATACGCACTGCTTTAGTAAAATCTGGCTATATGCTGGGAAATCTGGAGTATCCGGTGCTACTCTGGTATAATAAAGTAAGGTTTAAATATACCTTAATTATTATGCCAAGTAAAAAAGCATCCGGTGCAGACAATCAGCAGGAAAGACTTAGGTTTATCGGCTGGATAGTGGGATTCGTTGATGGTGAAGGTTGTTTTACAGTAAGTTTCTTTAAGCATCCAAAATCTCGATTGCGTCTGAAATGGCAAGTATTTCCTGAGTTTGTTATAACTCAAGGGATGAAGACCAAAAAGGCAGTCGAAAAAGTAAAAAAGTATTTTGGTTGCGGAGAAATTTATCTGAATAAAAGACACGATAATCACCATGAGCATCTCATTAAATACGTTGTAAGGAATAGAGAAGATTTGCTGACCAAAATAATCCCATTTTTCGAGAAATATCCATTATTATCCGCAAAGAAGAGAGATTTTCTAATCTTTGCAAGAATAGTGCGGATGATGAATAAGGGAGAGCATCTTAAGAAAAATGGATTGAAAAAGATACGTCTGATGGTAAGGAGGATGAATAATCGTAAGTTCCGATAAACTTAAGAATCCTCAGAGGCCATACGCCAGACCGCAGCACATAAATAATTTATGTGCTCGGAAGATATGGTCCGAACTTCGTGGCGACACGAAGAATTCCACAAACGTGGATGTAACAAATTGAGCGTAATCCCTTGCCGGGTAAGTTCCGGCCCGCATGAAAGGCTTAACGACTTGGGGGCTGTCTCAACGAGGAGCCCGGTGAAAATGCAATACCGGTAAAGATGCCGGTTACCTGCGGCTAGACGGAAAGACCCCGGGAGCTTTACTGTAGCTAGACATTGGATTTTGGTTTTGGATGCGTAGCGTAGCGGGTAGGCTTTGAAGTCCCATTTTCGGATGGGATGGAGCCGCCAATGAAACACCCGTCTTCCGAAACCTTTATTCTAACCTGACCGCACCTCACTGCGTTCGGTACGGAATTTCGGAACTATATGAATAAAATATTTTACTCACAGCTTCGGATTTCGGCTGCGTGTGAATAGCAGGATTTTAAATTTCGGATTTCCGCCCGAGCATAGCGAGGTGCGGTTGGAGACAGTGTCTGGTGGTCAGTTTAAGTGGGGCGCTTGCCTCCTAAAGAGTAGCGGAGGCGTTTAAAGGTCGGCTAGGCACGGATGGAAATCGTGCCGGTCGTGCAAAGGCGTAAGCCGGCTTTACTGCGAGCAGGTTATTGCGAGCAGTTGCGAAAGCAGAACTTAGTGAACCGACCTCTTTTCATAGAAAAGGGGAAGATCATCAGCTAAAAGTTACCCCGGGGATAACAGGCTAGTAGGGCCCGCGAGTCCACATCAACGGCCCTGTTCGGCACCTCGATGTCGGCTCATCACATCCTGGGGGTGGAGAAGCTCCCAAGGGTTGGGCTGTTCGCCCATTAAAGTGGTACGCGAGCTGGGTTCAGACCGTCGTGAGACAGGTTGGTCCCTATCTACCGCAGGCGCCGAGTCTTGAGGGGAGTTGGCCCTTGTACGAGAGGATCGGGCTGAACTAACCTCTGGTCTACCAGTTGTTCCGCCAGGAGCATCGCTGGGTAGCTAAGTTAGGACGGGATAAAAGCTGAAAGCATCTAAGCTTGAAGCCCACCCCAAGATTAGGACTCAAGACCCCTCCGAGATCAGGAGGTTGATAGGCTCTAGGTCTAAGTGCCGTGAGGCACTAAGCCGAGGAGTACTAATAGGTCAGTTTTTATACCTACACTAGCTGGCAATCAATATTCACGTTGCAGAGATTAAAGGGCGTTTTAGTGGCGGCTATGCTGGAGTTGTTCCACCCGTTCCCATACCGAACACGGAAGTGAAATACTCCAAGGCCGATGTTAGTGCATTTGCGCGAAAGTAGGTAGCCGCCACTAAAGCGCCCTTTTGTTTTGGCCGGATTTGAATTATAATGAGGCAAGACCATGAAGTTTTATTTTTCCAAAAGCAAAATTTTAGTTTTGCTCATTGCTATTTTGTTGATACTTTCTTTGAATCTTTTTTCAAAAGAAACCAGAAGTTTTTTCTATTCTATTTTTTCGCCCGTTCAGAAAACCTTCTGGGATGCGGGAGACGGCATTTCGGATTTTTTTTGCGGGGTTTTTTCCAGAGAAAGCTTGAAAAAAGAAAACGAGGAGTTGAGGTTGGAAAACCAAAAACTGTTGGCCGAGAAAGCGTCTTTGAGCAAAGTTATGGAGGAAAACGAAACCTTGCGACGGGCCTTGGAAATTGGCCCGGCAGAGGAATTTCAGCTTGGTTTTGCAAGTGTTGTTAGTAAGCTGGCAGATGAGGCCATTTTGATCGATAAGGGCACAGAAGACGGCCTTTCAGAAAACATGCCCGTCATTACGGCGGAAAAAGTATTGGTGGGGAAAATTGACAAGGTCTACGGGGAGTTTTCCAGGGTAGCCCTGATTTCCCGAAAAGAAAGCTCTTTCGATGTAGAAATTTTGGGAAAGAGTATAAAAGGGTTAATCAGAGGAAGGGGGCGCTCTGAGATATTTTTGGACCTGGTTTCCAAGGACAAGGAATTAAAAAAGGGAGATTTGGTGATTTCCAGCTCTATGGGAGGAATTTATCCCGAAGGCCTCCTAGTGGGAATTATCAAAGAAGTTATCAACAGCGACGCTCAATTTTTTCAGCAAGCGGAAGTTTCTCCCTTTTTGGATTTACGGGAACTGAAAAACGTTTTTATTATTCTAAACTTTTAACTGCGCAGCTTTAAATGAATTGGCCCAAGCTTTTTATTCTAATATTGGCCTTTTATCTTCTTTTAGCGATTCAAACCACCCTCCTTTTTTACTTTCCCCTGATCTTGATTTCGGTCCTCCTGATTAATTTTTTTGAAAAGCCACAGGATTTTACGGGGGTTTTAGCCGCCTTATTCGGGGGATTTTTTCTAGACATTTTTTCTTCCGGAATAATCGGTATTCAGGCTTTGTCTTTTGCGGCTCTGGCTCTCTTTATTAAGGTAATTTTAAGGAGGTATGTCAGGGGCCCGGTTTACCCCGTTTAGAAATTTTATAAACCAACTAATTTTTAAAAGGTATTTAGATTAGAATAAAAACCCCTATGGCAAAACCAGAGCACCAAAAATTTCTAATGGGGTTTACTAGATTCAAAATAAAGAAGTTCCGGAAAGAAATAGAGCCCCAGGAAATTTTACTGGATAAGCTTTCCCAGGAAAAAGAAAAAGAACTGGGGATTTCGGAGAAGCAGCTGGAAACTCCCATTTCCCAGAGAATTCTTAAAAGCTTCTGGATAGCCATTTTAATCATGCTTTTTGTGTTTTTCGGGAGAACTTTCCAGCTTCAGGTGGTGGAGG
>Ga0190360_1001222_pt1 | contig 13395 bp, 15 predicted proteins | sample 48721834_MG_FD_161271 | JGI IMG/M metagenome (GOLD analysis project Ga0190360, IMG submission 161271) | Hydrothermal vent microbial mat bacterial communities from Southern Trench, Guaymas Basin, Mexico - 4872-18-3-4_MG | ecosystem: Environmental > Aquatic > Marine > Hydrothermal vents >... | reverse complement strand
TTGACCTCCTTGATAAATTCATTGAGCATTCCTTCCTCTCCCTGAGCAAGAATCTCCACGGTACCATCAGGTCGATTTCTAACCCAGCCATGGATATTATACGCTCTGGCTCTTCTCCAGACGAAATATCGAAAACCTACTCCCTGAACTACACCATGTACAATTATATGCACAGCCTTCATATATTTATATTTCTAAACCAAAGAGCCGTTTTTTCAAGTCCTTCCCGAAGACTTACTTTTGGTTTCCAGCCAAGATTTTTTATTCGACTGGCATCCAGAGCAATCTTATATACTTCACCTTTCCTTGGGGGTTTATAAACTGGAGCCTTCCTGTAGCCTGTTATCTCTTTCAAGTGGTTGAAAATCTCATTAACGGAAACTCCCCTTCCTGAACCTATATTGTAGATGGGGAAGTCTTCATTGATTTCCTTTTCTGTCATCAGAATATTTGCCTCAGCGATATCTTCCACATAAACGAAGTCTCTTTCCTGATTACCGTCTCCAAAGATGTAAACATCGTCATTTTTTAACATTCTTTCTGTAAATATTGCCACCACTCCTGCTTCTCCAAAAGGATCCTGTCTCGGACCGTATACATTGGGGTATCTCAAAACCACATATTCAAGACCATAATTCACCCTGTACAGATAAAGATAGTGTTCAACAGTGTGTTTAGAGACTCCATAGGGACTCAGTGGGTTAACCGGGTGTTCCTCGTCACAGGGATTGTTCAGTGGGTTTCCGTAGGCTGCACCACCACTTGATGCGTATATGAATTTCTTAATATTGTATTTGACCGAGAGTTCAATAAGATTCAAGGAGCCTATTATATTGATTTCTGCATCCTCAAAGGGGTCATCCACTGAATGGATCACACTTATCTGGGCTGCGTGATGATTCACAATATCTGGCTTTTCCTTTTTGAAAATTTCTTCCAGTTTTTCCCTGTCTCTTATGTCTGTTTCGTAGAGTCTGGCCTTTGGGTTCAGGTATTCTCTCTTCCCCGAACTCAGATTGTCAACAACTATTATATCGTAGCCTCGTTCTATATATTTATCCTGTACGTGGGAACCTATAAAACCACAGCCACCTGTTAATAAAACTTTCATGGTGATTATTTTAAAGTGAGTTTAAGGTTTTTTGTAGTTTCAGGATAATTGACTGTAACATTCCTGCGTTAAGAGATGGAAAAGCTGTCAGGACAAAAATAATAGTCCCAATGCGATTTACTCTTCATAAAGGAAAACAGGAATAGCCATAGATGTGGGGACGGGATTTCCCGCTACTTTATTGGAAAACGTAGGAACAGGAAAGTTTTATCAATTTTCCGTTTTTTATCCAGTTTTCTATTTCTCCGATGGATTTTTCGACAGCCTCAGGCGGAGAATGACCAAGGGCTATAAAGGAAAGGATAAGAGAGGAAAGCGTGCATCCTGTACCGTGAATTTCATGGGGAAACCTCGGATGGGTGAATATTTGGAATTCATTTTCATAAAGAAATACATCCTGAATCTGATTCCCTTTTCCGTGTCCTCCTTTAATCAGTACCCCCTTAAAACCATAATTTTCAAGTCTTTCGGCGGCTTTTTTCACATCCTCAAAACTTTCTATTCTCAATCCTGTTAAGAATTCTGCTTCCTTGATATTGGGGGTAATAATGGTATTGGGGAGCGGGTTCCCGAGGATGGCCTCTTTTATTTTATTTGACGCAAGAGGATCTCCGATACCGGCTTTTATTATCGGGTCAATTATGAGGCAGGAAAGCTGTTTCGTCCTGAGAAAATAAAGGATGGACTCCATCAATTCGGGGAGAGGTACGAGGCCCACCTTAACAAATTCCGGCTTGAATTCAGTATAAATGGCCTCGAGTTCTTTTAAAACAGTCTCTCCGGATAAGGCGAAGACCTCGAGAATCTTGCATGTTGTCTGAGGTACAATGGAGGTTATACAGACAAGGGGGTAAAGCCCCTTTTCAACAAAAATTTGTGTGTCCCTGACTACTCCAGCCCCAGAAATGGGGTCAAATCCGGCTATGGTCAGAATACTCTTTTTCACCCTGTTATCTCTCTGAATTTTTTCGCAACATCAAATGGATTCCTTGCAAGCATTAATGCACTGGATACTGCGATTCCATCCACTCCAGCGTCCATCACTTCCTTAATATTCTCCAAGGTAATTCCTCCTATTGCTATTTTGGGTCTATCATCTGACAATTTAACAAGCTTTCTGAGTCCTTCTGCACCAATGGGTTCTCCTGCATCTTCTTTCGTGGGAGTGACGAAAACTGAGCCAAAACTGAGATAATCGGCATCCGTTTTCAGAGCATAGTCAAGTTCGTATTCGTTCCCAACTGAAATGCCTATTATTTTATTCCCCACAATCCTTCGAGCCTCCTCCACTGGGAGATCCTCCTGGCCCAGGTGAAGACCATCCGCATCAAGTATGAATGCAATATCCGCCCTGTTGTTTATAAAGAAAAGGACATCGTGATCTTGAGTAATTTTCTGAACCTCCCGGGCAATATGGAGAAATTTTCTATCACCTCCTTCTACACACCTTACTTGAACAGCAGTAACACCACCCTTTATTGCCTCTTCAACCTTTTTGAGAAAATTTTCATCGTAATATTTAAAATCTGCAATAAGGTAAAGCCTCAATTTTTCTTTCATTTCAAATTCTCCATGATTAATTTAGCGAGTTTTTTACCAGAAAGTAACATTCCACCGAAGATAGGTCCCATCCTTGGTCCACCAAAGCATGCCACAGCAGCCATGCCGGCAACATAGAGACCGGGAAAGACCTCCCCTGTATTCTCCACTGTGAATTTTTCGCCTTCCTCTGCATCCATTGACCTTTCTCCAAGGATTGATCCTGTGGGTGTCAGGAGCTTTATCTCGTTTTTTCTTGCCAGTACCCTCACCACCTCAAGATCATGTCCAGTGGCGTCCACAGTGATCTTTGAAATAAGTGTTATGGGGTCCACATGAAGCCCTGCAATTTCTATGGGAGATGAATTTATAACCACCCCCTTCACTCTGCCATCCTGAACCACCACATCCTCAACAGAGGTTAAATTGAATATTTCCACCCCTGCTTTCACCGCACCGTATATCAGGCCGCTTGCAAGCTCGATGGAATCGATGGCGTACATATTATCGTCTTTAATGTATCTTATTCCAAAATCATCGAGAATGGGAAGTGCATTTTCTTCAACCACGGCAAATTTATAACCCATTCCCCCTCCCCATATACCACCACCAAGGGAGAGCTTCTTTTCAAGAAGTGTAACCTTTTTGCCTGCTTTTGCAAGGTAAAAGCCTGCTACAAGCCCTGAAGGTCCTCCTCCAGCAATAACAACATCATTTTCCAGTCTGTCAAGGAGACGGGACATATGGTTCTTTATTATGGTTCTGGTGATGGCCACTTCTTTCATTGTCTTCCTCCTATTTTAACAGGAGAAATACACAGTATTCCCCACACATAGTGCAGGGGCCTTCCCCAGATCTCTCAAGTCTCATCTTTTTGGCAATTTCCGTATCCATTGCGAGCTCCATCATTGCATCCCAGTCCAGGGCCTTTCTTGCCCTGGACATCTCGTTGTCCCATTCCATGGAACCTTTAATTCCCTTTGCGATGTCTGCCGCATGTCCAGCAATTCTCGCTGCTATAACACCTATTCTTACATCTTCCTTTGTTGGAAGACCGAGGTGTTCTGCTGGGGTGACGTAACATAGAAATTCAACACCAGCCCATGCAGCAAGGGCTCCACCTATGGCTCCTGTTATATGGTCAAAACCAGGTGCGACATCGGTTACAACAGGTCCAAGAAGATAAAGTGGCGCATTATGGGTGAGTTTTTTCATTCTTTTTACTGCATCCTGAACCATATGTAATGGAACATGCCCGGGGCCTTCCACCACGGTCATCACCCCTGCCTCTCTTGCTCTGAGTACCAGCTCTCCGAGGATTTTCTGTTCCCCAACTTCAAAATAGTCACCTGCATCTTTTATGGCCCCCGGCCTCATACCATCCCCGAGAGAGAGAACAACATCGTATTTCCTAGCAAGTTCAAGAAGTCTATCAAAGTGCTCATAGTAAGGGTTTTCTTTCCCTGTTAATTTTATGTATGCAGCAAGAATTGCTCCACCTCGGGATACAACACCCTCTAACCTTGAATCGGAATCCAGTTTAGCAACAAGTTCTCTTGTCACGCCGGCATGTATTGTCATGAAGTCCACACCCTCCTCCATCTGTCTCTCGAGAACATCAAATATTTCCTCGGTGTCCAGTTTTACCACGGCCCCTCTTTTTATACGTGCCAGTGTGGCGGCTTCATAGACCGGGACTGTTCCTACAGGTACTGTGGATTCTCCAAGAACCATTTTCCTTATTTCGTCCAGATCATCTGAGAGAGAAAGATCCATAACTGCATCAGCTCCAGCCTTGAGTGCTTCCTCAAGTTTTTCTCGCTCTTCCTTCAGACTGGACCTCAGAGTGCTTGTTCCTATATTTGCGTTTACTTTGGTACGTGTATATTTTGAAAGGACTATTGGGCTTCTCTTTGTTCTGTAACCGAGGACAACAGCCTCTCCTTTTATTATTTCCTCTTTAAGGAGATTTACGTCTATGTTCTCCTTTTTTGCAATCTCTTTAAGATCTTCAGGTATAATTCCTTTTCTGAGGGTTTCTATAAGGCTCTCCCCCATTTTTTTACCTCCATTTTTATTTTGGGGGAGGAGGAAGGAAAGTGTCGGGCACTTTCCCTTCGCCGGCATTACCCGGATCAGGTTCGAGGGGTCGGCCCGAAGGCAGGCCCTCTCAGCCGGGTCTCCCCAGCTCCCCCAGTGCCACTTAAATTTTATGACTGAAATTAAGTTAAGTCAAATTATAAGTGTTTGTTTATTGAAATTTACCCAATCTTAAGTTAATATTACAAATATATATGCATTATTTCAATTATGTAAATATGAAAGTAAATACAAACTGGAGGGTCTATGAGGGTACTAAAATTAAAGAAGGGGGACTTTGTCCTCTTTCTGAAAAACCTTAAAAGATTTGGGGAGCTATGGGGACCGGTAAAAAAGGGGGACAGTTATGTATACGCAAGGGCAGAGCCGGAGAACTTCGACCTGAAAGCCATAAGGACAATCATCCCGGCTAAAAAGTTCTTCCTCCCGAAAAAATCCACGATATTGAAGTTTAAAAACGGTGAATGGAGAGAACATCAAGAGGTAGTGAATAGGGTGATTTTCGGACTTCATCCATGTGAAATACATGCTCTGAACATATATCACAAATTTTACTCCAGACTTTATCCTGATACCTACTATCTCAAAAACAGAGAAGCCAACCTCATTATAGGACTTTCATGTATTCCAGATGATAAATGTTTCTGTGCTAATACCAGAACCTCTGTGGTGGATGAGGGCTTTGATTTATTTCTCACAGATCTTGGGGATAAATTTCTTGTCTGGATAGGTTCTCCCAAAGGTGAGACTGCTATAAGACATGTTGGTCATCTCTTTGAGACTGTAACTGCAGAGGATATAGAGGATTACATCACATGGAGGAAGGAAAGGGATGAAGCGTTTCAGCTTAAAATCCCTCTTGAAGGGATGCCCGAGATAGTGAGCTTCAGTTATGAATCATCCATATGGGACGTAATGGGTGAGGCGTGTCTCAGCTGTGGCACATGCACAATGGTGTGCCCTACCTGTACATGTTTTGATATCCAGGATGAATATGATATAAAGGCCGAGGAGATGAACAGAGAGAGATTATGGTATTCATGTGTCTATAGGGAGTATTCCATGGTGGCTGGTGGACATAATTTCCGGGAAGCCAGGTCCGAAAGGCTCAAGCTCTGGTATACTCATAAGCTGGTAGGATTTATGAGTAAATATGGAAGTCCAGCCTGTGTGGGCTGTGGGCGTTGCATTGTTAGCTGTCCTGTGGAGATAAATATCCTTACAGTGGTAAAGGCCCTCAAAAAGGAAAAGACAGGTGCATTCTGGGAGAGAATGGAGGTGAAAAATGCTTGAAGCAAAGAAGATAAATAAAAACCCGTATATGCCAGAAAAAGCAAGAATAGTCAGAAAATACGATCTTACAGAGGACGTAAGATTCTTCCAAATAAGAATAATTAACCCTGATTTAGTGCTCCCTCTCACCTCCAGTTATAAGCCAGGACAATTTATGATGCTTTCAATCCCCAATGTGGGAGAAGCCCCATTTTCTATAACATCAACCCCTTCAAGGCCTGGTGTATTTGAATTTTGTATAAGAAAGGTAGGAAAACTCACAACAAAGCTCTTTGAATTAAAGGAAAATAGTGTTGTTTGGCTCAGAGGTCCCTTTGGTAACGGATTTCCAGTGGAACAAATGGTGGGCAAAGACCTGCTATTTGTGGCCGGGGGCCTCGGAGTTGCTCCTCTTCGTTCCCTCCTTCTCTATGCCCTAGATAACAGGGAACTATTCGGAAAGATTTTTTATCTTCATGGTGCAAGAACCCCCAAGGATATGCTTTTCCGGGAAGAATTTTTCCGTTTAAAGGAAAGGGACGATTTTGAGTGTTATCTCTCGGTGGACAGTGACCCTCTGGGCGTCTGGCCTTTTGATATTGGTGTAGTAACAGATCTCTTCAAGTATGTAAAAGTTAATGCCGCAAATACAGCGGCAGTGGTTTGTGGACCTCCTGTAATGTATAAATTTGTGGTTAATAAGTTCCTGGAATTAGGAGTGCCTGACAATCAAATATTTATGACTCTGGAAAGGAAAATGAAATGTGGGATGGGAAAATGTGGACAGTGTGTGGTAGGACATAAATACGTGTGTGTGGACGGCCCTGTTTTTACCCTCTGGGATGTTAAGAATATCAGAGGCCTTATTTAAGGAGGGATGATATGAAACCCAAAATTGGTATATACGGCTTAACCGGTTGCGCCGGTGATCAATTGAATATTCTTAACTGTGAAGATGAACTTTTAAAGCTTTTTGACATATTTGAAATTAAATCCTTTGTTATGGCCTCGAGGGCTGCAGATGAAAGTGTTGAGCTGGATGTGGCATTTGTGGAAGGTTCTGTTTCTACTGCTAAGGATCTGGAAGATCTTCTGGCTATAAGAAAGAAGAGTAAGATTCTGGTTGCCATAGGCCATTGTGCTATCTATGGTGGAGTACAGGCCATGTTTATGGGGAAAGAGGAATGGATAGAAAGATATCAAAAAGTTTACGGAAAACAAGATGCTGTCACTTTGACTGCTCCTCTGGAGCCAAAACCGCTATCAGCCTATGTCAAAGTGGATGCTGCACTTCCTGGCTGTCCTATAGAAAAAGAACCTTTCCTTAAATTGGCTGGAATGCTTATCCATGGTGTTGTTCCCAAGAATCCTGACTATCCTGTATGTGCAGAATGTCGATGGAAGGAAAATGAATGTTTACTTCTTAAAGGTGAAATATGTCTGGGGCCACTTACCAACTCAGGATGTGGAGCTATCTGCCCTTCTCATAATACGGGTTGCATAGGTTGCTGGGGACCTATTGCGGAAGAAAATTATGCTGCTGAAATAAAGCTTTTAATAGATAAAGGATATGATCTGGATGCCGTGATAAAAAGATTCTCAATTTTTGGTGGAACAGAGAGGGCCGAAAAGTTGAGAAAATTCTTGGAAAAGGAAGGGAGAAAATGAATAAAAAAATTGTTATAGAACCAATGGCAAGGGTTGAAGGTCACGGAGGGATTGAAGTTGTTATAGAAGATAATCAGGTCAAGGATGTGACAGTTGATATATTCGAGGGTCCAAGGCTTATAGAACAAGTTACCGTTGGCAAAACCCCGGATGAAGCTGTATCCATTACCTCCAGGATCTGTGCTATCTGTTATATCTCTCACAGATTTGCTGATATAAGAGCTCATGAAAGGGCCCTCAAAATCAAACCGGGCGAAAAGACAAAACTATTGAGAAAGCTTGCTCATTACGGTGAAATGATAGAGAGTCATTCGCTCCATTATTATCTACTGGCCCTTCCAGATTTTCTTGGATATCCGGATGCCATTACCATGACAGGTAGATTCCCAGAGGAGGTAGCAGGAGGTCTTGAGCTCAAAAAATTCGGGAACAGGGTGATGGAAATTGTTGGAGGAAGAAGGATCCATGGAGAAAATATGAGGATTGGCGGGTTTGGGAAACTACCCTCTGAAGAGGATCTGGAGTGGATTAAAGAAAAAGCACTTATGCTTATCCCAACAATTGAGAGAGGAATAAATCTCTGGAAGGAATTGGAAATACCTGATTATCTGGAAGAGGAAACCATCTTCGTCTCTGTTCTACCTGAGGATGGTACTTTTGGCTTTGTTGCCGATACAATAGTTGTTTCTACAGGAGAAAAATATGATGCTGAGGAGTATGAAAAGGTTACCAACGAGCGTGTTGTTCCCCATTCATTCGCTAAACGCTGTCGTTACAAGGGAAAACCGTATACTGTGGGAGCCCTTGCAAGGCTGATTAATATAGGAGACAGATTGGATGGAATGGCAGGAGAATACTTTAGAAAACTTTATAACGATAGATGGAAAAGAAATCCATTTTATAACAACATAGCACAGGCCATTGAAATACTGTACTGTCTTGAGAAAATACCCTCTTTAGTGGATAAAATAAAAAGTACACCTTATAAAGAGGCGAAGTCTGGGAAGGACTCGGGAGAGGGTACAGGTCTCGTAGAGGCACCGCGAGGCCTTTTGATTCATCATTATAAGATTGAAAAAGGGTTAGTCAAATATGCTAATTATATTGCCCCCACCACTCAGAACCTCGATGACATGGAAAAATATATACGTAATGCTGCTGAGAAGCTGCTGGAAAAGAAAATCCAGGATATGGAACTTCCTCTTGAAATGATAATGAGGGCTTATGACCCATGTATAAGTTGTAGTGTACATATGGTAAAAATTATAAGGAAGTAGGAATAAAAAAGGACAAGGGATTTAAAATCTACATAAACATTAAAGACTTGGTTATCTAAAATGAAGATAGTATGTGGTATTGGTAACGTATGGCGCGGTGATGATGGTGCTGGAATAAGGGCTGCTGAAATGTTAAAAGAGAAGTATCAGGTTTTTATCTGTAATACCTATCCTGAAAATTTTGTGGATGAAATATGCAGGTTGAGACCAGAAAAAGTTATTATTATAGATGCTGCAGACTTCGGTGCGGAACCCGGGACATTCAGAGAAATAGATATATCTGAAATTGATAGCCGGCTACTCTCCACCCATACTATTCCATTATCTTTCTTTGTATCTTCGATAAAGCGTTGCTGCCAGGAAGTTGTGGTCTACGGAATCCAGGTCAAAGATATAGATTTTAGAGATCATCTTTCACCAGAAGTGAGAAGGGGAGTGAGGGCACTTGTTAATTTACTTATGAGTGAATAAAAAAACGGCAGTAAAATTTTAACATCTCCTTCCCTCTTTCCTCCTTCGATGCCTTTCTATATATTTTTGCATTGTGCTTTGTGATTGCATATATTCCATTTGATTTTCAATGGGGTTAATAAATCCTACAGGGTGGTTGCCCTCTCTACCAACTTTGAGGAAACAATCAATTTTCAAAGATATTATTTTTGAGGAATACCGCGAACTTGACTATATCCCCCCTGCTTTAGGATATATAAAAATTTAAAAAAGGAGGAGGTATTTGAAGAGTTGTGGTATAGTGATACTTGTTATGTTAGCTGTGCTTGGTTGCACTATGTCAAATATGGGAATGCCCGGTAACACTGATCCGTGGAGCGAATACGAAGGAATTGAAAGATATCAAGAATATATAGGCAAAGTACTTCCCTTTACCAGAACTATAAATGATGAATTTAGACAACAAATCAATCCTGACACGCTTCCGCACGTCGTAAAAACATGGAAAAAGGATTATGAATTAATGAAAAGCATGGAGAATATAGAGATACGAGCTATTAATGCAGTTGTTGAAAATAAGATCGATACAATAGGCACAATAAGTCTCGATACTTTCGGTTTACACTACGGAATTGCAGTTTCCAGAGATACCTCATTTGGAGTATTAGTTTTTACAGCTGGTCGGGATATCATATCTTTTATAGCTTGCAAGGTGTATAAAGACAGTTTAGACCGTCTTACCGAGGAAGTTGTGTTGACAAAAGAAGGAAGTGGTGAAATAATCAATGCGAAAGTAACAGCACTTAATGATTCGTTGATGCACGGGGTATGGTTATTGCGGGACACAACAACCAATTTGAGGGGAATGTTCGAGGGCAATATTAACACAATGAGCAAAAATGTGCCAAATGTTTACGAAGAGATAGCCAATTTTGTGGTTGAGAAAACTTTTTCTACGTGGATTCTGCAAAGACACCACCTGTTGAACTATTGGATGAGTTTAGTAAAGAAGTTCTTGGAAATGAGAAGGCTACAAATTCAAATTATTTATATATTTTCCTAAGTAGTAGTGCAATGTACTGGATGTCTCAGCTAGCCCGTATCGGAGGAGGGTGGGTAGGTTGGGCATACAGTGCAGGGACGGGATTACTCAATGCGTTGATCGGAGATGTATATTTTCAGAATGGAGAAGATCCTAATAACTGGAGTAATATAGACTGGAATCAATTTTACAGTGCTATTTACTCGTATTTGTTGGAGTTGGGGTATAATCCACCTGATGCTCTATATGTATGGATTCCCAGCTCTGATTAATTTTGTGGGAACGGGAGTTGCGAAAATAAGAAACCTTATCAACATACCGAAAGGGTATTTCATTCTTGGTATACGTATTTAAAAAGGAGTATAATATTGATATGAGCAGAAAAGATTTAACTGAGTTTATCATTACGCTCATACTTTCGGCGATAATCACCTATTTTGCATTCACTACCAACGTGCGCGTTTTCTGGGCGGTTGCACCAATTGCTTGGGGAATAGTTTTAGGAAACTTTTCTACGATGATGTTGCTCTACTCGGCAGGAATCTCTTCCCAAAGAACACGACCGAATTTATTTGTAGTGTTTATATCGCCGTTTATATTAATAATAAACTGGGTTATTCTATATCTTTTTTTAAAAACAACATCTCCTTGTTTTTATTGTTCTTCTTATTTGCTGGCGTAGTAATGGGTGTAAGAGAAATTCGCTTCGCATTTTTAGAAAGAAGTGGAAAACCTAAAACGAGATTGGAAGAAATCAAGAGTTTTTTAATAGCTGAACTTTGGTTTATACTTCTCATCTGGACACTTAAATGTGCACAAATAATTTGGAGTAAGGCATGGTGATATTTATATTAGCCCTTGGTCTTTTGATAATCTGGTTGATATAAATGAGGCATGATTCAATGTAAAAATAACATGTTTAGACAACATTTCATTCTCTTACAGTAATGTTTTATTTTGCCTCTTGACATTTTATTTTGCTTTCCCTACAATATGGCTATGAAGTGGTTAATGATTTTTCTCATACTTAAGGGAGGGGTATCCAAGATGGAAAACATTGAAAGGAGTAAAAAGATTCTCATGATCATCGCCCACAGGAATTTTCGTGACGAAGAGCTTCTTGTTCCAAAGAAAATGTTTGAAGAGCATGGATATAAGGTGACGGTAGCTTCCACTGATACAAGTCCTGCAAAAGGTATGCTTGGTGCAGAAGTGACTCCAGATGCTGTAGTGTATGATGTGGATTTCAATGAATATGATGCAGTGGTGCTTGTGGGGGGAATGGGAGCACCTGTTTACTGGGAGGACACTTCTCTGCATAAAAAACTCGTGGATTTCTATAAAAATGAAAAGAAAGTTCTGGCTGCCATCTGTCTTGCCCCTGTAACCCTGGCCAAAGCAGGTCTTCTTAAAGATAAGAAAGCAACCTGCTGGAAATCCGCAGGGGAAGAGATCAATAAAGCTGGTGGGAAATACACAGGGAAGGATGTGGAAGTAACAGAGAGAATCGTAACCGGTAACGGCCCCGGGGCGGCAGAAAAATTTGCCCGAGAGATTCTAAGACTACTGGGAGAATAATTTGCTGTACCTCTTACTCCTTCTTGTAGTTGCAATAGCTCCTGGTATATTTTTACTTCTTTATGTTTATTATCGTGACAAATACGAAAAAGAACCACCTGCTCTTGTAATTAGAACCTTCATGTACGGAATGCTCATAACATTTATAGCCGGGACCATTGAACTCTTTTTTTATAAACTATTCTTTGAATACCTCGCTACGACTTTTGCATTTGGTTTTGCGCTACTTTATTCCTTTGTAATTATAGGACCCGTGGAAGAAGGGGCAAAGTATTTTGTGGTGGTGAGAGGTCCTTTCAGAAGTGAAGAATTCAATGAACCGATGGATGGAATTGTATATGCCGTTGCTGCTTCACTGGGGTTTGCCACCCTTGAAAATATTACCTATGTGCTTCAGGGAGGCCTCAAGGTCGGGCTTATCAGGGCCTTTATTTCTGTGCCTGTCCATGCTTTCCTAGGGGTGATAATGGGGTACTATTTTGGAAAGGCAAAGTTCGAAAACAGAAAATTCTTAAAGCAGGCATTTCTCTATCCTGCCTTACTGCACGGGTTCTTTGATTTTGTGCTCCTTTCTAAAACCTGGCTTGCCCTTTTTGTTTACCCATTTCTCTATTTTATGGTGAGAGCGTCTCTGAAAGATATTAAAACCCTTATGGAGGCAAGCCCATTTAAGGATGAATGAAGAAAAGGAGGGGAGGGACGATATGAAGTCTCGAAAAAGCTTCAGGGAGAAATTGAAAAAGAATGATCTTCCGAAGATTGTGGATATACCATCTAAAATGCAAAAACGTTTTGGAAGAGGTAGAATGCTAATCCCCAATCCCCTGGATGTTGAAAATATAATTAGGAACGTACCTTATGGAAAACTGGTGACCATGGGTATGATAAGAGAGAAACTGGCCAGAGAGTTTTCCGTTAATGTTACCTGCCCCCTGACAACGGGGATTTTTGTAAGATTGATTGCTGAAGCAGCTGAGGAGGAAAAAGAGACAGGTAGAAAGGATATAACTCCATACTGGAGAGTTCTAAAAAATGATGGAAGTTTGAATGAGAAATTCCCCGGAGGTGCAGAGAAGCAAAAAGAATATCTGGAAAAAGAAGGACACTCAATTATCAGAAAGGGGGAAAAGTACAAAGTACTCAATTTTGAGGGTTCTCTCGTAGAACTTTAAAATTAATCTAGAGTCTGTGGTTATGGAGAGAGTGATTATAGGAGATAAGTCAAAGGAGCTTGTACATTGCGTCATTGGTATTCGTGCAGGCTGGAGACATGAGCCTCCAGGCAGAAGGGGAATTACCCATTTTCTTGAACACGGTATTTTTCTGGGTAATGAAGAATATCCCAATCCTGATGAAGT
>Ga0190360_1001218_pt1 | contig 13433 bp, 11 predicted proteins | sample 48721834_MG_FD_161271 | JGI IMG/M metagenome (GOLD analysis project Ga0190360, IMG submission 161271) | Hydrothermal vent microbial mat bacterial communities from Southern Trench, Guaymas Basin, Mexico - 4872-18-3-4_MG | ecosystem: Environmental > Aquatic > Marine > Hydrothermal vents >... | reverse complement strand
GGTATGGGTTGATCCGCCATGGCTCCCCGGAATGGGAATGCCCGGAGCCACATAGAGTATCCGCATCAGGAAAACCCCCTTGCTAATCGGATGAGGAAATCAACCCCCTGAAATAGGGAGAGGGCGATCAGGGCGATCCCAATGAGCCGGTAGATCTTTTTGCTTCTCAGTAGATAATTTCCCCCCTCCCCTGAGGCGATGATGAGTGCCGGGATGAGGAATATCATCTGCTTTTTGAACACCCCAAGGAAAAAGCCTGAGGCGAAGAGAAGAGAGCCTACCACCACCCAAGAGAGGGTAAGCCAGGACAAAGCGGGGCAGGTCTTCTTCCTCTTTATCAGAGAGTAGATGCCGAAAACGGCTAAGAAGAGGAAGGGGATGCCGGTGAGATCGAAGAGAAGTAGCCGCACCATCTCCTTCCCCTCCCATGCCTGAGGAAGGTACTGTTTCTTCACCCTGAGGGTTAGCCCTCCCATCTTCCTCATCTCGATGATCCTATTCAAGGTCGGTTTCAGGAAATAGCCGTAGTAGATGATCAAGGAGAGAAGTACCCCGATGATGAAGGAAATGATGATGGCACGAGCGATTATGCTCCTTTTCTTCTTTTCAAAGAAGAGATATGAGCTTATGGCGAGTGTGGGGAGGAGGAAGATCCCTCCAAGCAGATTGCTCGGATAGCTCAGGAGAAGGAGGGCGATTAAGATAGAGCTTATGATAATGATCCCCCTTTTCCCTAATTTTCCCCAGGAAAGGGCGATAAAGGAGAGGGCGATGATCGACATTATCTCCCCTGCTCGGTTGGAGAAAAGCCCGTAATGGAGGATGTGGGGTTCAAGAGGAAGGAGGAAGAAGAAGAGGGTGGAAAGACCTGAGGAGAAGAGAGAGCCGCCAAGCCTTCTTACAACGAGGAAAAGAGCACAGGCTCCCACCAGATCAAAGGTGAGGGCGGTGAGCTTGATGGCGGTGAAGGGGTTGTTGATGAGGAGAGCGAAAGGATAAAGAAGGACGAAATAAAATGGGGAGAAGGGGAAAGGTATTCCCAGGCTCCAGAGGCGGGCGCGGTCGAGGGCTATTTTTTTGGCGAGGGGGATAATCCCTGCCCGGTTTAGGGTGAGGAGGCGATGGTAGTAATACATCAAGTCGCGGACCTCTATTGCTGGGGTGAAGAGGACGATCGCCTCAATGAGGCTTCCCGCCAGGATGAGGGAGAAAAGAAGAGTTTTTCCCCCCTGTTCGAGTCTCAAGAGGGGAAATTTTCTGCCAAGGAGGGGTATCGCAATGAAAAAAGCGAGGTTGAGCGGAACGAGGAAGAAGCATTTCAGGATAAACTCCGCTCCCAGGATCCCGAAGATGAGGGGGACGAGGATCGAAAGAGAAACTCCGAGAAGGAGAAACGGGAGCTCAAAGGAACGGGGAAGCCCGGAGAAGGCATAGAAGATCAGGATGAGGAGGAGGATGATGAATGGGGAAAGAAGATGGGGTGTTTCGGGCATGAGGAACGAAGAGGGAGAGATGAACTTTACCCGGATGAAGTTCACCGCTATTCCCAGATTTCCCGGTCCTCTGGTGTGGGTTATTATCCTGATGGCGAGCTCTCCCTTTCTCTTTCTTTCTGGGATGAGGAAACTCCTCGTGGTATATCCTTCAGATTGCTGGGTGAATTCCCCGACGAGCCTTCCATCGACATATATCTCTGCCCTGGCGGGGGTATTTATCTTCCTTGCGGAGTTTATCTCGATAAGCAGGGCTCCTCGGTAGTCCTTGATGGGGAGACGGATTTCGGCATCGCCGAGTGTCCAGCGGAAGCGGATGTCGTTCTCTTCCTCCACCGATTCCCGGAACCCGCTTATTCTCTTCTCGAAGAAGGTACCCATATGAGCGGTGTAAGGTCTTTTTGTCTGATATGAGAGGAGGATGAGGATGATCGATGAGGCGAGGATGATATAGGTTGATTTCTTCTTAAAAGGGAAGATTAATTTGATAATAGCTTCTTTAATTTCCATTTTTCTTTGTCTTTTTTCTTTGGAATAACCTTCGAAGGAACTCCCGCTTGATCTCTCCCAGACGATCTCGCCACCCTGGAGGAGAGATTAGGTTTATAAAAGGACGGAGTCTTCTTTTCTTTGAAGTGGTTATTTTTTTCAGGAACTCCTTATCGCCTAAGTCCCAAGGCGAAGATGCGTTTTCTGGGAGTATCTCGAATTTAACCTCTCCTTCCCATTCGAGCTCGACGAGAAATAACTCTGGGTGAGCGTAATAGAAGGAGCTGAAGAACCGATCGTTTCGCTGTAGATGATGAAAGAGGCCACCAAAGAGGTTAGGGAGGTTTTTGCGTTTCAAATAGAGTGTATCTCCTACCTTGGTTATATACCATTTGTGATAGCCCCAGAAGAAGAGCTTTTCTGCCACTTCAGAGGGTGAGACGATGTAACCCCTTTTCCCCACCCGGGATATCTCCCTCAGGAACCGATCTGGATGTTCCACATGTTCCAAGATGTGAGAACAGATGATGTAGTCGAAACTTTTGTCGGGAAAGGGAAGCGCCTCACCATCGGCTATTACCAAAGGGCGGTCTATCTTCAAATCACCTGTTCCCCGTTCCACATTGGCGAAATACTTATCCACTAAAATATCGGATCGAGGGTTAGGGGTAGCACCGCTTCCTATCTCAAGGACCAAGTCATTCCTTTTTATCTTCATCGAGGTATATGTTTTCTCCTCCTTTTCTGGCTTTTTACCATCCGAATTGGATACGCCGAAGAGGAAATTCTTAGGAACATCTCCTCAATCTTACTTTTCGGGCTGGAGATTGTCAACGGTTTCACGGTGTACTTTCCCCTTTCTTCTCAAGCCAGTTTAACATTGGCGTCTTTTCTGGTATCATCGTATATGGTTTTACTGGAGGAGTAAGGTGGAGGAAAGATATCTTCGTGAGCTTCTTTCACGGGTCAGGACGGGGGATCTTTCTATAGAGGATGCTCTTTCTCGCCTCAAGTGTCTTCCCTTTGAGGATCTCGGTTTCGCCAAGATCGATCACCACCGAGGACTGAGGAAGGGTTTCCCCGAGGTAATCCTTGGTTTGGGGAAGAAGCCGGAGCATATAGTGAAGATAGCCGAGCAGATGGTGGATAAAGGAGAAACAGTGCTCATTACCAGACTTAGCGACGATGGACTAAGAAAGGTGAGGGAGAGATTCCCAAAGGCGAAAGTGGATGAGCCTGCCCGGGCAGTGGCGATAAATGTGAAGGAGGAGATTCTGGGGAAAGGGGTGATCGGCATTGTTTCCGCCGGTACCTCTGATCTTCCGGTGGCGGAAGAGGCGGCGTTCACCGCCGAGGTGATGGGGAACAAAGTGGCGAGGATCTACGATGTAGGAGTGGCGGGGATCCATCGGCTCTTTTCCCATCGTGATGAGCTAATTTCCGCCCGGGTGCTGATCGTAGTGGCGGGGATGGAGGGGGCACTCCCTTCGGTGGTGGCGGGTATTTCATCGGCGCCGGTCATTGCGGTTCCTACCTCGGTGGGCTATGGGGCGAGTTTCGGTGGGCTTACCGCCCTTTTTGCGATGCTTACCAGTTGTTCTTCTGGCCTCGCTGTGGTCAATATAGATAACGGGTTCGGTGCTGCTTATTTTGCCAGTTTGATAAATCGTCTTTAGCCCCTTTTTGAGAGATTTTTTCTTAAACAACCACTTGACAAATCCTAAATCAAATTCTATATTTTAAACAAGCCTTTGGGAAAAGGCGAGATTTTGTTGTGTAAAAATTAAAGAGAGGGGGAAAAGGTAGATGCCCTACATCAAGGTAGGGGAAAACGAGTCGATAGACGAGGCGATAAAGAGGTTTAAGCGCGTCTGTCAGAAAGCGGGGATAATCTCCGAACTTAAAAGAAGACAACATTACGAAAAACCAAGCGTTAAGCGTAAAAGAAAGGCTTTAGCCGCAAGGAAGAAACTCCTGAAGCGTCTTGCTCAGGAGAGAAAATACGGGCTAATCTAATTCCCAATTTAGAAGGCAACGGTCAAAACTTGAGGGAAATAAGGAATTGTGCCCGAGAGGGTGCAATTTCTTATTTTGATTCCTGATGGAGGAAGAGGTAACCAGGATATTAGACCTGGATAAGATCAAGAAAATTCTTACCCTATTCTCCACCTCGCCCTTAGGTAAGAGGAGAATTTCTCGTCTTTCCCCTAGTAGGGAGCTTCCAACAGTAGAGCGAGCGCTTGCTCTATCCGCCGAGATGATGAGGTTCCTTGCTGGTGGAGGAGAGATCAACCTCGCCCTTGCCAAGGAGCTGGATAGCATCCTTTCGTTGGCGGAACCTGAGGGGAGTGTTCTCGAGGTCGCCGCTTTCCAGGCGGTAGCGGATGATGTTGATTTGGGAAGGGGGATAAGACGAACCTTTCTAAAGCTGAAGGATGATTTTCCTCTTCTGTCCTCTCTTGCTGAGAGGGTCCCTGATCTCTCTCTTGTTCACTCCGAGATAAGAGCGAGGATCAATCCAGAGGGAGAGGTGGTGGATACAGCGAGTCCGGAGCTTGCCCGAATAAGAAAGAGAACGAAGCTCCTCCAGACAAGGGTGAAGAAGGTTCTCACCACATTGATATCGAAGCCAGAGGCGGGAAAACTGCTTCAGGAGTCGATAATTACCGTAAGGAATGGGCGGTTTGTAATCCCGGTTCGGGCGGAGCACAAAGGGGCAGTGCCCGGGGTGGTGCAGGATCGTTCTGCCTCGGGAGCTACCTTGTTCATAGAGCCCCTTGCCACTGTGGAGCTCAATAACGAACTGGTTGAGCTCGAGCAGAGGGAAAGGGAGGAGGTAAGGCGGATCTTAGCCGAGCTAACCTCGTTGATCAGGGGGTATATTCCTGAATTGAGAGAGCTTTCCCGGCTTTTGGCTGAGTTCGACTTCATCCTGGCGAAGGCGAGGTTCGCCCTTACCCTCGATGCCGCTGTTCCCAAGATCGTTCCCTCAGGAGAGCTTATCCTGAAGGAAGCGAGGCATCCTCTACTCGACAAGAGGCTTTTCCCCTTCATTATCAAGGCTGGGGTGGCGGATAAGGTAGTGAAAAGCGATGAGGATGTGGTACCGATTTCCCTCACTCTCACCCCGAGCAAGAATACGATGGTCATCACCGGACCGAACACCGGCGGGAAGACGGTGGTGCTCAAGACGGTGGGACTTCTGGCATTGATGGCTCAGTCGGGAATACCTATCCCTGCCTCAGGGGATTCCCAGCTTCCCCTTTTCCGCTCCATCTTCGCTGATATCGGGGACGAGCAAAGTATCATCCAGAGCTTAAGCACCTTCTCCTCTCACATTAAAAATATCAAGAGGATGATGGCGAAGCTGAGACAACCAGCGCTCGTTTTGATCGATGAGATAGGCGCTGGTACCGATCCCTCCGAAGGGGCTGCGCTCGGGATCGCTATTCTCGAGTACTTTCATCAACGAGGGGGGTATACCCTGGTCACTACTCATCATAATGCGCTTAAGATCTACGCCTATGGTAAGGAGGGGATGGAGAACGCTTCAGTCGAGTTCGATCGGGAGACACTTCGCCCCACCTATCGCCTGATCCAGGGGGTACCGGGAAGCAGTAATGCCTTCATCATCGCCGAGCGGGAAGGGCTTCCCAAGGAGGTCCTTATCCGGGCAGCTGAGTTTATAGGCGAGAACGAGCAGAGGGTGGAGGAATTCATAAAGAAGATGGAGGGGGAGCTTGCGGTAATCGGAAGCGAGCGGGAGAAGGTTAAGAGGAAGGAAGAAGAGGTAGCCAAAGTGAGAGCGGAGTTGGAAGAGAGATTACAGCAACTTACCGAGGAGAAGCTAAAATGGAAGAGGGAGCGGAAGAGGGAGTGGGAGCAGTTGAAGGGCGAGATAATAAAGAGGGCAGAGGAGGTTTTGGCAGAGCTAAAGGAGAAGGCACTGGCAAAGGAGATGCTTCTGGTGATGAAGTCTCGTCTTGCCGAACTTGAGCAAAAGGTGGATGAAGTCTTAAAGGTGAAGGAGGTTGCTGAGCTCTCTTCCGGAAAGGGAGGACCAAAATCGCTTAAGAAGGGCGACAGGGTTGTAGTCAAGCCTCTTGGGCATGAAGGGGAGGTTCTTGAAGATTGGGAGGAGGAGAAAGGGAGGGATATCTCCCTTCAGGTTTTGGGAAAGAGGATGCTCCTTCCTCCCTCTCAGGTAGAGCTTCTTTCCTCCCCCAAGAAAAAGTCCCGGGTGAGTGTTCAGCTTGCGACAAAGAACCTTCTTCCCGAGCTCAATCTTATTGGGCTCACCGTGGAGGAGGCGGTGGCGAAAACGGATAAATTCCTCGATTCTGCCTTTCTCGCTCACCTTAAAGAGGTGAGGATAATTCACGGCCTTGGTACAGGCAGGCTCAAAAGGGCGATCACTCAGTTTCTTCAGGATCAGCCCTATGTCCTCTCCTTCAGACCGGGAAGGCCAGAGGAAGGGGGGAATGGGGTTACTGTAGTGACCTTGGATCTTTAGCCGATGGGAAGAATAACACGCGAGTTAATGGATGAGATAAGAGCACGAGCAGACATCGTTGAGGTGGTATCGGAAACGGTCTCTCTCAAAAAACAGGGGAAAAATTATAAGGGGCTCTGCCCCTTTCACCCCGATAAGGTCCCTTCATTCGTGGTTAGTCCGGAGAAGGGGCTGTTTCACTGTTTCGGGTGTGGTGCTGGAGGCGATGTGGTCAAATTCCTGATGCTTCGGGATAAACTCTCCTTTGTGGAAGCGGTGGAGTATTTAGCTAAGCGATATGGCGTGCCCATTCCTGAGGGAAGAAGGGATGAGGGGAGGGAGAGCCTTAGAAAAGAGGTACTCAGGGTTAACGAGCTCGCCCTCGCCCATTTTCGGAAGAATCTAACCGAAGGTGGAGGTAGTTCCGCCCTCCACTATCTCGAAAAACGGGGTGTTTCTAAGGAGATGATCGAGCTTTTCAAGCTCGGCTATGCCAAGGACAGCTGGGATGATCTCGTCTCCACCCTTACCAGGAAGGGGGTTTCCCCCGAACTTCTTATTACGAGCGGACTTGCGGTGAGAAGGAGCGAGGGGGAAGGCTGTTATGATTTCTTCCGGAATCGGTTGATATTCCCTATTATTTCCCTTCGAGGAGGGGTGGTCGGTTTTGGGGGAAGAACCCTTTCCTCCGCCGAGCCGAAGTACTTGAACTCACCGGAGACCATCGTCTTTAAGAAAAGCGAGCTCCTTTTTGGACTTAACCTAACCCAAAAGGAGATAGCGAAGCGGGGTTATGCCCTTCTTGTCGAGGGGTATATGGACCTCATTGCCCTTTATCAGGCGGGTTTTAACTATGTGGTGGCACCGTTGGGGACGAGCTTCACCGAGGGGCATGCAAGGTTGTTGAAGCGGTACGGCGACAAGGTAATCATTGCCTTCGATGGTGATGATGCGGGAAGGAAGGCGGCAGCGCGGGCGGTCTCCGTATTTCTCCCCGCTGGTTTTCGGGTGAAGGTGGCGCTCCTTCCTGAGGGGCTTGATCCCGATTCCTTTGTTAAGGAGCGTTCTCCTCGCGAGTTTCGTGAGCTTCTCGTTTCTGCTCCTCAGGCGATCGATTTTCTCATCGAAAAGGAGAAAGCCGAGCGGGATATGACCGAACCGAAGGAGAAGGTTTCTGCGATAAATTCCGTTCTCTCTTATATATCCAGGGTGCCAAATGAGATAGAGCGACTCGCCTATGTATCGAAGATAGCCGAGGGTTTTGCCCTCGAGGAGGAGTTGGTTCTCTCCGAGCTAAAGCGGGCACTTGCTAAGGGGGCTTCGAAGCTATCTGAGGAGGTTACTTCGACCGAATTCTTACCAAGCAAAGGGGAATTCAAGCTTCTTCGGATACTGCTTGATAACCCGGATATATTCCCCCAGGTATCGGAGAAGCTTGTGCCAGCGCATTTTAAAGAACCTCTTTCCTTGGCGGTGTTTCAAGCGATGAAGGATTCTTACACCAAGGATGGTTCTTTCGATTATTTTTCTCTCGAGGAAAGACTCTCCTCTGAAGAGGAGAAGAAATTCCTTCAGAAACTGTCTTTGGCTGATTTTGATTCCACCGATCCTTCACAGGTGGAGAGCTGTCTTACGGCACTTGAGCGGACGCGTCTTTCCCGGGAGCTTGCCCGGATCCAGCGGGAGCTAACCGCTGCTCAGGAAAAGGGCGATTTTGAGTTGGCAAGTGAGCTTCAGAGGACTAAATTAAAAATAAGAAAGGAAATGGAGCATTTATTTTGAGGTTATTATTTTTGACCTATGAAAGGAGAGGGGAGCGTTGAGGATCGAGGATAAATATGAAGAGGTAAAGCGCCTTTTGTCTTTGGGAAAGCAGAAGGGTTATCTTCTTTATGATGAGATAAATGACCTTCTTCCTCCTGAAATCACCTCCCCTGAGGAGATAGAGGATATATTCGAGGTCTTCGAGGAGGAGGGTATAGAGCTGGTAGATTCGGAGGAGAAGTACCAGCGGATCAAGAGGAGGAAGGTTTCTACACCGATCCCGGTAGATGTGGGACCATCCCCTGCCGATGCCTATGAGCGGACGAGTGACCCAGTGCGGATGTATCTTAAGGAGATGGGTTCGGTACCTCTTCTCGATCGGGAGGGAGAGATCGAGATAGCCAAGAGGATCGAGCGTGGTGAGCTGAAGGTGGTGCGCGCTCTTTCGAAGTCGGCGTTGGTGGTACGAGAGGTCATTAAACTGGGCGAAGAACTTTCCCGTGGGGAAATAGATGTTCGGGATATAGTGAAGGTCTCCGACGAAGATATGGGAGAGGGGGGAGTCGAGGAGAGAAAAGAGCGACTGCTTCTCTCTATTGAGGAGATAAAGAGACACGATGAGGAGAGAAGAAGGCTTCTTATCGAACTTCTCTCCCTGCCCGATGATTCCAAGGAGCGAAAGGATATCGAAAGACAAATCGCCCGTCATCAGGTGTGGATATCCCGGCTGATCCGAATGCTCCATTTCTCAGAAAAGGTGAAGAAGCATTTTATTGATCTCCTCGAGAAGAAAGTAAAGGCGATAAGGCGTTGGGAAGAAGAACTTTCCACCGAGAAAAAACTTCTAACCGCTGCCCGAGATGAGTATGAGCGAGATCTATATCGCCAGGGTATCGCCGAGATCAAGAGTGAAATCGCTGCTATCGAACGGGATATTGAAGCCTCTGCCTCTGAACTCAAGCGAACATTAAAGATGATAACCGAAGGGCAGAGGGAAGCGGAACAGGCAAAGAGGGAGCTGGTAGAGGCGAACCTGCGGTTGGTCGTCTCCATCGCCAAAAAGTATACCAACCGGGGTCTTCAGTTCCTCGATCTCATCCAGGAGGGTAACATCGGGTTGATGAAGGCGGTGGAGAAGTTTGAATATCGTCGAGGGTATAAATTCTCCACCTACGCTACTTGGTGGATCAGGCAGGCGATCACCCGGGCGATAGCGGACCAGGCGCGGACGATAAGGATCCCCGTTCATATGATCGAGACGATAAACAAGCTCATTCGGACCTCCCGCGCCTTGGTTCAGGAGAAGGGGCGTGAGCCGACCTCAGAGGAGATAGCCAAGAGGATGGATATGCCGGTCTCCAAGGTGCGCAAGGTGCTCAAGATAGCTCAGGAGCCGATATCGCTTGAGACCCCAATAGGGGAGGAGGAGGATAGCCACTTAGGCGATTTCATCGAGGACCGGAAGGTTGTTTCTCCTGCTGAGGCGGTGATCAATATGAGCCTTAAGGAGCAGACGGAGAAGGTATTGAAGACCCTCACCCCGCGGGAGGAGATGGTTCTCAAGATGCGTTTTGGGATGGGCGACGGGACGGAGCATACCCTGGAGGAGGTGGGGCAGTGCTTTGCAGTAACCCGGGAGCGGATAAGGCAGATAGAGGCGAAGGCGTTGCGGAAGCTCAGGCATCCTTCCCGGAGCCGTAAGCTTCGTTCCTTTATCGAAAACTGGAGGAAATGATCCTCCCTTTCTCCATTGACAGGAGGGGGAACCCCTCCTATAATAAAGATGTAAGGGGCCCATAGCTCAGCTGGCAGAGCCACCGGCTCATAACCGGGAGGTCCCTGGTTCGAATCCAGGTGGGCCCACCATTTCTTTTATAGAGGGGAGTTTATAGTTGCCACCACGAGAGGTAATGGCGGAAGGGCGAGGGGTGTTCGCTACGAACACCCTTTTTTAATGTCTTTACGGCAGGTGGGTTTGATGAACGAAAACCTATTGCTTTTAATCGAACTTCAGGAGAAGGATAACACCATAACCCTTCTCAAGCGGAGGATCAAGGAAATACCCAAGCTTATGGAGGCGCTTGATGTGGAGAAAAAGAGCTACGAAGAGGAGCTATCGGGCAAGAAGAACGAGCTCTCAGAGTGTGAGAAGAGGAGGAGAAGACTGGAACAGGAACTCCTCGAGCTTCAGGATAGGGAGTCGAAGTACAAAAAACAGCTGATGGAGGTCAAAACGAACAAGGAGTATCAGGCGCTTCTTGCGGAGATAGACGCGGTAGAATCGTTGATATCGGAGACGGAGACGAACATCCTTGAGGAGTTGGAGCTCGCGGATAAACTCTCTCTTGAGGTGAAAGAAGCGGAGAAGAGGTTGGCTGATAAAGGAAGCGAGATAGCGAAAAGAAGAGAAGAGTTAGCCTTGGAGCTCAAGAAGGAGGAAGAAAAACTCGTCCAAGTAGAGGGAGAAAGGGAGAAAATCGCCACTAAGGTCCCTTCAGATCTTCTTTCCACCTACGATCGGCTGAGGACAGCACGAGGTGGGGTGGCGGTAGTCGAGGTGAAGGATGGCATCTGCCAGGGTTGTTTCGTGGGCCTTACCCCTCAGGATTATGCCGAGCTCCGCTCGACGGACAAATTGATCTTCTGTGCCAATTGCAACCGGATCCTTTACTACCGAGGTGAAAGAAAGACCCTTTCCGATGAGGAGATAGAACCGTTCATCGAGGAGGAGTGAGTTCATCCCCTTATCATCGCTAAGGTAAGCATCCTCCCCGCTTTTTCCCCCTCTCGACGATAGGATGGCAGCTTAAGGGAGCTGGTGAAAGTGCAGAGTTCGGTGAGGATGATATTGTCCTCCCTTATTCCCTCCCTTATAAGCTGGTATTTATTCGCCCTAGAGAGATCGATGAAATATCTTCCTTTATGGCTGGAGATAATTCCCTCACCTTCGGGGAAACATTCTCGAAATGCCTTCATCACCTCCTCCCCTACCTCGTAGCACTTAGCGGAGATAGCGGGTCCCATTAGAGCGACTACTTCTTCTGGTAGGATATCGTATTCCTTTATCATCTCCCTTACCGCTTTCCTTGCGATCCCCCCAATTGTCCCCCGCCAACCGGCGTGTATTACTCCTATTGCCCTTCGTTTCTTCGCTACCAAGATTAGAGGAACGCAATCAGCGGTGAAGACCCCTATTGCCACTTTAGGAAGATCGGTGATCAAGCCATCGCCACTTATCCCTTTAAAGTTCTCAGGGTCTCCTTTTATCGTTATTATCCTTGAACTATGTACCTGTTTCAGGGTGATGAGGGGAACGGTCCTGATCTCGAGAGCTTCAAGGAAGCTTAAAAGGGCAGGATCGTCCCTCCTTTTAGTTTCGATCTTGAGGCTGGTTCCCTGGATAAGCCAGGGTATCTCTTCGAGGGGAGGGTAAGATAAGAATGTGATATTCCCCCTCTTCTTAAGGGTGAACTTCTTCATCTTTCCTTCCTTTACCAGTGATTAATTTGACCAGTCGTTTCTTGTCCATTCCTCCTATATGCTCCCAGGGGAGCCTTTCCTCAGTAGCCCGTTCTCGGAGGAAGATCTCTTTTCCCAAGCCCGCTGAGGAAAGAGCGGAGCGGAGACTCTCCCCCCGGGCAATGCTTGCTACCACTGGGGCGAGCCTTCTATCCCCTCGGGCAAGTATCGCCTGTAGAGTTGCCTCCCTCATCCCCATCCCTGATGTCTCGATCCCGAGTGATGAAAGTTCCCTCTTCAGGTAGGCGAGGCTCTTCTTGAGGTAAGGCAGTTCTCCCATCTCTACCCACTGAAAGGGGGTATGCGGTTTGGGGATGAAGGGGCTAATGCTTGCCGAAAGCCTACCTTTTCCCCTCATCATCTTTTTTATTTCGACGGTGAGCTTTACCGTTTTCTTCAAGTCCTCCTCGGTCTCTCCCGGTAGTCCTACCAGATAATAGAGCTTTATATTTCTTATCCCTGAGGAGAGGATGAGCTCAACCTTCTTTAGTATATCGCTATCGGTTATCTTCTTATTTATTCTGAAGCGGAGCCTCTCATTCCCTGTTTCCGGGGCGATGGTAGCGGTTTTCAAGCCCCGTTCGGCAAGGAAGGAAGCCCAGGCTTCATCGAGGAACTCAAGCCTCAGCGAGGAAATGGTTATCCCCACCCCTTCCCGACGGAGAAAGTCGAATAAGGTTTCCTTCTGGGAATAATCGGTGATAGAGGAAGCGATCAAGCCCACCCTTTCGAACCTTCCCTTCGCCTCTTCGATCCGTGAGATGATCCCCTCAACTCGGTATTCCCGACAGGGAAGGTAGTTATAGCCGGCGAAGCAGAAGAAACAACCGGAGCTACATCCGCGAGAAAGCTCAACGAGAAGTGCAGCTCCGAACTCGGCGTCCGGGGTTATGATGGCGGATGAGGCCTGAGGGGGGTCAGGTAAGGGGAAAGCGATTGCCCTCCTTACTTTAGGGGTCGCCCCCCTTTCGGTTGCGAAGTCGATAACCTCTCCCTTATCGTCGTATTCGATCTTGTAGAAAGAGGGGATATAAAAGCCGAGCATCGGGGCGAGTGCTTCCTTTATCTTTTCTTTATCCCCTCGTTCTCGGAGGTAGGTTTCGATAAGGAGGGGGATGAGAGTTTCCCCCTCGCCGACGAGGATGATGTCGATGAACGGAGCTATTGGCTCCGGGTTGAGGAATGAGGAGACGCCGCCCAGGATGATGAGGGGCATCCCTTCATCTCTTGCCTCAGCGTAGATGGGAATGCCAGCGAGATCGAGGATTTTAACGATGTTTGGGTAGTCGAGCTCATAGGACGAGGAGAAGGCGACGATGTCGAAGGACGAAAGGGGCATTCCCGATTCTATGGTAGTGAGGGGTGTATTTCTCCTTATAAACTCTTTTTCCTCGTCTTTTTCTGGGAGGAAAGCCCGTTCCGCGACCACTGCCTTTTCTCGATTGAACAGGCGGAAGGCGGCGTGGAAGCCGAGGTTCGCCATCCCGAGGAAGTAGCGGTTGGGGAAGACGAGGGCGATCCTTATCATCCCCTCTTTCTTCTCCGGGATGAGTTTTGTTTCTTTAGCCAGTATCTTCTTTCTTATTTCCCGCAGGTTAATGGAGCTTTCTCCTCGTTTATTTTGGTTTTCCCCTTATCTCCGTTTCTCAAATAAAAAGGGGAGGGAAGTTTCCCTC